>OGRH01000440.1_pt1 | contig 34043 bp, 29 predicted proteins | sample 1553461 | NCBI WGS metagenome assembly OGRH01 (sample SAMEA2580092, study PRJEB22360) | human gut metagenome | biome: human gut; feature: human-associated habitat; material: faeces | place: Denmark | collected 2008/2010
CGGGGAATGTCATACACGCCGAGCCGATCGAGGGAGAGCCCCGGATCGTAAAAGCGGTCGCAGCAGTGCTGCATCAAAGCCTTGAAAGCGTCCCCTCCGAGAAGGCGTTCCGTATCGAACAGCAGTACCCCGTCGGGCAGTTCTACGGCACGGACGCTGCGGAACGCATCGGGGCCGCCGGGTCTTCCGAATCCCTGAGCCGCGCAGTACGGTCCGTACCCGTCGAGCCGGATCAGCCGCTCGTGCGTCCCCTGCGGGGAGAGCGGATCGATCCCGGACTCCGCGCAAAACATCAGATCGCGCAGCGGTATGATACAACAGGGACGGATGCGGCTTTCATGCGCCCGGCGCAGAAGCGAGCGTGCATAATCTTCCGTGCGGTTCTCCCCGATCCGGGGAATCTTCCGCTGGTCAGCAAAGTCGTAACGCACGATCCATGCGTCCTGAGGTCCGTCGGGATCGTTTCGCGCGTCGGAAATATCGGCGGCGGCATACCGGTCGAAATCCTTCCGGGTAAAACCGTCCGTGTAGATCTGCACGCGGCTCGCCGTCTGGTCCGGAGCGAGGGTCAGCAGGACCGTCGCCGGAATGGGATGTGTATTCATAGGCGTTTATCGTTTTCGTATCCGGAGCGTTCTCTCTTCGCTGTCGCCCATAAAAGAGCGGCTTTCCACGCATTCGGGACCGGCCGGTTCCTTCGGTCTCCCGCCCTCCCGGAACCGCTCCCACAGTTCCCGGAAGGAGCGGTCGGCAAGTCTCTTTTTCTTTTCCCCGGCCGGTTCGTCCCGCAGCAAAAAGGCGTAATAGTTTTCCGTCGAGCGGCGCATGTCGAACTCCCGGCGGAGGTTTCCCTGCCGGAGTAGTTCTCGGTCGGCGTACGCCTCCGCGAAACGGTTTCTGCGCTCCTGTCCGTCCTCCGCTTCGGCAAAGCACCGGTCCGTTATCGGGGCCATATCCGCAGGCCGGGCGATCACGTCGTAGATCTTCAGCGAGGGCGTCCGCTGCTCCGGATTGAAAAAGTTCGACGCATGGTAGTCCATGTATTTTTCGAACTGCATCTTCCCGTGCTGCGTATCGCTGAAAAATACGACGCCGGGAGCCGTCTCGACAGCGGTATAGGCCCTGTATTCCGGAATGTCGATCCCCGGAGAGGGCAGTTCCACGCCGAAGGTGCCGAGCGGATCGGGGTAGTCCGTCCGCAGGGCCAGCTTTGCGGGATCGGCCTCGGGCGTCAGCGGAACGATGCTGTGCCGCAGGCAGTAGAGCATATCAGTCATGGCGATCTGGTGCTCGGCCCGTATGCCGGCGGAACGTGCCGCACGGGAAAGGCGTTCCAGATAGTCGTCGTTGCTCTGCGGACGGATTTCGGGAATCTGCCTGCGGTCCGGAAATCGGTAATGGCACATCCACAGGTTCGGATCGTAGCCCTGTCGCAGCACTTCGGCCGTATCTTCCCGCATAAAGGCGAGAAAGCCGGACAGCCCGCTCTCTTTGATGCTGATATGCACCGGGCGTTTCATGCTGTCGTAGGTAACGTACAGGCTCGCGCCTTCCTTTTTTCTTTCTTGCATATTCTCCGGTATTTAACTATCCGCAGGCTAAGATACCCGGCTTCGGAGCGGATGATACCGCACGGCCGTCCGGGGCCGGGTATGGCCGTCAGTAAGCAGTGAAACGGAGCTATTTCGCAGCCTGCTGCTTAGGTTTTGGGATCAGCTTGCGTAGTTCCGGATCGTCCTCGATGCGTTTCATCTCCGTTTTGACGATCCGCTCCACGTCGGCTCTGATCCGTTCGTAATTGGCCTGAATGATCTCTTTCATGTGATCTTGTCCGTCCGCTCCCATAAAGGAGGATATTTCGGGAATCGGAACGTAGGCGGCCGTTTCGCGCTTTACCCGTTCGTTGTCCACGACGATCTGGGCATGGAAGATCTTCTGCTCTATTTTTTCATCGAAGTTGTCGGCTACGGCCCCCACGAACATACCCTGAGAGAGGTTGCCGATCTTCGATGGCGGGATCAGCGAATCCATCTGCGTATTGGTCGAAAGGGTCGTGCTTCCCTGAGCGAACGATACGGATTTGCGCTGTTGGAGAATCTTGCCGAAGCGTTTGGAAAGCGTCTCGGCCGTGTCGCCTACGACCTGTCCGGAAAAGATGTTGCCCACGGTATTCTGGATCACTTTGCTTTCCTTATCTCCGTAGTCCCGCGTCAGTTGGCTGAAGTCCTGAAAGCCGAGGCAGACGGCCACCTTGTTCGAGCGGGCCGTGGCGATCAGGTTGTCCAGTCCGCGGAAGTAGATCGTGGGCAGTTCGTCGATGATGACCGCCGATTTGAGCTTGCCCTTCTTGTTTATCAGGCGCACGATGCGGGAGTTGTAGAGCCCGAGGGCTGCCGAGTAGATGTTCTGCCGGTCGGGGTTGTTCCCCACGCAGAGGATCTTGGGCGCATCGGGGTTGTTGATGTCGAGGGTGAAGTCGTCCCCGGTCATCACCCAGTAGAGCTGCGGGGAGATCATGCGCGAAAGGGGAATCTTGGCCGAGGCGATCTGTCCCTGCAACTGGTCCTGCGCCCCGCCTTTCCATGCGTCCATAAAGGGACTGAGGTAGTTTTCGAGCTCCGGGTGGGAGGTCAGGATGACGAAGACGTCGGCATATCTTTTATTTAGCAGCTCGATGGCGTGCGGAAAGGTGCAGTAGCGGCCTCCGTCATAGATCTTCAGGAACCAGATGATCGCGGCCAGCAGGATGATGGGACTTTCTACGAAGAAATCGCCCTGCTTGGTGATCCACGTCTTATTGAGGTTCAGCATGATCGTGTAGGCCGACTCGTAGGCGTCCGAGATGTCGGTCATAAAATCGCGGTGGATCGGGTTGCAGCGATGCGAGCGGCGCGGGTCGTCGAAGTTGATGACGTAGAATTTAGGCGGAACCTTATAGCCCTGCATGTGGGTACGCAGGTGGTTGTAGGCGATGACGGAGAGGTCGTCGAACTTGAAGTCGTAGATATACATCGAAAATCCCTTCTCGATCTGCTGCTTGATGAACTGATTGACTACGGCGTAGGATTTTCCCGAACCGGGCGTTCCCAGCACGACCGTCGCGCGGAAGGGATTGACGACGTTGATCCAGCCCGGATGCCAGCGTCTTTTGTAATAGAACAGCGTAGGTAAGTTTACCGAGTAGTCGTTGGTCATCAGGCGGGTCTCCTGCATGAAGGATTCGTTTTCGTCGTTGAACGGGTCCTCGAAGACGCGCTCTTTGATCAGCCGTCCGAGCCAGACCCCGGCGGCCAGCATCAGGCAATAGCCGGCCAGCAGCGTCAGACCGTAGAGCGGGCCGAGAGTTCGTACCGGCAGGGGGAGGGGCAGGAGGCGGCCGCCGCAAAAGAACAGCAGTATGCCGGCGGTTCCGCAAAGCGCGATCCGGCGGCGGGAGATCTTTTCGCTGCGGACGCTTCGCGTGCCGAGACACGAAAGGGCCAGAAACAACAGACAGAACAGTTTGGTGTAAAGGGGCGACGAGAAGAGTCCCGACGTCCGCTGGAAGTTCATCAGGATCTTATCGACGAGGGCCGTATTCCAACCTACGGCCGTAATCCACGAATAGGCGTACCAGTAAAAATGAATGAGCGCGAACAGCAGGCTGAGCGCCCGCATGAACTGCATGACTTTGGCGAGACCCCGCAGGTCGTCTTCCTGTTGCATGGTTTTCCGGGTTTACGTTCGTCCGTCCAACGGAAAATCCTGCGGGATATGTCGATGCGGCCGTCCGGGGCCGGGTATGGCCGGAAATGGAGTGCAATGAGTCGATTTTCTCAGAACAATAATATGATCGTCAACTTCAAGGAAATCCGGTGCCGATTAAGATTTCTTAGAGTATCTTTATGTAATATGCATAGTGATAATTATTTACGCAAAAATAATCTTTTGAATCTAAGAAATTGTCATATTCCCCAAAAATAAAAGCGATGCTTTCAGGGCATCGCTTTTATTTTTGACTCTTGATGTTCTATACTAACAGACAGAACTGCTGTTATACCGAAATAATAATCGTACATCTGAAAACGGGCTTACTTGGGTTAGAATATCTTCAGGCAAAGGATGGACCCTTGAATGTTGATCACAGGCGAAGTGCTACATTCCCCGCTTTTCCGGTCGTATGAAAAGAGTCCCACTCCGTTGGATTCGGATACCACGCCGAAGAGTACTTTATCCCCGTAATGGTTGATTGCACAACTGTACGCATTGGAGCGGGGCAAGTCCAATACTTGAGCTGTGCAGTCGTAAATGTTACCTTTAAACGAATAATTGGTTTTGTCGTTCACGAAATCGGCAGGGTTGGAAGCATACGCAGGGCAGTAACCGAAGAAATACACCTCACCGTCGCCAACATAGTGATAATTCATCACATACTGTAATTTTCCACCTTGTACTCCGGTCCAGTCCTTGCCTGTTAGCTGGAAACAATAGTCCGGATCGAATTCCGTCTGTCCGCTCTTGATCCGCAATAGGCCACTGTGCCGCGCAGGATCGAAACCGTAGGAGCCCCAGCACGGAATGTATAGGTCGTTTTTCTCATCGAGGAACATACCGCTCTCGCCAATGGCAGTAGCAGCCGAAAGACGGCTGTCCGAAATCATTTTGATGATCTGATTCGTTTCGGCATTAATCAGCAGCATATATGCACCTTTGTCTACTGCCATGGGGGGCTGACCGAATTGCCCTAAGCCACAGTAGATAATCCCGTCACGCAAGAACATGCCCATAGGATTAGGCGTATCGTTCTCATTGATACCGTATCCTTTACTTGCCACATCGATCTCTCCGGTTTTTTGCATAGTGGTAGGATTGAAGATGACAATCTTGTTGTCCATCATGGCCGTAGCATACGCTTTCGTATCGCTGATTACGCATACGTGCGAAACTGTCGCACTGGCTCCACCTACGTTGATTCGTCCCAGTTCCGTGAGCGTTCCGTCGTCGTTACGAGAAAACTTACGCACGTCCCCGCCCGACATGCCCTCCACAATGAAAACCCAATCTTTGTAGGGTACAATGTAGTTCGACGTTTTGATCTCCTGTGCCTCGTCGAAAGCCGGACTGCTTACCGAGATATCTTGAATAGGCAACAAATAACTAACCTGTGAGGTGGGTAACATATCGACCGTGGCAAGTATCTTGGCCTTCTCATTACCACCCCCATCGCCACCACCTTCTTCTTTTTCACAAGAGACGAACATCACGCCTGCCACCAAAAGGCAAGCGCCTGTCATAAACAAATTTTTCTTCATAGCTGTTTAATTGATTTATTCGGTTTATAAACTGATCTTGTCAGATATTGCCATAAGTTTTCGTTCCCAGTTTACCAATCAAGTGTCGTAAAGCGCACTTTCAGAGTAAAAGTCCGTCCAGCCAACGGATAATTGAAATTGGTCATTTCCGGTGTATCGAACAAGTTGTGACATTCCACCCCTAAAATGACCTTGCGATTCAGAATACCGTATTCGAGTCCCAGCGTATGTATGCAAGCCGAGGGAATTTTGTAATTCTGATGTTTGCTCAATTCATATCCGTAATAGTATTTATCCGTATAACCGCCTTCGTAGTATATGCGTGTATATTGGCCTTTGCCTCCGAACAAGTTGTCTTTGCGGTAGTCCGCCATCCAATTGAAATACAGAATCGGAATATGTGGTAGCTGCATCCGGTAAGTCTGGCTGGGTGTATTAGTTCCCAACACATATTTCGTGTTATCGAGCGATTTTTGCCATGTTGCGTTGCACGACACGAACCAATGTCGGTTGATATCCCATTTCACCTCTGCATCCACGCCGTAAAGTAACGCTTTACCCAGATTCTGGTATTTATAGTAATTGAACTGAGAGATCATGTACATCATATTCTCTACATTCATCATGTAGGTATTAGCCTCGAATTGCAGGCGCGACTCGTTGTGATAATAATAGTCATAGAGTACGCCGACGTTATAGTTATAGGCCGCTTCCGGTTCGAGCAAAGGATTGGTCATAATCGTCATCCGATCACCAATTAGTTCTTCGGAGCGGGGAAGCCGATAGTTGTGTTCTAACGCTCCTTTGAGTGCCCATTGCCTTGTAATGTCATACTTCAATGCCAGGCTATAACCGAAATAGTTGCCCCCCCGATCCGTATTGACCGGTGTATCGCCCGAGCCTGGATAAGTTAAATCCACCGTTTCCCCATTCATCCCAAAATAGTAATGCCGTCCCGTCACGACAGAAGTCAGTTTATTGCCGAACCAACGATTTTGAAACGAAAGAGAGGTGATCGCGCCTATAATATCCGACGACAGACCGCTGACATTTCGTCCTAAGGAACGCCCAGCTTCGTCATCGTTCATCTCCATATTCACATAACGCAAGTCATTGTTCAGGTTAATAGACATCTTCCCCTCTGGCAACAGGTTGTACTTCAGGTTCAGATTATAGCGTACGTCGTGCGTGTAGTCATCCGAGAGATTGGGGATAGCGCCCATTTCTCCCCGCACCGTATTAGGACGTACGTTCCCGTAGAAATCCGTGATATAGGAACACGTATCGACAAGCCCAGAATTAATGAAAAGATATCCTGCGTTGAGCTTCATGTCCAATTTTTTTGTCAGGAAACTTTTCTTCTCGAAGTTAAAGTTAGCTCCGTAGGTCTGTCCATGAGTAAACGTATGACGGATATTAGTTTCTATACCTTGCATCTGCTTGTTATTTAAATAACCGAGCAACTCTACCTCGGCTTTGTCGAAATAGCCGTTTAGAAAGTCGAGCCCCACGGCAAAGTCGAGCATTCGGAGGCGATCGTGATCCCGTTTGATTTTCAACCCTTCAATAAAGGGTGATTCGATGGTATAGTTGTTCAGCGCATGAATACCGTTCATGTACAGTGTCATGGCGATATTGGCTTTTGGGAAAAAATGTCGCAGGGTAGCCGCTGCATCGTGTACGCCGTAACTCTGATACTTGTAAGAAAAGTCATAAAAATCTTTGTCCGTGCTGATCGTTACTACGTTAATAGCACTACCGAGCCCGTCACCTCCAAACTCTGGAGGCACAATGCCTTTGTATATCTCGATACGGTCGATGAATTGCAACGGAATATCATTGATCGAGAAGTTTCCGTCCGGCGTATTCAGCGCGTAGCCGTCCATATAAATCTGCACGCGGTTGCCTTCCAGTCCACGTACATTGATCTTCGTCTGACTTCCTACGCCTCCGGTCTGGCGCAGCTTGACTCCTGTCTGATGGTTCAGTACTTCACTGATGGTCGTCCCTCGTCCAGCTAACATTTTGCCGTCAATCACTGTGACCGGAACTCCCTGATCCTTGGCATCGCGGATCGATTTGCGCTCTCCAATGCCTACGACTTCCACCGAGCCAATTTCTACCATGTTTGTCAACATGGAAATGTTTACGACTTTATGTTCCAAAGACTTCATTTCCACTACACGGGTTTCTGGTTTCATACCCAGAAACGAGAAAAAAAGCTCCACTTGCCCTGCAGGGACATTACGGATTTCATAACGACCCAACGAGTCTGTCAAAACGCCTTTCGTAGTATTTTTTATCAACACGCTGACTCCAGGTAAAGGAAGACCGTCCGAATGGCTTTTGACTGTTCCCGACAGAGTTCCCTGTGCAAACAAGGACGGAGCAGTTAAAAGCAACAGCAGACCATATAAGGTGAAAAGCGCATTTTTCCTCATAAATAAAAAGCCTAAGTAGATGATGAAAACAATGAATTGAAATAATACTTAATGACGTGGTAAATGTATAAGTTAGGGTAGTCTACGGCAATACCTACCGTTAGGTATTCGAGGAGGATTTTTCCTTTGTATCTGTTATTTGAGTGGTGAATACCGATGCATGAGACAGGGAATAGAACCGTTTCCTTTTCGTTACCTCACCTTACCATAAAAATGTAACAGATCAGCTTCTTAGACTGTTGTATTTTTTTAGGTACTCCCTTGAGTTCGATTTCTTTTCAGCGTTGTTTATATTTTGCGGATAATTTTTCTCCGTGTCCATTATATTAAATTCCGCAATTATATATCTTAAGTAACGCATAATTTGATTAATAGAAGCGCAACTATCCGGAGCTTTGGCTCCGGACTTTTTATTTAATCTAAAACCAACTGTTATGTACACATTACTGAAGACAGGCTTGTTGCTGTTCTTTCGTGAAAGTGACCTGCCGACCGGAACCGTTTCCGAAGCGCATCTCTCGAAACTGTTCGAGAAATTTATCCAAGAACTTACAGTTTATTCTTCCGATGACCGCAGGAGCATTATCGAGCGTCTGCGCTGCATGAACTTTACGCACAAACAGCTATCCCTGCTCGAAGAGCAGGAACATACGGCGTCCGAGCCTTTAATAACCGACTATATGGTAAGAACCTTGTTTCTGATCGACATGGAAGTCCGGTTGCTTCATCTCCGTCTGCGATACCCTCAATCCGGCATCGTGCCGGAAGTAACAATCGAATCTCCGCTCTATCTTTCCAAAGACTTGACCGTAACGGATCTGGTCGAACTGCTGTACGCTTTGCACCTGATCGGGGCTTTCCGTAGAAGCGACGGTTCGCGGATCGAGTTCTCGGTCGTTATCCACACCTTCGAAGAGGTGCTGCATATCCGGATAAAGAATTATGAGCGTTTCAAAAATGCAGCCGTCAACCGTAAAATTCGTCTTACCGGTTTTCTCGATCAACTCAAAGCGGCACTGACCGAGCGCAGCCAGCGATAGCATCGGTCCGCGTCTATAATCTACAAAACGAGGATCATAGAGGTCTTCGTTTTTTCCGGCGCTTTCTCTCCGGACGGAAATCTTCCTCATAAGGTTCCGGATATTGCCCTTCCTCCAACGCCGTAGAGAAAATATCCAACGTATCGACAGCCTGCCCGATCAGCCGGGATTCGGCCTCCGTATCCATCGGATTCGGTTTCGGTATTTCCGTCGGCAAATCGGTTGCAGAAGACTCCGAAGATTCGCTGTCTGCAACGGGCCGTTCGTTGTTTTGTCCGGATACATTCCGTTCCAGTTCATCGGCCGTATGCGTTCCGAACAGTTCATGGAAACGGTTTGCAGCGAACTCTTTGTTCCGCCCCAGCTTGGAGCCGTTAACGGTCAATCCCCCGTCGTGGTCGATGAACGTAATCCCGTAGATACGCCCTTGCGTATTTTGCCGGACGATGACCTGTACGCCCTCGGCCGATAGCGCCGCCGCAAATTCCGGCAGGCTCCGCGACCGTCGCATGGCGTCCCGAACGATCCCGCGCAGTTCTTCCATTTCATTCGTATTTTTTTTAAACCATTCGGCGCTTTTCGCATAGTGTTTTTCGATCGCCCCGATTCCCGTATCGCGTCCGATCGCACTCGATTTGATCGGTACTCCGACTTTGTCGCCGTTCTCGTCCAACGCGCTGTAAAGCATCCCGGCATACGGACGGCCGCCGATCTCGCCGCGCACTTCCTCCGCTTCGACTCGAAATAATTGCAATATATTATTGTATTCTTTCAGAGTGCAAAACTTATAGCGGTCCGTAACGTTGCGGACGACGGATGCGATCTGGGCTTTCAAGTCGCTGCGCCGGTACTCCACTTTTCTCAGCGGTACGGTTCCTTCCCGTTCCTGTCGCTTTGTAGCACGACGCAGCCCGTATTCCTTTTCGATGGAACGGGTAATCGCTTTCGAGCGATACCGCTCGTTGCCGTCGTCGATCTTCTGTCCGTCCGGCCCGACGCGCACCGATACGATATGCAGATGGGCCCGTGCAATGTCCCGGTGCAGGTAAACCACATAGGGCTGATCGCCGTAGCCCATCCGCTGCATGTACTCCTCGGCGATGTCGGCCAACTGCTGTTCCGTGAGCCGGTCCTCGGGATGCGGATTCAGCGAAGCGTGGAAGATCGTCTCCACGAAACGGCTGTTCTTTTTCGCGTCGAGCCAGGTTTGCATGACCCGTCTGCAATGTGCGGCGGTAAGCCGGGCAGGGTCTCCTCCCGGTGGCAGCATCCGGTTGCAGAAGATCACGCGGGCCTGATCTCCGTCCACTTTGAGACGGTTGTATGCCAGTACGCCGTAAAGCGATTTTCCGGATGTTATTCGTCCGACCATCGTTTCCCGAACTCTTCGGCGAGTGTCAGAATTTGCTGCTGCAACTCCGTCATTTTCCTTGTTTCCTGCTCCAGCCGCCACAGCATACGGGCCGCTGAAGCGGCGTCGTAGTTGTGATGGATGGCCTTCACGACCTGATTGTAATTGAGCCCGACTTTACGGATTTGGAAATGCAGGTCGCCCAGCCGGGCGCAGAAATCCTGCGTCGCGGGATCGGTCTTTACGACCCGGAGCTCTCACCCGAAAAGCCGGGAGAGGATGAATCTGGATTTGTTGTCCGTACATCCCGACCGCTCCAGCATGTCCAAAAAACGTTTGTTCTGTGCCTCGTTGAGTTTGAAATTGTAGTGATACCTGCATGGATCGGCACTGCGGGGCCGTCCTTTGATCTTCTTTGCCATCGCATTTTTGATTTTGAGGTTTGACGACTTCGGAGTCGAACCCACTGCGACCTTCGCAGAAAGGGCGGAGGTTTCGGGGGGCCGGATTTTCCGGCATACCGAAACACACCTTGCTATCGGCAGGCGCCGATAAAATCCGCCATCCGGCGGATTTGCCCGCGCGAGACAGACAGTCTCGCTTCCGCGAAAGCGGCAGTAGGTTCGACCCGTGCAATGTTAGGCAGATTATCGGAGCCGAACAAGGATTCCGATCCGGCCATAGACGGCCTGCAACGGCCTCTACGAAAAACCTTTCGGGATTTCCGTTTTCTTCGCGTGCATGGCACGGATGCCATAACTGCCAGTCATGGTATGCATGACAGTCATGGTATGCAGTGCGGTCATGGAATACATGGCTGCCACGGTATAGATAGCATACATGGCGCTGAAGGAGTCTATGCCGGATATGGTATGGGTGGCATAGACGCTATGGATGGCAGCAATAGTACCTCCGGCATAAACGGCGTATCCGGTATGGATGGTATCATTGGCATATCCGCTGTTTCCGGCACGGATGGCAGAACTGCCGGAGAAGGAAACGACATTCTTTTAACCGATCATAGTTATGAGACAGAAACCTGTTTTTATCTCCGTCTGCAATCAGAAAGGCGGAATCGGCAAATCGACCTTTACGGTGCTGCTCGCCGACATCCTGCATTACATGAAAGGATACCGCGTATTGGTAGCCGACTGCGACTATCCTCAGAAAAGCATTTTCGACCAGCGCAAAAGAGAACTGGCCCTGCTCGACCGAAGCCCTCGTTACAAATCGTTGCTTGTCCGTCAGTTCGGAGCCACACGCCGGGAAATCTGGCCGGTGATCGCCTCCGCCCCGGAAAGGGCTCTTACGGATGTGGACAGGCAGCTCGGTATGCTGAGAGAGCCGGTCGATTTCGTACTGTTCGACCTTCCGGGTACGGTCGGCACCCCGGGCGTCCTGCGGACGCTCTCCGCCATCGACCGGATATTCGTGCCGATGAAGGCGGACCGCTATGTGATGGAAAGCACGCTCGCGTTCGCCAAATCGGTCGATGACCATCTGGTCCGCAATCCGGACGTGCAGACCGCAGGCGTCCACCTGTTCTGGACGATGATCGACCGAAGGGAGCGGACTCCGCTGTACGACCTTTATGACAAGGCGTTGGAGAAACTCGGACTGCACCGGATGGAGACCCACATCCCATACAGAAGTCGGTTCAGCAAGGAGCTCTCGGCGGAGGAAGGACCCGTCTTCCGTTCGACGATCCTGCTTCCCGAGAAAAGCTTTATCCGGGAGTGCTGTCTCGACAGCCTGACCCGTGAAATCGTCGAACTATCAGAACATAGCGCACATGGAAAGCAGGAAAAGAAATAGGAATCTCCCCGTCATAGACGAAGATATGCTGCGGGAAGCGGTCGGCGGACAGAGCGCCGGGGGCTCCATGCTGGAGATAGCGGAGCGAATATCTGCCGGAAACGAGGAACAGCCGGAGCTTCCTGCGGTTCGCAGGCGGAGAATGACCCTGCCCGATTACGAAGCGACGTTTCTGAAACCGGTTCGGGTGAAAGTCCGGACGGCACTGTATGTCAGCGAAGAGACGCGCTGCAAGATATCGGAAGTGGCACGGAAGATCGGCACGGGCAGAGTGTCCGTAATCGGATATGTGGAAAACATCCTCCGCAACCATCTGGAACTTTACAAAGAGGAGATCAACCGGCTACACAGGGAAATAAACAAAGACGATCTTCTGTAGAAAGGGTGATACAAGATTAAATAACGGAAACGGTGGTCAATCGAATGATATCATGAGCTGTATAGGGTTAAGGCTGATTCGAAATTATGTTGTAAATTAATTATTTTTGTATACCCAAATTTCAGTATGAATTAGGATAATATACAAAATACGATATGAACGTACATGCTTTAATAATTGGAAATAATAATTACGAGCAAGCTACAAAACTCGTAAATGCGATAAACGATGCTCAAGGAGTTGAGCAAATGTTTAAAAAACTGGGATATAGCACTACATTGATCAATGATTTTAAAAAGGAAGATATTGCAGGCATTTTATCTGATTTAGAAGACAGATTAAAAACGAATATTGACGTAACTATCTTTTATTTTGCCGGGCACGCATTTGAGGTTGATAATAACAATCATATTGCGCCTGTGGACTGTCCGTTGGCCGGTTTAGATAGAAGTAACTGTACACATTATTCTTTAAAGTTGAAAGAAATTATTGACATATTTGACAAGTCAAAATGCTCTGTTAAAATTATTATTTTAGATGCTTGCAGAAATAATCCTTTTGAAGGTGATGACAGAGGTGAGGGTATAATTAACCTTGCTCCTATAAATGTTACAAAAGGCTATATAATTGCATATTCGACTTCTCCGGGTCGGACAGCAAGTGATTCTCCTAAAAGGCAAAATAGCATTTATACCGAGGCATTCCTCTCTCATTTGAATGAAAAACATTTGCCAATAGAAAGTTTTTTTAAAAAAGTCAGAGAAACGGTTTATACCTTATCCGGAGGACGGCAAGTGCCTTGGGAACATACTTCATTAATCGGTCAGTTTTGCTTTAATCAAGGTCAAATTGGTTATCGCGAATATCCTTATGATGAGGAAGCTATAAAGGACTATAAATATATTAGCAGGGGTACTGAAGCTGATGGGATAATCCATGAATTGCGTTCTTGTAATTACTATAAACAAAATTCAGCAATATATAAATTTCAATCCTTAATTGATCCCGGAACAACAGATAAAAATCAGCAGTTTGTAATAGGTAGGAATATTCTACAATCTTGCGAAAAAGCTTTTGATGTAGGGTCGTATGTAGATAATTTAGTTAAAAATCTATTGAAATATCAGACAGCAGACGGAGAAAACCATATTTTAAATGGAATGTTGTTTGAAATATATTTTGATTCGCATGGCCAATTCAGATCGGAAAGATTTAAAGTACATAAATTAGACAAAATTTTCGCACTACAATATGATCCAAGATTTATCAAGTCATTTCAATTTATATGTGACCTATTGGTTCCCTATCAAGATTTTCTCTATTATATGCCTAACTGTTCAAGAAGAAAAGTGTCCGTTACTGTTCATTTTGAACAAAAAGAAGGCGATGATTATTTTGGAAATCCACAGACATATAATATTATTGACAAAATTGCTATCGGGGCAAAGGATATTACGAATGTCATAAAGCATAGATTCTACATTCAGAACGCAACAAAAGATGTTTTGACAAATGCAATAGCATCACACATAGCAGCATTATCGAATGACATTCAATATAATCCAGATATTCCTGACGATAATCTATATGTGAATAAGTAAAATAGCCGCCGGCGGGCGGAATTCAGTCTCTTTGCAGTTCCGAACCATTGCGCCTTTTCCTTCGAGGACATTTAATCTGACTATATAATCTTTTTCCGGCCATAGACGGCCTGCCCCGGCCGTGGTGTACCAAATCCTCCGAAAGGTTGTTTCTTTGTCAGCGGAGCCGGCGATCCGTCTATCCGAACGAACGGACAGAACGGATTTCGCTATCCGACACGAGCCATGAAAGCCATGCTGATCCTGTTGTTCGGTTATCTGTTTCTGGAACGTTTCCTGTTCCGGGGTAGTCTCGGACGGCTGTTCGTTCAGGGATGGCGGCGACTGTTTCGTGACGGATGGAACGCCCTGAACAGGGCGTTACGGCTTCCGGCCGGAAGAAGGGAGAAGCAGACACAGTTAACGTGCCGCGATTGCCCTAAGCTTCTCCCTGACTCCGGTTCTCTGGTTCCGCACGTAAGTTATGCGGTCGGGTCCGAGCCGCCGTACCACGAACGCACGGAGTGGAAGATGCCGTCCAAGCAGCGCCTTCGCAGGGAACGCCCCGAAGGCACGGAAGAGATGATCGTCGGCACGTTCGACCCCGAGACGGGCGAGGAGATCGAACAGCGAAAAATCTCGCTGGCGGGATCGCAGTCCGTAAAGGAGGAGGTATCCCGGACGCTGGACGCTCTGTTCGAACAGGAGTTCATGCCTGAACCGCCCGATACGGACCCCGTTTCTGCAAATGCTCCGAAAGAAAGCATGCCATAGCTTATACACTGATAGTTTTCCTCTTTTCATCATCCGCCGCCGACCTTTTCCAATTTCCTGTACGCTGCTATCTCTACTGTTTCCTATTCTGCCCGCACTTTTTCTTCTCTCTTACTTTCCCATTCATTCCCTTATCCGAATTACAGCAATCCGATCCGTTTGGCCTTCGGCCTGAGGACGGCACATGTCAAACCTTCAAATTTTTGCTCTATGCAAAAACGTTCTGTTTTCAAGCGGCTCGTCGCGCTGTGTTTTTTCATGTCGTACGCCTGCCTGTGTCTGGCGCAGGGCAACGGCACTTCCGGCATCATGCAGGCCACTTCGATGGTGTCGTCCTACTTCGATCCGCTGACCAAGCTGATCTATGCCGTAGGGGCCGTCGTGGGACTGATCGGCGGTATAAAAGTGTACCAGAAGTTCAGCTCGGGAGATCCGGACACGTCAAAGACAGCGGCTTCGTGGTTCGGAGCCTGCATCTTCCTCGTTATCGCGGGAACTGTCCTGCGCTCCTTTTTCCTGTAAAACTATGACGGCTTACAACATCAACAAAGGCATTGGCCGCGAGGTCGAGTTCCACGGCCTGAAGGCCCAGTACCTGTTCTACTTCGCGGGCGGACTGTTCGGGGATTTCCTGTTGGTGATCGTGCTCTACATGATGAACGTCGGTCAGTTGTTCTGCATCCTGCTCGGCGTCGCGCTGGGCGCTGCGCTCGTGGCGCTCACCTTCCGGCTCAATGCCCGTTACGGCAGCTTCGGACTGCTCAAGGAGGCGGCCCGCAGACGCAGGCCCCGACGGATCGTCCACCGCAGGGATGTACGCCGGCTGCTTGTCCGCCCTTCCGTTCCGCTTCACCTTTAATTTTTTGATTCTGCAATGCGAAGCATACTGAAAACCGCAACATTGGAGAGCAAATTCCCGATCCTCTCCGTTGAGAAGGGGTGCATCCTCAGCAAGGAGGCCGACGTTACGGTCGCCTTCCGGGTAACGCTCCCGGAGCTCTTTACGGTCACGTCCGCCGAATACGAGGCGATGCACTCCTGTTGGGTCAAGGCATTGAAGATTTTACCGCCGTACACTGTTGTTCATAAGCAGGATTGGTTCATAGGTGAGCGTTACCGCGCGGAGTCGGACGACATGCCGGAGAGCTTTCTTTCGCGCAGCTTTGAACGGCACTTTTTCGAGCGTCCCTATTTGCATCATGATTGCTATCTGTTTGTCACAAAGACCACGCGCGAGCGGATGCGTACCCGGAGCGACTTCTCGACGCTCTGCCGGGGATTCCTCGTTCCCAAAGAGGTCCGCGACCCGGAAGCCGTAACCCGCTTTCTCGACGCCGTCAGTCAGGCCGTCGGCATTCTGAACGAGAGCGGCCTGCTCCGTCTGGAGCGTCTCACGACCGACGAGATCGCAGGAACTCCGCAGTGTACGGGCCTTCTCGGCCGCTACCTGGCCCTGAGCCGGAGCCCGCGGGCCGTACTCGAAGATATGCGCCTCGATCCGGGAGAGATGCGCGTGGGCGACAAACGCCTCTGCCTGCATACGCTGAGCGATCTGGACGATCTGCCTCAAAGCGTTGAAACGGACGCCCGTTACGAGCGGCTTTCCACCGACCGATCGGACTGTCGGCTCTCGTTCGCCGCACCTGTAGGGCTGTTGCTCGGATGCAATCATATCTACAACCAATTCGTGTTTCTGGACGATGCGGACGAGACCCTCCGCCGTTTCGAACGGACAGCCCGCAACATGAACTCCCTGTCGCGTTACAGCCGGGCCAACGCGCTCAACAAGGAGTGGATCGATGCCTTTCTGAACGAGGCACACGACGAGAGTCTGCTCCCGGTACGCTGCCATTGCCATGTGTTGTCATGGTCTGAAGACGCGCAGGAACTCAAGCGCGTCCGTAACGAGGTCGGGGCCCAGCTCGCCCTGATGGGCTGTACGCCGCATCACAATACGGTGGACGTGCCTACGCTGTTCTGGGCTGCGATTCCGGGCAACGAGGCGGATTTCCCGGCCGAAGAATCGTTCCACACCTTCCTCGAACAGGCCCTCTGCTTCTTTACGGCCGAAACGAACTACCGCAGTTCGCCCTCGCCTTTCGGAATCAAGATGGTGGACCGTCTTACGGGCGTACCCGTACATCTGGACATTTCGGACGAACCGATGCGAAGAGGCGTCATTACCAACCGCAACAAATTTATTCTCGGGCCGTCCGGTTCGGGCAAGAGCTTCTTCACGAACCACATGGTCCGGCAGTATTGGGAGCAGGGCGCTCATATCGTGCTGGTGGATACGGGAAACTCCTACAAAGGACTCTGCGAACTGATCCGCAGCAAGACCCGGGGCGAGGACGGGGTGTATTTCACTTACACGGACGCCGAACCGATTACCTTCAATCCCTTTTATACCAACGACGGCCTGTTCGACATCGAGAAACGGGAGTCGGTCAAAACGCTGATCCTGACCTTGTGGAAACGGGACGACGAACCGCCGTCGCGTTCCGAGGAGGTCGCCCTGTCGAATGCCGTAAACCTCTATCTGGAGCATATCGGCCGACACCCCGAACACAAGCCCTCCTTCAACGGTTTCTACCGTTTCGTAGGACGGGACTACCGCCGCCTGCTGCGCCAGAAAAACGTCCGGGAAAAGGATTTCGACATCGATAACTTCCTGACGGTGCTCGAACCCTACTACGAAGGCGGAGAGTACGACTACCTGCTCAATTCGGACAAGGAGCTGGATTTGCTTCATAAACGATTCATCGTCTTCGAGTTGGACAATATCCGCGATCACAAAATCCTGCTTCCGATCGTGACGATCATCATCATGGAAACTTATATCGGCAAGATGCGGAGGCTCAAAGGCGTGCGTAAAGTGATTCTGATCGAAGAGTGCTGGAAAGCCCTCACCTCGGCCAATATGAGCGAGTATATTCGCTACCTCTATAAAACCGTCCGTAAGTATTTCGGCGAGGCGGTCATCGTTACGCAGGAAGTGGACGACATCATCTCGTCGCCCATCGTCAAGGAGACGATCATCAACAACGCCGACTGCAAGATCCTGCTGGACCAGCGCAAATACATCAACAAATTCGATCAGATTCAGACCTTGCTGGGCCTGACGGAGAAGGAGAAGGCGCAAATACTCTCGATCAACCTTTCGAACGACCCTTCCCGACACTACAAGGAGGTGTGGATCGGATTGGGAGGCGTACAGTCGGCCGTCTATGCCACCGAGGTCTCGGACGAAGAATACTTATGTTACACCACTGAAGAGAGCGAAAAGGCCGAGGTGTTCGCTTTGGCCGAAAAGCTGGACGGCGATCTGGAGGCTGCGATCCGTCAGTTGGCCCGAAAACGCCGAATGAAATCCGATCCGCTATGAGAACCGTTCGTATAACTCTCTATGCGCTCTGCCTGTGTGCGTTTGCAGTGGCCGTCGTGTTCCTCGTGCGGGAATACCGGAAGACCGAACGCCTCGATGCGGTATGCGGGGTATGGATCGCCGCGGATAACCGTTCCACCCTCCGGATCGAGCGGTACGGACGCAAGCACCTGATCGTCGTAAAACGCCTCGACGGACGCGGCCGTATCCGGGAAGCATGTCACGAACTTTTCTACCGGGGCTGTATCGGTTATCGAAACGCCTCGGGCCGGCGCGTCGATCTGTTCACTACGCCCCGCAAGGATGCGCTGCTGATGATTCCCGGCGGCAGTTACCGCCGCCTGTCTCTCGAAACGAACCCTTAAAACCCTTATAATCCATGGCAAAAAGAAAAAACGAAGCCGGGGAGTTTCCCGGACTGTTGGCCCTGATGCGTCGGGGCATAGACTTCGGAAATTTGTTCGTCGATACGGCGGCCTCCCTGTGCGACGAGACGCAGAACGACCGGATCTGCGGCAGTTGGATCGCCCGCGAGGGCAACCGCGGTCTGTTGATCCGCAAGCAGGGGACGGGCTATACGGCCCTGCTGTGCGACACATCGCGCTGCTACAAGCAGATCGAGCGGGAGCTATACGTCGTCTTCCGGCGCGGCCGTCTGACAGTGCTCGCCGACGACGGTTCCCCGGGCAGCGAACAGTTCTGTTACGATTCCCACACCGGGCTGCTGAGAGCCGGTACACTCGGCCTGTTCGAAGCCGAGGACGAGGTATTGCGCCGCGCGGCATGTGAAACCGATTTTAACCGATTCCCTTATGACGAAATCTAAGAAATACGGCCAGATTCTTCATGCCATCGATTCGATGCTTAGTGTGTTGGGCACTCTCCGGCACGAGTTCGTGCGAATGGAAGCCTCCGATCGGGAGGCCCTGTGCGGCGTGTGGAAGCAGACCGAAGAGGGTTCTGTGAGTCAGGTGTGCGAACAGCAGGGCCGTTTCTACTGGGTAAGGCGCAGCGGCAATCCGCTCAACGGCCATCAGCGTACGCGAAGCCTCGAAATCATGCAGGACGCCGAAGGAAACCTCTACTTAGACGACTTTCGTGAAAGCGCCCTGCTGCTCGACCGGGACGAAGACCGGATGCAGATCGAGGGATACGGCACATTCAAACGACAAAACGGATAACCATGAAAAAGAGAACCGAACGCATGCTCCTCTGCCTTTTCGTTCTGCTGTGCGGCACGAAGGCGAGCGCCCAATGGACCGTATTCGATCCGTCCAATCTGGTACAGAGCATCATCAACTCGACCAACGAAATGGTCGAGACCTCCTCTACGGCGGCCACGATGCTTAAGAACTTCGAGGAGACCGCCCGCATTTACCGGCAGGGCAAGCAATACTACGACAAGCTCAAAAGCGTCAGCAACCTGGTCAAAAACGCTCGCAAGGCACAGCAGTGCGTTCTGCTGGTCGGTGAAATCTCGGACATCTACATGGACGGCTACCGGCGGATGCTCTCCGACGATAACTTTTCGCAGAAGGAGCTTTCGGCGATCGCCTACGGATACACCCGGCTGTTGCAGGAGAGCACCCATGCCTTGCAGGATCTGAAGGAGATTATCAATCCTACGGAGATGAGCATGACCGACAAGGACCGCCTCGACGTCATCGAACGGGTTCATGCCGGGCTGCTGCGCTGCCGGAGTCTCACGGCCTACTATACGCGCAAAAACATCTCGGTATCCCTGCTGCGCTCGCGCAAAAAGGATAACACGGAGCGTATTATGACCCTTTACGGAGGCAGCGAAGGAGAAAAGTATTGGTAAGAACGCTTGATAACGAACGGATATGCTTTTACCGCTTTCGATTCCCGATAACATGCACGCCCTGCTGCGGATGCTCTACGACGATATGATGCCCCTGTGCGGCCACATGACCCGCATCGCCTCGGCGATCGCCGGACTCGGCGCTCTGCTCTACATCTCCTACCGCGTCTGGCAGTCGATGGCCCGGGGCGAAGCCATCGACCTTTTTCCGCTGCTGAGGCCCTTCGCGTTGGGGCTGTGCATCATGCTCTTTCAGCCGCTCGTGCTGGGCGGACTGAACGGAATACTCAGTCCCGTCGTGACGGGAGCGCACCAGTTGCTGACCGACCGCACGCTCGACATGCGGCGATACCAGCGGCAAAAGGACGATCTGGAACGGGAAAGCCTCGCGCGAAATCCCTCTACGGCCTATTACGTCTCCGACGAGGAGTTCGACCGGCAGATCGGAGAACTGGGATGGTCTCCCGAAGACCTGAACGCGATGGAGAATATGTACGAGGAACGCGTCTCTTTCAGCCTGCGCTCGCTATGCGTAAGCGCATTCCGCTGGCTGCTCGAACAACTGTTCGAGATCGCGTCGGTCATCGTCGATATTATCCGGACGTTCTACCTGATCGTGCTTTCGATTCTCGGACCGCTGGTGTTCGCCGTATCGGTCTTCGACGGCTTCCGGGACTCGCTGGTACACTGGTTCGCCAAGTACGTCAGCGTATATCTCTGGCTGCCCGTCGCCGATATTTTCGGCGCGGTGCTGGCCCGTATTCAAACGCTTTCGCTGCAACAGGACATGGACCGTATGCTCGTCGATCCTTTCTATTTCGTGGACTCCAACAACTCGATCTACATTCTGTTCATGGTCGTAGGGATCATCGGCTACTTCACCATTCCTTCGGTGGCGGGATGGGTCGTACAGGCTTCCGGCTTCGGAGCCTACAACCGCAAGCTCAACGCCGCCGGCATGAAAGCCAAGAACCTCGTTACGGGAACCGCCGGATACGCATGGGGCAAGACGGCTCATCTGTGGAAATCCATGACGGCCAAGCCCCCGTCCGCCGCCTCCCGAAAATCTTAAATTTATGGAATTCAAAAGTCTGAAAAACATCGAAACCGGGTTCCGGCAGATCCGCCTGTTCACGCTGGTCTTCCTCGCGCTGTGCGCGGCCGTAACCCTTTGCGCCGTATGGATGTCATACCGCTATGCCGAGGCCCAGCGCGAGAAGATCTACGTGCTGGATCAGGGCAAGAGCCTGATGCTGGCCCTTTCGCAGGATCTCCGGCAAAACCGGCCCGTCGAAGCCCGCGAGCATGTGCGCCGCTTTCACGAGCTCTTCTTCACCTACGGTCCCGAAAAGTCGGCGATCGAAGGCAACGTCAACCGCGCCCTGCTGATGGCCGACCGCAGCGCGATGAACTACTACAAGGTACTGATGGAGAAAGGCTATTTCAACCGCCTGATCGCGGGAGGCATTCTCCAGACCACGCAGGTAGACAGCGTAGTGTGCGACATGAACGCGTATCCCTACCGGGCCCGCGCCTATGCCACGCAGAAGATCGTGCGCGAGAGCACCGTTACCGAACGGTCGCTCGTAACTACTTGTACGCTGATCGACGCCGTGCGTTCGGACGCCAATCCGCAGGGATTTCTGATCGGGAACCTGACGGTCGTCGAAAACAAAGACCTCCGCACCTATGACCGCTAAAGAATGGATGAAAGCGCCGCGCGCGCTTCGGGATCATGCCATAGGAAAATGCGTCTCCCTGCTCGAAGAGCTTTCGCCCCGGAAGCGTATGGCCGCAGCCGCAGCGATGATTTTCATGAACATCTTTTATTTCTGCATGAGTCTGGTATTCTACTATGTTTATCTGTTCCGCGGAGAAGCGTTCCAGCTCATCGACCTGTACAGCATTGCGACGGCGGCGGACGTAGTCGGCGGCTACAAATTCGAGATCACAGGTGAAATCGTGACTTCGTTTATCACGATGATGCTCGTTGTGCGCCTCTGGCTGCAGAGCCGGGAATACCGTTTTGCACGGAAAACGAGGAATAAAATTCTGCTCCGCGTGGCTGCTGCTGCGCTGACGCTCGGAACATACCTGGCGTACATGAATCTGAACTGGAACGCCGAGTTCGGTGTCATCAGTGACCTCTGGAATCCGGCGAAGACATACCGCCAGTACGGAACGACAGTCGGTTTTACCGCGGTCGCCAAATACATGCGCCTGACACCGCCGGACGGCTATTCGAAAGACGAAGTGACAGCGATTGCCGATACGAGCGAGAAAGAGACGAAAACAGAAGATCTTCGAAAAGATAATGCGGATAGCGTGACACCCGTCAACATCATCGCGATCATGAACGAGTCGTGGTTTGACTACCGTTCCGTCGGCGATCCGCAGACGAGCGAGAGCTACATGCCGTTCCTCGACTCGCTGACCGAAAATATCATCAAAGGGCACACGCTGACGTGTACCAAGGGCGGCGGAACAGCAAAAACGGAGTATGAGTTCCTGACCGGAAACTCCTGCAAGCGGTTCCCGGGCATGGTGCCGTACGTCAGCTACTTTACGCACAGCCAGTATTCCCTTGTCACGACGTTAAAAGACCAGGGTTATCAGGCAATTGCGATGCATCCGAACAAGGCGACAAACTGGAAGCGGAGCACGGCATACCGTTTCCTTGATTTTGATGATTTCATCTCGATTGATCAGTTCTCCGATACGGCCAAGCGGTACCGCGGCATGATCAGCGATCAGGCGAACTATGAGAAGATCGTGGAAACCTACGAGAACAAGGAGCCGGGCAGCCCGTTCTTCCTCTTTGATGTGACGATGCAGAACCACAGCGGCTACACGAACCGTTATTTCCAGGCGGATATCAACTGCAACGGCTACGACAGTGATGAGGCCGATCAGTATTTCTCCCTGTTAAAGCTTTCCGATGAGGCAATTTCCTATCTGATCCGGTATTTCCAGCAGGTGGACGAGCCGACGATGATCATTATGTTCGGCGATCATTCCCCGAAACTGCCGGATGCGTTTGAAACATGGATTGCCGGAGACGCCTATCAGAATCTTTCGGTCGAGGATCAGGAGAAGTTCTATGGAACCCCGTTCTTCATCTGGACCAACTACAGCATGAAATCCGAGAGCAATGTCTGGATCAGCACAAACTATCTCTCAAGCTATGCGTTAAGCCTTACCGGCCTGGAACTGACACCGTACAACGAGTATCTGCTTGACCTGCGCGAGAAGATGCCGGCGCTCAATCACCTCGGCTTTTTAGCAAGTGACGGAACCTGGTACCGCTGGAACGACAGCGATGCGCCGGAGGAGGATCTCGAGTACGAACGGCAGTATGAATGCCTGCAGTACAATGAACTGATCGACAAAAAAGACCGGGATGACAGCTTTTTTACAATTTCCGGTGAAAAAGACGAAGAATAAGGGCTTTCCCTACTTGCCAGAAAACGGAAATCTATGGTAGACTATACTCCGTATGACCGGGAAACCCCGGCGGTAACTTCACGTTTACAATTAAGAATAAGAAAATGAGGTTTTAAAAAGTATGATTGCAGCAAATAATGTGACACTTCGTGTCGGAAAAAAAGCGTTGTTTGAAGATGTCAATATCAAATTCACCGAGGGAAACTGCTACGGCATGATCGGTGCCAACGGAGCGGGAAAATCAACCTTTCTGAAAATCCTGTCCGGCCAGCTTGAACCGACAAACGGAGACGTAACCATCACACCGGGCCAGCGTCTTTCCTTCCTCGAGCAGGACCACTTCAAATACGACAGCTATCCGGTACTCGACACCGTTATCATGGGAAATGCCCGTCTCTATGAGATCATGAAAGAGAAAGAGGCGCTGTACGCAAAAGAAGACTTCACCGATGAGGACGGTATCAAAGCGAGCGAGCTCGAGGGTGAGTTTGCAGAGATGAACGGCTGGGAGGCAGAGACCGATGCAGAGCAGCTCTTAAACGGCCTTGGCATTGAGCCGGAACTGCACTACGCACAGATGGCAGACCTGACCGGCAGCCAGAAGGTCAAAGTTCTTCTTGCAAGAGCCCTGTTCGGAAACCCGGATATCCTTCTTCTTGACGAGCCGACCAACCACTTGGACCTCGATGCGATCGAGTGGCTTGAGGAGTTCCTGATCAACTTCGAGAATACCGTTATCGTTGTATCCCACGACCGTTACTTCCTGAATAAAGTCTGCACCCAGATCGCAGATATAGATTACGGAAAAATCCAGCTCTATGCCGGAAACTACGACTTCTGGTTTGAGTCCAGCCAGCTGCTGGTAAAACAGATGAAAGAGGCGAACAAGAAGAAAGAGGAGAAGATCAAAGAGTTACAGGACTTCATCTCTAGATTCAGTGCCAACGCATCGAAGAGTAAACAGGCTACTTCCCGTAAGAAAGCCTTGGAGAAAATCCAGCTCGACGATATCAAACCGTCCAGCCGGAAATATCCTTACATCGATTTCCGTCCGAACCGTGAGATCGGAAACGACGTTCTGCAGGTAGAGGGACTGACCAAAACCGTAGACGGCGTGAAAATCCTGGATAACTTAAGCTTCACCCTCGGAAGAGAAGATAAAGTTGCTTTCGTCGGAAGCAACGAGCAGGCGATCACCATGCTGTTCAAGATTCTGACCGGAGAAGAAGAGCCGGATTCCGGTTACTACAAATGGGGCGTAACCACTACACAGGCTTACTTCCCGAAGGACAACACCGCAGAATTCGACTGCGACCTGACTATCGCAGACTGGCTGACCCAGTATTCCGAGATCAAGGACGTAACGTATGTCCGCGGATTCCTCGGAAGAATGCTTTTTGCCGGTGAGGACGGTGTGAAACGTGTCAGAGTCCTTTCTGGAGGAGAGAAAGTGCGCTGCCTGCTCTCCAAGATGATGATTTCCGGTGCAAACGTTCTCGTTCTTGACGAGCCGACCAACCATCTGGATATGGAGTCCATCACTGCACTGAACAACGGTCTGATCAAATTCCCGGGCGTGCTCTTGTTCACCTGCCACGACCATCAGTTTGTACAGACCACAGCAAACCGTATCATGGAGATCCTTCCGAACGGCGCGCTGATCGATAAGATGACCACCTACGACGAGTATCTTGCAAGCGATGAGATGGCAAGAAAACGTCATGTCTACACAATGACAGAGGAAGATAATTAAAGATGAGCAAAAAGACGACAGTTTCCGGCATTCTGCTGGTGTTGCTTGTGCTGGCCACAACGCCGCTTCTTGGAACGGACAACGTTTCGTTCCTGAAGTGGTGGCTTATGACCCTGGTGCTCGGTATTGGATTTTATCCGGCTGCCGCAGCGCTGTTTCCGCGGTTTCATGACCGGGGATGGATGTTTTCTAAAGTGCTTGGCATCGTTGTTTCCGGTTTTGCTGTATTTGCTCTTGGAAGCTTCGGACTGGTTCCGTTTACCGCACCGGTCTGCCTGATCACAGTCGGTGTACTGATCCTGGCTTCTTGGATTTTCGGATGCTTTAAGGTACGCGTCCATGCGCCGGAAATCGACTTCCTGATGATGGAAGAAGTGTTGTTTTTCGCCTTTTTCCTTCTCTGGACCTACCTTGCGGGCTTTCACCCGGAGGCACACGGAACCGAAAAATTCATGGATTATGGTTTTATGAAGGCCATGATGCGCAGCACCGCCGTTCCGGCAGAGGATCTCTGGTACAGCGGAAGCGGTATTAACTACTATTACGGCGGCCAGTTCTATGCCGTATTTCTGACGAAGATTACCTTCACGGATGTAAAGCAGACGTACCATCTGATGCGTACGATGGTGGCATCGTTCGCGTTTGTTCTGCCGTTTTCGATCACCTACCATCTGGCAGAGTCGCGTGCGTGCCACTGCATCCGGAAAGAGGGCGGCAATAAAAGCCAGATTGCACCGGTGCTTGGCGGTCTTCTTTCGGGAGGCGCCGTTTCCCTTGCAGGAAATATGCACTATGTGATTTACGGCTGCATCCGACAGTGGCTGGGACTGAACGAATCGGCTTACTGGTTCCCGAGTTCGACCCGCTATATCGGGTATGACCCGCTTGTGGAAAATGACCGCACGATTCATGAGTTTCCATCGTATTCCTTTGTGCTCGGCGACCTGCATGCCCATGTGGTGAATGTCATGTTCGTCCTGCTGGTGCTGGGCCTTTTATATTCCTACGTGAAAAATACCTGCCGTGATCCGGAAAAAGAGTGGAAATGGTCGTTAAAAGACGTTCTGTTTCAGCCGCAGATCATCGCGGCGGGCTTTCTGATCGGTGTGTTCCACTGGTCCAACTACTGGGATTTTGTTATCTATTTCGTCGTGATTGCAGGCTTCTCTCTGTACGGTGCGCTGTACCGGTATCATGCGCGGGCGAAAGAGACGATCGGAACGGTTCTCCTGCAGGCTGCAGAAGCTTTTGCAATTGGAACGATTGTCGCCCTTCCGTTTACAATGAAGTTTGAGACGATGGTTTCCGGTGTCGGCATTGCCAAGCACCATTCGATGCTGTATCAGCTGGCGATTCTCTGGGGCCTTCCGACGGTGCTCGTTGTGCTGTTTATCGCAGCCGTTCTGCTAGCATGGCGGAAAAACTGCCATCTTCCGGGCATGGAGAGGCAGGGACAGATTGTACTTGCCGATGGAAAGACGCAGGAAGAGGTGGAAGAGCAGGCCGTTGCCCTGATTCTGGGAGAGAAAAAACCGGAGCCGGGCGAAAAAGAAACGGCGGAAAAGCCAAAAAAAGTTTCTGCCTTCTGTAATTTCTGGAGAGAGATTGCGGTGAGCGATATGGTGATCGGTATTTTAGGCCTCTGTGCCATCGGCCTTATCATCATTCCGGAGCTCGTCTATGTGCGCGATATCTACGAAGAATCGTATGCGCGCTCCAACACGATGTTCAAGCTGACGTATCAGGCATTTATCCTGTTCGGTATCTGCATGAGCTACATCATCACGCGGTTCCTGCTCTGGAAAAAAGAGCGGATTCTGCAGGTGTTCGGCGGAATCGGGCTGGTACTGCTTTTATGGACGTTCGGCTATTTTGGAACGAGCGTGTACTCCTGGTTCGGAAATGTTTTCGATCTGTCCGAGTACCGCGGACTCGATGCGACAGCGTATCTGGAAAATGTCTTTTCCGAGGACGCAGGTGCCATCCGCTGGCTGGATGAAACAATAGAAGGACAGTCGGTTGTGCTTGAGGCGAACGGCGACAGCTACAGCGATTACGAGCGTGTTTCCGCAATGACCGGCCTTCCGACCGTGCTTGGATGGTATGTCCATGAATGGCTCTGGAGAGGGGATCCCGCAGACTTAAATGTCCGCGCCGAGGACGTGAAACAGATGTACACCTCGACCGATACGAATGAAGTGCTGCGCCTGCTGGAGCAGTATCATGTGACCTACATTTTTGTGGGAAGCAAAGAAAAGGAGAAATACGGCGATGCACTGAACGAATCGCTGCTGCAGTCCATCGGAGATATCGTTTACCAGGATACTGCGTCCGGTACGTATATTCTTCAGGTGCAGGATACATAAAGAACAAAAACAGGAGAAAAGAACCGCCGGGTGCGGCATCTTTTCTCCTGTTTTTCATATAATACAGGGAATGCAGAAGAAAGTGCGAAGGGCAGACCATGCGGAGATTCCGAAAAGTGCGGCACGTTCCTCTGCCGCTTCTGGCTGTGATGATGGCGGCTATTCTGTTTGCAGAGCTGGCACGGTGTGAAAGAGAAGGCGCGAAAGAGACAGCGGCGGAAGCAGAAAAAAGTGTGCCCCGCCGTGCGGCGCTGACATTTGATGACGGGCCGAATGCGTGCTATACGCCGGAGGTGCTTGAAATTTTAAAAGAAAATGAAATTCCGGCAACGTTTTTTCTGCAGGGGCAGTGTCTTGCCGGAAACGAAGAAATCGTCCGCCGGATGCATGCGGAAGGCCATCTGATCGGAAATCATACGTTTCATCATGTTCAGCTTACGAAAGTATCAGAAGAGGAAGCGAGGGAGGAGGTCGTGAAAACAAGCAATGCAATCTACGAGATCACAGGGGAATATCCTGTCTATATCCGTCCGCCGTTCGGGGAATGGAGAGAGGGGCTGGACCTTGTAGTGACGATGATCCCGGTACTCTGGGATGTGGATTCCCGCGACTGGGAGAGCCAGAACACCGCGTCGATCTGCAGCGAGGTGCTTCCGAATGTGAAGGATGGCAGCATTATTCTCATGCATGACGGCTACCGCGCGACAGTGGAAGCGCTGCGGCGGATCTTAAAAGAATTAAAAGAAGAGGGATACACGTTTGTGACGGTGCGTGAGCTGATTGAAGAATAGCTTCCGCGGATTCCATCGAACATAGTTGCGGAGAATCCGAGATTAAGGGGTTGAGGATACCCGCCAAAATGTGATAAGATAAATGGCAGGAAGAAAAATGGGGTGAAAAATACATGGATTTGTTTGATTATATGAAAGAAACCACAATGGAAAAAGAGTCCCCCCTCGCATCGCGCATGCGCCCGACAACGCTGGACGAGGTGGTTGGACAGGAGCACATCATCGGCCCTGGAAAGCTGTTGTACCGTGCGATCAAGGCGGATAAACTCGGCTCCGTCATTTTCTACGGCCCTCCGGGAACGGGAAAAACGACGCTTGCCCGCGTCATCGCCAACACGACAAGCGCAGAGTTTACCCAGCTGAATGCCACGACAGCCGGCAAAAAGGATATGGAAGAAGTCGTAAAAGAAGCGCAGCAGCGGATCGGCATGTACGGCAAAAAGACGATTCTTTTTGTCGACGAGATCCACCGCTTCAACAAGGGGCAACAGGATTATCTGCTTCCGTTTGTGGAGGACGGCACACTCGTTCTGATTGGCGCGACGACGGAAAACCCGTATTTCGAGGTCAACGGGGCGCTGATTTCGCGTTCCATTATCTTTGAATTAAAGCCGCTCGAAAAAGAGGACATCGAAAAACTGCTGGAGCGCGCGGTGACGGACCCGGTAAAGGGGCTCGGGACGTACAACGTTGTGCTCGATGCGGATGCAAAAGAGTTCCTCGCCGACATCGCAGGCGGTGACGCGAGAGCGGCCTTAAATGCAATCGAGCTGGGCGTCCTCTCGACGGAACGTCAGGCGGACGGAAAAATCCATATCGATCTCGAAACGGCATCGGAGTGCATCCAGAAGCGCGTCGTGCGGTACGACAAGACGGGCGATCAGCATTACGATACGATCTCTGCATTTATCAAGAGCATGCGCGGTTCTGACCCGGATGCGGCGGTCTTTTATCTGGCCAAAATGCTGTATGCCGGGGAGGATATCAAGTTTATCGCCCGCCGCATCATGATCTGCGCGGCGGAGGATGTCGGCCTTGCCGATCCGAATGCCTTAAATGTAGCAGTTTCCGCGTCCCTTGCCGTGGAACGCGTCGGCATGCCGGAGGCGCAGATTATTCTGGCGGAGGCAGCCACGTATGTTGCCTGTGCACCAAAGAGTAATTCTTCGTGCGAGGCAGTCTTTGCGGCGATGAAGACGGTCGGAAGTGTGCGGACGTCGGTTCCGCCGCATCTGCAGGACGCCCATTATAAAGGTTCTGCCAAACTCGGCCACGGTCAAGGCTATCAGTATGCACATGATTACCCGAATCACTACGTCGAGCAGCAGTATCTGCCGGACGAGATCTTAGGAAGCCGTTTCCTTCATCTTGGAACGAACGGCTATGAGCAGAAAATCCGGGAAAACTTCAAAAAAATTGGAAAAGACATCGAATAAAAGGGGAAGAAATCATGACAGACTGGCTTGGAAAGCCGTATTATTCGCTGGACGCCTATCTGAAAAAGACGTTCGGGGAAAAAGTGTACAAGCTCTCGCTCGACGGCGGGATGACGTGTCCGAACCGGGACGGCACCTGCGGTGACCGGGGCTGCATTTTCTGCAGTGCGGGCGGCTCCGGTGATTTTGCCGGGGACAGAAACAAATCCATCCCGGAACAGATCCGGGAGCAGAAATCCCTCCTGCAGCAAAAGCGGCCGGTGCATAAGTTCATCGCCTATTTCCAGGCGTATACGAACACGTACGCGCCGGTGGAATATCTGGAAAAAATTTTCCGGGAGGCAATTTCGGACGAGGAGGTCGTGGTCCTTTCGATCGGAACGAGACCGGACTGCTTAGGGGAAGAGGTTCTTTCTCTGTTAGAAGAGCTGAACCGGATCAAACCGGTCTGGGTGGAGCTGGGACTGCAGACGATGCATGAAAAAACGGCACAGTATATCCGAAGGGGCTATCCGCTTTCCTGTTTTGAACAGGCAGTAAACGAGCTGCACAGGCGGGGGATTCCCGTGATTGTCCACACGATCCTCGGTCTGCCGGGGGAGGGACAGGAAGAAGTCTTTGCAACAATGGATTACCTGAATGGACTTTCCATTTCCGGCATCAAGCTTCAGCTGCTTCATGTGCTGAAAAACACGGATCTTGCGGCGGACTACGCGGCCGGAAAATTTGAGGTGCTGGAGCAGGATGCGTATCTTACCCTTGTCATCGACTGCCTGCGGCGCCTCCGTCCCGATCTTGTGATCCACCGTGTGACGGGAGACGGCCCCGGGGATCTTCTGATTGCACCAACATGGAGCCAGGCAAAACGCACCGTCTTAAATGAGCTGCATCATCGTATGAAAGAAGAACATGCGTATCAGGGACAGCTTCTGGACGAAGAAAAAGGAGGAAACACACCGTGATTGAATCATCCTTTACGTTATACAAACTGATTATTCTTTACATGCTGCAGAATGTGAATTTTCCGCTGTCAAATACACAGATTTCGGATTTTATCCTGGAAAAAGAGTACACGAACTACTTTCATCTCCAGGAGGCGTTAAGCGAGCTGCAGGATACAAAGCTGATCGAGATCGAGAAGGTGCGCAACACCTCGTACTACCACATGACTGAGGAGGGTAGCAAGACGCTTTCCTTCTTCGAAAACGAGATCTCTCCGGAAATCCGGGAGGAAATCGACCGCTATATGAAGGAACACTCCTATGAACTGCGGAAAAAAGCGTCCGTTGTGGCCGATTACTACAAGACCGCGGGAGATGACTACGAGGTCCGCTGTCAGGCAAGAGAGCGGAAGACGACTATTTTTGAGATTGTCGTGACGGTTCCGTCCGAGGAGGCGGCCAAAAAGATCTGCAGCAACTGGGAAAACCGGAGTCAGAAGATTTATGCTTCGATTATGAATGAACTGTCAAGATAACGATTGACAGGAATGGTGGCATATAATAGAATAAATTAGTATGTCTAAAAAGCATAAACATGGAAAACATAGTAAATAAGATTTTATATTCTAAAGGAGATAAAACCGTGCCTGATTATACAAAAGAAATTGAAAGACGGCGTACCTTTGCCATCATTTCCCACCCGGATGCCGGTAAAACCACACTGACTGAGAAATTCCTGCTGTACGGAGGAGCGATCAATCTCGCCGGTTCCGTAAAAGGAAAAGCGACTGCGCGCCATGCCATATCCGACTGGATGGAGATCGAGAAAGAGCGTGGTATTTCCGTTACCTCTTCCGTTCTGCAGTTCAATTACGACGGCTACTGCATCAACATTCTGGATACCCCGGGACACCAGGACTTCTCGGAGGATACGTACCGTACCCTGATGGCAGCCGATTCCGCCGTCATGGTTATCGATGCATCGAAGGGTGTCGAGGCACAGACCAGAAAGCTGTTTAAAGTCTGTGTCATGCGCCACATCCCGATCTTTACCTTCATCAACAAGATGGACCGCGATGCGAACGATACCTTCGAGCTGCTCGACGAGATCGAAAAAGAGCTCGGCATTGCAACCTGCCCGATCAACTGGCCGATCGGTTCCGGAAAGAAATTCCGCGGTGTTTACGACCGTGACAAAAAGAAAGTCCTTACCTTCTCCGATACAATGAAGGGAACAAAGGAAGGTATCGAGGAAGAAATCGATATCGACGATCCGCATCTTCTCGATGTGGTCGATGAGGACCAGAAAGAACAGCTCATGGATGAGATCGAGCTGCTCGACGGCGCAAGTGCAGAGTTTGACCAGGAGCTTGTCAGCAAGGGAGAGCTCTCCCCGGTATTCTTCGGATCTGCGCTCACCAACTTTGGTGTGGAGACTTTCCTGCAGCACTTCCTCACGATGACGATGCCGCCGCTTCCGCGTACGGCAGACTGCGGCGTGATCGATCCGGTCAAAGAGGATTTCTCTGCGTTTGTCTTTAAAATCCAGGCAAACATGAACAAAGCACACCGTGACCGTATCGCATTCATGCGCATCTGCTCCGGCAAATTCGACGCCGGAATGGAAGTCTTCCATGTGCAGGGAGGAAAGAAAATGCGTCTTTCCCAGCCGCAGCAGATGATGGCGAGTGACCGTCATATTGTTGATGAAGCATACGCCGGCGATATCATCGGTGTATTTGACCCGGGCATCTTCTCTATCGGAGATACGATCTGTATGCCGGGCAAAAAATTCGCATACGAGGGAATTCCGACCTTCGCGCCGGAGCATTTTGCAAGAGTGCGCCAGCTCGATACGATGAAGAGAAAACAGTTCGTCAAGGGAATTTCCCAGATTGCACAGGAAGGTGCGATCCAGATTTTCCAGGAGTACAAAGGCGGCATGGAGGAGATCATCGTCGGCGTTGTCGGCGTCCTGCAGTTTGACGTTTTAAAATACCGTCTGGAGAACGAGTACAACGTGGATATCCGTCTGGAGAACCTGCCGTATGAGCACATCCGCTGGATCGCAAACAAAGAGGAGATCAACCTGGACCGTATTCAGGGTACATCCGATATGAAGAAGGTCATGGACCTCAAGGGAAATCCGCTGCTTCTCTTTGTCAATCCGTGGAGTGTCGGCATGGTACAGGATCGAAACAAAGACCTTGTGCTGACCGAATTCAGCAAAAACTAAGAACAAAAGAGCGGGATGCCGCTTAAAAAGGAGAAGGAATGAACTTATTCGATATTCTGGGCCCTGTGATGGTCGGTCCGTCGAGTTCGCACACAGCGGGGGCAGTGCGGATTGGATGGATGACGCAGAAACTTCTCGGGGAACAGCCGGTGGAAGCAAAAATACTGATGTACGGTTCCTTTGCCGCAACGGGAAAGGGCCATGGAACGGACCGCGGTCTCGTCGCGGGTCTTCTCGGCATGCGGCCGGATGACGAGCGGATTCCGGACAGCTTTGAAATTGCCCGGAAAATGGGTCTTTCCTATTCATTCGGCATCGCCAATCTGACGAGTGCCCATCCGAACAGCGTCGTTCTGGAAGTAAAGGGAAAGAGCGGCCGGACGCTCGAGGTGCAGGCGTGCTCCCTTGGCGGCGGCCGTATCATGATCAACCGCCTCGACGGGCTGGATGTCAACTGCAGCTGCGAGATTCCGACCCTGATCGTCCACAATCTGGACCAGCCGGGCCACGTAGCCGAGGTTACGTCGATGCTGGCACATAAGTCAGTCAACATTGCGAATATGTCCCTCTACCGCGACAAGAGAGGCGGATCGGCCGTCATGGTCGTGGAGATGGATCAGCCGCTTCCCAAAGAGTCGCTGGAATGGCTGGAGCATCTTGAGGGCATTGTAAAGGTAACATACATCAACGTAACGGAAGGAGAAGAGGACGATGTCTTATAATTCACTGGAAGAAATTGTCCGAGAGTGCCAGGAAAAAGACCTGCCGTTTGATGAAGTCATCCTTCTGGACGATATGAATGAGAGAAATGTAAGCCGCGAAGAGTCCATTGAGACGATGCGCGGCATGTGGGAAGCCATGAAAGGCGCTGAACGGAATTATGACGGTTCGCTGCAGTCGAGAAGCGGTCTTGTGGGCGGCGCCGGAAAGACGATGCGCGCGTATGTCGAGAGCGGGAACACGCTCTGCGGACCGTTTGTCGGAAAAGTTATGGCATCTGCACTTGCGATGGGTGAGTCAAACGCCTGCATGAAGCGGATCGTTGCAGCACCGACCGCAGGAGCGTGCGGTGTGCTTCCGGCTGTGCTCGTGAATTACCAGAAAGAGAAGGGGACAGCGGATGAGCAGATCGTGCGTGCGCTCTACACGGCAGCCGGTATCGGCCAGGTCGGTGGGGCGGCGGGCGCACCATGTCCGC
>OGRH01000452.1_pt1 | contig 33376 bp, 28 predicted proteins | sample 1553461 | NCBI WGS metagenome assembly OGRH01 (sample SAMEA2580092, study PRJEB22360) | human gut metagenome | biome: human gut; feature: human-associated habitat; material: faeces | place: Denmark | collected 2008/2010
TTTTATAAATTTTAATATTTATTTTAGATTTACACAAAAGCACTATTACCGCAATAGGCACAAGCCAAAAAAGCGGATGGTATGCAAATGCCTTTGCTATATCAAGCTGTAAAAATGCCATCCATGCCCTCGACATGCCACAGCCTGCACATGATATTCCGGTGATGAACTTAATGGGGCATGTGATGCCTATCGACTCCATAGCTGTGTAAAGTACCACTACGGCTGTGACAGCACATATGAGCTCTTTTCTTTCATTTTTTCTTCTATTATTTCTTTTATTGTCCATACAAATGTTATCTCAAAAAGTATGCACTGTAAGGTGGCAGCTCAAGGCCACCGTTTAATGTAACCTGCTCACCTGTAATCAGGTCTGTGGCATCACCCTTTCCCATATCAAAGCCCGCGAAAAACGGCTGGTCTGCGGCATTGATGCACACAAACACCTTTTCGTCATCACATTCACGACCGAAAACGCACTGTCCGTTTGTGAGCACAACCGAATAGAAATTACCGTAGCATAGTGCCTTTGACTCCTTCTTTGCCTCTGCGAGCTTTGAAATCCATTCAGTCAGCTCATTGTACTGTGGCGCTTCAAAGCATGCCCTCAGAGCCGGGTCACCGTCTTCTTTTTTTGCCTTCTCTCCCCACTCACTGCCATAGTACACACAAGGGATGCCCGGCATACCAAATGCAATTGCATAGATTAGTGGCAGATGCTTTTCATTGGTCAGTATGCTTGCCACTCTTGTCACATCATGATTGTCCACAAATGACAGCAGGTGCTTACCCTTGTAGAGAGTCCACTGCTCCGGTCCGAACTGTCTGAGAAGCGAATGATTTATCTCAAACATATTCATGGAATTAAAGCTCGAGTACAGACCCTTATAGCACTCATAGTTCGTTACCGAGTGAAGCATTGCATCATTCATAATCTGGTTGTAGTCACCATGCAGTGTCTCTCCCACCAGGAAGAAATCCGGCTTTAGTGAGTCGCAGAACTCCCTTAGTCTTCTGATGAAATCATGGTCGAGGCAGTATGCCACATCAAGTCTCAGCCCGTCTATATCAAACTCGTCTACCCAGCCCTTTATCGCTGAAAAGATATGCTGGATTACATCCTCATTTCTCAGATTAAGCTTGACCAGATCATAGTTTCCTTCCCAGCCCTCGTACCACAATCCATCATTATAGTTTGAATTGCCATCGAACGCTATACGGTCAAACCAGTTTACATATGGTGAGCTTTCTCTGTTTTTAAGCACATCCTGAAATGCCCAGAAGCCTCTTCCCACATGATTGAACACACCATCCAGCACTACCTTTATGCCGTCCTTGTGCAGATTGTCACAAACCTGTGCGAAGTCCTCGTTTGTGCCAAGCCTTGTGTCTATTTTTGTATAATCCCTTGTATTATATCCGTGTGTATCAGATTCAAACACCGGTGAAAAATAGATTGCATCTGCCCCAAGCTTTTTGATATGAGGTATCCAGTCATTCACTTTCAAAATTCTGTGCTCCAAAACACCATCATTCTCAAATGGTGCTCCACAGAAGCCTAACGGATAAATCTGATAAAATACACTTTCATATGCCCACATTATTTTGCCCTCCTTGATAGTTGTGTAGTGGTTTTGTACCTGTTATCTGTTATCTATTATACACAATTATGTACTTATATGCTACATTTTTTTGTTACTTTTTACCTACATTAAGTATTTTGTTACCTAGTATAATTAAATTTCTAATAGAAATTTCTAATAGAAATTCCTGTAGATAACACATGCAATAACCACATGGATAAAGAAAATAAGCGGCATCCCCTTTACAAAATACCAATGCTTTGTCTTGTGCCTGAAGGCATACATCCCAGCCCAGGTACCGGCGCTTCCGCCCAGCAGGCTGAGCCCAAATAATGTCTTCTCCGGGATGCGCCATGCGTGTGCCTTGGCCTTACACTTGTCAATTCCCATCGCAGCAAAGCCTGCTATATTCATAAGAAGCAGATAAATCAGAAAAATTTTCATATAAATAATGCTCCATTCTATTACTCCGCACATAAATTTATAAATATATAAACATATCTGCATATATTAATAAGTCCACAAAAAACAATAGCCCAGCCTTTAAAGGCCGGGCCATAAATTAATTATTAATTCTTAGCTTTTTTAGAAACCTTAGCCGGTGCAGCCGCCTGCTTTTTGATGGCGCTCTTGCCCAGATAAAGCTTCATAACATACCACAGCTCTGTAGCGATGCAGATTGAAGAATATGTTCCGCAAAGCACACCTACCATGAGTGGTAATGAGAACTCTCTGATTGATGTATGACCAAAGATAAAGAGTAACAATACCATAACAAATGTAGTAAGCGAAGTATTGATGCTTCGTGAAAGTGTCTGTGTAAGGGACTCGTTTGCTATATCAGCAAGCTCATCTGCTGAGTACTTCTTGATACCGTGAAGGTTCTCACGGATACGGTCAAAGATAACGATTGTATCGTTGACTGAGTAACCTACGATTGTAAGTATACATGCGATAAACGTACTGCCGACTGAGATTCTGATAAGTGCATATGCTGTGACTACAACAAGCACATCATGTACCAGCGCAAGGATAGCACTTGAAGCAAATCTGATGTCCTTGAATCTGAACCAGATATATAACAGCATGAAAATACATGAAATAATAACTGCCTTTACAGCGTTTGTTCTCATCTCTCCACTGATTGTTGAGCTGATACTCTGAGTCTCTATAGTTGATGCATCAACATTGAAATCCTTCTCAAGAAGAGCTGCGAGATCCTGTCTCTCATCGAGTGAAAGTGTACGTGTCTTTAATGTGACATCATGGCTGCCCTGGACTGTAGTAACCTGCACTGCACTATTGCCAAGGAGCTTTGATACTGAAGGCACGATGTCCTTCTCAACCTCTGCGGCTGTATAATCCTTGCCAAAGTCTGCAGTGGTTGATGTACCACCTACAAACTCAAGACTGTAGTTTAATGCATTGCCGCTTGTAGCACCGAAATAAATCATGCCGCCGATACCTGCAAGTATAACTACACCTGAGATAACAAAGTATTTAACTCTGTTCTGTACAAATCTGATAACCTTTCTCTTCTTTGCCTTGCCGTAGAACTTCTCAGCTCTGACACCGACACCGTAAAATGCTCTTGTAAGGTATTTTGCAATAAAAAGAGCTGTAAACAGTGACAGAATAATTGAAATCATAAGTGTGTATGCAAAGCCCTTTACTGTACCTGAACCGAGCACCATAAGCACAAGTGCTGCGATAAAGGTTGTAACCTGTCCATCGAGGATGGCTGAAAGAGCCTTCTTGTAGCCCTCATTTACTGCAGCAAGCACTGATTTGCCACCTGCGATTTCCTCACGGATACGGGCAAATACGATAACGTTTGCATCTACTGCCATACCGATACCAAGGATGATACCCGCGATACCCGGCAGTGTAAGTGTAATCTCAAACCAGTAAATAAACAGTACTGTAAGCATTGAGTAGAGTGCAAGTCCGATAGATGCAACCACACCGAGTATACCATAGAGCACAATCATGAATATCATGATTAAGATAATTCCGATAATTGCAGCCTTTACTGCATTTGTGAGCGCTGTTCCACCGAGCTGTGCGCCAACAACATTTGACTCTAACTCCTCGAGCTGGAGGTTGATGGCTCCGACACGGATAAATGTTGCAAGGCTTGTTGCCTCGTCGTAATCCTTCATTCCGTTGATTACACAGTTACCATCTGAGATAACGGCGCTTACTGTAGGAACGCTGATGAAATGATCATCATAGTATATACCGATTGACTGTCCTGCATCCTTTGCCTTCTTTGTGGCATCTGCCCATGTGTCAATAGCCTTATCCTTGAGCTTTAATGAAACAACAGGCTCCTTGGTTGATGTAGATGATGACTGGTCATACTGGGCGCTTGCATCCTTTACATCGTTACCATCGAGGATGACTGAGCCATTGGCCTTTAAGGTGTCAATATCATAGTTGAGCTTGTAGCCGCCCTCAACCGATGTGTCCTGTGTATAGTTGGCATTTCCGTCACTGTCATACTGGGCGATGAAGTACAGTGATCCCGGACTTCCAAGATCCTCGAGTACCTTGTTAGGGTCGTCAACACCCGGAATCTCTACAGTGATACGGTCATCCCCGCTCTTGTATACAGAGTACTCTGTTGTGTAGCTCTCTGCACGCTCCTCGAGCTTTGCGATAGTATCATTTACATCCTTGTCTGAAGGATTCTTGTCCTTGATATGGTAGGTGATTGAAACACCACCTGAGAGGTCGAGACCAAGCTTGATATTCTGATAATCCTTATCCTTGGTGCTCTCACCATTAGCAGTTGCCTCCTGCTTTTGCTTTGTGTCGGTGATTACTGCAGTGGAATACCAGCCCAGCAAGCCGATACAAATGACTGCCACAAGGATAATCACCCAACTCTTTCCTTTTTTCATTTTCTTATACCTTCCTGTCATTTTGCTACCATCCATATAGGTATACAGATGGCAAATATATTCGCACACGGGTCACAAATACCGCTATCCGTTTCCCGTGACAAATTCAAATTATTGTGCATCATCTGCCATATCAGCCTCTGCTGCCTTAATCATGATAGCGCACTCTATACGCTTCTTCTGCAGCTCGCAGCCTAAATCATAGGCATCAGTGATTGTGCCGTGGAAGTTGTATGAGTTGGCGGCACAGCCACCGCTGCAATAGAATCTGGCAAAACAGTTGCGACATTTTTCCTTGGCATAAACATTACAGCACTTAAACTCATCCTGGATGTCAGTGGCCTTGATGCCATCCCAGACATTACCCATAAGGAAGTCCTCATTGCCCACAAACTGGTGGCATGGATATAAATCTCCCCATGGAGTCACTGCCAGGTACTCTGTTCCTGAGCCACAACCGGAAAGACGCTTATATACACAAGGTCCTCCCTCTAAATCTATCATAAAATGGAAGAAATTGAAGCCGTTCCCTGCCTTGTTTCTCTTTACCATCTCTGCTGCAAGTCTGTCGTACTCATCAAAGAGCACAGGTAAATCAGAATCCTTAAGTGCATACTCATCTGTAGGCTGTGCCACTACAGGCTCAACCGAAATCTGTTTGAAGCCTAAATCAGCCAGATGAAGCACATCCTTTGAAAAATCAGTATTGAAATGTGTGTATGTACCTCTCACATAGTACTTGTCCTGATGTCTGCTCTCCGCAAACTTCTGGAATTTCGGAACAATAAGGTCATAACTGCCGGCACCCTTTCTGAAAGGTCTCATGCGGTCATGAACCTCCTTGCGTCCGTCGATACTAAGAACTACATTGTCCATCTCTTTGTTGGCGAACTCCATAATCTCGTCATTTAAGAGCACACCGTTTGTAGTGAGTGTGAACCTGAAATGCTTGTCATGAAGCTTCTCCTGCTCTCTTCCATATGCCACAAGCTGCTTCACCACATCCCAGTTCATAAGAGGCTCTCCTCCAAAGAAGTCTACCTCTAAGTTTCTCCTGCTGCCTGAATTGGCAATCAGGAAATCAAGTGCCTGTTTTCCTGTCTCGTAGCTCATGAGAGCTCGTCTGCCGTGATACTCGCCCTCCTCTGCAAAACAATATCTGCAGGCAAGGTTGCAGTCGTGCGCTATGTGAAGGCAAAGTGCCTTTACAACTGTCTGGCGCTTCTTGAAATCTATGATACGTTCTTTGTATGTATCTTCTGTGAAGAGCTCTTCATTATCCTTAAGCTCATTTACTTCCTGTATTGCTTCTTCTATCTCCGTCTGTGGATACCTGTCCACAAGCTTTTCAATAATCTCCTTAGCTGAGTTGTCCTCAAACAGCTCAATAACGTCATATGTGACATCATCCACCACATGGATTGCGCCACTGTTGACATCTAAGACAATATTATAGCCGTTGTTCTTGTACTGATGAACCACTACAATATTCCTCTCTTTCTATACACATTTTAAAATTACCACTGCGAAAAGAGTGTGCACCTATCAGCGCACACTCTTTAAATCCGCTTCACCTATGACTATTTGTACTGCTCACAAGTCTGGTTTCCAACTGTACAAGATGTCTTGCAAGCTGACTGGCATGATGTCTGGCACTCGCCACATCCGCCCTTTTTAACTGTGTTCTGTAATTTTCTTGTATTTAATGTCTTTACGTGTTTCATTTTTATCTCCTTTTCATTTAACGATGTCTCATTGACACATCATATTTGCTTTCAACATTATATCACAGCATTATCAATATGAAAAGTCCTTTTTTTAGCGAAAAACAAGCGCTGAAAACATTACCAGAAGGAGTATTATCAAAAGCTCGAATATATTTTTTGATTCACCTATATCTATGACCACTGTTGCTATCACATACGTTATCCAGTATGCTACGACCGTCACCCTGATAAAACGTCTGCGGTGAAAGCAGCATTTGAGCAAAAATCCGCACACAAGCCCCACCACTATATTGACCGCCATGGCAAGTGCAAAGCTTATCCACTCCGCCATGTCGACAAAGCACTGTACTATAGAAAGTATGATAAGGCACAAAAGCGCCGTAAGATGCATGATACATATTGTTATCACAGGACCTTTGATTTTTCTCCACATAAAAACGCCCTCCACACATCATATATATGTGCAAAGGGCGGTAATTATTCATGTATGAAATTCATTCGTGATTACAGCTCACAGTTATTAACTGTTCTAGGGAATGGGATAACGTCACGGATATTGCCCATGCCGGTAAGATACATTACGCATCTCTCAAAGCCCAATCCAAAGCCTGCGTGTCTTGCAGAGCCGTATTTTCTTAAGTCAAGGTAGAACTTGTAGTCATCCTCTGAAAGTCCAAGCTCATTTATTCTGGCAAGAAGCTTGTCATAGTCATCCTCTCTCTGGCTTCCACCGATGATTTCTCCGATTCCCGGCACGAGACAGTCAACTGCTGCAACGGTCTTTCCGTCGTCATTCAGCTTCATGTAAAAGGCCTTTATCTCCTTCGGATAATCTGTGACAAATACAGGGCGCTTGTAAATCTGCTCTGTAAGGTATCTCTCATGCTCTGTCTGTAAATCACAGCCCCATGATACCTTGTAATCAAACTTGTCATTGTGCTTTGAAAGGATGTCGATAGCCTCTGTGTATGTCACACGGGCAAAATCATTTTCAACAACATTTCTTAATCTGTCAAGCAGCCCCTTGTCCACGAAATTGTTGAAAAATGCCATCTCCTCAGGTGCATTTTCAAGCACATAGCTGATAACATACTTGAGCATGCTCTCTGCAAGCATCATATCATCCTCAAGGTCTGCAAAAGCAATCTCAGGCTCAATCATCCAGAACTCTGCCGCATGACGTGTGGTGTTTGAATTCTCCGCACGGAAGGTAGGTCCGAAGGTGTAGATATTCTTGAATGCCATAGCATATGTCTCGCCGTTTAACTGTCCTGAAACAGTAAGGTTGGTAGGCTTATTAAAGAAATCCTTTGAGAAATCCACCTTTCCTTCCTCTGTCATAGGGAGATTGTTCAAATCAAGTGTGGTCACCTGGAACATCTCTCCTGCACCCTCACAGTCACTTCCTGTGATAAGCGGTGTGTGCACGTACACAAAATCCCTCTCCTGGAAGAATTTGTGAATAGCATATGCGCAGAGTGAGCGCACCCTGAAAACTGCCTCAAAAGTATTTGTACGAGGTCTTAAGTGTGAGATTGTACGAAGATACTCAAATGTATGTCTCTTCTTCTGCAGAGGATAATCCGGTGTGGATGCACCCTCAACAGTCACCTCTGCGGCTTGAATCTCAAATGGCTGCTTTGCATCCGGAGTAAGCACAAGTGTACCTCTTACGATAATTGCAGCTCCGACATTGATCTTGCCAACCTCATCATAGTTGTCTAAGCCATTTCCGTATACAACCTGGATTGGCTCAAAAAATGTACCGTCGTTTACCACGATAAATCCAAAGTTCTTTGAATTACGATTGCTTCTGACCCATCCTCCGATAGTCACCTCTTTGTCAGCGAATTTGTCCTTGTTGCGGAAAATCTCGCGTATGTTTGTAAGTTCCATTATCTAATCCTCCATTTAAGCTGCCTGCGCATCACCACAGGCAGCATATTTATCGTTATTATTCGGCATCCGCGCTGCCACTTGAAGTATCCGGCGCTGCACTGCCATCCTCAAATGTCACATTTGCTTTCTCTGTGACTGTATCAATAGCCTTGTTTACAAGGTACTGGTTCTTAAGGTATGTCTTTCCCTCATCCTTGTGTCCGCTTCCAAAATACTTGTATACCTCAGAAGCCTTGCTGAACTGACCATTGCTGGCTGATACGATGTAATCCACATAGCTGTTGAAGGCATCATCATCCATCTTGATATTTTCCTTCTCAGCGATAAGCCCAAAGATGAACTCTGTCTTTATCTGGTCTGTCAGATTCTCCTTCCACTTCTCTGTGGCCTGATCCACTGTCATGTTGTAGTTGGACTTTAAATATTTCTTAAGTGTCTGTCCATCCTTGACATTTTCCTTGGTAAATGAAGCAATATATTCATTGAGTCTGGCCTGTAGATACTCATCAGGAATCTCGACTGTGCTGTTTTCAATCATGTAGCTCTTTATCTTGTCCACCTCAGCGCTGTAGAGCTGCTGCTTCAAATCATTCTCAATCTGTGTGGTAAGCTGGGCATTAGTTGTCACTCCGGCCTTTCCAAACACTGTGTTGACCTGCTCGTCTGTCATATCAGCAAGTGCAACAGGATCTGCTGAGTAAATGCCCTTTACTGTATACTCAAATGTAACTGTCTGTCCGTTTAGGTCATCGTTGCCATAATCCTCAGGGAATGTCACGTCACCCTTAACCTTGTCACCCACCTTGGCTCCGATTAAAGGCTTTGTAAATCCATCGATAAATGATGAACCGCCGACCTGGCTGTTATTTGTCACATCAAGCATCACATCTGTAGCTGAGCCACCATCAAATGCTTTGCCATCCTTATATCCTGTGTAATCAACCTTGACATAATCGCCATCTGCAACTGTATCACGATCTGTAACCTGCTTGTACGCATCTGCACCATATGACTGAAGCACATTGGTCAGATATTTCTGCTTTGCTGTATCGTTTATCTCATAATCGTTTGAGACAGTAATTGCAATACCTGAATAGTCTGCAAGCTTTGTAACCTGCTTTGCGTAGTCTATGTCAAACTGTCCGCTTCGCATCGTCTCGCTGCCGGCCTCGGTGCCTGCCTCTGTTGCGCTCTTTGAGCCATCCTTTTTGCTCTTGTTGCTTATCACAACAGCAAGCGCAATAATTACCACGATAAGTGCAATCACAATCACTGCTATGACTACCTTCTTACCTGTATTCTTTTTCTCACTCATTGGAATCCTCCTGAAATCTGTAAGTCATGTTATTTATATGTACAATGCCCTGCCACGGCAAAAACGCATCCGCAAAACACTATACCTGTCTACAATATCACATATCAGGTTAAATTACAACGAGTGAAAATTTCTTTATCTTTGCAAACACCGGAGGAGTATGCATCCTAAGCCCTACTGTCACCCTGGCATTCTTTTGCAGCCTTACCGGCTTAAGCAGATGTGTCACAAACCTGATATCATCCGGGAAAATGTCGCTTGTATATGTATGAACGCCGCTTTCATCCTCCACATCCATAAACAGCTCGACCTCGACACCTGTTGTATTGGTTCCTCTATATTCAACCGCTGCTATATACTCACCGGTATATTCAATATCCACCGTCTGGCTTATCGAATAGTCAAAATTGGCATCTGAAGAGATAAACACTCCATCCTTACCCAGTGTATACTGTCCTTCTTCGAGGCTTGTCTCAATCTGCCAATTATTAAATCCATCCTTAAATTCAGGATTTGAGATTAGATTTCCATGAATCATAAGAAGCTTCATGAAATCCTCCACCTCCGGTGTTTCTTCATACTCATAAAGTGATTCAATATACTTGTCAAGCTCTTTAATCGGCGGATTTTTCGGATCAAAGTCCCTGATTGCATCCCAGCCCGGCAAAGCCCTGCCATGCTCGTCAAACATACCCATATTCTCAAACCAGGTTCCCATGCCTTTACCAGGCACACCGACAGGCTCCCAGTAGTATACACCTGTCTTTCCGGTATCCTTTGACACCTCTGCTGCTATCTGCATGATTATTTCAAGAGACTTCTTCTGCTCTGCGCTGCCTGCATCAAGGCCTGCTGTCTCCATGAGTTCCTTCGAGATATGATCTCCTTTGCAATGCCTCCACGGATGGGCTGTCTCCACAATATAAACCGGCAGATTATATAATTTTATGAGCCTGCTCATAGTATCCTTCAAATCCATGAAGGTACCATGCCAGAACGAATAAAAGGAAAGGCCAATCGCGTCAATCGGCAGCATGCCCGCATTAAACATAGAATCAAACCAAGGCATAATACAGTTATATCTGCCTCCCTGATCCAGATGAATCATGACCTTTGTCTCCGGGAGCAGCTCCCTGACAGCTCTGATTCCCTCATTTACAAGCGCAGCCAGCTGCCTGTACTGTGGCACTGCACCATCCGGAAACAGCATACCACTCCTTATTTCATTACCAATCTGAACCATATCCGGCGCACAATCCATGATTTTTAATCTGTATAGCACATCATATGTGTACTTGTGCACTGCCTCCTTCAGCTCATCAAAGCTTAAATTCTTCCACGCATCAGGCTTATTCTGCTGTCCCGGATCTGCCCAGTAATCTGAATAATGAAAATCAAGCAGAAAATGCATTTTGTATTTTTTAATGACATGAGCCATCTCGAGAACATATGTAAGACTGCAATACCCCTTAGACTCCGGCACCTTATCAGGCTCATTCCATATGCGCAGACGGACTGAATTTACATTATTCAGCTTTAAAAAATCAAATACCCTGCACACATGACCTTCCCTGTCCATTATTTGTATATTATTGTCAACCATCATAGGAACGGATGAAATATCCACTCCCTTTAAGAAATTGCTATCCTTTTTCTGCTTGCGCTGCTGCTTAAGCTGATACATCTTTGTGTCAGCACTTACTAGATAATCGTCAAAGCTCTTACCACTGCCCGGCCTCGTATATATGATGCCGTGACTGATAAACAGGCTGTGCTGCTCCATGATATCATACACGCGCTTTATATACTTCTCAGCAGTGTCATGTCTGTCCCCAGGGATAAACACGATAAATTCATCTCCACCGAATCTATATACCATACTTTCCTCAGGCTTTTGCTCATCAAGCACCCTCGCCACAGTCTTTAAAAGCTCGTCACCGTACTGGTGTCCGTAGGTATCATTTATGTCCTTGAAATCATCCACATCGAGAAATACTATGGTGCAGCCGACATTTTGAGCTTCAAGCTCAGCAAACATAGGAATGACCATCTCATTGCATGCCACACGATTGTATAGGCCTGTGAGCGCATCATGGTTGTAGAGATTATTAAGCTCATTATTTGTATTCTCAAGTACCTTTTGCTTAAAAAGATTCTCAAGCCTCTTGAGCAGGGCAGACTGTATATCAAACTGCTCAGGATGGTCGTACAAAAACTCAGGATTCCTGAGTATTACATAGCCCACTATCTCGTCCCTGAAATGCAGCGAGCAATACATATAGCAGGTGTTTTTATCTACACTCTGCATGTACTGCATAAGGTCATTTACACTCTTAAACTCAAGCTTTCCATTGTCCTTGTCATCCGCATAGAGTACAACCTCGTCGTCAATATCATAGCCATGCTTCCTAAAGTGTGCATTGTTCCTTGCAGCTGCCAGATCAGAAACACCGACCACATACACTCCGTCACACTTCATGCTCTGTATATAGTCAGAGTATCTCTCAAACAAATCATAGTATTCATTGCACTCCTCGAGCTCTTTCTGGAGGATCATTACTGCATCCTCCTCCTGCTCTCTTGCAACGGAGCCTTTGATAATATTCTTTATGTAATTACGATAATCCACTCTGCCGGTATTAGGGCATCCGCAGCTCTCAGCCGGTATAAACTCAGAATCAAGGTATTTATCAGAAGCATCGCCCGTGCCATTCCAAAGCGCCTTAAATATCTCAAGAGCATTTCTGCCTATATTGCCCCTGTTGTTATCCACTGTTGTAATCTGTGGGTTAAAATACGCAGCCTTATCCAGATTGTCAAAGCCTGTGACCTTAAAATCCTGTGGTACCTTGTATCCAAGAACCTCTGCTGTCGCACACAGTCCTGCTGCTATATTGTCATTTGCACATAAAAAGACATCCGGTAACGGCTTTTTGCTCTCGTGCCAATCACTCATATACCTGACACCTGTCTGATAATCAAAATCACCAAACATGTACATATCAGCTGTAAGTGGTATGCCATAATCACTTAAAGCCTCCTTGAAGGCCTCAAAACGCATTCTGTTCTCATAATGATACGGCGGACCACCTGCAAACACAAAGCTTTTGCAGCCATGCGCATAGTACATATGATCCATTACCTTGCGAAACAGCCTCTTATTGTCGTTGCCTACATAGTAAAACCCATCAACCTTATACCCGATACTCACTACCGGCACATTTACCGACTGAAGCTTTCTGACCATATACTGTATCTCATCCAGGTTGGTCGTATTGGTGCAGTCAAATACCACTCCGTCGAAGCTGTTTAAATCAGGCAAATCGTTCAGCGCATACTCGCCTTTGTTAAACTTTGAATCCTGACTCCAGGTTCCGTTGGTGTTGTAAAAATACAGGCACACATCCAGTCCCAGCTCTTTAGAGCCTCCCATGATACCCTCAACCCACGAATATATTACATATCTTCTCCAGCCATCAGCCAAAAGAGCAATTTTCTTCATTAATAAATACCCCTTTGCGTCTTCTAAAGACCTTTTCCAAAATATAGTTCTAGTATACTACGGTTTTACCTATTCTTGCAATAAAGATTGATTTTTTTTAGCATATTTGATAGAATTAATTTAAATAAGCAAATTTTTAGGAGGGATACGTTTTGAATCCAGCATTAATCGTACTTATTGTTATCGCAGTAGTGCTTGTGGTAGCATTTATAGTATTAACAATCCTCGGTAAAAAAGCACAAAAAAGAAAGGAAGAGCAGGATGAACAGATAGCTGCTGCATCACAGACAGTCAATATGCTAATCATTGACAAAAAGCGTATGAAGCTAAAGGATGCCGGTCTCCCACAGCAGATTATTGAGCAGACACCAAAGCTTATGCGCCGCTCAAAGCTGCCTGTAGTCAAGGCCAAGGTCGGACCAAGAGTCATGTCTCTTATCGCAGACGAGCAGATCTTTGATGAGATTCCTTTAAAGAAAGAGGTCAAGGCTTCTGTCAGCGGTATCTACATCACAGCTGTCCGCGGTATCAGAGGACCTCTTGAGAAGCCTAAGAAGAAAAAAGGCTTCCGTGCAAGAATGGCAGAAAACTACAGCAAGGCCAACGAACAGCTCAAGGCTGAGGAGGCTGCAAAGGCTGAAAGAAAAGCTGCTAAAGAGGCTGCCAAAAAGGCTAAGCAGAAATAATATCATGATTTAATTTTCATGTACATAAACAGAGCATGTGGGATGGCTTTCATCCTCACATGCTCTGTTTTTTATATGCTTTATATATTTTTTACCCCATAGACTTGGCAGACTTTTATGCAATTTTGACTGCTGCGCCTTTTTTCTTCACAGCTATATTGATGTGACAGTCGCCTACAAATTCATAGTTGACATCAAGTGCATACTTTACCTCTGCCCTTATCTCGTCCTCAGTCTCCTTTACCTCTATGCTTGTGGCATCAATACCTATCTGGATACTTCCAAACGGTGTATAATAATATGTCAGGTTTTTCTTTCCCTTCTCAAATATCATATGTACACTCATAGGTCCCTTGCGGGTGAACTCAAGATAATTGTCATTGAATTTAAGCATATTTTTGAGTGTCTGGGTCTCACCCTCCATTATCTCCTCAAAAAGCACATAGTGTTTGTTATTTCTTATATAATACTCTCCCGGGGCAATCACCTCTACCGCATCCGACTGCTGGTCCGGTGCGAGCTGCAGGCCCTTTAATGATACTACTACATCCTTTGTCATTTCTTTCTCCTTATCCTCTTGCATATCTAAATTAATTCACGCTTTAATAATTTCTCATCACATATTTTCTTTTAATATATTTTTTCAGCATGAATATACTAACTGTTTTATCTGAAAATATCAAGGATTTTTAGTTTTATTTCATATTTTCCACTGTCAAATATGCTCTCATACTCGTCCGGAGTGAGTACCTCCTTAAGATTTTCCTTTGCTTCGTCCTCCACCACCTCGTACACACTGCCCCTAAAGCACATGTTTGGATACAGCACGCACCACCAGTTATGACCGGCTCCATCACCCAGTGTTATTTCAAGTGCCTCGTAATTTCCCTCAGGAAATGTATAGTCCCCATACGTCTTTTCCGGGAAATCGGTGTGTGTAAGCTCTGCCGATGCGCCATATGTAAAACCGTTTGCTGCAAGCGTCTCCTTTGATACCGCTATTATTTCGTCCATATGGTCATTTACGGTGGCTCTGGTTTCTTCGATATTTTCGCACTCCAGCAGATATGGCTCTATGTAAGCCCCTACTGCATCGCGCACCTGCTTTTTCACATTCTGGTCTGCTTCGCTGTCGCTGTTTGCCAGCACGTGGAAACGCAGGATTTTGCCGGCGATGGATTTTTGCATGTCGGCTGTACACGCTATACTATTGGTGTTTGCGGCAGGTGTATGATTTTTTGCAGCTATCGCTGCCGTAAGGGATATTATTGCTATAGTTGTTATTATTATTTTCTTTCTCATGTAAACAAGTATTGCCTTATTTGACGAGTTTATTCATCCTTTTTGAAAATTTTACCGGGTTTCATGAATTTCATTCGTATAGTCATCCAGCAAGGTGCCAAGTGTAATTATCGGTTCCCCATCCTCATGATTCTCCTTATTCATTTTCTGCTCATAATAATCACCCATGTTATCAAAGATATCGTTTATATCATCTGCTATGCACACATATGTGTTTCTCGGAAATTTTTTGGATGTCTTGCAGTATTCCATGAAGCTTGCATAAGCTGCTTTATCATTTCTAAGTGTTTTTCCTATTAAAATCACCTTCAGATGATTGGTATCGGCTTTTTGTGACAGCCGATCCTCGAAGCTGTCCACGGCTGTTTTGATATCATATGCATATTCCGGTTCGTATGATTTGTCCATGTTATAGTAGAACTCTATATATCCGCTATTTTCATTTGTCGAAACATCTCTGTGGCTAACATATGCTTTGTTATCAGTTACTTCTTTATCGGTTATTTCGTTAGTATCTACATCTATAATATCGACCGCAGCAAGTGTCGGAAAGCAACGCTCCTCAAGCTCCACTGCACTACAGCCGGTAAGCATGAGACCTATCGTCAGCACTACTATGACCGGTATCGCTATGCACATTAAAAATCCAAGATATTTTTTCACGATTTCATCTCCACTTTCAAGAATATATGCTAAGGTCACTGTGACTGCTATGACAAAAATGATGCACCAGCTTCTCATAGTGCTCTTTTCCTTGTCATGGCTTTTCTGTCTGTCAGAGCCAAATTGCTTATTGCTACAGGAATGCCGGTTTTTATTAAATGTAAATATAATTTTTCTCGTATTTTCAGCAAAATTCTCACATCTTAAAACCGCATAATAAAGGCTCATATTGAGTACTGAAAACAGCGTGAAAAACCACACCGACAGCATCAGTGCATCTGCCCTCTTGAAGAAGCTGCCTTTTATCTGCACATCACTCATCAGTACGACAGCCGGAAACTCTATTTCCGACAGTGAATATTTTCCAAAGTTTCCAAGCAATACTGCATACAATAAAAAAAGAATGCCTGCATATGTGAGTATTGCTTTACTCACACTCCATCGTATCTGTGAGGCAGTGCGCTCCCTTACAAACAGTATATTGAACACGGAAATGGATGCTGCAAACACATAGTATGCGCCCGCAAATATATCCGCTATGCCAAAGTCCACACCGACTCTGTCCTTAATCATCAGATAGTCTAATCTCACATCCGATAGCGCAAACAAAAGCATAGCAGCAAGCGGTATCAGCACAAAGAAAAATACTACCTCGTATACCCTGGCACGGCACTCCACTCCGCCACTTAGCGCATAAGCGCACACTGCCATTATCACAAGAAGTACAACTGTAAATGACTCATCCGGTATAAGGCTGTCACGTATCAGCTTTACAAATATCCATGCAAGAAATGCGGCCTGTGACAGCTCGTATATCGCAATAATTAAATCATAAATTAACATTTTCGCACATTTTGTTTTATCAATGCTTCTGTCATATATTGTTTTCCTGCGTTCACGCACCTCGCTTACTATCCACATGAATAGCCATGCCATGAAAACTCCGAGTGCGATTGAGATAAAAGCGTACTTTCCAAGCTTTGCCAGATTGTTTGGAAGCACCAGTGTGCCGACTCCAAGCAGATTAAAGACGTATAGCCTGTATAGCTGGCGGGGCGATATGCTTTCGTTTTGTGCAAATGTGTAGCTTGTGCTCATATTTTTAGTCATCCTTATTTCCTTTCAGCTTTCTGCACTCCTTTTCTCTTGCAAATACAGGCCGCCTCCATAGTCTGCGAAGCGGAAATCGTATGATACTGTCCTTTTCATCCTCGCCGCCTGTCAGCTCGCTGCCCACAAATGGCATCATGTATGGGTAACCACAGCTTTTGAGCTTTGCGAGATGCAAAAGTATCACCATCAGACTTATTAAAAATCCAAAATATCCAAGCCATGCCGACATCATTATTACAGCGAATTTGAGTATCCTAAATGAAAATGCAAACTCCTCACTCGGTATGGCAAACGAACAGAGTGCGGTGAATGCAACGAGGATGACCACTATAGGGCTTACTAAATTTGCATCCACTGCTGCCTGTCCGATTATGAGGCCTCCGACTATGCCTATCGTGTTTCCCATTGCTCCGGGAAGTCTTATGCCGGCTTCGCGAAGCAGCTCAAAGGACAGCTCCATCATTAGTACCTCTATGAGCTGCGGAAACGGGCAGCCGAGTCTGGCTTCATAAAACGCCAGTATGAGAGGTGTCGGCAGTATCTGTGTATGAAAATTTGTGACCGCCAGATAAAGCCCCGGCAATGTAAATGACATGAAGGCTGCCACGTACCTTATCAGCCTGGCAAAACTTGCCGCTATCGTTCTGTTATAGTAATCATCTGCGGTTTTTAAAAAATTGTTCATGGTGGTTGGCAGTATTATCGCTATCGGTGAATTATCGCACAGCACCACCACCCGCCCTTCTAGGAGCGCATTTACCGCCACATCCGGCCGCTTTGTGGTCTGAAGCTGTGGAAACGGTGAATACCATTTTGCCTCAGCAAATTGTTCAAGAACTCCCGAGTCACCCACATGGTCTATCACATAGCTGTCCAGATTTCTTTCCACATCCTCTACAAGCCCTGGTTTTACGAGGTCTCTCACATATAGTATGTCCACATTGCTGTGTCCTCGAAGTCCCTTTTTCACCTCTTTACACTTTAAGCGTGTGCTCCTTAACCTGCGCCTGATAAGTGCTGTATTTATCTTTATGGAATCAGCAAAACCCTCATTGGAGCCTCTTATGACCTTTTCCGAATCAATCTCCTGAATTGACAGGGCAGGATATCCCTTATCAGGAAGCTTGAAGGCATCCGGATAACCATCCACAAAAAAAATCACGTCTCCTGTCAGCATCATCTGGGCCGCCTCATTAACCGTGTGCAAATGTGCAAATTCAGATAGAGCTGCCTGATTTTTGTCAAGTACTTCCTTTACCTGCTGTCTGTCTATTCCCTCAAGGTATGAGGTAAATCGTCCAAATGCACTGTTATTGATACCGGAGCCTTCACATGTCACCTCAATATAAGCAACAAAACACTTTATGGAGGCATCACGCCCCAGATACATCTCCTGCATCTTGATATCTGAACAGTCAGAATATATCTGCCTGAAGCTTTTTATGTTCTCATCTATGTTTGTGGTCATCTTTAACTCTCCTATATACCCAATAAATCCCGTCAGATTTAAAATCCCTGATATAGTATGACCATACAAGCTCGCAAATATCCCTGATTACTTATTTTTTGCTATTATCTAAGCTACTAACTAAGCCACTAAAAAGGCCGCCGTTCACACGTCAGTGCGACCGGCAGCCCTTGGTTTGTTATATTCTGTTTTATTTCTTCTCTTCATCCTGCTTTTGTATCACAGCCTTCACAGCAACCGCCTGATTAGCCACATGCGTATGCATTTCTGTAGTCACAAGCTCCATATTTCTTGCCTCAAGCGCCCTGTAGATGGCATCATGCTCCTTCACAAGCATCGGATAATTCTTCGGATCCTTTAAATACTCCACTCTGTAGCGGTACATCTGCTCGCGGATATTGTTCATCATAGATACAAGCTTCGCATTGTTGGTCGCCTCATAGATAGCATCGTGAAACTTCACATCCTCCTCAGCTATCTTTTTCACATCTCCTGAGTCCATGCTCCTCTTGAACTCGTCCTTTATGGTTTTTAGATTCGCAAGCTGCTCATCACTGATTTTCTTACAGGCTATTTTGGCTGCAAGCTCATCGAGAGCCTCTCTCACCTCAAGCACATCCTCCATATCCTTGAGAGTCATCTTGGCAACCTCTGCGCCCTTTCTCGGCATTGTGACTGCAAGCCCCTCCTGCTCAAGCATTCTGATTGCTTCACGTATAGGTGTACGGCTGACTCCAAGCTTTGACGCAAGCTGCAACTCCATAAGTCTCTCTCCCGGCTTGAGCTCACCCTTTAAAATTGCCTCACGAAGTGTATTAAACACCACATCACGCAGTGGCAGATATGCATCCATATTTAAAGTTAAATTATCAGTCATCAAACTTCTCCTATCTCTTGTATTATCATTCTCACATATAAGAAAAAAGCAACTATAAAGCACCCGCTGTGCTATCCGGATATCACGTTATTTGCGATTATTGTATACAGATGTCAGATACACCTGTCTGGCAAGATGTGAGCTTCTCATGGCTTTGTACGCTTTCTTTGCAGTATCTTCATCGTCAAACAGACCAAAAACCGTCGGACCACTACCGCTCATCATGGCTCCTACCGCGCCATTTGAAAGCATATGCTTCTTTATCTCATCTATCACCGGATAATTTGGTATGGTCACAGTCTCTAAGACATTTCCCATATGCGCTGCGATATCATGCAGATTCTTAGCCTTTATATCATCTATCAGGCGGTCTATATCCGGATGAATAGTCGTATCATCAAGCTTCAGATTCTGATACACAAACTTTGTGGATACCGAGATTGACGGCTTTGCAATAAGCACCGGACACTTTACCATTGGAGGAAGAGGACTAAGCGCCTCTCCTATGCCCTCGGCCAGCGCCGTACCTCTCATAATACAGTATGGTACATCCGCACCTATCTGCACACCTCTTTCCATAAGCTGTCTCTTTGTCAGTCCCAGTGAAAAAAGCCTGTTTACACCTATAAGCATGGCTGCCGCATCAGTACTGCCCCCCGCCATCCCTGCTGCAACAGGAATACGCTTGTCCAGCTTCACTGATACACCGTCAGTTATAGAAAACTCATCCATCAGAAGCTTTGCAGCCTTGTATATGAGATTGTTCTCGTTTACAGGGAGAAAAGACAGATTGGTCTGTATCTGTATGCCGGGCTCCTGTGTCCTTTTGATATCGAGCCTGTCATACAGCTGAATGGTCTGCATAATCATGCGGACCTCATGATATCCGTCCTCTCTGCGCCTCACTACATCCAGCCCCAGGTTAATCTTGGCTAATGCTTTTAATGAAATATCGTTATTACTACCCATATTGTATTACCTCTGTTTTTTGTATACAAGGATTATAACACACCCTACCAAAAAGAGCAAATTTAAATATTCTCATTTAATTGTTAATTTTTACATCTCATCAGTCAAATTAACCTGAAAAGGGACTGCACGTTGCGCGCAGTCCCTCTAATATATCATATTCTGTTTCTTATAGCCCTTGCCGTTATTTTTTCAATTTTCTTCCAAATATAAATGTCGAAAAATATATTACCGATGCAATAATCACTATCATCGGACCTGTTGCCACATTGGTGTAGTATGACACAGCAAGACCGACTATTCCTGAAAAAACTGAAAATAGCACTGAAAAGAAATGATACTCACGCATATTTTCCGAAATATTCCTTGATGAAGCCGCTGGTAATATAAGCAGAGCGTTTATTATAAGTATACCTATCCACTTGATGGATAGCATAACTATGAGTGCTACAAGCACCGCAAACAGATTATCCAGAAGACGCACATGGATACCCTTGCTTTTTGCCACGCTTCTGTGTATACATATGGCGTTGAGCTTATTGAAGCAAAGCACCCAGAATACTATCGTGACCACAAAAATCACAATTAGATAAACTATCTCAGTCTTTGTGATGCTTAGCACATCGCCCACCAGTATACTTGAGTATTTGCTGAAATTGCCGCCTTTTGACAGTATCGCAAGACCTATAGCCACAGAGCACGATGAAAATACAGATATAATGGTATCTGTTGACGCTGTGTTCAGACTGCCAATCTTATTTAAAAGAAGCGCAAACACTATCGCAAATATCACCATGGCAAGCGAGGTGTCTGCCATGCCGCATACCACTCCGACAGCGATTCCGGTAAGTGCTGAATGTCCGAGTGCATCTGAAAAGTATGCCATCTTTTTGTTTACAATCATGGTTCCCATTATGCCAAAAAGCGGTGTGATGATGAGCACAGCGATAAGGGCATTTCTCATGAAATCATATTGAAGCCAGGAGGTTATATTCATTTGTGCTCCTCCTCTCTCACCCAGGATTCCTCTCCTGTGTAAAAAATTCTCTCAAATTCCTTGCTCTCGAAGACTTCCTTCACAGTTCCCTGCTTTGCAACGGTCTTATCAAGCAGTACAACATGGTCTGCGTACTTTGCCACATAGTCCAGATCGTGCGATATCAGTATGATTGCAAGGTCATAGTGAGTCTTTAAATAATCCATGGTCTTATAGAAAAGCTCCATGCCGTTTTGGTCTATTCCGGACACCGGCTCATCCAACAGCAGCAGGTTCGGCTCGTCCATGATTGCCATGGAAAGAAGCACTCTCTGCAGCTGTCCTCCAGAGAGGTTGCACACCTGCTTGTCGATGAGCTCCTCAGCCTCAAATACCTCGAGTGTCTCCCTTATCTTTGCCTCTATCTTTTTACTCTTTGGCAGAAAAACAGGATAATTGTACTGATAGCTTGCTATGAGGTCATACACGCTGACCGGTGTATTTTTCTCGATATTGACAGACTGCGGCACATAGCCGATTTTAAGCTTAGCCATATGTCCGTCTTTAGTATCCTTGAACTCAATCGTACCGGTGTGAGGTATCTCGCCGAGTATCGCCTTTATGAGTGTAGATTTTCCGGCACCGTTCTGGCCTATTATGACATTGAAGGAGCCGCAATGTATGTGCATATTTACATCCTCAAGCACTGTCTGCTCTCCAAAGCTCACTCCAAGGTTATTTATTTTTATGCAATGAAAGCCACATGGCTGTATTATTTTCCGCATATTTTCTCCAATTTTATTTAGTAAATGCCTCTTTGATAAGCTCTATATTGTGCTCCATACCATAAAGATAGCTGTCCTTGTCGTACTCTCCCCTGTTGAGAGGGTCGATATAAATCACATGCACATCTGTCTCACGCGATACGGTATCTCCCATGCTCTTTCCGTAGAGCTCCTCAGCTAGTATTACCGACACTCCGCCATCCTTTATGGCACCTATCACCTGCTTTATCTCACCTGCGCTGACTGAGCGCTCCTCGTCAAGGTCTAACAGATAGCATGCATTCATGGAAAAATCATCAGCTACATACGCATAGGCCTCATGGAATATGATGATATTCTGTCCATTCGTAAGACTCTTTAGGCTATTTATCTTTTCTTCAAGCACTGCAAGTTTTGCATCATATGCTTTTGCATTTGCATAATATTCATCAGCATGCTTTGCATCCTTTTCGGCAAGCCGGGATGCGATTGTCTGAACCATGGTGCGGTAACGCGGCACGCTCATCCATGCATGGGCATTCTCATCACCGTGGTCATGGTCATGCGCACTATCTGATTCTGCGTCTGCTTCGTGGTCATGGTCGTGGTCACTGTCCGATTCTGTGTCTGCATCGTGATCATGGTCGTGGTCACTGTCTGCATCATCCTCAGAAAGAAGTGCCACATCCTCACAGGCCTCAACCACATCAAGCTTCGGATACGCCTTTGCCACATCAGACATAAACGACTCTATACCGCCTCCGTTTATTACAAAAACATCGGCTGTGGATAAAAGCTTCATATCCTCCGGTGTTAGCTGAAAATCGTGCAGACAACCGGTCTGTGGCTCGCTTAAGTTTTCAAGTCTCACGCCTTCCACACCATCCACTATATTTAAAGTGGCAATGTACATAGGATAGAAGGATGTCACGACTGTAAGTATATCGTCAGCTTCGTCAGTATTTTTTTTATTGCCCGAAGAATTTGATACTCCACCGACAGCGCCTTTCATACCTGCTGTGTGCTCATATGCCATTACCGCAAGCGTACACACTATCAATATACACAAAAACATAATGCCTACAAATTTGCATTTATTCTTCATATATTAAATATTCGCCTTTCTTTCTATAACTTTATTTCTGTGACTCTATTTCGACTTTATTTCTTTTTATGATTATTAACGCTTTTTTTGCTCTTGGCCTTATCTCTGCGTTCTTTAGTCTTTTTGGCAACCGGCTTTCCGGTCTTCTTCCAGCGCTCCTTTTTGTGCGGTTTTGATGCAGCGGCTCTTTTTGCTGCTGATTTTGCCTCGCGCTTTGCTTCTTCCTCCTGTTTCATGGCAAGAAGTGTCTCCTCGTCAAACACGATTGAATCTATGAGATTCCAGATTTCGTCCCTGCCTTCCTTTGACATGGACGAAAACGGTATAACTACCGTGCCCGGCTTCACATGAAGCACATCCTTGATAGTCTTTATGTGTGCGGCAATCTGGCTTTTTTTCAATTTATCAGATTTGGTTGCAATGATGATCGGTGCAAAGCCCTGGTTTACCATCCAGTCATACATCATGATATCATTGTCCGATGGCTCATGCCTTATATCTATTAAAAGAAACACTGCCTGAAGCTTTTTTGAGGTGTGAAGATAGTTTTCTATCATCTGTCCCCATTTAGCTTTTATCTCGATATTGGCATTGGCATAGCCATAGCCCGGCAGATCGACCAGATACATGGCGTCATTGACGTTATAAAAATTGATGGTCTGTGTCTTGCCGGGCTGTGAAGAGATCCTGGCAAGTGACTTTCTGTTCATGAGTGCGTTGATCAGTGACGACTTGCCTACATTTGACTTGCCGGCGAATGCCACCTCATTATACTCATTGTCAGGGATTGTGCTTGTAATTCCGCAAACTGTCTCTAAATTAACACTTTTAATTACCATAATCTCTTCCTCATTCTTATTTTACAAATGCTATCTTCTCCACCTGTGAAAATCTCTCCACCGGCACGATTTCCATGCCGTCTGTTATTTCCTTTGAAATCTCCTCCAGGTCCTTTTCATTATCTTTTGGAATACATACTGTTTTTATTCCGATTACCTTGGCTGCAAGCAGCTTTTCCTTGAGTCCTCCTATCGGAAGCACCCTGCCGCGCAGCGTTATCTCGCCTGTCATGGCTACATCTGCCCTGACAGCTCTGTCTGTAATGGCTGAGAGCATGGCTGTCGCCATAGTGATACCTGCGGATGGTCCGTCCTTTGGCACTGCGCCCTCCGGGATATGTATATGGATATCATGCTTCGTGTAAAACTCTGCATCAATGCCATATCCTTCGCTTATTGAGCGCACATAGCTAAGTGCCGCCTGTGCCGACTCCTTCATCACGTCGCCAAGCTTACCGGTGAGCACGAGTTCACCCTTGCCCGGCAGCACATTCACCTCAACCTCGAGTGTGACTCCGCCCACGCTGGTCCATGCCAGGCCTCTAACGATTCCAACCTCTGCGTGATCATTTTTCTTCTCCGGACTGTACTTCGGATTGCCCAGATACGTCTTAAGATTGGTCTTTGTAACCTTTACAGCAGCTTCGCTGTCCTTAAAGATTTCCCTGGCAGCCTTGCGGCACAGCTTGCCGATAGTCCTCTCAAGGCTTCTGACTCCGGCCTCTCTGGTGTACAGCCTGATGATATCCTTTAAAGCACCATCTGTTATCGTAAGCTGTTCCTTTTTAATTCCGTTTTTGCTCTTTTGCTTCTCAACCAGGTGTTCCTTTGCTATATGAAATTTCTCATTTTCAGTGTAGCTTGACACCTCAATAAGCTCCATCCTGTCAAGAAGCGGCTTTGGAATGCCTGAAACCTCATTTGCAGTTGCAATAAAAAGCACCTCCGACAAATCTACAGGCATCTCGATGTAATGATCCCTGAATCTGCAGTTCTGCTCACTGTCAAGCACCTCGAGAAGAGCTGCTGATGTGTCACCCTTGTAGTCACTTGACACCTTATCTATCTCATCCAACAGCATGAGAGGATTTGAAACGCCTGCCTGTCTTAGGCCATTTACTATACGGCCCGGCATAGCGCCGATATATGTCTTTCTGTGTCCACGGATTTCTGCCTCATCACGCACACCACCAAGAGAAATACGCACATATTTCTTCTCCAGTGCCGACGCAATTGAACGGGCTATGCTTGTCTTTCCTGTTCCCGGAGGACCTACAAGACAAATTATAGGACTCTCTCCCTTGCTTGTCAGATTTCTGACTGCCAGAAACTCAAGTATTCTCTCCTTAACATCCTTTAATCCGTAGTGATCATCATCGAGCACCTGTGCTGCATGGTCAAGATCCTTGTTGTCCACAGACATCTTGTTCCACGGAAGCTCAAGTACAGTCTCTATATAGCCTCTCTCGACTGTGCTCTCCGATGAGCTGCTGCTCATATTTCTAAAGCGCTTTATCTCTTTTTTCGTCTTTTCCTTTACGTAGTCAGGCGCATCTAACTCAGATAGCTTTTTCTCATATTCATCAGCCTCCGAGTCAGCATTCTCGCCCAGCTCCTCACGTATCACACCAAGCTGTTCACGAAGCACATACTCCTTCTGATGCTTGTCCACACGAACCTTTACTTTTTTCTGAAGCTCATTCTTTATGGAAATAACCTCCACCTGGGAGAGAAGTAATGATACTATAACCTGATATCTGTCATTGATATCCTCTGCCTCAAGCACCTGCTGCTTAAGCTCATATGACACCGGCAGATTGTTGGTTACATAATCAATGAGCTTTTCAAGATCCTCATACTGATCTATCTGTCTGATAAGCTCCTTGCTGATTTTGCCGACGACTGCCGCATATCTGTGAAAAGCCTCTCTGACTCCGAGAAGCATGGCTTCCCTGAGATCCTCCGGCAGGCTGTCTGCATTACTATCACAATAACAGATTTCAGCCTCAAGGTACTTCTCATTACCGGTAAAGCCAAGCAATGCTGCCCGGCTTATTCCATCTACAAGTATTCTCACAACATCATTCTGTAATCTGACAACCTGCTTTATATCAGCAACAATACCCATCTGATAGAGGTCTTCCTGAGTCGGGTCCTCACTGTCCACATTCCTTTGTGTGACAAGATAAATCTTTTGATCCTGCTCCATAGCCTCCTCGACAGCACGAAGAGAGCGCTCTCTGCTGATGTCGAAATGGGCAATCATCCCCGGCAGAATAGTAAGCCCTCTCAGCGCTACTGCAGGCATATTCATAATCTGTTCTTCCACTTATATCTCCTGTATTATTGCACAGCCATGCATAACAAACCGCTGTGCAATTTATATTATCCGATGCTGTATCTTTTGTAAAATACCGCCTTGTACTTACGATGCCTCTTTTTCCTCGATATATGCCTCAGGCACGCAATCACCATCAAGCTTTAAGTTTTCCTCAACGATATCCTTGTCGATTACGCATTTGCTGATGCTCTTGTCTGATGGTATGCGATACATAAGGTCAAGCATAACAGCCTCCATGATGGCACGAAGTCCTCTGGCTCCTGTCTTTCTCTCAAGTGCCTTGTCGGCGATGGCATTTACTGCATCGTCTGTGAACTCAAGACCTACTCCGTCAAGCTCAAAGAGCTTGGTGTACTGCTTGATAAGCGAGTTCTTAGGCTCCTTAAGTATACGGATAAGTGCATCCCTGTCGAGTGCCTCGAGAGAAACGGTAATAGGTACACGTCCGATAAACTCAGGAATCAATCCAAACTTTACAAAATCCTGTGGAAGTGCATGCTTGAACGCCTCTCCTACATTGAGCTCTGTCTTTGACTTTACATCTGAATTGAAGCCTATAGATGATGTATCCATACGACTGTCGATAATTTTTTCCAGACCATCAAATGCTCCACCGCATATAAAAAGTATATTAGTAGTATCAATAGGAATAAGCTCCTGCTGCGGATGCTTTCTTCCGCCCTGTGGCGGTACAGATGCCTCTGTGCCCTCAAGAATCTTTAAAAGAGCCTGCTGTACACCCTCGCCTGACACATCTCTGGTGATTGAGACATTCTCTGATTTCTTTGTAATTTTATCTATCTCATCTATATAAATGATACCATGCTCTGCACGCTCGATATCATAATCTGCCGCCTGAATAAGCTTTAATAGGATATTCTCCACATCCTCACCTACGTATCCTGCCTCTGTAAGTGTTGTAGCATCAGCGATAGCAAATGGAACATTTATCACTCTGGCAAGTGTCTGCGCAAGAAGTGTCTTTCCTGAGCCTGTAGGTCCAAGCATGAGAATATTACTCTTCTGAAGCTCTACATCTGATGTATCACCTGCCAGTACTCTCTTATAGTGATTGTAAACAGCAACCGAAAGCACCTTCTTTGCCTGGTCCTGTCCTATTACATAATCGTCCAAAAACGCCTTAAGCTCCTCCGGAGTAACAAGATTTATATCATCCTTAGCGCTGCTTTTGTCCTCATGGCCCTCTACGCCTTCTTCCTCAAGAATCTCGGCACATATATCTATACACTCATCGCAGATAAAAGCTCCATTAGGTCCGGAAATCAAACGATTTACCTGGTCCTGTGTCTTACCGCAAAATGAGCAGCGAATCTTTCCGTCGTTTTTTCCTGCCATTATTAACTCCTTTTATTGCATGAGGGCATCCCATATGGGGTACCCTCTTAAATTCATCTAACTTCTGATTATCTGTTTGTTATTACACTGTCTATGAGACCATACTCTGCGGCTTCCTGTGCTGACATATAGTTGTCTCGCTCTGTATCAGCTGCAATTGTCTCGTATGGCTTGCCTGTATTGGCTGCTAAAATTTCGTTTAATCTCTTCTTTGTCTTTAAAATATTTTCTGCAGCAATCTGAATCTCAGTAGCCTGACCCTTTGCACCGCCCGATGGCTGATGAATCATAATCTCTGCATTTGGAAGAGCATATCTCTTGCCCTTTGCACCGCCTGCGAGAAGAAAAGCTCCCATGCTTGCTGCAAGACCGATACAGATTGTTGAAACATCACACTTGATGTACTGCATAGTATCGTAAATAGCAAGTCCTGCTGTAACCATTCCACCCGGTGAATTGATGTAAAGGTGGATATCCTTATTCGGATCCTCAGACTCAAGGAATAAAAGCTGGGCAACAACAAGGCTGGCTGTTGTCTCATTTACTTCCTCTCCAAGGAAAATTATACGATCTTTTAATAATCTGGAGTAAATGTCGTAGTTGCGCTCTCCTCTGCTGGTCTGTTCAATAACATATGGTACTAAACTCATATAAAATACCTCCTTTATAAAAGCTCAAAAGACCGGCTCAGAAAATAGGCTTCTGAGCCAGTCCATCAAATCTTGATTCAAAAATCTTATTCTTCTGTAGACTCTTCTGCATCAGCCTTTTTCTTTGCCTTTGCACGCTCTTTAACGTTGTCCATGATAAGATCTACGGCCTTTGTGATAGCAAGGTCTTTCTTCATAGACTCCTTCTCAGCATCTCCCATGTACTCTTTAAGCTTATCAGCCTCCATGCCGTATGCCTTAGCCATCTTCTCTACCTCTGCATCGATATCTGTATCAGTAACCTCGATATTTTCCTCCTTGGCAATCTGCTCAAGTACAAGGCTGCTCTGGATACGTGTTGTAGCCTCAGGACGAACCTGATCCTTAAGCTGGTCAACTGTCATGCCTGAGAACTGTAAGTACTGCTCCATTGTAAGACCGCTCTGTGCGATTCTCTGAGCGAACTCCTCAACCATTGTCTCACACTGTGTCTCAATCATTGCCTCAGGAAGATCCATCTTTGACTTATCGATAATCTTCTGGATAGCCTCATCCTCTTTAGTCTTCTTAGCTTCTGTCTCTTTCTTCTCTGTGAGGTTCTTTTTGATTTCCTCTTTGTACTCAGCTAATGTATCAACACCTGCTGCATCCTGTGCAAACTCATCATCAAGGTCAGGAAGCTCCTTAGCCTTGATCTCGTTGATCTTAACCTTGAATGTAGCCGGCTTTCCTGCAAGGTCTGCAGCCTGATACTTCTCAGGGAATGTTACATTGACCTCAACCTCATCGCCTGTGTTCTTTCCTACTAACTGATCCTCGAATGTATCGATGAATGTGTGTGAACCGATCTCTAATGGATGATTCTCACCCTTTCCACCCTCGAAAGCTACTCCGTCAACAAATCCCTCAAAGTCGATAACTGCTGTATCTCCCTCTGCTACAGGACGATCTGTAACTGTAACTGTTCTTGCATTTTTGTTTCTCTGGTTCTCAAGCTCAGCGTCAACCTCTTCATCAGAAACTGATGTGTCGATCTTTGTAACTGTAACGCCCATGTACTTACCAAGAGTAACCTCAGGTCTTACAGCAACCTCTGCTGTGTAGATGAAAGGCTGTCCCTTCTCAATCTGAGTAACCTCAACTGTTGGGCGTGAAACAATGTCAACACCGCTCTCGTCAACTGCACCTGCGTATGTCTGCTGCATAAGAATGTTTGCTGCATCCTCGTAGAACACACCTGCTCCATACATTTTCTCAATCATAGCTCTTGGCACTTTTCCTTTACGGAATCCAGGTACACTAATCTGTTTCTTCTGCTTCTGATATGCAGAATCCAATGCTTTCTCTAATTCCTCAGCTGCTACCTCAATAGTAAGCTTCGCCATATTATGCTCTAAATTCTCAACCTGTACACTCATGTCAATCGTTATCCTCCTTAAAAATATATATGAATGGTATGTACATCAAATGTAATGTGGGCATGCTTTTTAAACTGCTAAGCCCAGTCATTGGATGATTATAACACAACAAATCCACTATTTCCAGTGTTTTTTACATTAAATTTGCTTTTGTGTATAATTCCATAAATTGTCAGCAATACCAAAACATATTTTTGTCATTTTACGGCATAATATTTCCATACACATACAGCTTGTGTATAACGTTTTAAAAGGAGGTATTGCATTATGGCAGCATCAAGTAGTAAAAAGGCTTCTGTACCGGAGGCAAAAGAGGCTATGAGCCGTTTCAAGGAAGAGGTTGCTTCAGAGCTTGGAGTTCCTTTAAAAGAGGGCTACAACGGTGACCTTACTTCTAAGCAGGCCGGTTCAATCGGTGGCGAGATGGTCAAGCAGATGATCATGAAGCAGGAGCAGCAGATGAAATAAGCTCTGCAATAGCAGGCTTCAAATGTACGCTTCAAATGCAAGCATAAAAAGAGGCCGCGCACCATGGGGTTGGTGTGTGACCTCTTTTGTTATAATACTAATAATATGATTATTTGCTGAACGTTGTATTAGTATACCAGTCCCTGTCGAATATGCTCTACTGTGGCATCGTCTGTGAAGTATCTGACAAGCTCGAGTGCAAACGCAATAGCTGTTCCCATTCCACGACTTGTAATCACATTGCCATCCACAACTACAGGCTGCTCAAGCCACTGTGCACCGAGCAGCTTTTCCTCAAAGCCCGGATGACAGGTAGCTTTTTTGCCCTCAAGTATATGATTCTCACCGAGCACGCTAGGCGCTGCACATATCGCTGCAACAAGTTTTCCCTCAGCGGCAAATCTCTTAATTGTCTTTACTACGGTCTCATCCGCGCCAAGGTTTAATGTACCCGGCATGCCTCCCGGCAGTACGATTGCATCGTAGCTGTCAAAATCAGCCTGTGCCTTTGTGGTATCTGTCTTAAATGTCACCTGATGAGAGCTTGTCACCTCGGCTTTTTCCGTGATTGATATGGTTTCAATCTCAAGCTTTGCTCTTCTAACTATATCTACTACTGTAAGTCCTTCAATCTCCTCACAGCCGTCTGCCATAAAAATTCCTACTTTAATCATATTTTTCTCCTTTATTTTTCTTTGATAATACTATGATACCTTTTGACCCTTTAATCATACTATAAAAAGCTGCGGTTCGTCCTTGAATTTTTAAATACCGGTCATTATAATCATATATAAATGATATGAGGGTAAAACAAAAGTATAAACCGTAACTATAAATCTACCAGTAACCTGAAAGGATATACCATGGAAATCGAAAGAAAATACTTACTTAAACAGCTTCCTTCCAATTTAGACAGCTACGCGAGCAAAAAAATCGCCCAGGGCTATCTGTGCACCTCGCCTGTTGTCAGAGTCAGACGCTCAAATGACAGCTATTATATGACCTACAAGGGAGCCGGTCTTATGGTGCGCGAGGAGTACAATCTTCCTCTCACAAAAGATGCCTACGACCATCTTGTCCAAAAGATTGACGGTCGTCTCATCGAAAAGACACGCTATCTCATACCTCTTGACGGTGGTCTGACCGCAGAGCTTGATGTATTTGAGGGTGATCTGGCTCCTCTTACACTCGTGGAGGTTGAATTCGACTCTGTCGACGCAGCAAATGAATTCACAGCGCCTGACTGGTTTGGCGAGGATGTCACTGAATCCGGCAAATATCACAACAGCTATCTGAGCCGATTGGAAAATTCATAGTACTGCCTGGTTTTTATCGTATTCTTTAAATCATCATACCGCTTTTGCAATGGGCCCTCAGGAACTACAACATCCATAACCACCGCTATGTCATCTATAAGGCGGTCGGTTATGATATCCCTCATTGAAATAAGTATATTGTACTTCTCTTCAAAGGTATCCGCATCAAGAAACTCCAGCAAACGCGGATCCGGTGCCTGGCCTTCATCTGCATCCGGTGCCGGCTCATAACATGCCTGTGTCTGAACACTCACAGCTTCAGGTGCATTAGCTGCAATCGCATTAGTGTTGGAAGAGATACTCTTTCCCGACATATCCTCCGGCTGATTCTTAAGTGTGATCTTCTCAAATCTGTATTTCTGCTTCACATCAGGATATTTCTCATGGTCCACCTCGCTTACAAACATGTCGAGTGGTCTGGCGTATATCCCAAAATCATCATATAAAGCCTGATAAATCACAAGCTTTTCCCCTGTCTCTGAATGTGTTGCCACTGTAACTATCTGATACAGCTTATTCTTAAAGTGCCTGTAAAGCTCTCCGGGCTTTGGTGTTCTGTCCATCATTTCTGCCTCTTTTCCTATTATTTAAAAGTTGTTAATCATGTCTAAGCCTTCTCCAAGGAAATCTCTCTCAAACTCCAGATTACCGCTGTATCCCATGGCAATCAGATCCTCAACACTGCCAAACATGCTCTGTGTCTCAGCCTCTATAATCTTTGCACCGTCTGCCGCTTTGGTATGCAGTGTCTGGCAGTTTCTTGAGTGCTCCTGAGCCATCCTCTGCTGTGCCTCGCTATGTCCGTGCATAGCCTCAAGCTCTTTTTGTGTCGTATCATCCGCAAAGCGTGCGTTATTTTTCACGGCCCTCTGCACTATATCCGGATTGCTCTGCTGTGGTCTCTGCTGTGGCTGTACTCTCTGCTGCATCTGTGCTCTCTGAGGCTGCTGTGCTCTCTGCTGAATCTGTGGCTGTGGTTTCTGCTGATATGTCTGGTTCAATGCATTCATACCCGACTGAACTGTATTATGCATGCTGTTCCATATCTGCTGTATCTGCTTCTGCTGCGGTCTCGGTTTGTTTGGCTGCGTGTTTTTACTGCCTGCGTTCTTTGATTTTTTGTTAATGTAAAAAACAGCTCCTAAGATAATTGCCCAAATTATAACATCCATATTCTGCTCCTTTATCAATCTGCATTTTCTATGTCAATCCCTGAATATCCTGCACATATCGCGCAGTATGTATTCTGCTGTCTGTTCCGGCTCCCATTGCTTTGTAACACCCACAAGCAGCGGATTAAGCTCCGACAGTATCCTTGCCGTGCGCCGGTCTGTCGTGCCCTCATACTTATCGTTTATGGCCTCAGCCTGCTTCACACATGCCTCAAGCTGCTTTAATATATCCTTCCAGAACTCCTCGTAATATATCTCATGCACTCTCTTAGTCTTTTGTGTGAAATTTAGCTCTGCAAGCTCTTTGTTGCTGTGCCCCAGATAGAAATATGACAGAGCAAACAAATCAGGCTTTTTCCTTTCAAGCCCCTCATTTGTCAGGTGTATCAGATTCTCTATCTCACTCTGTAAAATGATACCGTTGTCAAAGGATGACAGATATCTCTCCCCCTGCTTTACAACAGAGTCCAGAGTCGTGTGAAAATCCGTGTCCACCTTGCTGATTAAAAATTCATCGTCAAACATGCCGCTTTTCGCTTTGCAAGCCTTTATCAGCTCTCCAAAGTGCTTCCGGTCGGTTCCTGTGAGCTCACAATACCCGATAACTTGTTGCTCAAGCTCCTTTAAATCTGAAAGCAGGCTGCTTAAACCTGTCTTCACGCCATAATAGCGCTTTGCAACACCAGAGGAATTCTTTTTTGTTTTGACATACAGCTTAAGCCAGCTGTTGACCACTGTCATATCGGCACCCGCCGTATCCATCGCTGTCTTAAATTTCTTTTCCGTATCACTTAGTCCTAAAATCATCACACACCCTCAAACATCATTCTAAAACTATACAATAATAATTTTACACCATTATCATATTTTTTTAAAGAGCCTTTTTTCGCTCTGAAAAGCCCACTTTAATCGAGTAGGAGGCGGTGACTAACCGCCGTCCTCTCACAGCACCGTACGTACC
>OGRH01000474.1_pt1 | contig 32823 bp, 26 predicted proteins | sample 1553461 | NCBI WGS metagenome assembly OGRH01 (sample SAMEA2580092, study PRJEB22360) | human gut metagenome | biome: human gut; feature: human-associated habitat; material: faeces | place: Denmark | collected 2008/2010
CCATGGCTAGGGCCCTTGCGGGCCTGCAAAATGAAGAGCTGGAAGCCGGCTATTCAGCAAGTTCAAGCCTGTAGAAGCTCCGAAGAGCGCGGAGCTGCGAAAAGCCTTGAGGAACGCGCTGCAAAAAGCTTCTATGGTTCCACATGTGGGAATTAGAAACGGAGGAATTGGTGCGTATACGGCCAGCAGTACAGCCATAGGTCACTTAAGCTCCATTTTTCGCATTTAATTAGGCTGCAACATAATCTTATAGGGGTCTCCCAAGAAAATGTTGACACATACTTTGAATTTCCTCCGTTTTTACGTTGAGAAGCTTTGTGGTAAACTGCTCTAAAGACATTTGTCTTACCTCCTCTGAGAATAGATATATGGATACTTTTATTCTACAGCAGGAGGTTTCATGGATTGTTGTCTGAAAATTCTAATCCGCAATTAGTTTAAAGGGATGACCACACCACAGGATTATTTATATACCTTTTTATATAATAAGTCGGACCTGTACTTCGTATTGAAGTACAGGTCCATTGATTTTTACTGATTTACGGTACGTGAAAATGAAGAGTGATTTATATTCCTTATTGCTCATTGATGAGTTCCCGAATGATTTCGATGCAGTCCTGGACAACAGGATCTCGCGAAAGTCCTCTTGACGTGCAAATGGTAAGCCATGGCACTTGTTTCAGGTCGCCCGTTACAAAGTAAGCAAGGGGCTTTTGCGTATGAAAGGACGTGACATACGATTCCATGGCAAATGCCACACCAAGTTTTTCAGAAGCAAGCTGGATGGCGAGCTGAATGCTTTCCACTTCTTTGATTTCCTTAGGGTGAAACCCGCTGATTTCAAGCAGTTTGTTTTCCTGCCAGCGGATTTGTTGGTGGGGATATTGGAAAAAGATGCAGTCTTGATTGAGTTCCCGTATATCAAGATAGGGATAGGTAAGATCTTCCATTTTGACTGCTTTATGACAGGCCGGGTGTTCCGGAGGAATCGCAAGAAGAAAGTGCTCCCTCTTTAAATGGATGCAGTCAAATAAAGGATTATCTTTATCTTGGACACAGACGATAAGGTCGAGATTGTTTTTCGACAGTGAATTTTCAAGGGCTTGATAATGCCCGTGGATGGAGGAAATTTCAATGTCGGGATGCTTCTTCTTAAATCTCACAAGAAGGGGCGGGATGATCACAGTATTTAAAATGGAGTAGATTCCAATGCGAATCCTCTTGATATGGGCCATTTGCTGACGATAAAGTTTGCGCTCCATTTCTTTTTGCAGCAGAAGGATCTTACGGGCGTAGGTAAGAACAATAGTCCCTTCATCAGTGGGCACAACCTCTGATTTCTTCCTGATAAATAGGGGTGTTCCCAGACTTTTTTCGATATTTTTTACGGCAATACTAAGCGTTGGCTGCGTTACGTATAGCTTTTTAGCTGCTGCACAATAGCTTCCTGTATCAGCAATGGCGCAAATATATTCCATTTGTCTAAAGCTTAAATTCATAGACCTCATCTCCACCCGCCAAATGAAACGTACGTTACAGAATGAATCGCGAATATATAACGTAATTTGCGTTATATAAAGATTATTTATCAATCTCTTGAGAAAAACAATTAGCGCAGTTAGTCTAACTATTTTACAATATTAAGTAATAAAAATCCAATTTGTATAGGGGGAGTCTAGGTGAAGAATACAAGATTATATGATCTGTGCAAAAGATCCTTGCCAGATTATATTAATGTATGGAAGCAACTGGTCAATGTGGACTGCGGCTCTCGGAATGGAAAGGGAATCAACGCGGTTGCCGATGTGTTGATTCGAGAGTTTGAGAAAATAAGCCCTTATTCCATTGAAAAGATTCCCATGGAAAATCCGGAAGAAGGGTGTCATCTTCTCGTTGTTTTTAGGGGAAAAGGCAAGGGAAAGATTATGGCAGCTGCCCATCTTGATACGGTCTTTCCCGAAGGAACAGCTGCCGAAAGGCCGTTTAACATTGAGGGAGACTGGGCAAAGGGCCCTGGTGTGGCAGATTGCAAGAGCGGGGCCAATATGATGCTTTTTGCCATGAAGCATCTCCATGAACTGGGATTCGATGATTATGATCAAATTACGCTTCTTTTTAATGGGGATGAAGAGATCTCATCACCAAGCAGCCGAAAATTAACGGCAGAACTTGCTCCACAGCATGACTGCTATTTGTGCTGTGAATCGGGGCAGGAAGGGGATGGCCTTGTCCGGTCGCGGAAGGGCTCCAACTTACTCCAGCTGCGTGTTACGGGTGTTCCTTCTCATTCCGGAAATGCGCCGAAAAAAGGCGCCAGTGCACTGATGGAAATCCTGCATCAGATCGAAGCCATCAAAAAGTTAGAAGATGTCAGTAGGGGAACAACCCTTAATTTTACGCTTCTAAAGGCAGGAGAGCGGGACAATATCATTCCTTCCCATGCGGAAGCAACAGCGGACCTGCGGGTTGTCGATAAAAGTGAAATTGACCGGGTAGAAAAGGCGGCTCAAGCAATTGCAGCTCGTCCATTGATTCCACAAACAACAGTAGAGGTTCATGTAAAAAGAGGAAATCCTCCCTTTGCTCCCAATACCGGCACGGACCAACTCATTGCACTTGCCCAGAAAATCTATGGAGAATTGGGGAAGACGCTGATTACAAGGTCTGTAGGCGGAGCATCGGATGCAAACTGGGCGGCCGATGCGGGGGCTGTTGCTGTGGACTGCTTTGGCGCTGTCAAAGGTGGCAAGAACCATACGCCGCAGGAATGCGCTTCTGTCAGCAGTGTTGTTCCACGTATGTATCTTTTAAGCCGAATGTTTATGGAACTGGGTAAAGGAACTGCAGTGAAAGGAGTTTCATGATGGATGCTAAGGAAACAGGCCGGGTTCAGCCGGTCAAAGTGATGAATTTCCCTCATACCTTTGTTATTATTCTTGCGATGATTGTTGTAGCATTGATTTTGACGTGGGTTGTACCGGCCGGTATGTATGATTTTATCAAGACACCGTCCGGGCAAAAGGTCGTTGATCCTGCAACGTTCCGATATATCAAAAGTACGGGCATCAATCCTGTCCTTATTCCGCTTTATATCATCAAGTCCTTTAGCAAGCGAATTGACCTCATGATGGTTATTTTCATGGCTGGGTCGGCTTTCCATGTTGTGACGAAGACCGGCGCTTTGCAGGCCATTCTTGCCAAAGGGGCTAAGCGTTTTTCCAATCGTTTGGAAGTCTTCATCCCCGTCTTGACGCTGATCTTTGGCCTTATCTGCACGACGCAGGGCGTCAATACGTTCATCCCCTTTGCACCTGTTATGGTCATGCTCGCTATGGCGATGGGCCTTGACTCCATCACAGGCGAAGCCATTATGGTCCTTGGCGGTGCTATTGGATTTTCCACGGGGACGTTCAACATGTTTACGACCGTGGTGGCGCAAAACATTGCCGAGCTGCCGACTTATTCCGGTCTCTGGTATCGTGCTGTCTGCTTTGTCGTCTTTTATATCGTGACCAATATTTATTTGATCCGGTATGCCAAGAAAATCAAAAAGAATCCGGAAAAGAGCCCGATGTACGATTTGGACCAGCTGACGAAAGATAATGCGGCGACGCTTGACCTTGATAAAACGGGCGAACTTTCCGGAAAGATGATGATTCCCCTTGTTCTCCTTGTCATTGCCTTTGCGGCTATCATTTATGGGGCAATCGTCCTCAAGTGGGGTATGTCCCACATGGCGGCTATTTTCCTTACTTATACAGTTGTGGCAGATCTGATTATTGGAACGAAAGCAAACGATGTCTGCAAGGATATTTTGAACGGAAGCAAGCAAATGCTCGGAGCAACCTTTATTATTGGGATGGCAACAGCTATCAGTGGTATTATGAATGACGGGAAAATTACTTACACGATCGTGCATGCGATGGCAGAAGCCCTTAGCGGATTGCCAGCTATTATCATAGCACCGGGCATGGTGATTGCTAATACAATCATCAATGTTTTCTTGACTTCAGGGAGCGGGCAGGCGGTTGCTGTTATGCCTATTCTTATTCCACTAGCTGATGTGCTGGGCGTTACCCGCCAGACCACCGTCCTTGCCTTTAATTTTGGTGATGGATTCTGTAATTATATCCTGCCGACATCGACCGCCCTTATGGGAACTCTGAGCGTGACCAATATTCCTTATGACCGGTGGATGCGCTTCATGTGGAAACTTTTCCTGATTTGGCTCGTGACGGGCTGCGTCATGACGTTCATTGCCCAAATGATTCATATGGGGCCCATGTGATAATAAAGGAGATGCAAAAGCATGTTGGAAAAACAGATTGAAACAGCCAATCAGTGGATTGACGCGCACCTTTCGGAACTGACGAAGATGTCTGACACCATCTTTGATCATCCGGAAATCGGTCCGCATGAATATAAGTCGAGCGCCCTTCTTACCCAGTATCTTGAGGACCATGGTTTTGCTGTGACACGTGGGATTGGCTCCTTGGAAACGGCCTTTAGGGCCATTTGGAAAAATGGGGAAGGCGGGCCTAATATCGGCCTTCTGTGTGAGTTTGACGCCCTGCCCGGCATGGGACATGGCTGCGGCCATCAGCTTCAGGGACCCTCTATTTTGGGCGCAGCAAACGCTATCAAGGAAGCCGCCGGAGATAGCCCCTTTACCTTGACCGTATATGGCACGCCGGGCGAGGAAAATATCAGTGGCAAATATATCATGATCAAGGAAGGATGCACCTTTGAGGAACTAGATGTGGCCCTGATGATGCACGGTGGCCCGGCAACGCAGACAGACATCAAGAGTCTTGCAAATGCTGAATATACAGTTACTTATCACGGTAAGGCCGCTCATGCCGCCCTCAAACCGGAAGCCGGGCGAAGCAGCCTTGATGCCATGATGCTTGCTTTTCACGGAATTGAATGCCTGAGGGAACATGTACCTGATGATGTGCGGATTCATTACAATATCATTGATGGAGGCGGTACTGCCGCAAATGTCGTGCCAAGCTTTACGCAGGCTCAGGTCATGGTTCGGGCCGGAACAGTTGGTCTTGTCAAGGAAATCATGAACCGCATGGAAAAAATCTATAACGGAGCAGCTCTGATGACAGAAACAACTGTCAATGCCGAGGTGGGGAAAATTCTTGATAACAAGATTCCGAATCTTACGCTCAATGATCTCCTCATGAAACATGCCAGGGCGCTGAACGCACCTAATTGTCAGTCTGCACGGAAACGGACAGGCTCTACGGACTTTGCTAATGTCATGCACCGTGTTCCGGGCTCCTGTATCCGGGTCGCCTTTGTCCCTGATGGAACCTCTTCCCATTCGCCGGAATTCATTGCGGCCGGTAAATCTGAAGAAGCCCATCAGGCCGTGCAGTTTGGCGCCAAGATCCTTGCTGACGCTGCTCTCGAACTGATTGATGATCCAAAACAGCTAGAAGCTATCCAAAAAGAGTTCAAAGAAAGAAAAGAAGCAGAGGAAAAGAATCCCTCTGCGTAAAATGAAGCCTTGTGCACTTGTCTAAGTCCCATATATGATATAACTGAAAAGGACCTTGCGGTTTATGAAATCGTAAGGTCCTTTTTGGATGTGCGTCTTTTAAAAGATAAAGGCAACAACGAAGTTGAACAGGGCACAGCAAATGACGCTTGTCGGTACAGCTATAAGAAGCAGCCGGTTAAAGAGCTCATTACGGTCTTCTTCTTTCGGGCTGGAACCAAGAATCAGGGATCCGCCAGAGGAGAAGGGACTAATGGCACTGGACTGTGCACCGAGTACCGTGCAGGCGAAAAGAACCGGTGCGGCAATTCCCGTAGAGCTGGCAAGACCAGGAATGAGCGGGAAGAGTGCTGGCGTTACAACACCTGTGGTCGAGCTGAAGAAGCTCATGATGGCCCCGATGATGGAAAAGGCGATTGGAATCAAGGGCTTTGGCACGTTGCTTCCGACCCAGTTGCTCAGCATGGTGATGGTTCCTGCTTTGACGGCAACGGCAATCAGCATGCCGGCGCCTGCAATCATGACAATAGTGTTCCAAGGTATTTTGGCAATGGCCTCTTTCTGTGGGGCCAAATCAAGAAGCAGGGCAATGACAGCAAAGATGATGGCAACTAGGCCAACATCAATTTTTCCCGCCATGTACTTGATGAAGGGCTGAGATGGCATAAAAATCTTAAGCAAGGGGAAGGCAAGAACAACAATCATCATGACAATCATCAAGGTCAAGGTTGTCTTTTGTTTTCCCGTAAATGCTTCAGGTTTCTTAAAGACTACCCCTTCCCCGATATTTCGATTGGCTTTGACCCCAAATTTAAAGATGGTGATCAGTAGTACGGAAAAGACGAGGGAAAAGAGAAAAATCTCCATTTCCATGGCAAAGGTATCGAGGGCTGCTAAATTCTTGTTTATCTTTTCATTATCCTCAATTTTTGTATCCAAAGCAGCCAGTATGGAAACTATCTTGTTCTGAATAGTCAATGGAGGAACCTTTACAACCTGCTTTCCCAATGTTTTTACAGAAAGACCTGGTTGAGCTGATTGACCAGATAATCTACCTAAATTCATTGTTGACAAAAGGTATGAAAGATACCTTGTATTATTATTTTCGTTTGCACAAGTAACCACTGCATGCTCAGTCATATACGCTGTACCGCTAAAATAGCGGACATTTCCACAGTAAGCTCCCTGTCTACCAATTATTGCACAATCACCCTCAAAATTAGCTGTTTCTGTATAACCTCGAAGTCCATTGCCGCCATATACAGGATATTTACCACTATCTGAGATTTTCTTTGCCGGTAATCCCTTGCCGCTACTAAGACGAGAGCAAATTTGATTTAACTCGTATTCCTTCCACTCAGCCATATTGTCACCTTCCTTAACCTATGTATTTCTTGTGAGCCAACTTAACATTGCTCTGCTTGACCATTGCATACTGCAAGGTCGTATCTATTCGTTTATGCCCCAAGAGTTGCTGTAACTGCTCAATCGGCATTCCTTTGTCAATCGCCATCGTTGCAAGCGTCCTGCGGAACTTATGCGGATGCACTTTCTCTATATCCAGCCTTTTTCCAAGCTCTCGAAGCCTGCGCTCAATGCCTCCAATCTTAAGCCTCTCATGCGGAGCCCGGAGCGATACGAACAGTGCCGGATTATCATCTGTACGATCCTGCAAGTAATTTTGAAGATGTATCTTTGTCCGAGCATCAAAGTAAACCATTCTCTCTTTACTGCCTTTGCCGAATACAACACACTCCCGCTCCTCAAAATTGATATCTTCACGATTGAGCAGCACCAATTCCCCGACTCGCATTCCCGTTGAGGCAAGCATATCAATCAGCGCGAGATCTCTGCTTTCCGTACAGCTGTCACGCATCTTTTCCAATGCTTCATCCGAATAAGTTTCCTTAATCGTCAAGGCTGCCTTGACCTTATGGATACGACGTGCCGGACTTTTGAGGATGTAATCTTCGTCTTCCATCCACGAAAAGAAGCTCGATAATATGCGTCGAATGTTATCAATTGTTACCTTGCTTGAATTTTTCTCCTGCTGATATGATGTCAAGTAATTACGCAGATCATCCGTTTCAATTTCTTGTACGCTTTTCTGTATTCTTTCAAACATAGCTTCAATCGTGGATTTGTAATATTTCAGCGATTTCTCGGAACAGCCTTCGATTCTCTTAGCGGAGAGGAAAGTATCCAGCATCTGTGTATTCGTTACAGCCGGCTCGTTCTCATTCGCCACTTCTTTAACTTCCTTATGGAACAGTGCATGCTCCAAAACTTCTTGCAACCTTTGTAATTGCGCATTGTTGAGGCTGCTCAGCATTTCTTGCATTACCGCATTAATCAATTTTTGTTTCATAGTCATATCTCCTTTATTTCTAGAGAATGGCTACGGAGTGGCAGTCCCTCAGTTTTAACTCTCGCCACTCACAAGAGTTATTTTTATGTTAAACAAGAATTTAGAGCGGCAAGCGCAGGCAATTTATACTGAAATGTTCATCACAAACGCCGATCCCACTTGGTCATTAGGTCATTTATCAGATCTCATTACAGTCAAGTACGGAAAAGACCATAAAAAGCTTTCTAATGGGGAATTTCCGGTATATGGGTCTGGTGGCATTATGCGCTATGTAGAGCGACCGCTATATAATAAAGAATCCGTACTGGTTCCTCGTAAAGGAACTCTGAATAATGTCTTGTATGTAAACGAACCGTTCTGGTCTGTTGATACAATGTTTTATACGGAAATGCGGCAATCTAATATTGCAAAATACGTTTTCCATTACCTCAAAGGAAAAGACCTTGCTTCAATGAACGCTGGCTCGGCTGTTCCAAGTATGACAACTGCCATTCTTAATGCTATGGAACTTAGAATTCCTGATGCAAATACCTTAAAACGGTTTGAAGATCTGGTATCTCCAATGTACGTTGCTATGGCAGATAACAATACTCAATCCGCAAAACTGGAAGCATTAAGGGACACACTATTACCACGCCTCATGTCCGGTGAGATCGACGTCTCCAACCTCGATCTCTAAGCCGCTAAATTCTTGTTTGAAACGGAGCAAAGATGAATGAAAAATACCTCTAAGAAGATAATGTAAGAAATAAACGAAGGAGTGAGACTCATGTCAGGATTTTATACCGAAGCGGACTATGAGAATTCGATCATCGAATTATTCCAAAACATGGGATATAGGTATGTCTACGCACCAGATTTGGAGCGTGACTTTCGTAGTCCATTATACGAAAAAGAATTGCTATCAGCACTGCACAGACTGAATCCGAAAATGTCGGAGGATGCTATTGCTGATGCGCTATTCAAATTGAAGAATTTTGAAAACGCTGAACTTGTCCAGAAGAACGAACTCTTTATGGATTATCTTCAGCATGGAATCGAAGTTCGGTACTTCGTTAAGGGCGAGGAGCGCTCCGGCCTCGTATATATTGTCGACTACAGAAATCCTGATAATAATTCCTTTGTTGTAGCAAACCAATGGACTTTCATTGAAAACAGCAATAAGCGTCCGGATGTGCTTCTGTTCCTGAATGGTCTGCCGGTTGTGCTTATTGAGTTAAAGTCGCCATTCCGTGAGGAAACCGATGCCTCGGAGGGCTACCAGCAGATCAGAAACTATATGCAGGAAATTCCGTCGATGTTTATCTACAATTGTATCTGTGTCATCAGTGACCATCTGACCAGCAAAGCCGGAACAATCACCTCCGGTGAAGACCGTTTCATGGAGTGGAAAACGAAAGACGGCAGCTATGAAAATACGCAGTACGCTCAGTTTGACACATTCTTTGAGGGAATGTTTCAGAAGGAGAGGCTGCTAGATATTATAAAAAACTTTATCTGTTTCTCGAATGAGGGACTGAAAAAAATCAAAATATTAGCTGGCTACCATCAGTACTTTGCTGTCAGAAAAGCAATCGAATCCACAAAACATGCGACGCTTACGGATGGTAAAGGTGGCGTATTCTGGCATACACAGGGCAGCGGGAAATCTCTGTCTATGGTTTTTTGTGCGCATCTTCTGCAGGAAGCACTGGATAGCCCCACTATCGTAGTAATTACAGACCGTAACGATCTTGATGATCAGCTGTATGGACAGTTTGCCAAGTGTAAGAATTTCCTTCGTCAGGATCCGATGCATGCGGAGAGTAGAGAGAATCTGAAAACACTTCTAGATGGCCGTAAAGCAAATGGTATCATCTTTACGACGATGCAGAAGTTTGAGGAGTCATCGGAGCCACTATCTGAGCGTCGAAACATTATCGTAATGGCGGACGAAGCGCATCGAAGCCAATATGGACTCAAGGAAAAGGTTGATGCAAAGACCGGTGAAATCAAAGTGGGTACGGCACGTGTAATCCGTGATAGCCTGCCGAATGCAACATTCATCGGATTTACCGGTACTCCGATTTCTGCAAAAGACCGAAACACGCGTGAAGTGTTCGGAGATTATATTGATATCTATGACATGACGCAGGCCGTGGAGGATGGCGCAACACGTCCAGTGTACTATGAGAGCCGTGTCATTAAGTTGAAATTTGATGAGGCAACGCTAAGACTCATCGATCAGGAATACGATCTGATGGCGAACCAGGCAGATCCTGCTGTGATTGAGAAGAGCAAGCGTGAACTTGGTCAGATGGAAGCAGTACTAGGTAATGATGCAACAATTGATTCCTTGGTGCAGGATATTTTGGATCACTACGAAAATTATCGTGAGAATCTACTCACCGGAAAAGCAATGATTGTTGCTTATTCCCGTGCGATTGCCATGAAGATCTATCATCGGATTCTGGAACTCCGTCCGAATTGGACGGAGAAGGTCAAAGTCGTCATGACGGAGAGCAATAAAGATCCGGAAGAATGGCGCAGTGTCATTGGAAACAAGCGTCGTAGAGACGAGCTTGCTAAGGAATTCAAAGATAACAATAGTCCGATGAAGATTGCGATTGTTGTTGATATGTGGCTGACTGGTTTTGATGTTCCATCTCTGGCAACGATGTATGTCTATAAACCGATGCAGGGCTATAACCTGATGCAGGCGATTGCTCGTGTCAACCGTGTATTCAGAGATAAGGAAGGCGGACTGATTGTCGATTATGTAGGCATTGCCTCTGCACTCAAACAGGCAATGAACGATTACACGGCAAGAGACAAAAAGAATTATGGCGACACGGATATTGCTAAAGTCGCCTATCCGAAATTCCTGGAGAAGCTGTCGGTCTGCCGCGACCTGTTCCACGGATTTGATTATTCGAAGTTTGAGACAGGCAGCGACCTGGAACGGTCTCGTACCATTTCAGGTGCCGTGAACTTTATTCTTTCTCCTGCAAAAGAGAGAGAACGAGAAGACTTTGTAAAAGAAGCCTTGATGCTTCAGCAGGCTTTGTCGCTCTGCTCATCACTCGTTGAAAGAAACATGCGTATTGAGGCGGCATTCTTCGAATCGGTTCGTGTGTTGGTCATGAGGCTGACTAATCAAGGCGAAGGCAAGAAACTGTCTCTGCCGGAAATGAATGCACGCATCAACGCCTTATTGAAGTCCAGTATCAAGAGCGATGGCGTGATCAATCTGTTCTCTGAGGTTAAAGAAGAATTCTCCCTGTTTGATCCCAAATTCCTTGAGGAAATCTCAAGGATGAAGGAGAAAAATCTTGCTGTCGAACTTTTGAAAAAGCTGATCGCTGAGCAGATACAGATCTACAGACGATCAAATGTTGTCAAATCCGAGAAGTTCAGTGAAATTATTCAGGGTGTCATGAACCGGTACCTGAACGGAATGCTTACCAATGAGGAAGTCATCGAAGAACTCCTGAAAATGGCGCAACAAATCCGAGAGGCTCACGATGTAGGAGATGAGCTTGGTCTCTCTGAAGATGAGCTGGCATTCTATGATGCACTTACTAAGCCCCAGGCGATTAAGGACTTCTATGAAAATGATGAGCTGATTGCTATAACAAAAGAGCTCACAGAGTCACTACGAAAGAATCGATCCGTCGATTGGCAAAAGCGAGATTCGGCGCGTGCCAAGATGCGTATGATGATTAAGAGGCTTCTTAGGAAACATAAATATCCGCCAGAGGGTATGGATGATGCGGTTGCCACAGTAATGCTTCAGTGTGAGCTGTGGACAGATAACAATGATATGGATCGCCGAGTGGTTAGTTATACCGAGGCTTTCAGTAAAAAATCACAGGATTTACAGATGGTAGCGGAAGAACCTGCGCCATACGGAACAAAGAGGAAGGACTAGCCTAATGGATGCGACAAAAGGTAATATCTACGCTATCTTAAATGGAAATAAGCAGTTTCTGATCCCTGTTTATCAAAGGTACTACAGTTGGGAGACGGAGCAATGCAGTCGTCTTTGGAATGATATTGTTGATATGCAGAAAAAGAACAAGGTCGGACATTTTGTCGGTTCCATTGTGAATATCGCGGAACAGGCAATGCCGACCGGTGTACAGAAATATATGATCATTGACGGGCAGCAGCGCTTGACTACGCTGAGCTTGCTTTTGATTGCTCTCCGCGACTATGCAGAGAAGCATCCGGAGGATGGCACTATCAATGCCCGCCGTATTGATAATATGCTTTTGAAGAACGAATACGAGGACGGCGATGAGAGGTACAAATTGCTTCTTACGGAAACTGACCGTGACCTGCTAATTAGTCTCGTCGAGAAAAAGCCGATTAGTGATCCCGGTCTGTCACGTATCCTGCCGAACTATAACTTTTTTGCCAGTAAAATAGCAGATATGGAATTACAGCCGAAAGACGTCTATGAGGCTATCGGTAAGCTTCAGATTGTCAATATTACTCTTGACCGAAATGTGGATGATGCACAGGCAATTTTTGAGAGCTTGAACTCCACAGGTAAAGAGCTGTCTGAGTCCGACTTAATTCGAAACTATGTGCTTATGGGACTTGAGCCGTCAGAACAGCGATATGTATATGAGCACATGTGGAGGCCGATGGAGCTGCTCTTTGCTTATGAGAAGCAGGACTCTGTTATGGATAGATTTTTCCGTGATTATCTGACGATGAAGACTACGCGCATCCCAAAGATTGATCGAGTTTATGAGGGATTCAAGGCCTATCATTTGAATTGCGAGTTTGCTACAATTCGTGAGCTCTGCGCAGACCTTTTGATCTATGCTACCTATTACACAAATATGATATTCAGGAGAAGCGACAATACTATTCTGAAATCGCTGTACTCAGATATCGGAGACCTTCGTATGGAGGTAGCCTTTCCGTTCCTGCTCAAAGTGCATAACGATTGCGCAGAGGGTGTTATCACGGGAGATGATCTTATTGAGATTATCAAAATGTGCATCAGCTATGTATTTCGTAGAAGTATCTGTGATATTCCGACAAATTCGCTTAATAAAACTTTTGCGACGCTGCGTAATGAAATCAAGGCCGATGATTATATGAATTCTATTAAGGCTTTCTTCGTACTGCGCGATGATTATAAGGAATTCCCGAATGATGAGAAATTTGAGAAGGCATTTGTGTCCCGTGACATTTACAATATGCGTTCCAGGAATTTTATTCTTAGTCACCTTGAAAACTTTGGGAATAAAGCCCCAATCATTATTGAGAATTATACGATTGAACACATTATGCCGCAGAACAGCAATCCAAGTGACGAATGGAAAACTATGCTTGGCGCAGACTGGAGAGAGGTTCAGAAAACCTACCTGCACACAATAGGGAACCTTACGCTAACAGCTTATAACTCTGAAATGAGCGATAATCCATTTATGGTTAAAATGGATATGGAAGGTGGATTTAAAGAAAGCGCTCTACGCCTTAACACTTATCTGGTAAAGCTGAGCGAATGGAATGAACAGCATATAAAAGGACGCGCAAAGCTGCTGGCTGAAAAGGCAAAACAGATATGGGAGTATCCAGAAATTTCAGATGCTGAGCTTGCGCCGTATCAGATTGAGGAGAAACCTGCTCAGAAGTATACAATTGACTCATACGATATCAATGCATTTACCAGAACACTTTTTGATATGCTCGACCGGCGTATTTGTAATTTGTCTCCGGATGTAAAGCGTGAGTTTAAGAAGTTGTATATTGCTTATAAGCTGGATACAAATTTCGTTGATCTCGTAGTTCAGAAACAGCGTCTCCGTATATCTCTGAATATGAAGTTTTCGGAAATTCATGATCCGAAAGGTTTATGCAAGGACATCACCGGCATTGGCAGATGGGGCAATGGAGATGTTGAGGTGTTCTTTGAACACACTTCTGAGATTGACGACATAATGGAATTAATCGAGCAGTCATACAGCAAACAGGCTGATGAATAAAAAAGAGGATGCCTGACAACAGAAGCTTAGAGTTGATACGATTGGATTTCAGACTTGTTCTGTCAAAACGAAGTATTGAAGCGGCCGGCAAATCTATAGGTAGGAGCAAGGGTATTGACCTGTTTCCGAGAACGGATAAGAGTAAAAATTGGTATATTTTTTGGCAAAAACACGCTTTGATATATTCCCGCGAACGTCCACGAACGATTGCGAATTCAGATGCACACTCGACATCAAGATGAAGCAGTCTAGCCATGTTGAGACGGTCGTTCTCATGACGCGGGCGCAGTAAGGAAGCCTCGCAAAGAGGCTGTGATGCTCTCCCCGCGGCAAAGGTACCTGTCACAAACGAAAAACAGAGGGTAACCATCCAAATCCGTCTTGTGATTTGGATGGTTACCCTCTGTTCTCCTTTACTTTGATTTAGCCACCGATAACGTATAATAAGTTTCACAAATTCAATTTCATATAAAAATAGACATAGTCCATTGCCGTCGGTAAAATTAAGTTACCACACAAAACCCACCGAGGAGGCTATGGCTATGTCTGATAACATTATACAACTCAATGAGGATCTCATAAAGAACAATCTCAAAGATCTAGTACGCAGTAGCGTCGAAGAGACCCTTAATGCTCTGATTGATCATGAGGCTGATGAACTCGTCAACGCAGAAAAGTATGAGCGTTCCGGTGACCGAAAGGGCTACCGCTCTGGTCATTATGAGAGAAACTTCTCAACCACTTCAGGTGATGTGACTCTCAGGGTTCCCAAGCTCAAGGGCATTCAATTCCAAACTGCCATCATAGAGCGTTACAAGCGTCGTGAATGCTCCGTTGAAGAGGCATTGATCGAGATGTACTTAGCCGGTGTTTCTGTTCGCCGAGTAGAGGACATCACAGAAGCTCTTTGGGGAACCAAGGTGTCTCCGGGAACCATCAGTAATCTCAACAAGAAAGCCTATGAACATATCGAAGAATGGCGTCCTCGCCCGCTTACAGAGGAGTACCCCTACGTCTACGTTGACGGTGTATAGCTAAAGCGAAGCTGGGGCGGTGAGATTCAAAACGTTTCTACCCTCGTAGCCATTGGCGTGAATCATGAAGGTTATCGAAAGATTCTGGGTGCCGCCGAGGGCATGAAAGAAGACCGTGAAAGCTGGAAGAACTTCTTCGTCTGGCTCAAGGAAAGAGGCCTTAAAGGCATTCGCCTCATCATTGGAGATAAGTGCCTTGGCATGCTAGAAAGCATTCCTGAGGTCTTCCCTGGTGCGCGATATCAGCGCTGTACTGTACACTTCTACAGAAATGTATTTACCGTCACGCCCAGAACAAAGATGCGTACAGTCTCTAAGATGTTGAAGGCAATCCATTCTCAGGAAAGTAAAGCCGCAGCCCGTGAAAAGGCTGCACTGGTTGCTGAGAAGCTTCGGGAATTGAAGCTAACTGCGGCTGCCAAGAAAGTAGAAGAAGGCATCGAAGAAACCTTAACATATATGGACTATCCTAGCGAACACTGGAATCGAACCCGAACCAACAATACCACGGAACGAGTCAATTGGGAAATCAAGCGCCGTACAAAGGCGATTGGAGCTTTTCCAGATGGCCAGAGCGCTCTGATGCTGGTCTGTGCCCGGTTGCGCCATGTAGCAGCAACAGACTGGGGATCCAAGAGATACCTGAATATGGACCATCTGTTTGAGCTTGAATTTCAATGCCAGGCAGATGACCAGTTCACTGCCAGTTAGCCCTGTACACCGACGGCTGAAAATGAATTTGCGAAAGATTATTGACACAATCTACCCACTTACCCTGACGATAAAGTTCTACACAAATTAGCTTAAATTCAGTCGTATAACGCAAAATGTACCCTCCTTACTGGGTGTCCAGTAAAGAGGGTACATTTCAAAAAGGAAATGAGTATCTGCAGTTCAAAATTTAATGGAGGTTGATTTCCCATCTATCCTTCCGATGCTATATACCGTAAAGGCGGATTTGGTGGAAAGATCCCTCTGAAAGAAGGGAAAAATTTGATGGAAGAAAAGAGTATTAAGTATTCACCACTGGAAAAATTCCTTCACTTTGTAGAAGTGCTAGGAAATAAAATTCCAAATCCTATTTTGATGTTTATTTGGTTGGCTGCAGCTATTGTGCTTTTATCCGGAATTTGTTCATTTTTTGGAGTAAGTGAGATTAACCCAGTAACAAACAAGAGTGTCCAAGTTGTTAATTTGTTTAGCAAACAAGGATTGGTCCGGATGCTAACGGAATTTGTGAATAACTTCACGGGAATTCCTGCGTTAGGACTAACCTTAACTTGCATGTTAGGTGTGGGAATCGCTGAAAATGCGGGCTTTTTCCATGCTGCTCTTAGGGGCCTTGCAAATTCTAAAGGATCGGACTTGAAGGTTATTGCTATCTTTGTTTTTGCATGCGTTATGGCTGACTGTACCGGTGGGGCAGGATTCGTTGTAATGCCGCCTTTGGGGGCCTTAATCTGGGCTTCAATGGGGCGAAACCCAATGGTTGGCATGTTAGCCGCTTATGCGTCTGTGTCTGGTGCTTTTGCCTCGAACCTCATGATCACGTCCATGGACGTCATTAACTTTGGCTTTACTGAAGCTGCGGCTCGGCTTTTGCTTCCGGATATCTCACTGAGTCCTTCCATGAACTGGTATTTTTCAGCGGTGTCAGTTATTTTCTTAACTCTTTTTTCAACGCTAATTACGGTTAAAATTGTCGAACCCCGCTTGGGAACGTACAAAGGGGATTACAAAGAAAGTATGACAGCGCAAGGTGATCAGGAGCAAAAAGGGCTTAAAGCTGCACTTATCTCATTTGTAATTTTTGTAGCGGTGGTAGGATTCCTTTGTGTTACCGGTGTTTTAGCCGATAAAAATGGTTCTCTACTGGCATCCAAAGCACCTTTGATGAAAAGTATGACGGTCTTGATTGCTCTTATGTTTGCAATTCCTGGCCTTGCTTTTGGGTATACCGCAGGTACTTTCAAAGATTTTAATGATGTTGCTAACGCCATGACAAAGGCAATGGCTGGTATGGCAAATTATATTGCTATGTTCTATTTCATTGCCCAGTTTCTTAAATTCTTCTCTTGGTCGAACTTGGGCTTGATCATTGCGATAAAAGGAGCAAACGCATTAAAATTCTCCGGTTTGCCTGTTTCGATGATTCTAGTGCTTTTCGTCTGCATGAGTATGCTGCTTAATCTGTTGATTGGCTCTGCTTCCACGAAATGGTCACTATTCTCAAGTATTTTTGTCCCAATGTTTATGCTAATGGGATACTCTCCTGCACTTGTACAAATGGCATATCGAATTGGTGATGCCGTAACCAATCCAATTTGTCCTACATTTGCCTACTTTGGGATGCTTTTGGCTCTTGCCCAGCGATATGATAAGAAAGCTGGATTTGGAACGCTTATGTCCAATATGATGCCTTACGTATTAGGTTTCTTTATTTTTATGGTTGCAGAATTGCTCATTTGGTTCTTCCTTGATTTACCTTTAGGACCTGGAGCCGGTGTTCATTTTTCTATTTAACAATGTTAAGAAAGGAGTTTAAATTATGTTCGGTATGAAACCAATTACAGGAACAATGGTCGATTCATTATTGTTTTCCGCGTCCTTATTAGGAATTTTACTTTTATTTTCGACTTTCATTCGTGTGAAACTGCAGTTCTTGAGAAAGTATTATATTTCGGCTTCATTAATTGCTGGTCTGATTGGACTTATCCTAGGACCAGAAGTTCTGGGCATTATTCCAAAGGATATCATCAGTTCTTGGGGTGCGCTAAGTGGACGTTTGATTATTTTGGTGCTTGCTCCGATGCTTATTACAGGCAGCTTTCCGAAACTTGGAAAATTAGGACGCGTAACAGGCGGGCAATGTACATGGTCTTATTTGGCCACATCTGCCCAATATGCAATTCCCTGCTTACTTAGCGCATTGATATTTACTCCTTTTATGAACGTAAATCCTTTGTTTGCAGCCATTGTTGAAGAAGGATGGGCCGGCGGACATGGTACTGCTGGTGGGATGAAGATGGTCTTTGATAGCCTTTCTTATGGGGATGGATCTTCCCTTGCTATCACTTCTGCAACCATTGGTTTGCTGTATGGGGTTATAGGCGGTACGATCGCTATTAACTATGCAGCCAGAAAGGGATATATTCATAATGTCGTTTCTGACAATAAACAAGTTGAAGAACTTTTAGATGGCGAGCGTAAGGAAGTCGGAAGCAATATTACGATTAGCCGGAACGTGATTGATATCTTCGCTTTCCATGCCGGCCTCGTTGGTGCAGCTGTTATTATTGGCTACTTGCTTATGCGCGTACTCAAAGTTTTCTTCAACTTTAACCTCTACTGGTTCATTGCTGCTATGCTTGGTGGTCTTGTTGTTCAGGCTCTTATTATTAATACAAAATGGAATAAATGCATTGATCGTCCTACCATGTCTAGAATCCAAGGCCTAGCTTTGGAATTCCTGGTTGCCGGTGCCATTTCTTCCGTTAAAATTACGGTCATTGTGAAGTATGCACTGCCACTTATCATTCAACAGGGTTTGTTCATGATTATCATGCCGTTCCTCCTGTTCTTCTTTGGCAGACGGCTCTTCACTCACAACTGGTTTGAAAACTCCATCATTGTATTTGGTACTGCTTGCGGTGTCGTAGCAACTGGTTTCCTCCTGCTTCGTCTGATTGATCCAGAATTAAAAACCGAATCCGCTGAAGCTTTTGCGGCCAGCAGACCGTTCTGTTCTCCGTTTATTGCAGGTGGTATTCTTACGAGTATGATGCCAAACTTGATTGCTCAGTACGGTAATTTGACTGTTGGTCTTGCTTGGACGGTAGCTTTTGTATGTATTCTCATCATTGCCAAATTGGCGGGATGGTTTAAATTGAATCCAGAAGTATAAATGTAACTTTATATGACCTGGAAGGTCACAATAAGGGCTTGCCCTTATTGTGACTTTCAGTCTATGTAATGCCTATTGTAAGAACTATGATTAAAGAAGGTGAATGTATGAAATTTGCAGTATTAGGATTAGGAAGAACCGGACAAGCTGCGGTATGCTACTTAAAAGAAAACGGGCAAACCGTTATAGGCTGGGATCGTAATACTTCGAAAGTGGATATCATAAATAAAAACGGTATTGAGGCAACTGGAGTTATTACAGGACATTATCAAATCCCATGTGAACACAGTTTAGAAAATGCAGTATCTGGAGTTCAATACATACTGGTTTTTACTACTGCTGAGGGCCATAAGTCGATTGCAAATCAATTAAAAGGACTTTTGCGCGAGAATCAACGGATTATTGTATTTAATGGTAATTGGGGAGCTACAGAATTCGTTCATTACCTGGGCAATGAGATTTCTGCAGAAAAAATTATAGTAGCTGAAACTGGGGCACAAATTTTTGCGTCGCCGCTTAATGAACTTGGAAAATGCTTTTTGAAGTCTATGAAGAAGAAGGTAACACTTGGAAGCTTCCCTTGTAATGCGGTTGAGGGGCTCATCGAGGAGTTAAAAGAACTTTTTCCCCAATTTTCAGCAGTTTCCAATGTCCTTGAAACAACATTGAATATGTCAAATCCTTTAGCGCATTGCCCCTTGGATTTATTTAATCTATCTCGTATAGACAGCGGGGAAGAGACTCTCATGTTCGCTTCGAATTACACATCACCTATGGGAGTGAAATTTGTTGAGGCCGTCGATCGAGAGAGAATTAATCTGCTAAATCAGTTGGGTGTTAAAGCCAAATCCCTTTTAGATCTCTTTAATTTTTCTTGGGACAGTCAATATGATGATTTGTATGTAGCTTTCAAATCGATTCCAAGTTATCAAACCGCTAAATCTCCTACTAATTTTTCTTTTAGGCATTTTACTGAAGATTTGCCATTTGGTATAGAGCCAATTCGTATTCTTGCTCAGAAATATCATGTTGCCACCCCAAATATTGATGCGATGATGAGCGTTTATAATGCTGTGCTGGGAAATGATAATCTGTCCAATGTTCCAGAAATTCTTCATTTCAATCTTGAGAAATTGATGGAGTAGCAAACGAGTTATAAATGTAAATAGACTATACGGATGTAGGTGCGGTGCAGAGTATTCTAGGAGGTGTAGAAGCATGCATAAAATTATTCAAGAAGCGAAACTGCTTCTCCCGGAACTAATTCAATTCCGAAGAACGCTTCACCAATATCCTGAGATTGGTTTTGATTTGGTAAAGTCAAAGACTGAACTTATAAAACGCTTAGAAAGCAAAAACCTTTCTTGGGAAGAATTTGAAGGAAGTATTGTAGTAAAACTCGGAAATGGTGGCAATAGTGCATTGTTGCTTCGCTCCGAACTTGATGCACTCCCCATGAATGAAGAAAGCGGATTGCCTTTTTCTTCTAAAACCCCTAATAGAGCCCATTGTTGCGGGCATGATATGAATGCTGCGATATTATTGGGTGCTCTAATCCTATTAAAAAAACATAATATAAAAGGTCCAGTTGTGGGACTCTTTCAGGCTGCAGAAGAAATTGGAGAGGGCGCAAAACGCCTTATGGATGCAGATTTTTTGAATAAATTTAACATTGTGTCTGGAATTTCTATGCATGTTAATGCTAAACTTTCTCTAGGTAAGTTAGGCTACGGAAAAGGAAAGATGTTTGCATCGAATACATCTTTTGATGTGGTTATTCATGGAAAAGGCTCCCATGGTGCAAGACCTTTTGAAGGAAAAGACCCCATTAATATAGCTGTTCAAATCTATAATGTTCTCAATAGTATTGTAGCTAGAGAGGTAAATGTATTTAAACATAATATTTTTTCGGTTACTTCTATAAACGCAGGAGACGCATACAATGTTATTCCAGAAACGGTTATTATGAAGTGCAGTCTACGTACGTATGATGAAGAGAGCCGAAAATACTTAGAAAATCGATTTTGGGAAGTATTAAAGGGGATGGAAAGTGTATTTGACGTAAAAATTGAGTATACAATACATAGTTTTGTCCCATCTCTTGTAGCTACTCCTGATTTTGTTGACAATTTATTAGATTTGGCAAAAAAGATTATACCATTGGATCAAATTGATTCTCAACCAGCAATTAAGTATGGTTCAGAAGATTTTGCATTTATTGCTAAACATTTAAAACAAATTGCATCTATGTCAATAGGAGCAGGGCCGGATAAGAGTACTCCATATTTATATGGGCAACATAACTCTAAAGTTCTTTTTAACGAGGAAGCTATTTTGTATGGGTGTGCACTTCAATCATGGTGGGCTATGAATATTTCCGAAGAAATGTAGTATCAATTGCCTGAAAGGAGGGTTACTATGAATGGTCGGGGAGATCAAAAGCAAAGCAAACAGCAAGCCTTAACTAAAAAGTTTCCAAATGTTTATGCTTTGTTATTTATTCTATGCACGGTAGCAATGCTGTTAACTTGGATTGTTCCCGCAGGCGCTTTCGATCGCGTCGCTAGCGGGAAAATAAGCCGTGTTATTGCGGGTAGTTTTCATTATATCAAAGGCAATCCTCAAACGCCTTGGAATATGCTTCAAGCTATATTTCAAGGGTATATAAAGTCGAGCCAAACAATATTTATGATATTCTTTGTTGGTTCGGCAATACAAATGCTTGAGGAAAATAAATGTTTATCAACAACATTTACAGTCATGGCAAGAAAACTGCAGGGAAAAGAAGCTCTTACAATTGCTTTGGTTATGTTCTCACTAGGTTTAGGAAATTCAGCGGGTGTTTTTGGAAATATAGGCCTAGCAATTATTCCCATTGGTATGTTTTTAACTCGGGCAATTGGCGGGGATGATTTTTTAGGCTTTATGATCATTTATTTTGGCATGCAATCTGGATTTTCAATAGGATTCGCTAATCCTAATGTACTCGGTGTTGCACAGATGATAGCCGAAGTTCCAGTTTTTTCCGGAACTGGTCCCCGTGCTGTTTGCTGTATACTAAATATTATTTTTATGTATTTAGTAACGTGGAATTATTATAAAAAGATAAAAAAAGATCCAACCAAAAGCCTTAATTATGGATCTGGGATGCTTTTATCTTCTGAAAATGATACTCTAGGAAAAACTAGTGACAAGATAACGCAAAACTTCCTCACACAGAGACAGACTATTGTTGTCGGCACATTTTTAATAGGTGTCATTATATGTGTTGGTATGACAATTAAGTTTGGGTGGAAAGCAAATAAAATTGGATCATATTTTCTCGGCATGGGGGTGGTCGCGGGAATTTTGTCAGGATTCAGTATGAATGATATTGCTAAGAAGTTCATAAAGGGATGTGGACCGATGGTAACGGCTTCATTTGTAGTTGGCATTGCAAGTGCTGTTTCTGTTATCTTGAACAATGGAAAAATACTTGATACGTTGGTTAATTGGGTAAGCATTCCACTAGCTCAACTCGGACCGGTCCTGGGAGCCGGATTTATGGTTGTTGTCAATGCTTTGATTAATATTTTAATTCCATCTGGTTCCGGTCAGGCAGCTGTAGTTATGCCGCTAATGACACCGATGGCTGATATTATTGGTATAACTCGTCAGGTTACTGTTCAGGCGTTTCAGTTTGGTGATGGATTAAGTAATTTGATTACACCCTTAAATGGTACATTAATGGGTGGACTTGCAATGGCACATGTGGAGTTTCCCAGATACTTTAAGTGGGTTATAAATATTATAGCTGGACAGGTTTTTGTTGCAGCTATAGTAACTATGTTGTTGCAGTATGTGGGGTGGACTGGACTATAACTGTACTTTTCTTGTATGCACTTTCTTGTGACATACTAAAAAGGACGTGAGTAAATGACTCACGTCCTTTTTAGTATGTCATGGATTCAATCATCTATGCAATAATTACTTTTACCTTTCCATGTTTTCCTAGCTAGGTCGATGAAGGTTTCCATGTGACGGGAAAGATAGGAATGTTTATGGATGACGGCGTGATATATGCGAACTGCTACAGGTGAGTCTATCGGATAGAATACTAGATTCGGGAAATGATGCTCCCTGATCATAACATCACTGATAAAGGTCGCACCAAGACCATGGGCTGCAAGATAATAAGCTGTTTCAAGTTGCTCGGCTTGGAACCGGATGTTTGGCGTAAACTGATTTTCATGACAAATTGCAAGAGCACGAACTCTTAAGTTATTGGTATTCGTAAGTAGCAGAAATGGAACATTGGAAAAATATTCAAGAGGAACTTTTGGCTTTGGATTTGTCAGAAAATCATCTTTTAGAAGTTCCTCTGCACAATAGCTTTTTTCTAGAAGAGGAGGAGCCGAAATATATTTTCTGGGAACTGCTAAGAAAAGATGATCTCTAAAAAAGGGAATTCCACGATACTTGCTAGAATCGTATTCACCGCAGTGAAGAACCATGTCAACAAGACCATACTTCAAAAGATCATTTAGTTTTCCCGAATTTTCCTCGAGAAGGGATAGTGAGACCTTAGGGTGGGCTGCAATGTATTGGTCGATGGCGGCAGGGATGACATGGGAGTTAAGATACTGAGTCCCAGCAAGGCGTAGTTCGCCGCTTTCCAAATTGTCTAAGTCTTGGATGGAACGGGTCAGATTGTTTTCGAGTTCCTTCATCTGCAAGATGTTTGTAATGAAGATTTTTCCCGCTGGTGTCAGAGTAAGGGGCTTATGGCTCCGGTCGAACAAGGGCATATGAATATCTTTTTCTATTTTTTTTAGGAGCTGAGAAATAAAGGATAAGCAGATAAATGGAAGAAAGAGTCTGTTCTGAATACTGAAACAGGAATAGCTCATTGGAATTGTTAGAAAAGAAGATAAACTAAAGCTTTTAGTTTACTTTAACTATGAAAATTAGTTTATGAACTAAAACTTCTCGTTATTTGCAACAAACAATGTTGTACATATGAAAGGATTGACAGTAAAAGAAGAGGAACTGATGGGGTATTTCTGGGAGAAAGGCCCTTTGTTTGTGAAAGAAATGTTGGCTTTCTATGAGGAACCGAAGCCTCATTTCAATACGTTATCTACAATTGTTCGCGGGCTTGAAGATAAGGGATTTCTAGCTCATCATACTTTTGGGAATACTTATCAGTACTATCCCGTTGTCAGCGAAGAAGATTTCCGTAAAGGAACACTGCGGAATGTAATCAGCAAGTATTTCAATAATTCATATTTGAGTGCTGTTTCGTCTTTGGTCAAAGAGGAAGACATTTCTTTGGATGAGCTGAAACAACTGATTCAGGAAGTGGAACAGGCACATCGGAAGTAAACGAGACTATTATGGTACTATGAATAAACACAATTTACTTAAAAACAAATAAACATGATGTCAAAAGAAAAATCTAATTCCATGAAACAGTTGAAGTATTCGATTGCTCTGCCGTTGGCTACTGTGACAATGTTTCTTTTTACTTGCAGTGCATGGGCCGATAATCATAAGGAGACGAGCAATGTTGCAGCGAATGATACGCTGCCTGCCTGTCAGACTGATTCTTTGCATCCTGTGTTGCACTTCGAGAAGATACCCGTGAAGGAAAGTTATACCGAATCGGATACAGTGCAGATACTAAGATTGGATTCGGAAAAGTTACGGTTGCCTGAAGGATTTGGCTGGTCTAGCGCACAATCTTATCAGAACGGGGATGGCTTGGTAAGCACTAAAGCAATATATAAGAAAGAAAACGGGGAATTGCTGCGCCTTTCTTCTTCTGTTCCATGGACTGCGGAACGTTTGGCAGAATTCGTGGAGGACGTGAAAAAAGGTATGTTGAAGTCATTGAATGAGAATTATGGCGAGAAACGAAGTAATGTCAGCAAGGCTGCTTCCAATGCTGCTGACTCTTTTGTAACTTCCTCGACTACAACCACTTCACGGACGATTATAGAGACGAATGATGTAGATGCCTTTTTTGATATGTATGCTAAGAAAGAAGGCGGAATAGGGTATAGTGGTCAACTGATTTTGTTGGATGGAAAGGAAATCACCTATCAGCAACTCATGCAACTGGCAAAAGACGATATCATAGAAACGCATGCTATTTTGCCTGAAAGTACGGGGCTGGAGAAGAAATTCGGCCAGAAAGCCAAGAATGGAATTTGGGTACTTGTTTCTAAAAAGAATCCGAACTATTGGGATGAATTTAAGAAACAACTGACACAGAAGTAAGAACCGGCGAAACCGGAAATATTCATAGCATAAACTTTGTATCATGGGAGCTTTCTTCATTTATATATTAAAATCAGCCGTTTGCCTCGTTCTCTTTTATCTGTTTTTCAAGTTATTGTTGAGCAGGGAGACATTTCATCGCTTCAATCGTGTTGCTTTGCTGGGAGTATTGCTTCTTTCATTACTCATTCCTTGTATCGAAGTGACTACACGGCATCAGGTTGAAGTGCAACAGGCTGTTCTTTCCATCGAGCAATTACTGATGATGGCAGAGATGGAGAATGCTGTTCCTGCCGAAGTCGAAACAGGAGAATGGCAACAGGCACCCGATTCGGTTTCTCTTTCTTGGATACAAATAGTTTTATTGGTCTATCTGACCGGAATTGTCGTTCTCGTCTGTCGTAATGTCTATTCTTTGTTGTGTCTGATCAGACTAATCTGTTCCGGCAGGCGGGAGAAACAGGAAAGAGGCATTACGCTGGTAGTACACGACCGGGCTGTTGCTCCGTTTAGTTGGATGAAATACATCGTCATTAGCCGGAAGGATTTGGAAGAGAATGGACGGGAAATTCTGATTCATGAGACAGCGCATATTCGTAACCGCCATTCTATAGACTTGTTGATTGCCGATGTTTGTATCTTCTTTCAGTGGTTCAACCCCGGAGCATGGCTGCTCAAGCAGGAATTGCAGAATATTCATGAATACGAAGCTGATGAAACCGTTATCAATGAAGGGGTGAATGCAAAAGAATATCAGTTATTATTAATAAAAAAAGCTGTTGGCACAAGGCTCTACTCTATGGCCAACAGCTTTAATCACAGTAAACTTAAAAAACGTATCACTATGATGTTAAAAGAAAAATCGAATCCTTGGGCGCGTTTGAAGTACTTATATGTGCTTCCGCTGGCAGCTATTGCAGTAACTGCTTTTGCCCGTCCCGAAATCTCTGAAAAAGCTGACGAGATTTCTGCGGTCAAAGTTAATGATTTGGCTGCAATTTTAGAAGCAAGAAATGAAGAAAATGTAGTGGAAGCATCTGTGGCCGATACAGCAAAGAACAAGGTTGTTGTAGTAGGCAAGGTTATGTCGAAGGATTCTGTATTTATTGTAAAGGGTGAAAAGGCTACTTCGATCAGCGTATCCGGTGCTTCTTTGTCGAATGAGAAAACTCCTTTGATTATTATTAATGGAAAAGAATCGGATCGTGCGGTGGTAGATGCTTTAGACCCTAGTCGTATTGAAAATATCTCTGTATTGAAGAATGAGAATGCCGTAAAAATATATGGGGAGAAAGCTAAAGACGGTGCTATGATCATCCAGCTTAAATCAACGGAAGTACAGATGTTTTCGAATAAAGACGCAATCGGTGCTAATGTGAAAATGAGACTGGATGCACTAAACAGTGGAGACAAGAATTGGGGAGTTAAATTTCATTCTGCTACCGGAGGGCAACCTTTGGTTTTCATAGATGGCGAAGAAGCTTTGGGAGACGATCCCTTATCCAACATTTCTCCTGATCGTATCAGGAGTCTGTCTGTCATGAAAGGTAAGCAAGCTATGGCAGTCTATGGCAATAGGGGAAAAGATGGAGTCATTCTTGTCAATTTGAAAGCAGAGCGAAAGTACCCAAACAAAGAAAACCTTCCGAATCCTACAAAAATAAATACTGAAAGTGAACTGCCCAAAAAGGAAAATACCTTTGTAATAGGTGGCCCTCATGATGCTGAATGGCATGCGGACCAAACAAAACGAATGAATGCGGCTTTGATTATCATTGATGGTAAGGAAGTGAAGTCTGATGCTATTTCTACACTTTCTCCCGAACGTATTAAAAACTTTACTGTATTGAAAGATAAAGCAGCTATAGATGCTTATGGAGAAAAAGGGAAAAATGGCGTGGTACTTATCACTTTGCTTACGGAAGGAGAGTATGAATTTCAAAAGAATGGCTCGAAAAAGCCTTATGCCGATGCTTTGGAACTGGCAGAAAGTGTAGCAAAAGGGGTAGAGGGAGAAGTGATCTATTGCATAGATGACGATGAAATCAGGAAAACAAAATTGAAAGGAATGTCTGCCAAGGAGATAAAGGCAGTTTCCGTCGATGATTTTGGCAAGAAGAAGGTAGTCCGTCTGAAAACTGATAAATATCGTTCCGACTGGATTACCGTCACAGGAGAAGTGTACGGCGAAGATGGGAAGCCAACTGTGGCTATTGTGAATGTAAAAGGAACGGGATTCATGGAAAGAACAGATGCGAATGGTCATTTTACGATAAAAGCTCCTAAGAAAGGGGTGCTTTTGATAGGTTATAATGATAAACCGACCATTGAAGTCAAAGTGAAATCTGCACTCAAAGTTGTTTTAAAGGGCAAATGAGGGTAGGCTTTATCTAAGTAGGGGTTGAACGTTTATATATTAATATGCAAAAATGCGAATTTAAATAAGAAATAAAAGCGACATACATATTATTAACTATTTGTTAAACTTAAAATTCTATTTATTATGAAAACAAAATTTTGTAAGATTTTACTAGCTGTTTCATTTCTTTTTCTTGTGTCTGATCTTTGTATGAGTCAAAACTTAAAAGGAATCTGGAAACTTGTCCAGAGTGATGATACTTCGCAAGTGGTTAGATATAAGGTGCTGGATAAAGATGGTAATTATTTCAATGTAGATGCTTATGTCAAAAATGCAGTTGACATAGATAGCCGCAATTCAGACGGTGTATTTTGTCCTTACAAAATTACTCGTTCGGGTGAGTATAGTATCATTGCCAAAGGTCTTTACTGTGAGAAGCTACGAAATGAACACGGAAGATCAGCGAATGCTATTGTTCCTATATCTTATCGGATTGATGGAAAGAAGATGACGCTTCTGTTTCAGTTGGGTAATAGTGTTTATCGTGAAGTTTACCAAAAGGTGCCGGAATTGGGTAAATGAGTAAAAGGTTCAAAACTTAACTTTATAAACTGAAATAGTTTTTATTTCATAGTGTCTTTTTCCATGCGGAGGTACTCAAGTATCTCCGTTTCTTGTTCTGGATGAAACCAGCGTATTTCTTCATCCCTTTTGAACCACGTCATCTGTTTACGTGAATAAATGCGTGAATTTTGCTTTATCTTTTCGATAGCAAAAGAAAGCTCCCATTCCCCGTCCAGGTATTTGAACAGTTCTTTATACCCTACCGTATTGAGAGAGTTTAAATGCCGGTAAGGAAGTACGGAACGTACTTCGTCCAGTAATCCTTCTTCCATCATCTGGTCTACACGGCGGTTAATGCGATCATAGAGTTCCTCCCGGTCGCGGGTCAGTCCGACCTTAAGGATACGGAAGGGACGTTGTTTTTTCTGTTGGGTACGGAAAGATGTATATGTCTTTCCAGTCATATAGCAAATCTCCAGTGCATGAATCACACGCTTGGGGTTTTTCAAGTCTACTATACGATAATATTCCGGATCTAATAAGCGTAGTTCTGAGCAAAGTTGTTCCAGTCCTTCTTCCTCATACTTTTGTAGCATTACCTGACGCGTCTCCGCATCAACGGTGGGAATGTCATCAATGCCCTTGCAAATGGCATCTACGTACATCATAGATCCACCTGTCAGTACTACTACCTCATGTTTTGTGAATAATTGACGAAGGATTTCCATAGCTTCCTGCTCATATTGAGCGGCACTGTAATAATCGGTGAGATGGAGAGTACCTACCAGGTAATGAGGTACACGTTTTAATTGATCTGGGGTAGGAGCCGCTGTTCCTATTTTTAGTTCAGCATAAAGTTGTCTTGAATCAGCAGAGACAATGCTGGTGTGAAAGCTTTCTGCCAGTCGCAGGCTTAATTCTGTTTTTCCTACTCCTGTAGGTCCGATTAAAACGATGAGAGTGGGCATGGATTAATTGACAATTGATAATTGACAACTGACAATTGACAGGTGATAAGTGACTGGACAACTAATTTTTATTGTTATTCTTAGTGTGCAGCCAATTGTCAACTGTCAATTGTCAACTGTCAATTAATTAGAATTTCTCTTCTTCGTAGGAACTGCTTGCGTTACCGCCTATGTCGAATCCTTCCTGATCAAAATCTTCCATATCGAAATCCTGATCACCATAGAAGTTTTCGTCCAGATCGAGTGAGCTACTTGCGGCAGCCATTTCTTCAAAGTCTATCGTTTGTTTCGGAGCATCACCCGATTTTTTGGTACATTTGGCACCGGTCATCTCTTTTCCGGTGATGATTTCAGACAATTCGATGAAGAAACAACGCTCTGTCATGTAGTCGAATACATACAACAGTTTTTGCTTTTCATCCTCTACCAGTTCGCTGATAGTAGTGTCTTTCATTACCCAACTATCCATTTCCGGATTGTCGTCCATTTCTTCTAAAGTAATTTCTTTTTCTTTTTCCCAGTCATCATCACAGATGAAGAAAGAAGTCATCTGGTCGTTTGTGTACCCTACTGATTTCAGTATTGCTTCATGGAAGTCATAAAAAGTTGCTTCCGGATCAATTTGTATTTCTCTGACAAAATCGTCAACTTCATCAGATATGATAGTAAATCTGTATATCATAATATGACTATTTTGAACTGTTTATTTAATAATACCACGTTCTGAATTACGGATAAAGTTAATAATATAGTCTATTTCCGGACTAGATTCAACTTCATCTTCAATTTTTTTCAATGCATCTGTCGTATTCAATCCACTTTGGTAAATGATACGATAGGCATTGTGGATACTTTCAATCACTTCATTGGAAAAACCACGGCGACGAAGCCCGATGATATTGATTCCACTGAAAGCGATAGGCTCGCGTCCTGCAATGATGTAAGGGGGAATATCTTTACTGAACCGGCATCCGCCCTGAATCATTACATGGCTGCCTACATGGCAAAACTGATGCATTAATACATTGGCACTGATAATAGCATTGTCGTCAATAACGATTTCACCTGCCATCTTGGTAGAGTTGCCGATAATACATCCGTTACCGATCAGTGCATCGTGTGCTACATGCACTCCTTCCATTAATAAGTTGTTGCTTCCTACAATGGTACGCCCTTTAGCTGCCGTACCACGGTTGACTGTAACATTCTCACGAATCAGATTATTGTCTCCGATCTCAGCAGTTGATTCTTCTCCACGAAACTTGAGGTCTTGTGGAACTGCTCCGATGACAGCACCCGGAAAGATCGTATTTCCATTGCCAATACGCGAACCATACAAGATGTTCGCATTAGCCATAATCTTATTATTATCGCCAATAACTACGTTTTTATCAATAAATACAAAAGGCGCAATTTCTACATTTTCTCCGATTTTAGCTTCGGGATGAATATACGCTAGAGGACTTACCATGTCTTTAGTTTGGGTTTATTTATTTTTTACTATTTGTGCCATGAATTCTGCTTCACAAACAACTTTTTCGCCGACGAATGCATAACCTTTCATTGTAGAGATGCCACGACGGATCGGAGCTAGTAATTCTACACGGAAAAGCAGTGTATCTCCCGGTACTACTTTCTGGCGGAACTTCACACCGTCTATTTTCATGAAATAGGTGGAATAGCGTTCCGGTTCGTCAACAGAATTGAGAACGAGCAAACCGCCCACCTGTGCCATTGCCTCTACCTGAAGTACGCCCGGCATCACTGGTTCCTGTGGGAAATGTCCCTGAAAGAAAGGCTCGTTTGCTGTGATATTTTTGATGCCTACTATATAGCTGGCACCCATTTCAATTACTTTGTCTACCAATTGAAAAGGATAACGGTGCGGCAGCAGTTCGCGGATACGGTTCACGTCCATCACCGGTTCGCGGTTGCAGTCATAGGTCGGTGCCTGAATTTCGTGCAGACGAATCTCTTTCCGCATCTGGCGTGCAAACTTATTGTTGATCGTGTGACCGGGGCGGGTGGCGATGATGCGGCCTTTTATCGGTTTACCAATCAAAGCAAGATCGCCGATAACGTCCAGTAGTTTGTGACGGGCACATTCGTTCGGCCAAACCAATGGCTTGTGATTAATGTAGCCCAACTGGTCTGCGTCCATGTGAGGAACTCCCATTACGTCAGCCAGTTTATCATAACTCTCCTGTGACATTTTGCGCTCGTAAATAACGATCGCATTGTCCAGGTCTCCACCTTTAATGAGGCCGGCAGAGAGAAGTGGCTCTATTTCGCGAACAAAGACGAAAGTACGGCTGGCAGCCACTTCGTCTTTGAATTTATGCATATCCTCAAGCGTTGCAAACTGGTTAGGAATAATGGTTGAATCATAGGAAACCAGTACGTTCAGACTAAAATTCTCGTCCGGTAGTACGATGATAGAAGACCCTGTTGATTCATCCCGGAATTCAATTTTAGATTTGATGATATAGAAATCCTTGACAGCACTTTGCTCTTCTGTTCCTACACGCTCTATTTCTTGTACGTAATATTGTGCACTACCGTCCAAAATCGGAAATTCCGGACCATTTACCTGGATGAGGCAGTTATCGATGCCCAATGCATAAAGGGCTGCCATACCATGCTCTACAGTGCTTACTTTGACTCCATTCTTCGACAATACTGTGCCACGGGTTGTTTCCGTCACATTGTCGGCTACTGCATCGATAGTTGGTTGTCCTTCCACGTCAATACGCTGGATTTTGTATCCGTGATTGTCCGGGGCAGGATTAAAAGTTACAGTGAGATCAAGTCCAGTGTGAAGACCTTTCCCGCTCAGTGAAAAGCTATCTTTCAGCGTTTTTTGTTTCAGCATTGGTTACTTATTTACTTATTTAATAGTTGTTTTAATTCTTCTACTTCTTTGCGCAGAGTGCGTAGTTCTTTTTGCATATCCGGCAAATTCTTAGCTACAACAGCAGCTTTAAAGTAAGTTTTCGGTTCTGTGGGGGGAGTTCCGATCAGTACGCTGTCTGCTTTGATGCTGCTTGGTACGCCTGATTGTGCTCCCAGATTGACCCGGTCGCCGATATTAATGTGTCCGGCAATACCTACCTGACCACCAAACATACACCATTCTCCTATTTTGGTAGAGCCTGCTATACCGACTTGTGCCGCCATTACTGTATGTGAGCCGACTTCGTCGTTATGGGCAATCTGTACCAGATTATCTATTTTAGCACCGCTATGTACAATCGTAGCTCCCATAGTAGCACGATCTACACAGGTGTTGGCACCTATATCCACTTTATCTTCCAGAATCACAATTCCGATTTGCGGAATTTTATCGTATCCGTTCGGGGTAGGAGCGAAGCCGAATCCATCGGCGCCGATTACTGCACCCGAATGCAGGATACATTCGTTACCGATGCGGCAGTCATGATAAACATTTACATTTGAGTAAAGAAGGCAACCGTTGCCTATCTTCACACCGTCTCCAACGAAAGTATGAGGGTAAATTTGGGTATTATCTCCGATAATGACGTTTTCGCCGATATAGGCGAAGGCACCGATATATACGTTCTCGCCAATTTTAGCACTGGGGGCAATAAAAGCCAGTGAATCGATACCTTGTTTCTTGGGTTTACTCATTTCATAGAGATTGAGCAGCTTCGCCAGGCTTTCATAAGCATTGTCTACTTTGATCAGAGTAGCATGAATCTCATGCTCAGGGACAAAATCTTTATTAACTAATACAATGCTTGATTGTGTCTCGTAGATATAAGGCGTATATTTAGGGTTCGACAGGAAAGAAATAGCTCCGGGCATTCCCTCTTCAATTTTAGCGAATGTGTGTACCGTAGCGTTTTCGT
>OGRH01000494.1_pt1 | contig 32077 bp, 24 predicted proteins | sample 1553461 | NCBI WGS metagenome assembly OGRH01 (sample SAMEA2580092, study PRJEB22360) | human gut metagenome | biome: human gut; feature: human-associated habitat; material: faeces | place: Denmark | collected 2008/2010
CGGCCATACGCCGCGCCGCGGCCGAAGGCGTGTCGGCCGCCCACATCGACCTGCGTTTCGCCAAGCCGTTGGACACGGACCGTCTGCATGCGACGGGACGGAAATTCCGTCGCATCGTCACGGTCGAGGACGGCGCGATAGCCGGGGGCGTCGGATCGGCCGTGCTCGAGTTCATGAACCGCAACGGCTATGCGCCCAAGATCGACATGCTCGGCGTGTCCGATCGTTTCGTCCGTCAGGGAACTCAGTCGCAGCTCCGCGCAATTTGCGGCATCGACGAGCGAAGCATCTACGAGGCGATTATGAAAAGCAAACAGCAATAAACGAGAGACCTATGGAATACGACTTCAGGGAAATTGAGAAGAAATGGCAGAAACGCTGGGCCGAGCGCGGAACTTACCGGGTGAAGGAAGACCCCTCGCGCCCGAAATACTACGTGCTGGACATGTTCCCCTATCCGTCGGGGGCGGGTCTGCATGTCGGACATCCGCTCGGCTACATCGCTTCGGACATCTATACGCGCTACAAGCGGCTGAAGGGTTTCAACGTGCTGCACCCGATGGGATACGATGCCTTCGGGCTGCCGGCCGAGCAGTACGCGATCCAGACGGGCCAGCATCCGGCCGTCACGACCGAGCGCAACATCGCGCGTTACCGCGAACAGCTCGACAAGATCGGTTTCAGTTTCGACTGGGATCGCGAGGTGCGTACTTGCGACCCGAAATATTACCATTGGACGCAATGGGCCTTTCTGAAAATGTTCGGCAGCTACTATAGCTATGACGAGAACCGGGCCATGCCGATCGAGCGGCTCGTCGAGGCGTTCGACCGATCGGGAACCGAGGGACTGAATGTGGCGTGCACCAAGGAGCTTTCGTTCACGGCTGCCCGGTGGAAAGCGATGGACGAGGCCGAGCGCGAGGGCGTGTTGCAGAACTACCGTCTCGCATTCCGCGCCGACACGCTCGTGAACTGGTGTCCCGAACTGGGAACCGTGCTCGCGAACGACGAGGTGAAGGACGGCCTGTCGGTGCGGGGAGGCTATCCGGTCGTGCAGAAGCGGATGAAGCAGGCAGCTGCCGAGCTGAACTTCGAAGCGGATGAAGCAGTGGCTGCTGCGCGTGACGGCTTATGCCCAGCGGATGCTCGACGGGCTCGACACCCTCGAATGGAGCGACTCGCTCAAGGAGATCCAGCGCAACTGGATCGGGCGCAGCGAGGGCGCGCAGATATTCTTCGGACTGAAGGGCTTCGACGAGAAACTCGAGGTGTTCACGACGCGGGCCGATACGATTTTCGGGGCCACTTTCATGGTGCTCGCCCCGGAGCACGCGCTGGTCGGTAAGATCGCCGCGCCGGAGCAGCGCGAGGCGGTCGAGCGCTATATCGAGGAGACGAAAAAACGCTCCGAGCGCGAGCGCATGGCCGACACGAAGCGCGTGAGCGGACAGTTCACCGGAGCCTATGCGATCAATCCGTTCAACGGGACGGAGATACCGATCTATATCAGCGACTACGTGCTGGCGGGCTATGGCACGGGGGCTATCATGGCCGTTCCGGCGCATGACAGCCGCGACTACGCTTTCGCAAAGCATTTCGACCTGCCGATCATTCCGGTCGTCGAGGGGGGCGACCTTTCGGTCGCGTCGTACGATGCCAAAGCGGGCCGAATGATCAACTCCGATTTCCTGACCGGTATGGACGTGAAGGAGGCCATACCGGCGATGATCGCCGAGGTCGAGCGCCGGGGCTTCGGCAGCCGCCGGGTCAACTATCGCCTTCGCGACGCGATTTTCAGCCGCCAGCGGTACTGGGGCGAACCGTTCCCGATTTACTACAAGGACGACATCGCCCGCCCGCTCGCCGAGGACTGCTTGCCGCTCGAGCTTCCCCCGATCGAGAACTTCGGTCCGACGGCCGAGGGCGAGCCGCCGTTGGCGCGCGTCGAGGGATGGCAGACGCCCGAAGGGTATCCGTACGAGCTGAGCACGATGCCCGGTTTCGCCGGATCGTCGGCCTATTACTTGCGCTACATGGACCCGCATAACAACAGCGAACTCGTCTCGAAGCGGGCAAACGAATACTGGCGCAGCGTCGACCTGTACGTCGGGGGCATCGAGCATGCGACGGGACACCTGATGTACTCGCGCTTCTGGAATATGTTCCTGTACGATCTGGGCTATGTCTGCGAGCCGGAGCCGTTCCGCAAGCTCGTCAATCAGGGCATGATCCAAGGCCGGTCGAACTTCGTCTACCGTGTCAAAGGAACGAACCGTTTCGTCTCGCTGGGCCTCAAGGACCGCTACGACACGCAGGAGATTCACGTCGATGTCAACATGGTTCGGGGCGACGTGCTCGATCTGGAGGCGTTCCGCCGCTGGAGGCCCGAGTACGCCGACGCCGAGTTCGAGCTCGAGGACGGCAAGTACGTTTGCGGTTGGGCTATCGAGAAGATGTCGAAGTCGATGTACAACGTCGTGAATCCCGACCAGATCGTCCGCGACTTCGGAGCCGACACGCTGCGCATGTACGAAATGTTCCTCGGACCGCTCGAGCAGAGCAAGCCGTGGGACACGAACGGCATCGACGGCGTGCACAAGTTCCTGCGCCGCTTTTGGCGGATGTTTTTCGACCGCGACGGCCGTCCGGTCGTGACCGACGGCGAGCCGACGGCCGACGAGCTGAAAGTGCTGCACAAAACGATCAAGAAAGTGACCGAGGATATCGAGAACTTTTCGTTCAATACTTCGGTCAGCGCTTTTATGATCTGTCAGAACGAACTCGGCGCGCTGAAGTGCACGAAGCGGGCCGTACTGGAGCCGCTGGCGGTGCTGATCGCTCCGTTCGCTCCGCACATCGCCGAGGAGATATGGGAGAAGCTCGGACACGAAGATTCCGTTTTCGACGCGCGTTTCCCGGAGTACGACGAGCGCTGCCTGATTGAGCAGAGCGTCGAATACCCCGTGTCGTTCAACGGTAAGGTCCGCTTCAAGAAAAGCCTGCCCGCCGCGTTGTCGCCGGCCGAGGTCGAGGCGGCCGTGCTGGCCGACCCGGCCGTCGGCAAATATACCGAAGGCCGGACTCCGAAGAAAGTGATCGTCGTTCCGGGCAAGATCGTCAACATCGTGCTCTGACGGAGACGCTTGTCTGTCGCGCTTGCAGATATGTTTTGACAAGGTTCTCCGGAACGTTTATCCTCCCTTGCGATTTCACCCCGACCAAAGGCAAACTGGCCGGGGCGATTTCTGTTTTCGGTCGATTGTCCTGCATTTCTCAGAACGATCGGTTTTCTGATTTCCGGGTCTAAGCCGGACAGCGGCGGTCCCGTGTGAGACGGCGAAACGGTCTTGTCGTGCCGGCGTATATCCGTTTCAGCGCGATACGGACGTCGGGACCCGTTGGCTGTCAGGGATACGCCGGTTTTTGCGGTGAGTCCGATCGGGTGCCGATGCCGAGGACCGGATCGACGATGACCGTTTTCATCTCATAAGCGTGCCGTACGATGTTTTCTGTACGGGTCTTCCGATAGGATCGGTATATCCAAAGTAAGAAACGTTCGTCGATTTTTCGGTTATGTCGGGCTGTCATGCGTTTTTTCAGTGGTTTGCCGTTTGAGATCCGTCCATACTCCCGGTTGCCGGTCGGGCTTTTCGTCCCGTTTTTATCGTTCGGCACTTTCGGTTTCTCCCGGTTACGGGCCGGTCCGGGACGAAGCGCGTTACGTTCTTTCGGGCGGGCGGGGGCCCGTGGGATACCCCCGTCTGTGTATCGGTTCTCTGTTGTATTCATAAAAAAGATACCTGCGGAGTTTTCCGCAGGTATCTTTTAACCTCGCGCGTGCTTGCGCGGGAATCGGTCTCGGTTCTATTTTACCTCTTTTCTTATTTCGTCGAATGCGGCGAAAGGCACTTCCATCAGCTTCATTTGAGGTTGCTCGTAGCTTTCGTAGCTGTGGGCTTCTGCGGCCGGCGTCACGTCGAAATGAACCTTTTCGCAGGAAATCCGTTCGAGCAGGCTGCCCGGTTTCTTAAGCGTGAATTCGGAATGGCGGCCGGGCATGCGGAGCCCCTGGTTCAGTACCGTATTGCCGTCGGCCTTACGGGTCAGCGTCATTTCCGACGTGCCTATGAAGGCAAGACTGACTCTGTTGGAAGAGACCAGATAGCCGGCTCCCATGAAGTAATCAGCCCCTTCGTAAACGGCGGTCTTTACCTTGATCGTGTTGAAATCGTCGCTTACCTCGACGGGGAACGGCTCGAAGACGACCTGCTCGTTGATGCCCATCAGATAGAACGTACCTTGCTGCGCCCAGTCGAACAGGTTGCGTTCGGTGTCGCACAGCACGGTCACCTCGTCGCCTTCGGCGATCTGGAGGAACCATTTGGGACCGTAGGCCTCATTGGCGACGGATTGCGGGAAGTTGTTGGCTACCAATTCTTCCGGCCCGTAATAGTTGAAGTCGGCGAGTCCCAGACAAACGAGCAGATTGTGCTTGCGATATTCTTCGGCTGTCGCCTCGTTGACACCGGCGGCGATCGTCACGTCGAACGTGTAGGTCGAATCCTGATTCTGGCTGCCCAGTCCGTTTATCGTTGCCGACCATTCGCCCGGGAGCTTGTCGAACAGTTGCGATTCTACGCGCGGAATCTCTTGAGTCGAAGCGCTCAGGACCTCCACCTTCGAGTATTCGCCGTTGAGCGCCTGAACGATCAGCGTATAGGAGGTGCCGGAAGAGAGTCCGCTATAACTGAACGGCAACCCGTTCTCGCCGTTGGCCAAATCGGTATAGTTGTCGGGCAGCGTATCGCCGGCGAGCGTTACGATTTCTTCGTCCGATAATCCCAGTTCGTTGCGGATTTCGGTTATTTCGGCGGTCGAGGCGGTTACGTATTTGATCATGTCCGCATCGGTCGTCTTGATATTGAAGAAAATCGTGTTGTACGGATTGCGTCCCTGTCCGTCGTCCTTAAGCTCGTAATCGAGCGCGACGGTAGGCATCGCCGACTGCTTCGTCGTGAAATTTTTCTGGAACAGGTCCGTGAAGTTCCGGTCGTCGTCGATTCCGACGGCATACACGGTGTAGGCGACGGTCGGTTTCTTGCCGCTGACGGAGGTGCTGATCGTGTGTTCGAACGGTTGGCTGCCGGCCATCAGGACGCGCTTCCATGCTTCCTTTCCGTACTTCTCGATGTACTGATTGACTACGGCCGTTTCTTCGATACCGATATAATAGCGGTTCAGAATGGCGCCCGGCACGCAGCGGATCGTTACGCCGGACGAAGTGATCCGGGAGAGCTCGACGGTTATTTCGGCGGCCGAAACGGAATTTTCTGCTGTCTCGAACGTCAGGGTATCGAGAGCGCTCGTCAGGTTGCCTTCCGCATCGCAGTCGGCCTTCACCAGCAGATACTCCGTAGCCGGGAATACTTGTGTCAGGTTTTTGTGAACATCCTTTTCGCCATCGGTCAGGGTATAGGTCTTCTCGCCCCGGTCGACCGAGCCGAGCTGTTTCAGCATGGCGGTCTTGATCCGTTCGGCCTCCGAAGCGCTCTCGCCCTCGATCTGATAGTCCCAGTAGGCTTTCGGAATGGCCAGATGATAATACCGGCTGTCCGACGTCGGCTTGATATGGTACGAAATGACGGACTGCGTGGCATCGATTATATTGAGCACGCCGTCGTATGCCCCCGTCTTGATCTCGACGGAGACGACGTTTCCGATCTGATCGCCCATTTTGGCTGCTGCGGCCACGACATATACGGTCGTATCTTTCAGGTTCTTCACTTCGACGAGCGATTCCTTGTCGAGAGTCAGGGCCGTGCCGTTGGCAAGGATATTTTCGGCCGAGGGAATCAGCATGCCCTTTTCCACGCAGACGTATGCGGCCGCGTCGGCATACTCGGGCGTTGCGGTAAAGGAAATGCTGCTGGCGGTCGTCGCGCCCGGCGCGATCTTGACGGCAGGCATTTCGGGACCCGACGTGTCGTCGTCCTTGCAGCCCGTCGCACAGAAAAGCAGAGCGGCGACGAACAGGTTAGCCAAATAGCGTAAATTAAATTTCATAAAAGCAATGTTTAATAATTCGTAAATCTTCTTTTGCGCGGCAATATACGCTTTTTTTTGTTATTCTGCGAATGAGGAGGTTATGCCCGGTTTTTTTTGAAATCGTCACTTCGTAATCGTTTCGGCTCGTATGAGGTGTGTTTTATAAGTAGTGTGGCCGGGTTTTTCGATAATATGTTACCGAAAAGGGCGAATGAGGTAATAAGGACGGATTTTGCAGAATGCGTTTCGGATCGGTCGGGCCTGCGCGTTGGAATGCCGTTTGTCCGTTTCGCGGAATCGGTATGCGCTCTATCGGGAGCGATGCGGTAGGAGCGATTCTTTTTGCGTTTCGCGCTGTTCGGACCGAAGGACCGCTTTTCGTCCGAACGGCGAGCTGCTTTCCGGCGGGTAATGCGGACGACTCTCCTTATGTGAGGACGGGCGGTCCGATGAAGCGGAAGAGGGGCGTTGCGGAGCCTTTTCATTATGTGGCCGAGCGCAGTTTGACAGGGGGTATGGGAGCAGGACCGGTCGTCGGATGCTTGTCCCTCGGTCCGTGGCCGAAACCCGGTCGCTCGTATTGCATATTCGGAATAATTGCGCTAATTTTGCCGTGTCGCTACGGTTCCGTAGCTCAGTTGGATAGAGCAACAGCCTTCTAAGCTGTGGGTCGCGCGTTCGAACCGCGCCGGAATCACCGGGCTCGAAACGTCCTTTGGCCAGTGCCGGAGGACGTTTCGTTTTGTCTCGGAAGCGGTGGCCGTCTTCTCCTCCGTTGATTGGTACATTCCTTAAGTGCGTGTATCTCCGTACCGTTGCTTCTTGTCCGGTCCGACTGGTTTCCGTTTGGCCGTCCGCTTGTTTGGGCGGTCCGCCATTTACCGGAGACGATCGTCCGGGGCGGGGAATACGCGGATTCGCTTGCCCGATGTGCCGTCTGCCATTCCTCCGACCGAACCGCTCAATAAATCCGGCGGATTATTCCCGTTTTAAAATAAAAAATGCTACATTTGTAGCAATTGGAAAGTAAATAAAACGCTCAAATGCCTGATTACCATGATGAGGTAACGCGACATAGAAAACCCGACTGGCTGAAGATCAAGCTCCACCGGAGCGAAGAGTTCGGCGAGGTCGCTCGCATCGTCCGGGAGCACGGGCTCCATACGATTTGCAGCAGCGGCCGTTGCCCGAACCAGGCCGAGTGCTGGAGTCGGCGCACGGCTACTTTCATGATCTTGGGCGACATATGTACTCGCTCGTGCAAGTTCTGCGCGACAGCTACGGGGAAGCCGTTACCGCCCGATCCGGACGAGCCGCGGAAGCTCGCCCGTTCCATATCGCTTATGGGACTGAAACACTGCGTGGTCACGTCGGTGGACCGCGATGACCTGCCCGACGGCGGAGCCGCCTTGTGGGCCGAGTCCGTGCGCGCGGTGCGGGAATTGAATCCCGATACGACGATCGAGCTGCTGATTCCCGACTTCGACGCGCGCGAGGAGCTGATCGACCTGGTTGCCGACGCGCGTCCGGACATTCTCGGGCACAACATCGAGACGGTGCGGAGGCTGACGCCTCAGGTGCGCTCGCGCGCCCGATACGAAGTGAGTCTGCGGACGCTCGCTCACATAGCTCGCCGGGGGCTGACGGCCAAGAGCGGCCTGATGGTCGGCCTCGGCGAAACCGACAGCGAGGTGCTCGAAGCCGTGGACGATCTGGTCGAGGCAGGCGTGCAGATTCTGACGATCGGACAGTATCTCCGGCCGTCGCTGCGCCATTTGCCGGTGGCCGAATACGTAACCCCCGAGAAATTCGCTTGGTATAAGGAGCAGGCCCTTGCGCGGGGACTGCGCTACGTGGAGAGCGGACCTATGGTCCGCTCGTCCTATATGGCCGAGAAGGCCATGAGAAGCTGTCGTACCCCAAAATAAACGGATCGTGGAAAGCGTTACTTACAGGTATGTCGGGCGAGCGGAGTACGGAGCCGTGTGGGAGATGCAGAAGCGCTTGTTCGACGAGTTGCTCGAGGCGAAAAAGGCAGGTATCGGGGCCGGGCAGACGCTGCTGATGGTGGAACATCCGCATGTCTACACGCTCGGCAAGAGCGGTCACGAGTCCAATATGCTCGTAAGCGACGAATTCCTGCGTTCGATCGGGGCGAGCTACTTCCATACCGACCGGGGCGGGGACATCACCTATCACGGATACGGTCAGTTGGTCGGCTATCCGATTTTGGACCTCGAGCGTCTCGGACTGAGCCTCAAGGAGTATGTTTGGACTGTCGAGGAGTGCGTGATACGGACCGTGGCCGAGTACGGTATCGAGGCCGGGCGGCTCGACGGGGCGACCGGCGTCTGGATCGAGGGCGACACGCCGCGCGCGCGCAAGATCTGCGCTATCGGGGTCAAGGCTTCGCGCTATGTGACGATGCACGGGTTCGCGCTGAACGTGACGACCGATCTGCGCTATTTCTCGTACATCAATCCTTGCGGCTTTGTCGACAAGGGGGTTACCTCGATCGAGAAAGAGACGGGAGCCCGGCCGTCGTTGGAAGAGGTGGCGCGTCGCTTCGCCGCGCATTTCGGCGAGCTTGCCGGCTGTCGGGTGAGCTATTAGCCCGGCCCGAGCCGGACATGCGGCCGGACGATTTGGAAAATAAGACGTTAAAATAAATAAAGGTTATGTCAGCAGAAAAAAGATGGGTGATCAAGCCCCAAGGGGATCCTGCGAAGGTAGAGAATCTCTCTGCCGCGCTGGGCATTCCTCCGGTGCTTGCCAACCTACTTGTTCAGCGCGGCATCGAAACACACGAGGAAGCATGGCAGTTCTTTAATCCGAAACTGGAGAACCTGCATGACCCGTTCCTGATGAAGGATATGGACCGGGCCGTGCGCAGAGTCGACGAGGCGGTACGCCGCGGCGAGCCGGTCATGGTCTACGGAGATTACGACGTGGACGGCACGACGGCGGTAGCGCTCGTCTATTCGTTCCTGCGACGGCAGGGCCACCCTTCGCTGCTGTTCTACATCCCCGACCGCTATACCGAAGGGTACGGCGTGTCGATCAAGGCGATAGACTATGCGCAGCGCAAGGGGGTCAAGTTGATCATCGCGCTCGATTGCGGGATCAAGGCGACGGAAAAGGTGGCTTATGCCAAGTCCAAGGGAATCGACTTTATCGTCTGCGATCATCATCTGCCCGGAGATACCATTCCCGACGCGGTGGCCGTGCTCGATCCCAAGCGGGTCGATTGCGGGTATCCGTTCAAGGAACTTTCCGGCTGCGGAGTGGGGTTCAAGATGTTGCAGGGGTACTGTCAGTACAAGGGTTTGCCTTTCTCGGAGGTGGAGTGCCTGCTTGATCTGGTGGTTGTCAGCATCGCGTCGGACATCGTCCCTCTGGTCGGGGAGAACAGGATTTTGGCCCATTACGGCCTCAAGCGGCTGAACGAGAAGCCCGGCAAGGGACTTCTGTCGATCATCAAGATCTGCGGGCTCGACAAGCACCAAATCACGATCGACGACATCGTATTCAAGATCGGGCCTCGCATCAACGCCGCAGGGCGCATGGAGGTCGACTCCGACGACGAGAACGCCGCCCCGTCCGGCGGGCATTCGGCCGTCTATCTGATGGTCGCGCGCGACGAGGAGGTAGCCTCCGAATACGGCGCTTTCATCGATACGTGCAATCAGGACCGCAAGAACATCGACCGTTCGATCACGCAGCAGGCGCACGAGCTGATCGAGCGCAATCCGGAGATGAAGGCCCGCAAGAGCACCGTGATCTACAATCCGAAATGGATGAAAGGCATCGTCGGGATCGTCGCGTCGCGCCTGATCGAGACCTATTACCGTCCGACCGTCGTGCTGACGATGAGCAACGGCTTCGTGACGGGATCGGCGCGGAGCGTGCCGGGGTTCGATCTCTATCAAGCCGTCGAGTCGTGCTCGGACCTGCTGGAGAATTTCGGAGGTCACATTTATGCGGCCGGGCTCACGATGCGGCCGGAGAACGTGGACGAGTTCACGCGCCGCTTCAACGAATACGTCGAACGGCACATCGATCCCCAGATGCTGATTCCGCAGGTCGAGATCGACTCCGAGCTGCTGTTCAGCGATATCACGCCGCAGTTCCGCTCGACGCTGAACCGCTTCCAGCCGTTCGGCCCGGGCAACAACTCGCCGGTGTTCGTCACGCGCGGCGTCAGCAATCGCGGCGACGCCCGGCTGGTGGGAGCCGAGCGGGAGCATCTGAAAATGGACCTGATTCAGGGACAGAAGCCCAATACGCTGATTCCGGCCATCGCTTTCCAGCAGCCGGCCTTGTACGAGCATGTCCGTTCGGGCCGGGGAATCGACGTCTGCTATACGGTCGTCGAGAATCACTATCGGGGGACGGTTACGCCGCAGTTGCGTATCAAGGATATCAAAAAGTCGGGGCCGAAATAACGCGTCGAAACCGGTTCCGTCGAGAAAGCCGGCTCATCAGAGCCGGCTTTTTTCGTTTCGGAAAGTCCGGGAAAGTTTCATTTTCGGTTCATTTGGGAAGGATAAACATTAAAAAAGCAAAGAAAAACAATTTTTTTTACACGTCTTTCGCCCGATGGATGATGCAAGTCGGCGAGCAACCAGGCCAGGATGATGCCAATTAGTTGCAAATTAGTTCGTTAAATAAAAAGAGCTTGTCCTCCTGTTCCCTGTGGCGTTTTTTTGGCTGCCTTGCAATAATTTGATAATCAGCGGTGTGTTTTTGTAAATATGCCCTCCGGAAAATCGTTGTCCTCTTGCAATGAGCTGAAATCTCCGTTATGTTTGTTTCAAAAGGAATGACGATCGAATGAAACGTACAAACCTGAAGCGAAAAATGCCAAGTTATAAATTATAAAAGCAAACAATCAAATATTATTCCCCTCCCAACAAATTAGCACGGGAGCGATGCAACCGCCTATCGCATCGCTCCCGATTCTTTTACTGCCGGTACGCTCCGGCGCTTCCTGTCCCGGCACGGCGGAGGAAATATCCGCGCGTGCGATGTCCTATCGGTTCCGAATGGCCGGACCGGCCAGCCCTTCTGCGGCTGCGGCGCGGTAGAGCCGGTCCATGGCCCGTTCGATTACCCGGCGGGGAGAGGCGATGTTGAAACGCATCCAGCCGCGTCCCTGCTCGCCGAACATCGATCCCTCGTTGACACCGAGTCCTGCCCGGTCGATCAGCAGGCGGTACGTCTGCTCGTGGGTCATGGGCCATTCCCGAAAATCGAGCCACATCAGGTAGGTGCCTTCGGGCCGGACCGCACGAACGGAAGGCATGCGGTCGCGCAAAAAGTCGAGCACGTAGTTCACGTTTCCGTCCAGATAGTCGATCAGTTGCTCGAGCCACTCGTCGCACCGACTGTAAGCCGCTTCCAGCGCAACGGCTCCGAATATGTTGCCCTGATCGGCATGCAGCTTGGCCAGCTCGGTCTGCAGACGCCGGCGTAGCGAGTCGTCCGGCACGATGACGACCGACGTAGAGAGCCCGGCCATGTTGAATGTCTTGCTCGGCGCGATGAACGTGACCGTCCGGCGCGCGAACCGCTCGTCGAGCGCGGCGATATGCAGATGCCGGTGCGGGTCGTATATCAGGTCGGAATGGATTTCGTCGGAGAGGATCAGTATGTCGTGCTTCACGCACAGTTCGCCGATGCGCGTCAGTTCTTCCCGGGTGAAGACGCGCCCGGTCGGATTGTGCGGATTCGACATCAGCAACGCTTTCGCTCCGGACAACTGGCGGTCCAGATCGTCGAAGTCGACGACGAACCGTCCGTCCGCCGCTTGTATCAGCGGATTTTCGAGAACGCGCCGTCCGTTGAGACGGGTCTGCCGCGCGAACGGATGATACACCGGCGGCTGGATTACGACTCCGTCTCCTTCCGATGTGAATGCCCTGAGCGCGAAAACGATCCCCGATACGACCCCCGGCGTGAAGTCGAGCCACTCGCGGCGCAGCTTCCAGCCTCCGTGCCGTTCGACCCAGCCGATGATGGCGTTCCAATAGGCGTCCGACCGGTAGGAATAGCCCAGAACGGGATGTTCCGCCCGCTTGCGTATTGCTTCCGTGACCTCGGGCGGTGCGGCGAAGTCCATATCGGCGACCCAGAGCGGAATGACGTCGTCCCGGCCGAAAATCTCGTCCCGCAGGTCGAATTTTTCGCAAGAAGTGCCTTCCCGGCATATTTCCTCGTCAAAATTGTATTTCATATGCAATCAAATAGATTGCAAATATATGGCAAATTGTAAAAAATAAGCCATACCTTTGAACCGATTTGCAGACCGTGCGCCGGCGGCGGAAAAGCCTCGGCGCAGGTACTCGAGTAAACTTAGCGCATACCGATCCATGAGCACATTCGATCCGAAAAAAAAGAAGGGTTTCGCCGGCGAAGACCGCCGCGGCGACCGCTTCGGAAACTACTCCCGTCGCGACGATTCGAGAAGTTTCGACCATGACGGGGACCCGTCGCCTTTCGTTAAGGACAAGCGTCCGCGAATCAGCCGACCCGCGCGGGACGTAAGATCCGGTTCCGACGGTCCGTTCGGCGACGGCGGGAAGCGGCACTCTTTCAATCCGAACTTCACGAAGGACAACCGCCGGCGCGACGAGTTTCCCCGGGAAAAATCCTATCGTCGGTTCGACCGCGGGGAACGGTCGTGGAATCGGGAAGATGAGCCCAAGGAACGTTCCTACAATCGGTATGAACGGGACGACCGGCCGAAGGGGGGGCGCAAACCGTCCGATGCCGACTCCCGTTCTTTCCCGCACGGCGGCCGTCCGCAGACCGCGGCGAAGTCATGGAACCGGGACAATCGTCGCGGCAAGGAAGACCGGTATCCGTCCCGGGACGGATACCGCGATACGCGTGGCGACAAGCGCTACGGACCGAAAAAGCAGGGAGCAGGACATTCGCATCGTGACGGCCGGACGAGCAGCTACCCGAGATTCGACGCTCCGAAGCCGGCGGGGGCGATTCGTCTGAACCGTTTTATCGCCAACTCGGGTATCTGTTCGCGCCGCGAGGCCGACGACCTGATTACGGCCGGTCTGGTGGCTGTCAACGGACAGATCGTGACCGAACTGGGATCGAAAGTCAATCCGGACGACGAGGTGCGTTTCAACGGGTCGGTCATCAAAGGGGAGAAAAAAGTCTATATCGTGATGAACAAACCCAAGGGCTTCGTCACCTCGCTCGACGACCCGCATGCCGACAAGACCGTCATGGATTTGCTGAGAGGTGCTGTCGCCGAGCGGGTCTATCCGGTCGGACGGCTCGACAAAAACAGCGTGGGCGTGCTGCTCATCACCAATGACGGCGAGTTGACCCGCAAGCTGACGCACCCGAGCTACAATAAGCAGAAAGTCTATCAGGTGACTCTCGACAAGCCGCTGGCACAGGCCGATATGACCAAGATAGCCGAGGGAATCACGCTCGAAGACGGGGAGATTCATGCCGATGAGATCAGCTACGTCAGCGAAAACCGCAAGGAAGTGGGCATCGAGATACATTCCGGCCGCAACCGGATCGTGCGCCGTATTTTCGAGTCGCTCGGCTACTCGGTCCAAAAGCTCGACCGGGTCTATTTCGCCGGACTGACGAAGAAGAAACTCAAGCGCGGCGGCTGGCGCTTCCTCTCGCCGATGGAAGTGAACCGGCTCAAGAGCGGGGAATACGAATAGAGCGGGCGGTCTTGTTCTGTTCGGACGGAGAAAAGCGGACTTTTGCGGAAAAATATTGCATAAATAAAATTTTCGACTTATCTTTGCACTCGCGTTCAGCAATGGTTCTCTAGCTCAGTTGGTAGAGCACGACACTCTTAATGTTGGGGTCGTGGGTTCGAGCCCCACGGGGACCACAGAAATAATTTTCAAACGCTTGACTTATAATGAGTTGAGCGTTTATTTTTTTGGCAGGTACAACATAGGTAAAACATTGCATTTTGTCTGCCTTTCAAATCTATCAACCTGTATATCAATCGAATACATTTGCAAATATAGAATTTATTTCGTAACTTCACATGACTATTTTAGGTAACGGAGTTATGAATCATGTTGAGTTATTGCCGTCGAATCGACGGGATTGTATTGTACGGCAGGTATTTGATACGTTGGACGTGTCGGAGACCACCCGCCGGGAATATGCGATGCGAATACGGCATTTTTTACGGTTTACCGATACGCATGGACTCAACCGCAACAGTTATTTGGAATACAAGCGTTATTTACAGGGATGCGAAACGTTCAGCGTATCGACCAAAAACAAATACCTGATTTCGGCAAAGGTGTTCTTAGACGGGTTGTATCGGGTACAACTGATCCCGCAAAAGATCACCGATGGTGTAAAGGGATTCTCACAATCCCGTCTCCATAAGAAAGACGGCCTGACCGATGACGATATAGGTAAGTTGCAGTCATACTGTTCCGGACTGGAGCCGACAAGGGCCAACCTAAGACTGAGAGCGATTATCGCTCTCTTTTTGTTTCAGGGCCTTCGGCAAATCGAAGTCGTCCGGTTGAACGTAGAGGATATTTCCCTACGGGATAAAGTCGCCTTGATTCGCGGCAAAGGCCGGGACGATAAAGAACCCGTTTACCTTCATCCCTCGACGGTGAAAGTCTTACGGGAATATCTCCGATGGTACCGTTTCCGCGAGGGCGCATTATTCCGGAGCGACAGTAACCATTGCCGGGGCGAACGGCTTACGACGAAATCCGTTCGGGAGATGATCAAACGAACGTTCCATACCTTACAGATCGACGGAAGCGCGCACGGCTTCCGTCACTATTTTATCACGAAGCTGATAAAGTCTTACAAAGGCGAATTGCTGACCGTATCGAAATACAGCCGCCACCGAAGTATTCAGATGCTCGAAGTGTATAACGACGAAGTGATCCGTCAGGAGGACCTACCGAGGTATTACAGCGTATTCAAAGACATCCGGATTTGAGAAAGCCGCGATACATATACTGTTTGGAGGGGAACTGGAACACCAACCCGCGAAGCAAACAAAGTATCCGTCCGATCCTCGATATTCTCTACTACTCCGCCGGAATCAAATATGTCTATCGTAAATGCAACACGAAGGACGAGTTTTTCGAATACCTCCGGCAATTCACCTTTAAGCGGTATAAGAACTACCGGATTTTGTACATCGCCTTTCATGGCCGACCGAACGGCATACAAATCGGGCGCGACTTCGTGACGTTATCGGAGATTACGGACGTTTTGGAGGGACATTTAGCCGGTTGCGCGGTTCACTTCGGGAGTTGCAGCACCATGCGGACGAAACGCGCAAATATCGACGATTTCCTGCATCGCACGAAAGTAGACTTCCTTTCGGGATACCGGAAGGAGGTTGATTTTATTGAGTCCACAGCGTGGGAGATAATACTGTTAAAACAGCTTTTACATATAAATAATAAAGTTTAAATGATACGTAGCAACTAGAATCGTCTTTCTTATCATGTATTTTTATCCTATGTTATTTATTATAGGCCTATATTGGCGAGGAATAGATTCCATGATAATCTCCTTATTTCGATGATGAAATCGATGGTACTGGTTATTGTATTTTATCAATAATAATGTTAAGTAAGAGGGGATTAAAGATAAAACATATTTACATACAATAGTAGCTTCTTCTTTTTTAAATGATGGGAAATAACTTAAAGCAGATATATTGGCCATATTCTGCGAAGTCGCCGTGTGGACATCCATGCATAATTTTTTGTATGATTGGTGTATCGATTGTAATATCTTGATTCTTAATTGATTTTTAACAAAAAAATTGGATCGCTTTACATTATCAAACATACGATAAATACTCGTTTCACTGTCAATATCAATAACCTCATCAATGCAAAATCCCTTTATAAACGTTTCTATCGAGCTTCTTAACAATAGCTTCGAGGACTTATAATTTCCATGAAAGGAAGAAAAAAATGCTATCCCAATATCAGAACAAGATTCTTTAAGAAATGGATATTGGTCATTTCTAAATATTACGCCACTATTTGAATCATCAATATATTGCTGTATTTCAGCAATATATATAAGGTAAGAATAATATTTTTTATGTTGTTGTTTTATTGACAAAATAAAATCCTTATCTTCAATAAGATGCGATAAATTGTAACTACCTATAAATGTTAACAACTGCTGTAAATCAACACGAGTATCCCTTGGCATGCTATTGTTTACTTAATTTTATAATTGTATCATTCCATGAGAAATTAGGCTCTTTTTTCGCCTTTCTCATTTCTTTCATTTTAAGGTCATCACCAACTATATACTCTAAAGCATAAACTAAATCTGTAATTTTATCATCACTCATTTTAGCTACCTCACAAACAATCCATCCGATGTACTCTGTTCTAGATCGTTTTCCCGCTCGGCTTACAGGTAAGTTTAACACTGTTTCCGCGAAATCTAGAATTTCGCCTCTATTTTTGAATAGTTCTTCATCAAGAAATAATGAAGGTAAAATTCCAACTAAAAATTGAGAATGACTATTATTACCTCTGCTTAATGCAATATAGGGATCTTTATAAGTATTAAGATCCCTTATATACAATGATACTTCTTTCAAAGAAATGTTTTTTTTCTTTTCTAAAAGCCATGATAATTCTTCAATGAAGTTTGCAACTTCATAAAGTTTTATTTTTTTACCTTTTTCCATCATTATCAATTCTTTGCATTAACTCATCAACAATATCAACAAGTGCAGAATTAAGAGTGCTATCATCTATATCTAACATAAAGTTTTTATTCAGTTGATATTTTGCAATATCGGTACGTTTGGGTATATAACTTCTATATTTATAATTTTTCCATTCACCAGAATTTATTTTATCCAATGCACCCCTATATACAATGGAATCATCTCTTTCTACCATTGTGAAAATCAACCCAATGCATTTGATCTTAAGATCAAATGCATCTTTTTTATCCTCTACAATTGTTTTTAGCAAATCAATACCTGTATATGATATTGGGTCAGGCTTTACAGGAACTAGATAGTAGTCACTTGCAATTAACGCACTTGTCATCCATATCGAAGGAGTAGGAGGTGTGTCTATTATGATAAAATCAAATTCGTATTGTGACACAATATCATTAATATATTTCTTTAAACGATTCTCTTTACCTGAACCTGCCGCCATCTCTATTCTATATAACTCCAGATTACCTGGAAGAATATAAAAATTATTCCGCATTTGGATAGGTCGTATTTCTTTTAATTCTTTGTTCTTTTTCTCGGAAAGACCTTCTACTGTACTTGCAAAGTTTCTTTTTTCTTCAAAAACAGTAACAATAGTGTCTCCATTTGTATCCAAATATTGGATGTATTCATCACCAGAGAATAGACATTGAGTGGCATTAAATTGAGGATCAATGTCTATTAATAATACTTTTTTATTATATCGTTCAGCTAAACAATGACAAATATTTGTAGATAAGGTTGTTTTTCCAACCCCTCCCTTCATATTAATAAGAGATACTGTCTTCATGTTTTATAGATTTTCCTGTAAATATAATAAAATTAATTCTTACAGTTGCCACTAACGTTCGATAACTGTAATTACAGAACATTGGAATTTTCAATAAAAAACGGAGGCTTTTCGGCCTCCGTTTTACTATGTGTATAGTCGGTTACTCGACTAAAACGATATTTTGGATTCGTACATTCTCGGACAGCTTTTTGCAACTCCCGTCCGTCCAGTTGTAAATGCCGATCGAGAAGGTTTGACTTTCCCAATCTTCTTCGGTAAGGCCATATATAAGATCGGCAGTTGCATCGTAATTCCAGCCGAACCAACTGTCGGCAATATCTCCGCCGATTTTGTCGCCCAATTCGAGATTGTCCGGATTAAGAGTATAAAAATCGGTCATGGTGCTTTCGTTGACGGTTCCGTAATTAATCACCCGCTCTTGTACGGCACAAACATCGTTACCTTTTCGGAATAGGTAATCAATGTCCGTAGGATGGGTGCCAAGTGTAGCTTTTTGCTCCGCCATATCGAATGTCAACAGATAGAAGTCTTCATTCATTCCATCGTAAATATGGGGAGTGGTCAGCAATCGCCTACTTTGCGGATCATATACCAACGTGCTGTAATCGCTCCATCCTATATCCTGCGTGTTAGAGGGCAGAAACTTTCCGAACGATACCTTGTCGGTCGCTCCGGTCTGCGGGTCGATTGCCAACAGAGAGATTTCAGTGTCCGCGGGAACGGCCGATGTGCCGGCGCAAAGCGCATAAAGTTTATCTGTCGTAACGCCGAGCATTTCGATGTCGGGAATCACTTCGGTCAAAACCTCGTATGTTTTTGTAGCAGGATCGAAACGGCAAACCGCTCCGGCACCCCAAGCGTTTTTACGGGTAATACCGAAAATCATTCCGCTGCCGGGAATCGTAACCGTGCTGTTCAAATATTCCCCGTCTTGGAGCGTCGCAACTTCGGTAAGTGCTCCGCTTTCCTTATTGACTTGGTAAATAACGGAACGATTGTCTTTGATGCCGACACCATAGAGGACAGAGGATTGCGGTTCCGGCTCCGGGGTCGGGTCTTCTGCTTCGATTGCGATTTTACCCAGTACCATTTCGGAATCGTTGCGCTTGAGGATTACCGAGTTTTCTCCCGCGGGTAGTCCTTCAGGAACTTTGAAGGTCAGCTCGGTTGCCGTCACTTTGATAATTGTGGCCCGGATGTCCGTCGTGGGGGCAGTCGCTTTGGTCGGTACCCGGAACAGGATCGCATCCGAAGCAGTGAATCCGTTACCTGTGATCGTGACGGTTTCGCCCGAAGTGAACGAAGTACCCGCGGTCGGAAGTGTTACGTTCGTTACCAGCGGATCGCCGTTGTCGTTTCCGCCGTCGTCTTTACTGCAACCGACCAGTGCCACAGCACCGATAAGCATAGCTAAAAATAAGTTTTTCATAGATTTTTAAGTTTTAAATAAGGTTTATTGCAATTGTTCCAATAAAGGTTTCAGGATGCGGTTTCTGAAATCTTCCCCGCAACGGGCGATCTTTTCGTCCGTCAGTTGATCGTCGGGTTTAATCTGAAATTCAACGTAACCGTCATCCGTATAAATCTCCCAATCGCCCGTGGATTCGGTTTTGATCTTTTCGATCCACGTATCGGTCAAGTATTGCGCGGAATCCGTCTCGCCCAATCCGAAATAGATGACATTTTGGGTTTCCTCGGCGGTATAGCCGAACTCTACGGAAAATGATACGCCGTTTTTACCCGTTCTGCTGAACGGAATGCAGTAAACCAGCTCCAGCGCGGGCATCAACTCCTGCAAATAGCGTTTTTTATATTGTGTAACGTGATCGGTGAAAGCGTAAACCGTTCCACGCTCCCAATTGTCGTCTAACTGGCAGCGTAATTTCTTATGCGTATCGCAAAACTCCGTCAGACATTCTTCGATACGGTCGTACTGCGGATTCAGAATTTCCGACAGCGTGTCGATGGTCGTTGCGATGGTGTCCAGCACGACCGGCATATTGGCCAGACACTTGGTTTCGAGTGGTGTGATCTTATTCATAGGATTGTAGTTTTAAAATGTTTTTGCGGTAAAATCGTTTCAGGGAGGATAACATCCGGCCCTGCTGCGAATCGGGAGTTTCCCAGTCGGGAGACAAGAGCCGGAAAAGCGTCGCCAAATAGTTTTCGATTATCGGATCGGTCGGCGAAGCGATCAGGGAATTGAACACGTGCGAATAATCGGCATAACGCCAGCAATCGCCGCTGTTGTCGCGGTGGCTCAACAGGATAAAAAGCGTCCGGTCGTAATCGTCCGGCATCGTCTTTTCGACATACCGGCGGTAATTGTCCAACTGGGTATGTCGGCGGATCGTCGCTACCTCCGAATGGATTTTGTTTTCGATGACGATCTGCCAGCCGTTCCCGCGGATCAGCAGGTCGATTCGCTTGCCGTCGAAAGCGTCTTTGTTCCACCTGCGGCAGATATGCTCCGTTTCGATCTCGTAGCGGTCGCGGGAAATGTCCGCAAGGAGCCGTTCGCGGTCGGGAATATTCGGCAGCGACCCGATAAAGCGGGCCAGTCGTTTCCGGCCTTCGGGCGTGCATGCCCATGCGTGTTCCAGTAATTTGGAGTGATAGGTTTCGTGACAGGCTTTCCCGATCACGTCCAGTATTCCGACGTTATTCAGGTACGGATGTTTTTCGACAAACCCGCCGATACGGGTTCGGTAGAATTCGTCCCGTCGAGCTTCATAAAGCGGATTCAGATCGCTTATAAAGGAGCAAAACGCCCTGAGCCGTTTTCGATGTTCGGCCTGTTCGGATTGTTTGCGTTGTTCTCGCAGCCGTATCGTATCGTCGATCCATCGGCTGAATGTTTCGTGTGTAGGCATAAAAAACGTGGACTAAACTGTTATTTGCTTTCTGAGGTCTTCGACTACCTTGTCTAACAAATAGAGTAAAGCCCACGTGTCACCACATGAGCGTTTACGCTTTACTCTTGTTAGACTTTTGAAAGTGTCGAAGTTTCAGAAAGCAAGAATAAAAGCTAACGCTTTTAAAATATGTATTGTAATATTACCTTTTGTTTATTTCATCCGGTCGTGTTTTGATTACGAAGTAAAGATATAAAAACTTTTCGACCTAATGATGGTTGCCGCAATATCAGAGACTTGTATGTCCGTAAATCCGGGGCTGGGGTCTGATAGGTAGTGACTACCCACAGGAATCCGTTTTGCCGATCCCATTTAAGGGCACCCTCTTTCTGTCAGTTCCAATTCATTTACTATGTAAGAACAACGTAACACGGGAATTCCTATCAGGGCCCAAAGATTTACACTACGCTACGTGTTCACGCTTCGTCCCCGACAAGAAATCTTTTCTACTCGTTTTCCCTTACGAATTTTGTCACTCATAATTTGCACCATTAAAATGAAACTCTTAAATTTGCTTTGCAAATTTTACTTACCCCCTACGCAGTAGTCAGACTATCCTAAATTTCCCATTCCGCCGGAATAGTTCAGCAAGTGCTTCTTATCCTCATACGCTTTCTTGCTACCCGTGCTTTTTTAGCTTTCTGAGCCAACCTACAAATTTCGCTTACCCGTGTACCAGTTTACACACTTTTACGCTTGTTGCAAACAAATGTATTTTCCTCCACAGACAAATCAATACTTAGACTATTGTATATCCTGTTATAATGATTGGAAGCATAAAGCCGCGAAAAATTTTCTTTTTGCGGGAATGTTTATCCGCGATCTTCGTGCGCGTTCGGGGATATTCATTTGAAAGAGTCCCGAAAAACCTCTTTTTCTCCGGATTACACGGGTAAGCCCATCCGGGGAATCATGCGATTCCTGAATAGATATTGAAGTTTCCGGGGATATGCTTTCGAGGCTCGTTTTCGGGCTGTCGTTCGGTGCTAAAAAAATAGAAAAATACATTCGTATATTACACGGCACCGGGATTTATAAGGAAGATCGGCTATAATGGATCGTGAATCCGGTTTATCTCTTCCAACGGGAAAATTGTACCTCACGGAGCGGTTCCCGGATAGAATCGGGTAAATAACACCAAACCTCTCGCGGAATTTTCCGTAACGTGTGCCACTTGTATCCTCCGGCGGTTTGTTTCTTGCCGATACAGCAGAGGTAAATACTGCTTTCGGGAATATCCATTGTCGAAGCCGCGATTTTCATGTTGCGGAACATCCTTGCGAACCGGCACTGTACACGGGTACGGATACCCCGTTGCGCGGGAACGGCAATTACCCAATCCGACAGGATGGATTTATTTTTCAACAAACGCACGCTCCTGCGGCAACGTTCCCTGTCGGTGCGGTGACACTCGCTCATCGTTGCCCAGCGCAGATTTTCCGCACGGTTATCATACGGAATATGGTTGATGTGGTACACGTAATTGCATTTTCTTTTTCTCGGCAGGAAAGTTTCGGCTACGATACGGGGCACACTCTTGCAGGAGGCTTTGCCCAATTTATCGTACAGGCATACGTGCAGTTGATTATTCGGATTGATAAGGCGTATTCCGTTACGAAGGCTTCTGATCTTTCCCATGTTCGATACCTGATACAACCCTTCGTATCCTTGTATGTCTCTCCATTTTTCTGTTATTTCATTTTCTTTCATCTTCGGAATTTCCTTTATTGAAGCGTGGAAACAGATGTTTCTACACAGCTATCGTTTTTATTATCAGGCGGAAATCTTTGGAAATTTTGCACGAAATTTACGCCGTAACTCACGCTCGTATTTGTTGTTTATCAAAGGCAGGTAATTTTTCAACGTTATGCGCCTGTTGGCTAACACTTTGTCGTAGTGTTCAGGATATTCGTCTTTGACCACGGCTAAATATTCGTCGTAGCCTTCAGAGAGAGCAAAAGAGACCTTTTGCACTTGCTCCATAGTTAATTTAGAACAATCTCCGGGCAATTTATTGAAAACGGTCGATTCGAACATATCTGCCATCAGGGACAGTAATTTTGCTTTGAATCCTTCATCCAATAATGTTGCGCCCGTCACCGTTCCCCACCCAAGCCGTTTTAACGCTTTGCTTTTAAAACGCACTTCGAAGCGCACTAAGTTTTTGGGAACGGCTTTAGCTACCTCCCGCGGTTCGTGACTGCTATGGTTACTTTCAAAAGTCTTGTCATATATCTTGAGATCATAGTCACAGTAATAGCATTTCCGACCATGAGACTGATAAGTGTTTTTCAAAGGTGCTAACAGAATATAACGATTCTTACCGTAGCGGTTAAATAAATCCCAATAGTATCGGGGGTTATACCGGACTGCGAGATTAATTCCCAATTCAAGACTGGTGATGCGAAACCTTTCTAATGGGACTCCAATAAATTTAGAAAGGCCCTGCAAGTGCCAAACAGCTTCACTGTATGTAATGTCACCGTAATTATTACCTTTCGCAGATTTCTGTATCGACCCGCGGATATGCATCAAGGTCGGAGTCGGAAAAGTTAGGGTCAGAACGCCGATCTTTAGTTTTAGTTTAGGATTCCATAGGTGGCCAACTCCGTATTCGAATAAGTACCGCTCAAAATCTTCCGGAAGATCGTCGAATGAAAACCCCTCTACAATAGCATGAAAACGGTCAAACATAACTATAACCGGCTATTTTTCTTCTGGAATACGGGATTGTAGTTGTCTCGCAAGAACTGCTCGACATCGGCGGCCTTATATCGAATGGTGGCTCCGACCTGTGAAAATGCTATGAGCCCTTCATCGCGGTAGCGTTGCAACGTCCGCCTGCTGACCTTTAGCAGATCGCAGACTTCGGCGTTCGTTAAATACCGCTCCTGTATCGGAGACGGGTTTACTTGTTTGTGGAGTCCTTCGCGGATTTCATCGAGTTTCACCAGAATTTGGTCGTACTCCTGCTTCGCAATAATAATTGCTTCCATGATTGATTCGATTTAGTGAATTAAACATGGTGCAATAGTAGCTTGATTTGCCTTGAAAACTGGTAGTTAACGACCAATAACTACTAAGATTGTAGCTCGTTATTTGCGTCTGCACTCGGTCATATAACTTTCGAATTTATCGTTGAGAATTTCGACAAAAGGTGTCGCAACACCTTTTCTGGCTATTATTTTTTTCTTCAAATCTTCTATTTTTTTCATCTCTAACCGGGTATGTAACGCATCTGAAAATGCTTCGATGAATTGGTTTTGAGAGTGCTTAAATCGGTCATATTTAATCACATTGGAGGCTTCTAGAGCAAGGGCCAATTCGATTAATTGCGTAGAATTTCCTTCCCATGTAAAGTCTGCAACTTTTTTCATCGTCTTTCCACTAACTTGATTAATCAGTAATAAATAGTCATTGTAAAATCGCTCATTCTCAAAAGTTATAATTTCCTTTTCAAAATTTATCCAGAACCTCCGGAGTTCTTCCAACCATGTTTCGGGGTCTGTATGTATAGAGATTTGATAACGAAGAAATTTCTCCCTGTCATCTTCAAAAAGAATAGCCATATGAGCCAATAAAAGGTCTTCATATGCAATGGTTTCTACTGTCGCGCTTCTGTCGCCATCAATAAGATCGAACACGACTAAATCGAAACGATGATCTTTACCGTCAGCAGGTTCTTCCGTAATTATCGTAATAGGTTCGGTAAACATACAATAAGACGGATGTATCAATGGTAGACGTGGATTACGAATGTCTTTCTTGAAAATAGGTCTAATGCGATGGGATGGTGTGGCCTCTGCTTTGGGTTCGATTTCTTTTTTTTCGGTCATGGCTTCGATAATTTTAGGATTCAGTCGAATGCTTCGGACATGGCTCTGTCCAAGTCCTCGTTTGCAATATTAAGATAAATCTCCGTGATTTTTATGGAGCTATGAGTCATAATTTTAGATAATTCGTAGATATTTATCCCCCGCCTCAGAGCCCGAACGGCGAACGTATGGCGGCTCGTGTGGAAATGGAGCCGTTTCGTAATGCCTGCTAATACGGCGATTTCTTTCAGCAGGCGGTTAATTAAAGCATTTTTGCTTTCGATCCGCTGAACCAGTATGCTGCTTTTGGATCGTTTTTTCAGGAATGGAAATACGAAATCGGTATCGCTTCGCGCCGATCCTTTATACAGGGCAAGTATTTCTTTCGCTTTTCTCGGTAGTGCAAGGTCGAGTTGCGTATCCGTTTTCTGAGTCATCAATTTTAGGTGGGTCTCCGTAATTTTATCCCAAGTCAGAGCCAGCAAATCACCGAGACGGATTCCGCCCGCATAACAGGCGAACACGTAAAGATTCCGCGTATGCCAGATATTCGTGTTGGCGGGCAGTTCCAAGTTTTCGATGGCTTGCAGTTCGTTTTCGGTCAGATACTCAATCCGGGGTTGTTCGAATTTGAATCGGTATTTACGAAACGGATACAGTTCCGCAGGGATCAAGTCTTCGCGGATCGCATCGTTGAAAAGTTTGCGGATCATTTTGTAATTGCCGAGAATCGTATTGGTCGCATTGTGTTTTTCTTCGCGCAGGTATTTTTCATACGCTTTCAAAAAATCTATATCTATGTCGGCGAATTTCAACTCCTTCCCGGCGTAGTCGTGGAGCTTTGTTAGAATGGATTTCATTTTTTTGTACATCCGGTAGTTTCCGATCGTAACGAGGCTTTCGACATACGCTTCCGCATATCTCGTAAAACTTTCCCGGCTATATCCCGTAAGAGTGCTTTTCAGTTGATCGGGATTGTATTTGCGGACTCCGTCGCTGATGTCGATAAAATAATCCTGCACTTTCGCTTTTTGTGCGGTAATCAGATTATTCAGCCGGACGTAATTGGAAACGCGCTTCGATTTCTTCACGCATTCCGCCTTTTCGTCCCAATCATCCGGATGCACGAATACTCCGTCTACACGAATGTACTTTGCCTTGCGGTTACGGATCGTTCTCAGATAAACGGGAGCCAAACCTCTCGCATTCATTTTATCCTTGCGGATAACTGCTTTTACACTGCTCATAATCAATCTTTTTATTTTGTTGTTCTTGTGTGGCGAAGGTAAAACAACAGGTAAAACAAATTCGACATTTAGAGGCATTGAAAGACTTTTCTTGCCGAATAGCTTAAATTTAATCAGATTGATTTACAGTAAATAGACTAAACGAAAGACATTGAATGACAAAGATACACAACCACGGGGACCACAGAAATGATCTCAAACGCTTGACTTTAATAAGTCGAGCGTTTTTTATTGGATAGCGTAGTAAAACATTGTGTCTTTCGATTTTTTAGAAAAGAGTACTAATCGGTGTCGGTTGTAAAAATATGGATTCTCGGCTCGAATGGGGGGAACGGCTCGTTCGGTCCGTTCGGTTGTTTTTCGGGATATGGTCGAGCCACTCTGAGCTTCCGGACTATATAAAAATGAGGAGACGCTACTTTTGAAAACGGCCGTAGGGAAGCTTTAAAGAAAAATCCTTGAGATTGTCGGATTCTGTTGGGCAAAGCGAGGAAGACGGAATTTTGACGATTTTCGAAGCCTCGTCTGTTTTCTCGGGCGTTCTGTTTGTTCGGCCGCATTGTACTCCCTGCTTTTCCTTGTTTCGCAGCTGTTTTTGAATGCGTTTGCGGTAAAAGTGCAGGATGTGGAAGTACCGTGGAATGTTCTTCGGACGTGACTTTCCCCCGGCCGGGTCCCGAAGGTTACGGATAAGGTTGTGCGGGGACGCTTTTCATTGTTTTTTCCTCTGTGGACTAAAAAGAAAATCCTTACATATTTCGATATGTAAGGATTTTACTCTTTTTGCGGCCTCTTTCTCAAGGCCTTGAGGGTGGAAGATGGGGCTCGAACCCACGACTTTCGGAACCACAATCCGACGCTCTAACCAACTGAGCTACATCCACCGTATGGAATTCGCGTCTTTTCAGACAGTGTGCAAATTTAATACACTTTTTGTTTAATGCAAAATTTTCGGCGGCTTCGACTGAAAAAAGGCCATACACGAGAAAAACGGCAACGGACCGACGGCGACAAGCGGACTGGGTGGTCTGTCCTTGAGCCGAAGGGGCGCTTCGTTCCCGGGAGCTTGGCCGGGAACGGTCCGGAGCACCGCCTTTTTCAGAAGGACTTGCGGGGCATTCGGCCGATACATCGGAGTGGAGCCGCGCAGAAATAAAAAAGCGCGGCTAACAAACGCATGGCTCAATCGCCGCAAAAGCGATTAGCCTCATCTCGATATTCCTTGCCGGAAGGTTTATCCGTATGCAGGACCGGTTTTGCAGAAATACCGGTTGCGGCGAGCCGTCCGTTTCTTGCCGGTCGGTATCGGTCATCGTGCCGCCCGTCCCTGTCGTCGGCATGACGGAATCTATGTCTCTGACCGGCTTTTACAGCAGGCGATTCTCGGCGAAGTAGCGCCACAGGGGCGCGGCGTGAAGCGCTTGCTTGATCCTGTCGCCGAGCAGCAGGTCGCGCACTTGTTCCGGCGTCAGCAGATGGACTGTCAGGTCCTCCGTCGATTCGAGGTGCTGTTCCGAAATCCGCTCGACGTCCGTCGCTACGAAACAGTGCGTCAGGTTTGTCTGCGTCGACGGATTGGCCGACACGACCATCAGCTCGCTCCATTGTCCTCCGCCGAATCCTGTCTCCTCCAGCAGTTCCCGGCGGGCCGCCGCCTCGGGCGTCGCGTCCTGAGGATCGCGCACGCCGGCGCACAGCTCGAAGCAAGTCCGGTCGAGCCCCCGCCGGTACTGACGCACGAAAACGAATTCTCCCGTGCATGTGCGGGCGATCGTATTGACCCAATCGGGGTATTCCAACACGTAATATTCGGGAATCTCGCCTCCTCCGGGCAGGCCGATCCGCTCGCGTCGCACCGTCAGCCATGGGCGTCGGAACAGGTACTCGCTTCGGAGCACCTTCCATTTTCGTTCTTCCTTGTCGTTTTCCATATGTTCGGTCATTGATGTTGTCCGGACGGGGAGAGCGTCCTCTTCCATCGTTCCCGCTCGCCCGGATGTCCGCAGGAAAGAGCCCTGTCGTGGTCATAGTCCGGAAACTCCTGTACGAACCGTGCACCCGGCGGGCCATTCGGGAACAAGAATAATCAAAAATAGCGGTTCGTCCAAACGGTCCGGCATGCTCGGCCGATTCCGTCTTCGTCTGTCCGATCGCGTGAGGGTTTCGGTCGGACGCACGACATGGGAAAATTCCGGTAAAGAAACCCTGTCCCGTTTGTCTGACGGGGGGCAGGAAGCATCGGGCGCGGCTTCTCCGTATTGTTAGCCGGAGCGGTTTCCGACGCGCCGATTCCGATCGGTCCGGGTTTCCTGACAAAATGACGCGCCGGGTCTCGGCAATCGCTCTGCGGAGCATATTCCCGGACCGTGTCCGGCACAGCTCGCCGGAGGGGAAGCCGAAAAACGGGCGACCGGCACGTTATTCTATTTATTTGGCGTATATTTGCACCGATTTATGATTTGTCACTTGTATCGGGCAATTCGCCGTTCCGGCGCCGAAGACCTCGGCTTTTACACGTCGGTCATATTCGAACACCAATCCATTCACACATGACTCAAACAGAAGAATTCAGCGCCCTCGGGCTGACCGACCGGACGCTCGAGGCGATTCGCTCGAAAGGCTTCGAGACCCCGTCGCCCATACAGAGGCTGACGATTCCCGCGCTGCTCGACACCGAAAAGACGAACGACATCATCGCGCAGGCCCAGACCGGGACCGGCAAGACCGCCGCGTTCGGCCTGCCGATTCTCGAACGGCTCCGTCCGCTCAAGGGCGCGACTCAGGCCCTGATCCTTGTTCCTACGCGCGAGCTGGCGCTGCAAGTGACCGAAGAACTGCTGTCGCTGAACGGCCGCAGCAAGCTGTCGATCTCGGCCATCTACGGCGGCGCTTCGATGAGCGAGCAGCTCCGCAGACTGTCCAAGGGCGTCGACGTGGTCGTCGGAACGCCGGGCCGGATACTCGACCACTTGCACCGGGGAACGCTTGACATCCGGGAACTCCAGTACCTGATCCTCGACGAGGCCGACGAAATGCTGAACATGGGCTTCATCGAGGATATCGAAGAAATCCTCTCCCATGCGAACGACCGGCGACGCATTCTGCTCTTTTCGGCCACGATGCCCGAACGGATCATCTCGCTGTCGAAAAAGTACATGCGCGACAGCGAATTGCTCCGGGTCCCCTCGCAGGAGATGACGACCGAGCTGACCGACCAGATTTATTTCGAAGTGCGCGACAGCGACAAGTTCGACGCGCTGACGCGCATCATCGACACGGAACCCGAGTTTTACGGCATCGTTTTCAGCCGCACCAAGGTGGGCGTCGACGAGCTGGTGAACCGGTTGACCGAAAGAGGGTACGCGGCCGAGGGGCTGCACGGCGACGTTTCGCAGGGACAGAGGGAGAAAATCCTCCGCAAGTTCAAGAAAAAGCTGGCCAATATTCTGGTGGCTACCGACGTGGCGGCGCGCGGGATCGACATCAACAACCTGACCCACGTAATCAACTATTCGTTGCCGCAGGACACCGAATCGTACGTCCATCGGATCGGCCGGACCGGCCGCGCGGGCAATACGGGAACCGCGGTCACGTTCATTTCGCCCGCCGAATTCCGCCAGTTCGGCTACCTCAGGCGCGACATCAAGGCGCAGATCAAAAAGGAGAGCCTGCCTTCCGCTCAGGACGTGATCGAGATTAAGAAGACGAGGATCAAAGACGATCTGGCGGAAATCATCGAGAACGGATCGTACGAAAAGTACCGGGAAATGGCCGCCGAGATGCTTTCCGGTCTTGCGCCCGAAGTCGCGCTGGCTTCGCTGCTGCAACTGGCTTTCGATAACGAGCTCGACGAGAGCCGCTATCCCGAGATCCGCTCGATCAACGTCGACCGGAAGGGCACCGCTCGGCTGTTTCTGGCGGTCGGCAGGGCGGACGGGTACGATGCCCGCAAGCTGGCCGAGCTTCTGCGGCGCGAGTGCGGGCTGCCCGACGGCAAGATCGGCGATCTGCGGGTGCTGGAGAGCTATTCGTTCGTATCGGTTCCGTTCTCGGAGGCCCGCGAGGCGATCCGCAGGCTGAACGACATTCACCGGGGCGGACGGCCGATCGCCCGGTTGGCCAAGGAAAGCGCGCCGCAGAAAGAATTTCGGCACGATCGGCCTGCCGGAAACAAAGGCGCGGGTCGGAATACGGGCGGCCGCCGCGAAGTCCGTCCTGCCGGGAAAACGGAACGGACAGCCTCGCGTGGCAGGAAAGAGCCGTCCGTCGAGTCGATCGAATGGGACGCGATCAGCTGGGGCACGGGCACCGTCGCCAAAAAAGGAAGCGGCTGGGGCGGCAAGAGCGGGTTCGACCGGCGAGCGATCTCGAAGAAGCGAACGAAGCGCTGATAGCCGGCCCGTGCGCGCGCCGAGTGACAAACTGGCACGGGAACTGACATGAAATCGTCCTATTTGTCAGTTTTTTCAGTCGAAAGTGTGACAAATTTCCTTTGGCATATTATATGCAGATTTTCCCGCCGTGCCCGGCGGAAGGCCGGAGATGCGCGAAACAAGCGAACCAAATATCAATCACTTAAAAACGTATAAAGCTATGAACGTTAAACCGTTAGCAGACAGAGTTCTGATCGAGCCCAATCCGGCCGAAGAGAAGACAGCCGGAGGATTGTTCATCCCTGATACGGCCAAGGAGAAACCGCTGGCCGGCAAGGTGATCGCCGCAGGTCCCGGCACGAGCGACGTGAAAATGGAAGTCAAGGTGGGCGACCAAGTACTGTACGGCAAGTATGCCGGCACGGAGATCACGATCGACGGCAAGGACTACCTGATCATGAAGCAGGGCGATATCCTCGCCATTATCTAATGGGCCCGGGAGTCAATCCCCCGACTATCGAACCGAACGTCTAATTCTTAAACGAAAACAATCATGGCAAAAGAGATCAAATACAATACCGAAGCCCGCGAGTTGCTCAAGGAAGGCGTCGACGCGCTGGCTAACGCAGTGAAGGTCACCCTCGGCCCGAAAGGCCGCAACGTCGTTATCGACAAGAAGTTCGGTGCGCCGCAAGTGACCAAGGACGGTGTAACCGTAGCCAAGGAGATCGAGCTGGAAGACCCGATCGCCAATATGGGCGCCCAGATGGTCAAGGAAGTGGCCTCGAAGACGGCCGACGACGCCGGAGACGGTACGACGACCGCTACGGTGCTGGCACAGGCTATCGTGGGCGTAGGCGTTAAGAACGTGACTGCCGGCGCAAACCCGATGGACCTGAAGCGCGGCATCGACAAGGCCGTAGCCGTCGTCGTGGAGAATCTGCGTAAGCAGAGTCAGGAAGTCGGCGGCGACATCAACAAGATCGAGCAGGTCGGCACGATCTCGGCCAACAACGACAACGCGATCGGCAAGCTGATCGCCGAGGCGATGAGCAAAGTCAACAAGGAAGGCGTCATCACCGTCGAGGAGGCTAAGGGAACCGAGACGCATGTGGACGTGGTCGAGGGCATGCAGTTCGACCGGGGATACATATCGCCCTACTTCATGACCGATTCCGAGAAAATGGAGGCCGTCATGGAGAAGCCGTTGATCCTGATCACGGACAAGAAGGTTTCGACGATGAAAGAAATCATGGGCGTGTTGGAACCCGCCGCACAGAACGGGCGCGCGTTGGTGATCATCGCCGAGGATGTCGACGGAGAGGCGCTGGCCGCTTTGGTCGTGAACAAGCTGCGCGGCACGCTGAAGATCGCGGCCGTCAAGGCTCCGGGCTTCGGCGACCGCCGCAAGGAGATGCTCGAGGATATCGCCATTCTGACGGGCGGTACGGTTATCTCGGAAGAGAAGGGTATCCGTTTGGATCAGGCTACGCTCGACATGCTGGGCTCGGCCGAGAAGGTGATCGTCAACAAGGAAAACACGACCATCGTGAACGGCACGGGCGACAAGAAAGCCATTGCCGACCGCGTCGCTCAGATCCGCAAGCAGATGGAAATCTCGACGTCGGACTATGACAAGGAGAAGCTGGCCGAGCGTCTGGCCAAGCTCGCGGGCGGCGTAGCCGTGCTGTACGTCGGCGCAGCCAGCGAGGTGGAGATGAAAGAGAAGAAAGACCGCGTGGACGACGCGCTGGCCGCAACGCGCGCTGCCGTTGAGGAAGGTATCATCCCGGGCGGCGGCGTAGCCTACATCCGTGCCGTGGAGGCCCTCGAAAAGCTCAAAGGCGAAAACGAGGATGAGACGACCGGCATTCAGATCGTCAAGCGCGCGATCGAGGAGCCGTTGCGCCAGATCGTATCGAACGCCGGCGGCGAGGGCTCGGTCGTAGTGGCCAATGTCAAGAACGGCAAGGGCGCTTACGGCTATAACGCTCGCGCGGACAAGTACGAGGATATGTTCAAGGCCGGTATCATCGACCCGACGAAGGTGGCCCGCGTGGCGCTGGAGAATGCCGCCTCGATCGCCGCGATGTTCCTGACCACCGAGTGCGTGCTGGTCAACAAGAAGGAAGCCGAGGCTCC
>OGRH01000499.1_pt1 | contig 31778 bp, 17 predicted proteins | sample 1553461 | NCBI WGS metagenome assembly OGRH01 (sample SAMEA2580092, study PRJEB22360) | human gut metagenome | biome: human gut; feature: human-associated habitat; material: faeces | place: Denmark | collected 2008/2010
ATAGAGTGGAAAATCTGACATTTCCGCTCTATCGCCCCTCATTTCTATTTTATCTTGTTTGTACCCCTTGTACACCGATGTTTACATTACATAATGTAAAAAGAACCTACAGATCCGTAATGGAAATGAAACGAGAACTCCAGAAGAACGAGCGCGATAAGACCAAGCAATATTGGAATATGGTGTCATTATTGTCTACAGTTCTGGATCATAATAATTTATCAGAAGCGGAAAACCAGGACAATATTATTTTCTTTACAAAGCAGATGTATCTCCAGCTGCAGAAAAATTATCCGGAATATGGAATTACAGACGGAGAAGTAGAAGCTGTATCACATTTGGCGCCAATTCATGATATTGGAAAAATCAGGGTGCCTGTTGAAATCCTGAACAAAAATGGCAGGCTGACAGAAGAAGAGATGGAAACCGTGAGACAGCATCCACTGGTTGGAGCTGAAATGACAAAGAAGTTTCCAAAAGGTCTTACTATAGACAAGTTAAATGCGCTTAGTTATGAAATCTGCAGACATCATCATGAACGATATGACGGGTCTGGGTATCCGGATGGTTTGCAAGGAGAAGAAATTCCTCTTTGTGCACAGGTTGTGGGACTGGCTGATGCATATGATGCATTGATCAGTCCTCGCCCATATAAAAGAAAACTGACTCATGGAGAAGCGTTGCAAATGATCCTGAACGGGGAATGTGGCTCATTCTCCCAACCGCTGCTTCATTGTTTTCTGGAAGCGGCAATGCAGAAGGAATGGATAAAAAAGGCAGATAGCTAAGAAAATGAAAATATGTTTTTAGGAGGAATTTGTGTGAAGAGGAAAAAGAGATGGCTAAGATGGATAGCCTGGACACTTTTATTGGTTTTGTGCATGAATAGCGCAGGAACGACAGTTTTGGCAGTTTCAGTGGAAGAAGAGAATATTCCAAATATAAATAGTACTCAAGAGGGTGAACTGCACACAGAAGAATCTATTCCTGAGGAAAGTACATCATCATCAGAAGAGACGACGAAAGAAGAAATTACTCCATCCCAAGGAGAGCTTTCAGAAGAAGAAAAAGCCTTCGAGGAGCAGATTGCACAAGAGGAATCACCGAAACTTCAGGAGATTTCCGAAGGATTTGATATTGATTTCTATGTTATTATCGATGGAAATAAGGTAAAGCTTCAGCATAATGACATTACCGGCATTGCAACATGGAAAGACGGAAGAACTACCTACTATGGTGTTTCCATTGAGGACCTGCTCCTGATATATGAAGAATTTGGATTTGTGAAAAATGGTGAGAATCAGAATCCGGATGCAAATTATAAGTTTGTATCTGCATACCGGGGAAAAAGCGGGATAGAATACGGAAAAGTTTATACAGATACAGAATCCGGAAAGACCTATGTTTCTTACAATGATGGACAGAATAAACAAGGGAAAGCGATAGATGTTTACTACCTTCCAAATGGAAAAGGCGGTGCATTTAATTTAAAAGATTCTGTAAAAAAGGACAACTCGTTTTATTCCGTAGAGGTAAAGGGAGAAGGGCAGGATCGGATTCGTTATGCATTAACAGGAACTGCAGTGGAAGAAGCTGTGGCTGATTTTAATCCCCAATTGCCGGACCAGACAGACCAGATCGAATGGACCTGTATGGGAACAGATGATAAGGTAATAGATGGTGTACGGGAATCAGGGAACCAGACGAGGTTCACAATCGGAAAGATCACACAGTCTTATGTGATCCAGAGAGCGGATCAGACAGCCTTTGACATTCAGTTTTATATATATGCAGACAATGAGGTTCGAAAGCTGCCGGCTGATTCACTGAAAAAGGTGTATAAATGGAACCGTCAGGGCAGATGCTATTTATCTGTCAGTGATCTTGCTGAGATTTATAGAGAGTTCGGCTTGAATGCAGAGGAAATACAGTCCGGAAATTATTTTCCATATACAGTCCGTGGTGAGAAGACATTAGCACAGGCGACAGTGGTAACTTATAAAGGACAGCAATATGTATCCTACACCCTGGACAATCAGGACACAACGGTACCGACAGATGTTTACTATATGCCAAAAGGAGCATCTGATGGCGAAAAAATTCCGGATAATGATTCAGACCAGATTAAGCAGAATAAGAACAGTTTCTATTCGGTTACAGTGATCAATCCGGATGGAAATCGAACTGTGAGTTACTATAAGAAAGATTCTGCGGTCACAATTTCCGTTGATCCAGGAGATACGAAGGAAAGCGACTGGCTTTGTGCCAGTGAGGACGAAAATAAAACAATTCCTCCGGTGAAACAGGGCGATAAACTAACCTTTTCTATTGGAAAGATAGAGCAACCATATACGGTTGCATGCAACACTTTTGCACCAGCAACCTTGAACATTAAATTCTATACTTTTGTAAATAATGAGAGATATAATGTTCTAAACGAAGAAATTCCTGTTATAAAAGATACTACAACAAAGCCGGGAACAGTTTATTATTATATTTCTAATGATGAATTAAAAAAGCATTTTGAAAAATTTCATTACGATGGTTCTATTCAAAATGGAGCAAAAGAGCGTTTTTATTATTCCAAGAGAGATTACGATACAATCCATAATGCAGGGAAATACACGATAGAAGGTCATGAATGTATTTATATAGGAAAGTCCGGAGAGCCGATGGATGTGTATTACCTGCCAGACGGACAAAATAGTCCCACAATGAGTGCAAAGACCTTACTAGAACACGACGATGATAGATATAACGGTTTTTACAGTGTGACAGTACAGGATGAAGATGGACAGGTTTACAGCCAAACAGCTTTGCGTGATCTTCCGGCAATTGATTTTGTTGCAAGAAAGTCAACACTTACAAGAACAGTTAGTACAAAGCCGCGTGTAGAAGAACAAACGCAGGATATAAACTGGGAATGCAGAAAGGAAGATGGTACTCTTTCAGCGGTTACATGGAGTAAAAATGAAGCAAAGCATACCATGAGCTTTACTATTCAGCCAGATGATGCAGTACGTCCATATGTGATTGTTCCTGATAATACAGAAAAGCCGGCTGCGGTAAAAGAAGCAAATATCAGTTTTTATGTATTTATCGATGGACATTATAAGCTGATAAAGAACCTCAATGCTGAGCAGCATTACATAATCAAAGCAAACAGTGGCCGAGCCAGTCGTTATTATTTGCGAGCCACACCAGATGATACGATTTCTAAAATTTACAGTGAGTTTGGTTTCACTCCGAGCAAGCTGGAGCCCGGCGCAGATCAGAAAGAGAAGATTCTGTTTGGTTATGCGACAGACAGCCGTGTGTTTGTACAGCACCCTTATAAGGACAACGATGGTACATGGTATATTCCTGTCCTGAAAAACGGGAAAGATGTATCTGTCTATTATTTCTCACAGCCAAACCCACTGAATCCAGACAGAATCGAAAATTATTTTGATCGTTTGACAGGACTTTCTTCTCAGGCTGGGCTGGCAGGAAGACATTTCAGTGTAGAGGGAAGTTTTCATCTGATTGAAGTGTTGGATCCACTGAACCTGACCAAAAGAGAGGCGATTAAGAGACAGTATGTAGGCCATGGGGAAGCATATACTGTGGAAGTACCAAAGAGGGCAAGTTTAGAAGGTGAGTATTATGGCAAGGAGATTGTCTGGAGTTGTACATCTAATGACAGGGACAAAAATGAGGTTCTTCCGGAACCGTCCGGAGATGATAAGGTAAAATTTGAAATTCCGAATATTAACTCATCTTATGAGGTGATCGCAGACAAACCGCTGGAGTCTGGGGCAGTCAGGGTTATCTATAATACAACTCGTTATATGAAGAAACTTCCTAAGGAAGCTAAGTTGACCCCTCAGGTTGAGAATAAGACAAGACATATAGATGATTATGAGAATGAAATAGAAGCTGGAAAACATAACGTCAAGTCACCATATCCTCTGGTTTATGATCATGAAGATAATGACAGCAAAGAGTTGGAACAGTATGAATTCGATCATTGGGATTACAGAAACAAAGACGGAAAGTGGCAGGAATGCGATGCAGGGGATCCTATTTCTGATCTTATAAATAATAATGCAAGACAGCCAATCACCCTCTATGCAGCGTGGCGTAAGGTTAGTAACCAAAATCGAAAACAGGTACAGTTTTATATCTGTAAGTCAGCGATGCCGGAAGATGGTTCGGTAGCATTACCAACCACGAATGTAGACGATTATACAAGTGCGGTTGCCGTGGCAAACTGTAATGTGAAGGCAAGTATATTGCATGATGTTCCAGTTCTTGGAAATAAGAATCCATCTACGTGGGAACAGTATGCGGATGGAAATAAGAGAGTGCAAGAACTTTTGCAGGGAACTAAACCAGATGAGGGATATATTGGAAATGGAGACTATATCTACAAGATAGATAGAATTCCTTCCGATGAAGAGGTATTCCAGACAATTCGTGAAAGCGGACGTATGATTCGTATCGGAGACAGGGAGATTCCGCCATCGAAATTAGATACCGAATTCTTCACCATTTATTGGTATTCTTTCAAAAGTGAAATGTCCGATGGGTGGCATATTGACGGACGTATTGTAGCAAAAAATGGTTACCTGACAGTAAAGAAAGATTTTGTCGGAATGCCGGAAGCAATAGAGAAAGTCAAGAAAGATTATTATATCCAGGTAGATATGGATGAAAAGCTTTTAGATGGAAAACCTCAGCCACCTGCATTTCATGAGCATATGAAACTTGTGCTTCCTTCTGAAGATAATCAGACGCCGGATGCAGAAGCTCCGCAAGCGGAGGATGCTCCAATAGAAGTTGTAGGTACATGGACAGATGATACACATACAAGCTGTACGTGGATCGTTAAGGCGGACTCATTCTGGAAATACACATTAAAAGAGTACAACTATAAGCCAAAAGATTCGAATGTGAAATTTTCAGGTTGGTACAATGTTCGCAATTCTCATGAACAAGGAGATAATGTAAATTCATGGGAAGCATATCCAGAAAGTGGAATTCAATTCACAGGACGTGGAATTGGACGCGGTGGTGAGACTCTTACTATTGAATTGGAGAACCGTTATCAGAAAGAGGGAATACTCACACTGAACAAATTTGATGAGTCTACCGGACAGGGAATGGAGAAGATCAATTTTGCTGTCAGTAAGAACGGTGTTGAGGAGGAAACGGTAACAACTGATAAATACGGAATCGCACAACTTCACATTCCGTTACAAGATGAAAACAAACAGAACAGAACAGCAACTGAGACGTATTTGTTGCGAGAGACAAACTTACCGACGGGATATGTAGACACAGGAGATATACAGATCACAGTTGAGATTGCCAATGGAGCATTCAAAATCACTGATGCAAAACTGGTGGATAGGGAGGCTAACGAAAATCAGGAGGCTGTTAAGGCACCAGTTGATGGTAAGATAGACGGAAAATCTGTTCTGCTTCAGCGAGGAGATACCAGCCTTAATATCCGAAATTTTGCTAAAACAGGCACTCTGCATATCAAAAAGACATGGGAAAATCCAAATGATGCACTGACGGAAAAACAGGTGAAAATCAGATTGTATCAGAATGGAATTTCTACAGGACAGGAATTCTTGCTGAATGAAGAGAACGGATGGGAACACACAGTCGACAATGTTCCACTATTCCAGGACAGAAATCCGGTGGAATATAAGGTGGAAGAAATCGAGATAGGAAAGACACATTATTCTTCGGACTACGGGGATGGTTTCCTATATTATGAAGTTATTTATCCAGAGATTCAGTATTTCGATTCAAATGGACAACAAATATTCCCGAAGGATGAGAATGAGTTCAAGGATGTTTCCAAGATGGAACTGGAAGTGCAGAATCTGCATTTCAATCTTGCTGAACGAAGTTTCTTAAAGACGGATGATCTTCCAAGAAACCGACTTGCTGGTGCAGGTTTTCTGTTCTACAAAGTACCGTATAATGATGTTACGAAAGAATATGCGGATGATACAGGATATACAGTAGATTATGACAATACACAGAGCAAGGACGATATCGTTCTGAAAAAGGATGGTCAGAAGTGTAATCCTGATTTTGACTTGCAACTGACTGATGAGAATGGAATGCTTCAGTTATCGGAGGAGATACCAGATGGCAGATACTGGATGGTAGAATCTGTTACTCCGAACAAAAAGGACAAAGCAGATAAAACCAAAACACAGTATCAGGATAACTTTAATTTATATATGGTCGATGTAGAATCCGATATTTTATTCCTATATGAGAAATCACCGACGACAAATACCTGGAGAGCTGTTTCGGACAGACATATCGTCAATCATCCGCAAAAAGGCGGGGTGACGGTTGAGATTACAAAGGAAGTCACTGGTCCACTTGGAAACCGCAAGAAGCCATTTGATATGGAAATTCTCTATTGGGAAGATGGTCAAAAGCTGCGTAGTAAGACACTTAGAACATCCTTGAAACATGGAGATAAAGTTACATTACAAAATGTAGATATATCTTCGGATATCATAATAACAGAAACTGTTGATACATCAAAATACGCTGTTTCGATTTCTAAAAAAGAAGAGAATGATAAGTATTCAAATCCAGTTCAGGCAACATCGAATGAAAATACGGCTGTCATGAAACAGCGGATTGAGGCTGCACGAGGAGATGTGATCGAGTTAAAAATCACAAACGAAAACACACAATCAATACCGGAAACAGGGGTTCGTCTGAGAACAAGCAGGCATGTATGGTTACTATTCGCCATAAGTATTATCATGATTCTGTTTTTCAGAAGAAGACGGAAAATAAGATAAACACTGCTATGGAACAAAACTTGCAAAAATACATCAGACATTTTACATGTTTGTTGCATTGAAGCCAAAAAAGAAAGTGCTATAATGATTGAAACGAACTAATACCGTGGATGTCCGAGTTGACCTAAAACAAATAAATCCCCTAGAAGGGTTATGGGCATCCATTTTTATGGAAGGATAGGATGAAGAACGAAACTGAACGGTCAAATGAAAACAACAATATAATACAGGAAACATCTGTAGCACAGGATATTGTTCAGTTGTTATTGAAGATTGCATTTATTATCTTAGCAGTATTTCTTATTTTTACATTTCTCTATGGAATTGTAAGAATAAATGATGTCTCCATGAAACCGGCAATCAAAGACGGTGATCTGGTCATGTATTACCGATTGGATAAAAGGTTTATCTCCGGTGATGTTGCAGTGTTTGAAGCTGATGGCAGAACCACGACCGGCCGTGTTGTGGCGGTAGCAGGAGACACTGTTGACATTACAAAAAACGGACTGAAGATAAATGGTGCAGAACAGATATCTCAGGACATTTACTTTGATACCACCCAATTCAAAGATGGAGTGGATTTCCCGGTCACAGTCGGGAGCGGCCAGGTATTTATACTTGGAGATAACAGACCTCAGGCATCGGACAGCCGAATTTATGGTTGTATTGATATAAAAGATGTCAAAGGAAAAGTCATCGCGATTATTCGGAGCAGGGGAATTTAATTACCGGATCCGTTAATCAAATAAAAAACAAAAGAATTCACAAGGGAGGAACTAAAATGAGCATGAAAAAATTCACTAAGAAAATGCTCGCTATTGTCGCAGCAGGTGCTATGACAATGGGACTGGCAATGCCGGCAATGGCAGCGGATCAAACAACGACAGACACAAAAGATAATGCAAAGGAAGCCTATATCAGCAAGACCTACAACACTGAGGTGAGAAAAGCAGAGACATTTAGCTTTACTGCTACACAGATTGTGGAGGGGGATGATGTAATACATACTGCTCATGCTGTTGAAATGCCAACAATCAGTTTTGAAACAACTGATCTTGGTACAACTACAAAAACTAAGAAAATTAATTTAGTAGGCACTGATTTTCCTGAAGCTGGTAGATATTCCTATACAGTAGAAGAGAACGAAACGGCTAATCCGTCTGTTACAGAGACAGCATATGAAAAACTGATTATGTCCGATGCTGAGTATAGAATGGATGTATATGTTGTTGAGAAAACTGGTGGAACACTTGAAATTGATAAGATCATTGTAAATAAGACAAAAGATGACAAAGGTAACGCAACAACAGGTAAAGTAGATATTGGTGGTGATGCAAGCAAGAATGGTTTCAACTTTGTCAACACCTATGTACAGGAAGCTGGTACAGGTGAGAAACCAGATCCGAATAAGCCAGATCCTGACTATAAAACAAACGGTGCATTGAACGTATCCAAGAAGGTTATTCAGAATGTAACAGATGCCGAAAAATCTCTTCCAACTGAGAAATTCGACTTTACTGCAAAATTTGAATTCCCGGCAGGAACAGATGCAAAAACACTTGGTGGTGTAAAAGACAAAGATGGTAAAGATGTTACGTTAGACGCGACTGGACAATGTACATTCCAGCTGGGAAATGGCGAGAACATGAAATTCACAGGTCTTCCAGTAGGAACAACGATTACCGTAACTGAGGCTGCAAAAGCAAACTACAAGGGAAGCACTGTAGTTACACTTAATGGTGTGGAGACATCTAAAGCAGCACAAAAATACAATGAAGCAATTACAGCCAGTGGTAAACTCGGCCAGAAAAAGAACATTGTTGACGTAACCAACAGATTCAACAACGTACCAACAACTGGTATTATCATGAACACTCTTCCATACGTTCTGATGGTTGCTCTTTGTGCTGTAGCACTGTTTGGATTCGTTGCTTTCAAACGCAAAAAAGTACAGAAATAATTTCATAAAATTATAAAAGAAACAGCAAAGGGAATGTGTGCGGCGATACTCCGTCGCATTCCTTTTTGCAATAAGAAAGGAAACTTCAGGAATATTTCATATGAAAAAAACAGCAAAGTTTTTAGTCAAAATAGTCGATCATATGGTGAATTTTATAGCGTTATTGCTGATTCTTATGGTAATGTTCCTGTCATGCTATATGTTATGGGATTCCAATCAGGTATATCAGGCGGCTGATGCGAAGAACTACGAAGCCTATATTCCAACAGAAAAACATACGAAATCTTTTAAAGAATTGCAGAAAATCAATCCGGATATTATTGGCTGGATTCGAATAAATGAAACAAACGTTAATTATCCGCTGCTTCAGGCAGAAGATGATGATACTTATATGAATACGGATGCCGAAGGCAAATATTCTTTAAGTGGTTCCATATTTTTGCACTGTGCAAACAAACCGGATTTTTCCGATTTTAACAATATGATATATGGACACCATATGGAAAAACACATGATGTTTGGAGATGTGGGGCTATTCGCAGATAAGGAGTATTTTGACGAACATCCATACGGAAATCTTTTTTTTGATGGAAAAGATCATGGAATTGAATTTTATGCATTGATTCAGGCAGATGCTTATAATGAGCGGCTGTTCAGTGTCAGTTCAGAGGAACCGGCAGTAAAACAGGCGTATCTGCAGGAAATATCGGACAATGCTTTATATAAAAGAAACTTTGAACTTACTGAAAATGACCATTTGGTTCTTCTGATAACATGTACCTCAGACATGACAAATGGAAGAAATATATTAGTAGGAAGGCTTACGGATCAGGTCTATCCTGAGAAAGAGAAAGCCAAGGATCTGGGAACTGGAATTGATAAATTAAAAGAAAAGATGATTCAGGTGCCGGTTATCTACTGGATACTTTTGCTAATTATCGTTCTATTGCTGATAGATAGAAAATTAAAGAAGAAGGGAAAGAAAAAACATGAAAATCCTTGATTTAAAGAAAACAGCTGTCATATTGGTGACTATGCTCCTTTTTCTGAGCATGCAGATATCAGCGTTTGCATCTGATAACTGTACTGTAGTGAAAATTCCGGTGAGACAGATCTTTGACAGTGAAGTGGAAGGTATTGCAGATGAATTCTCTTATATTATGACAACCGATCAAAGCGACGCACCAATGCCAGCCGGAAGCCGCAATATGCAGTATTCCTGGACAATGGAAAAGAATGCAGCAACAGAGATTATACTGAATGTGAAAACAGCAGGGCAGTATCATTATAACATTTATCAGACGACAGAAAAAAAAGATGATTATAACTATGATCAAAGCAGGTACTATGTGACTGTCGATGCTTACTATAATGAATCGAATCAGTTAAAAGTTGTCACAATTGTAACTAATGAGAAGGGGGAAAAAATAGAAGCAATCTCTTTTAAGAATAGTTATACTGGAGAAGAGAAGCCCAATCCAACACAGCCCTCAAACCCGTCACAACCATCTGGTCCGTCCAATTCAGATGAATCAGGAAAGATCAATAGTGTAAATAGTGTAAAGACTGGAGATGACAGTCCTGTTATGGGATATTTCTTATTGCTGTTTGGTTCACTGATTTGTCTAAGCGTTTTAATCCATGAAAAGCAGAAAAGAAATAAGGGAGAATCACAAGATGAGGCATAATATATGGAAAAAATACTTGAAGATCGTTTGTTCCTGTATTTTGATTTTGTCTATATGCTGTTTATCCTTAAATGTAGTTGAAGCATCTGACGCCATTGTAAAAATGGAAAGTGATTCACAGGAGACGGAGGACTTTATCAGTGACATTGAAAATCAGGAGACAGAACCGGAAATTTTGGCAGATGACGAACAACTTTCGGAGAGTGAGCAAATATTGGAACCAGAAAATGATCCAGAACATCCGGCTGAAACAGAGGATTCCGCAGACCAGATAACAGATATGGATGCACCGGAACAAATATCTGTACAGAGTCTGGAGGAAGAATTACTGGCGGTTGCCGAGAATGGAGAAGAAGCCTCAACAGATAGAGTAGAGTATGTAGATGTCAATGGAAACCCAATTGCAGGAGCACCTTCTGTCATTAAATTTGGAGCAATTGCGGATCATAAAGAGCTATCTATAGAAGGCAGACATTTCGAGTTTAAAAGTGCAAAAGTAAATGGAAAAAACTGTGTATACATCGGAAAATATAACGACACCATTTACTATAGTACAGATGGGGTGATTGCAATTAAGCTGGAAGAAGCTCAGAAATTAACGATGATGTACCAGGAGTATTACCTGGTCAGCATAGAGGAAGTGGTTCCTGATAATTGTACACCTGGTACAATCACCCAAAAAAATGGCAGCCTTGATGTACCGCTTGATATATCGAATTCGATTCGTGTAAATGCGGGAGAAAACTTTATGATTTCGGTAACTCCGGGCACAGACACATCAAAAGCAAATGATCCTAGGGCTAAGAGATTTAAAATCGCATCTGTTGTCTCTCAAAATGGAGCAACAATCACGCAGGAAAATGGAGATGAATATAAAGCAACCTATTCCATAAACGTTGTAAAAGACGATAAGATTACAATTACCTATGAGGAACAAAGCGTTTACAGAATAACCATTAATACAAAAGATATTAATGGAGAAGAATATATTAATATTGCGCACAGTGTAGCCAAGGGCTGGCAGTATTTGGAAGGCCAGGACAAAATTATGTGGACTTTTACACCAGATAAAGTCAGCGAAATGTCAGGCTATGAATTGGATATTCCAGCTTTTCATACAAATAGAGGATACCGTGTGATAAATATGGTGGTGAACGGTGCGTCCATTCAATCAACTAGTGGATCAGGAGGTCGTGAAGTACCTATAAATAAAGGTGATACTGTTTCATCAGCTCCGCGTAATTTAGATTTAACCACCGAGATGACAAATAGCTATACATCTAAGAAAGATGATGAAAAAGATTGTTCTTATGAATATACAATAAGTCTGAAAGTCCGAACCGGTAAATTTGAGGATTACAATTTTACCTTAGTACCATACAAAGAAGAACACGGAAGACAGGCTGTGACAGTAAGATTATTAACAGATGGATCCCGAAACGGTGAAGGTCTGGACGTAGTTATGTGGGACTATGAGAAACAGGCACTGGTTCCTATAAAAGATAATCAAACTGTGGATATGGATCCTGTAACGTATGAAGGAAGTAAAAAAACAAGACAGGTGCGGATTTTCTTTGCCAAGCCCAAAGCCGGTTATACGTATGATGCCGGTCAAGCAGGACAGATTACTGGTGTTTCCTATGGACGGCCACATGGCGCTGATCAAACATTAGACGGACGCAAAAGCGACGCTAATGCTGGCAACATAAATGATATGACAGCTACATCGCTTAAAAGCGGAAAAACTTCCTATATAATATACGACAATCAATGGCAGGCTGCGAAAGAGGCTGCGATAAAAGGGGGATATACCCGATATATAGCGTGGGGAGGAGCAAAACCATTAGATTTAGATAATGACTGGTATTTATACGATGCCACTTTTATGGTTGTATCTAGTGGTATTTATGTACATTATAATTCCGGTGCCGGTATGGGAGTGCTTCCTAACAATGCAGATGTGAAGAACATTCCGGATAATCCGGAGACAAGGAGTAATAACAAAACTCCTATGCATTCTTATGGAAAGAATCTGGAAACTGGAAAGGGAACAAGAGCTATAGGTACTACCTTTATTATGGGTGAAGGTTGGGCAGAACCCACTTGTGAAGGCTATGAATTTATAGGATGGAAGCTGAAAAACAAAGATGGTAAGTTAAGTCAAGAGACATATAGTAACGGTGAACTCTTTACGATTTCTGATGAGAATTACGGATATGCAAATAATACGGATCTGCCGGTATTCGCATCTAACAATTTTACAGGCTATCAGATTGTTGCACAGTGGAAAAAAACAGCAAAAAAAGAAGTAAAGGTTGAGCATTATCTCAAGATACCGGATGGAAAGGAAAAACTTGAGAAGACAACCTCAGGAACCATTTCATTTTCTGCTGACGGCGAAAGCGTTAAGGCGTTTGCGAACCCTGAGCCGGATGGAACATTTCCAGGTTATGTATTTGATGAAAGTGACAAGCAAAATACATTAGTAATGGATGTGACAAACAATGCTTCATCAGAGCCTGTCATATTAAGACTGTATTATAAACCCACTGTCTTGCATGTCAGTAAAACAGTGGAAGGGTATAATCAGGAGCCAAATAAAGAATTTACCTTTACACTCACAGCAACTCCGCCTGCAGGAGCAGATCAGGGTACATCGCAGATCAAGGACGGACAGATTTATATTACAAAAGGGTCTAAGGCGAAAGCAATACCCCTTTCTTTTGCAAATAACCAGGCAACCTTTACATTAAAAAAAGACGAATCGGTAAAGATTAATTGTCTGCCGACAGGCTGGTCATATAAGGTGTCCGAAGAGGATCCGGGTAAGAATTATAAGACAACATATAAAATCAACAATGGTTCCGCCACAGATGGAAGAGATGTATCTTACGAGATGGACAAAGAAACAGACATTGCATTTATTAATAAATCAACAATGGAACCGCCTGTAACAGGACGAACACTTGCAAACAATGGCCTGATGGTTTTGATGTTTTTTGTTCTTGCGATCAGCATGGTTGGTATGGTATTCTTTAAAAGAATAAATAAGAAGAACTGAAAAAGCTGATAATGAGATAAAGAGGAAAGGTTATACAATATCCCGAATTTATTAGACTTGAGGCGATAAAAGATGAAGCGCAAGGATAATAATTCGGGATTTTCCCTGTTTTGGAGAGGAGCAATTATGCAATTAAAAATTACAACGGATTATGCGATCAGAATCGTATATTATCTGGCTTGTCGTGGTGAAGTAATCACTGCGTCTGAGTTAGCTTACGAATTAAAGATTCCAGAAAGCTATATTCCAAAGATCACAAAAAAATTAAAAGAAGCGAATATAATTACAGCTTGCGAAGGAATAAAAGGTGGGTATTCACTTGTGAAAAAAACAGAAGATATTTCTCTGTTTGACATAATATCCTCCACGGAAGTAACCATGAAATTAAATCGTTGTTTAGAAGAGGATGGGTTTTGTTCCAGAAATGCAACAGAGCATTGTAAAGTACATAAAATATTGCTGGATGTGCAGCAAACTTATGACAATCTACTAAAGGGCATAAAGGTCTCGGAGATTATAAAACCAGATGCCGATGAGTTATCAGAATAGCTAAGAAAACAAACTAGAGAATATGAAAAACAATTATAGAAATAACTCCACCAATATATTAAAATAGATATAGCATAACATAATAAGGCAAAATAAAGATAAATCAAATCAATTGTAAAAGGAAGGGAATACAAATGGGGTATACAGTAAAGGACTTGCTTGAATCAAACAATTTCTCGGAAATGCAACTGATAAGTGATGATTCTGGAATTGGTCGTGAAATTAAAGGAGTCCGAATCATTGAAGTGCCAGATATGGAAAAATTCCTGGGGGGGGTGAGCTGCTCCTGACAAGTATGCGAGCCTATGAAGCCACAGAGGAAGATGTTTTTTTGCATCATTTAAAAGAATTGGATAAAAAGCAGATAAGTGGATTTATAGTAAAGTGCTGTCAGAGAACTGAACACCTGAAAAGACTGTTTGATATTTTAATGGAATTTTCGCAGGAACATCATTTGCCCGTGATAGAAATTTCTGAGGATTTGTATTTTTGGGGGATTATTAAGCATATACTACTTCAGTTGTGTGATATTGAAACTGCAAAACTGAAATATTTTAAGATGACACATGATAATTTAAATAATATTTTACTGAACGTGATAGATTCAAGGGAATCTATAGAGAGAATATTTTTCTTGATCAGTACCATGCTCGGGAATCCGGTCGGTTTATATAACGCAGATGGAACCTGTCTTTTTTCAAGTAATTCGGAAACACAGGATTTTAGAATTGAAAAAAATATTGCGGAATATAAGTCTGGAATTATAACCAGATATCAATATTTGTGTCAAAAAAGAAAAAATACTAACTATATTGAATATATTAAGAAGCTCAATATATTTGAAAGACAGGAAATGTATTTTGTTGTTTCAGAACAGAATGAACCATTGAGGGAATTAGATTTTATCGCGTTAGAGAATATTATCATTACATTACAGTTTAGTTTGATCAGACATGTATTAGAAGAGAATCTTGAAAAACGACATCTAAGAGATTTGGAATATCGTATGCTGAATGGTTCGCTGTCAAATGATGAAGAAAATGAAGTTGCAGGTATGCTTGGTCTTAATGATGCAGAGATATATCGGGTTGTCACTTTCCGTATGGATGCAATAAAGAATATGGAAAAATTTACCAATGCCCAGATAAAAGAAACAGAATTGGTCGAAAACGAAATTATACGTTATTTACCGAGGGAGCATATTTTTTTGCAAACCAACCAGATTGTATATATTCACAGAGAAACGGAACTGGAAACCGGATTGGAATTTCGTAAAAAACTGGAGAAACTGCAGCAAACGATACAAGAATTTCTAGTTAATAGGGGAGTTGAAATAGATTTTCTGATTGGTATAGGTAAAACTGTCACAGGATACCATGAATTGAAGGAGTCTTTTAAATCTTCTAAAATTGCGCTTAAATATATTAAAGTTATTAGACGAATAATCGGAGACGAGGATAAGTCAGTTATAGATAGTACAAAGGTAGGATTCTTTTATCAGATACTGGAAAAGATGAAAGATATAAATCAGTTGCAAGCGTTTATACCGGAGTCATTGAATAAACTTCGCCAGTACGATATTCAGAAAAATGGAGAGCTGGTTGATACATTGGAATGTTATCTGAATGTCAACCAAAGCTTAAAAAAGACTTCTGAATTAATGTTTATTCATTATCGAACTGTTTCATATCGTTTGCAGAAAATAATAGAAATAATGAATATAGATTTTAATAATCCAGCAGAAGTGCTTAGTGTTCGAATTGGATTGATAGCAATTCGAGTTCTTGAAGTAATGTAGAATTTTTAAGAATCTTTTGGGGAGGCAAAGATGAGATTCATAATATTAAAAATATTGGAATTGTTATAAAAGATAACGAATCACATGGTTAGTGTGGTTCGTTTTTTTGTCCATTAATCGCAAATGGAGCACTTTGAATAAAAAAACGTTAAAAATTTTTCATCCTTTGTGCATTATATTTTTAAGTTTAATAGCGTATAATATCACACTTGATGAGAAAGATTATCAGCGAAAAATATTGAAGATATCAAATTTTGATATTTTTTTTGATATAAACTAAGACCTCGCAGGGTTTAGATTAGAGGGATAACGATGCAACTGAAAAATTCGACAGATTACGCAATTAGAATTGTATGTTACTTAGCGGCACAGGAACGGATGGTATCTACATCAGAATTGTCACGGAAGCTAAATGTTTCTGCTAATTATGTTCCTAAAATAGCAAAAAAACTGAAAGATGCAAAAATAGTCAATGCCTGTGAAGGTATAAATGGTGGCTATATGCTGGCAAAACAACCGGAGAACATTTCTTTAATGGATATTATATCGTGTGTAGAGGAAACAATGGCAATTAATCGTTGTTTGGAAGAAGATCGTTTTTGTCCCAGAAATTTAGAAGATACCTGCAAGATACATAAAATATTGTTGAGTTTGCAGAATACATACAATAATAAATTAGAGAGCGTAAAGGTTTCAGACGTTATCCGTCCTGGAGAAGATGAATATTTTGGACGATTTTATGTTGTATTAAAACTGAACTTGAAAGAAAAAAGCTACGAGTGTGTATATTCACATATCCGTGAAGTGTATGAGAAAGTAAGGAAAACAAAAAGTTATGAAGAGTTCATAAATCAATATATAGAAAGATATGTGTATGCTTCTGATAAAAAAATGGTTCATGACTTCTTATCAATTGAAGGATTAGAAGAAAAGCTGGTTGATGGATGTATGGAAAAAGATCTTCCATATCGCAGAATTACTGGAAAAGATAAGAATGCATATGTTTGGATGGAAGCAAAAAAATATATAGATGCAAATGAGAATACTGCAATTATTACCTTACATAATGAGAAGATTCTACAGAACACGGTTATAAAGATGGAACAGGATATGGCAAAGCAGTATTGGGATATGGTATCACTTTTAACTACTGTATTAAATCATAATCAGTTAGTTGAAGTAGGGTATCAAGATGATATCAGTTTCTATACGAAACAGGTATATCTTCAATTACAGAAAAAATATCCGGAATATGGAATTACGGATGAAGAAATTGCTTCAGTAGCCCATTTGGCACCGATTCATGATATTGGAAAGATAAAAGTACCAATTGAAATTTTAAATAAGAATGGAAAATTGACAGATGAAGAAATGAATGTAGTAAAGCAACATCCATTAGTAGGTGCGGCGATGACCCAGAGATTCCCAGAGGGGATAACAACGGAAAAGCTGAACAAATATAGCTATGAAATATGCAGACACCACCATGAAAGATATGATGGATCAGGATATCCAGACGGTTTAAAAGGGAATGCGATTCCGATGTGCGCACAGGTCGTTGGGATTGTTGATGCTTACGATGCATTGATCAATGATCGTCCATACAAAAGAAAATATGAACCAGAAGAGGCGATACGGATGATTTCAAATGGTGAATGCGGAGCGTTTTCTAAAAAACTGATCCAGTGCTTGACGGCGGCAGCAAAGCAGCCAGAGTGGTTAAAAGTAACAAAAAGTCAAGCATGACAGAAGATTTGAGGCGATTTTATGAACAAGAAATTGAGTGTTTTAAGACGAATTACAGCAGTTGTTCTGTGTGTTACATTATTATCTTCGCAAGTCGTAGTTGCGAATGCTGAAGATTCAGAAAGAATGAATGTGCAGACCAATAGTGAATTTACAGATATATCGGAACAGGATGGTTTCAGCAGTGATACATCTGAAATATCTGATATCACGGAAAGTGATATTCCTGATTCTTTTGAAGGAGAATCAGAGCCAAATACAGATATTAGTTCTGAAGTAACAGAGGAATTTGGTAATTCTGAAGATCAAGGATTTACAGATGGAGAAGAAACAATTATCGAGGATGAAAACACCTCAGATACTTTGGAAGAAGCAAATCCAGATTATGAAGATGGAAAAATATGTATCTACAATTACCAGCAACTTCTGCAAATCGGTACAGGAACACAGATGTTTTCCGGAGACAAAGATGGAAATGTTGGTGAAGGGGATAAGGTTCTTGCAGATGGTGCAGAACTTACCTATGCATCAGACGCTTCCTATTGTTTGATGAATGATATTCCAATAGATAATGAAAATGTCTGGAACTTCCCATCAGATTTTACAGGTAGCATCACTTCATCATCAGAGCGCACGGGCAACACAGTATATGATTCAGTGACTGATACGATTTATGTGTATAACCGATACCAGCTTGAATTGATGAAAGGGGAATCTTCAGACAGCGAACCTGTAATGAGCGAGGATTATATTGCTGAAAAAGTTGGAATGGGACAGGTTTTTACACTGGAAGATGGTTCCTATCTTACTTACAGCAAAACACATAATTATGTGCTTGCTTCTTCATTTACAACAGAAACACCGGAGCTTCTTGCAAATAAGGCTGGGACAGAGGAGACAACTCAGGATATTACTAGCGCATATCCGTCCGACTATGAAGGAAGAAATTATTTCGGTCAGGTGGTAAAAAAGATTGGTGATAAAAATTATATTCTGATTGGAAATGAAACACAGCTTCGGGCAATCGGAACAGATACGGATGTGACAGAGCCAATCTGGCGAGTGTATGAAACAAGAGAGAAAAAGCCGGGAATACTTGGGGGCGCACTGAGTGGATATACAGCCTGGAAACCAGTAGCTGATACACAGACATACAAAACAGAACTGTATTATCCGGGTGATGCGGATATTGTAAAGTTTAATGATACATATAATTGGTCTGGAAAAGAATTGTATGGAAATAAAAAAGGTGACCATAAGCTGGGAGAAACAGAATATCTGGATAATTCATCCTTGGATATAGCTGGCACAACAGCTACAAAGCGTTATGTATATGTGAGCAGTACTATTCAGGAGTCAGCCGATATGACGGTAACTGCGACAGACAGTACTGCCAGTGCTTCCGAAGCGGCATCTGTTGAAGCAGGTGCAACTGTAAAAGACAGAGATTTGATTGATATGACTCCGCCAGACAGCGAGGAAGCAGCTGAGACAGGAAGTAATGATGAAACCTTTACAAGTGGTGAGGATGAAAGTAATTTTTCAGATGATGCGAATCCGGAAAGTATTACGGTTGATGAGAACAAAACTTACGTCCTTACCTATGATACATCCAAAAGTAGCAATACCAATATTGCAGGAGCTGGATATAAATACAGTAAGGATGCGAATTACATTATCTTTCGTGATATTGATCTTTCCAAAGAGGGGACAAATTCTAATGGAGAAGATGATGATTGGGATCCTATTGACAATTATCAGGGAAACATGGAAGGCCGAAAGGGAATGGTTGAAGGTCAGAGTATAACCATCAGCCATATCAACATTTCACAGGCTAATGCAGTCAATCAGGACAACCAGGCAGAATATGGTATTGGATTTTTCAGAAATCTGACGACCCCGTATTCTACATCGCTGACAATATCCCAAAATCCAATCACTGTGAAAAATATTACCCTTTCTGATGTGACGGTTTCTACAACAACACAAAAGGTTAAACAAAATTTTAGTTTGATTGGAGGCGTGTTGAAGCTCCTGCTTGGAAATTTAAGTGGATTGGAACCGGATCCACAATCCCTGGCAACAGGAGGATTTGCTGGTGTTGTAAAAGGAAATATCCAGATTGAAAACTGCAATGTGGAAAATTTACATGGAGTTTCCAATGTAAATGACCGGACCGGTGGCTTCGCAGGTTATGTCAGTGGTATGACACAGTATGATTTGGTATCAAGTGGCTTAGGAGGTCTGGTTGATACTTTAACAAAAATCCTGAATCTGATTCCGCTGCTTGGAGTCGGTGATTTGCTGACTCTCCTTTTAAATGGAGGATTACTCAGTGTAAAAAATCTTATTCCGATAGGCTATGTCAATCCAAGTATTCAGAATTGTTCTGTAAGCGGTGACACTTCTGTTACAGGTCAGAAGAGTACCGGTGGATTCGCCGGGGAAGCCATCGGTGCAGTGATGAAAAACTGTTCTGTAGGTGGAAGTACCACAGTGTCCGGAAATGACTGTTCTGGTGGATTTGTGGGACGTTCTGCGAATGCAGTCGTGGTAGGTGCATTAAGCAGCCTTGGTATTGAACTTATGGGAAATTTCCCGGTCAATACAGTTATGCTGAACTGTAGAATCGACGGAGCGGTAAACGTATCTGCACAGGGGACCCCATCTAAAGAAAGTGGTTATGCAGGCGGATTTATAGGAGAAATGCGAAATAGTTATGCGGTGGACTGCAGTATTTCCTCTCTTGGCACAGTGTCCGGAAAAGATTATACCGGAGGATTTGCCGGTATAGCAACTCTTGGTGATGTAGCGGATATTGATGAAAGCCAGGGACTTCTGGTAATTGTAAAGGATCTTCTTACAGGGTTGTTAAATGGTAAATTAACCAACATGGATCTTTTGAACCTGGTGGGACTTCGACCTTCTGTTATAAGCGGATGCACCATTGCAGGAGATAGCATTTCTGTAACAGCAAACGGTAAAAATGCCGGTGGACTTGTGGGATATGCAGGGGCTGTCCAGATTTCCAATACTTTAGAACTTACAGACGATTCAAAGTCAACTACAAAAGCCCTCCAGCGAGTGCTTACTAAGACTGGCGTTACCTATGAATTTGCAGACCGTGTGAATCAGATCAATGCAGCTTCCTCAATGAAGGTTTCAGCAACAGAGAATGCAGGAGGAATCTTAGGCTATGCGAAAATGACCAGTGTCGGTGATGTCCTTGGTGGAACAGTTAAAGCAGCGGATTACATGCGTTTTGAATGTAAAGACTGTTCCGTAAATGGAGGCTCTTCCGGTCTTACTGTTACTGCGTCAGATAAGGAGAATGGTCGTGCTGGAGGTACTATCGGTTATGGAACAGGTGGAGAAGTAAGGAGAACATCCGTCACAAATCTGAATTCCGTAACGGCGGGAAAGTGTGCAGGCGGTTTTGCAGGATATTTCGGAAGCGGTACCCTTGCCAATGTTGGCGGTATTAAGCTTCTTGGATTACCGCTACTAAAAATTGACAGCCTTCTTTCTGTAGGCCAGATGATTGAGACATTTACAGTTGACAGCACTGTTTCAGGTGTTTCGTCAGGATATAGTGTGTCTACTGGTAATGAGAAAGGTTATAGTGGTGGCTTTATTGGAGAATGCATTAGTGGACGAGCAAGGGACACTAAGATCAGCAACCTGAAAACTGTTACTGCATCTGCAACATCAGGAAAAGCCGGAGGCTTTGCAGGTTTTGCTAAAGCCGGAGATGCATTAAGTGCTGGAGATTCCACTACATCAAAACTGACAGGAATTGAATTAGAGAATCTGCTTGGAGTTGTCAGTGCCCTGAGACCGGAGTTCAACAATACTTCTATTGCCTATGTTTCGAATGGTTCTGACCCTCAGGTATCCGCTGATATGGCGGGCGGCTTTGTGGGAGACGGACAGGCTGTAGATATCAATTATGGAAACAACAATTCCGGATTCAAAGCAGACACAGACACCAATCCATCTTCGAATGAATCTACAGATGAAAAGAATAGTGAAGAAGATTTCAGTTCAACAGACACGAATAGTGAGGATGGAACAACCAAAGGCGAGACTGGTGCGATTGCAACAACAAATATTACCGGACTCTCTTATATAAAGGGAACCAGCTATGCCGGTGGTTTTGCAGGAAGGCTGATGCCTGGTGATGTGGCACAGACAGGTTCTATTAAGTTACTGGGCCTCTTGAATGTAAATCAACTTCTCAGTGTCATGGATGTGGCTTATCCGAGAATTTCCGATTCTTCTATTGAAGGAAACAATTTAGTCGTAACAGCATCCGGAAAAAATGATGATGAGGCGCTTGGAGATGCCGGAGGATACATCGGTAATGGAAAAGCAGTTATGGTTAAAAACTCTGATGTGACCAATGTAAAAGAAGTCACAGCACCATATCATGCCGGTGGCTATATCGGAATTATGCGCTCCGGAAGTGCAGCGGAGGCAGGAGATGCCACAGGAGATCTTTTGAATAGTGTCCTTGGTAAGATCCTGAGTCTGAAAGAGCTGGCAAGTGTCCTTCAGGCGGCATCCAGCAAAATTACAAATTGCAAAGTTGCTGGTACCGCAGATGGATTGACTGTTACGGCTGACAGCGGATTTGAAAACGCAGAAGGCTATGCAGGTGGCTTCGTTGGAGAGATGCAGAGCGGTCATGTAGATAATTCAGCAAATGCTGTTGATTCCGGAAAAGGAACGGCAGTAGAAAATCTTCTGAAAGTAGAAGGACTTCGTTATGCCGGAGGATTCGGAGGTCTGGTAAAAGCTGGAGCGGTTGCAGAGATTGGAGCTAAATCATCAATTCTTACAAAACTGGTTGATCTGACAGGATTACTATCCCTGGTCAATGCTTTTGTTCCGGTGATCAGTAATGCCAGTGTTAATTCTGTAGAAAAAGGGTTTACCGTTACCGTTACAGGTACTCTTGAAAAAGATAGCACCAACGATGCGGATGCCGGAAGTGCCGGAGGCTTTATCGGATGCGGAACTGGTGTACAGATCAGCAATTCCGATGTAAATAAACTGCAGCATACCGGTGTCAGTGAGCCAAAGAATCTGCAGCAGGAAGATGGTAGTAGTTATTACGGAACTGGAAGTGAGTATGCGGTAAGTGGTTATCGTTATGCCGGCGGCTATATTGGGAAAGCTGCAATGGGAAGTACGGCGGCTATCGGAGGTGCAAGCGTTCTGGATCATGTACTTTCTGCTACAAATCTGTTATCAGCATTGACCGTAGTTGCATCTATCATAGACAGTTCAGATGTTTACGGAGCGATAGGCGGATTTAATGTTCTTGCAACAGATGGAGACGGTGATACCGGAAAAGCTGGTGGATATGCAGGAGAACTTCTTGGAGTTCAGATTCAGAATAGTAATTCTTATAATTTTGCACATATCATAGGGCGTGAAAGTGCCGGTGGATATGTTGGAACCATGGAGCCGGGGAGTGCGGCAGATGTGGTAAATGGATTAAGTGCTCTTGGAGGACTGATCAAGGCAGATAATCTTCTTGGCGTTTTGCAGGCATTTGTTCCTGTGATCAAAAACAGCGAAACAACCTGTGTACCTTGTGGAGGTGCTGTGAGGGCTCAGTCTGAAAGTGATGACAGCATTTACCGTGGACTTGCAGGAGGATATGCAGGTTACAACTATGGCGGTCAGATCTGGGGAAACAATACGGATAACTGGAAAGGCGCTGCATATACAGGAAACGTAAGGGAATGTGCGGCTTATCGTATCCGTTCCGTATATGGAACGGAATATGCCGGAGGGTATACAGGACTGATGCGGTGTGCGAATGTTGCAGATACAGGAAGTCTAAAGGTTTTATTTGGTCTTATCAAACTAGATAATCCGCTGACGCTTCTTCAGGCAGTGTATCCGACAGAAAAGAATACAACTGTTTATGGACCGCTTCGTGGACTGGATACGGATACCTGGAACAAATGGGTTGGTGCTGTCGGTTCTTATGGAAGTTACGGTAATAAATTACAGGCACTTGGTGAAGTCAATGATCAAGAACAGTTAAATGAGATCATTTCTCAGTATGCATATGGATACGCAGTCACAGCAGGAAGGAGCATTCTGGCAAGTAAAGCAACACAGGGCGGTTCTGCCGGAGGCTATGTAGGCCGTATGGAAGGCGGTACCGTGACAAAGGGAACTGCAACAGATCTTCAGTCAGTGGAAGCCTTCAGAAGCAGCGGTGGATTTGCAGGTGAGATGCTTACCGGTTCTGTGGCAAACACAGGTGACGTTTCACTGGCAGGTCTTAAGATTATCGGTGCAGACGGTCTGGCGGCATTAAAAACCTTTGTGCCGGTTGTAAAACAGTCCAAGGTGGAAGGCTATCGTTCCGGAGCAAGGATCAAAGCAACCGGTATTGCAGACAAAGACCCGGCAGGATTTGCCGGAGGCTATGTGGGAAGAATGATCGGCGGTCAGATCTGGGGAGATGAAACTACCTCCTGCAGTATCACAAATTTAAGGCGTGTAGATGGAACTTCCTATGTAGGCGGTTTTGCTGGAAAAGTAGATCCAGGTAGTGTGGCAGCTATTGATACAGCTACAAAGCAGGGACTTTTGAATAAGCTTCTGGATGTTCTTATGGTAAATGCTCCGGCAGAACTGATTAAGGTTCTGAATGCTACTGTTTCCACCATCCGCTGTGCATCTGTGTCAGCCTGGGATGACTGGGGCCTGATCGTAAACGGAACCTATCAAAATGGAAGCAATACAGGGTATGCAAAAGCAGCTGGAGGATTCGCAGGAAGTCTTTGTGGAGCAGTTCTTGGCGAGAAGGATAAACCGGAAAGCGGAATCCGTGCAGACAAGATTCGCTCTGTAGTAGCCGGTGAATATGTCGGCGGATGCTTCGGTATTGCGGATGTTTCCGGTGCCGCAAACATTAGTGCAGGTAATGAGACCTCGGTATTACAGTATCTTTTAAAACTTGGAAAAACCGATGTGTTGGATGCGTTTCGAAGCTATGTATATTACGGAAATGTCACCGGCAGCCCGGATGCAGGGCTTGGTGTCAGTGCAAACACAGCGACAAAATCAGGTCAGAATAATGAAGTAACATACAGCGGTACAGCCGGAGGCTTTGGCGGTTCCATGTTAAATGGTTCAGTCAAAAACAGCAATGTAACAGGATTAAATTATGTAACTGGACTGAACAGCGTAGGCGGTTTTGTAGGTTACTCTGGAAAAAGCGGAGTTGTGAAAATGGAGAAGCTGGATGTACTGGGAAATAATACCGGACAGCTTCTGGGCGGTGCACTCGGTGTCCTGGATATTTTTGGCTCCCACATTGATGACAGCAGTGTGACAGGCATACCTGGAGGTTATACCGTTCAGAGTAAAGGCGGAGAGGAACAGATCGCAGGAGGATTTATCGGCTATGCAAACCTTGCCAGAATGTCAGGCTGTAATGCCGGAGATGCTCAAAATCAGGAAAATAGTCTGAAACTGGTAGAATCCGGTGGAACAGCCGGAGGCTTCGCAGGAAGAACAAGCTTTGCCTACCTTGCGGATGTAAAACTGGATTCTACAGTGGTGGATGCGTTGCTCGTAGTTCTGGATCAGCTTGTAAGGGCGTTGTATTTGGATAAGATCCAGGATTCCGACTTGTTGCATATCAATCTTGGAATTGTAAAGGTTGATGCGCTGTACGATGGAAATCTCATCCATGTAAATCTGCTGGGATTGGATATTTCTGTCGGGCTGTCTAAGAAGCCGACAGATAACGATCAGCAGACTGATTTTGCAATCATTAAGATCGGAGATTCTTCTATCAAGCTTCCATGTGATAAGAATGGAATCATAACGAAAGATAATGATGTAAAGTCCAATATCAGTGTCAACTTGATTAAGGCAAACAGGACAAAAATTACAGACAGCAATGTATATGGAATCAGTACGGGATACGATGCCTATGCCGGCGGTGCCGGAAATGATGCAGACGGTACTGCAACAGATGGACGAAGCGGAGGCTTTGTAGGATATAACGACGAAGGACTGCTGAAAAATAACAACATGTATTACTGCGATGTGGTCCGTGGAACATCTAAATTGGTGGGACCATTCAGCGGAAAAAGTGATCTGGAATCTGTATATGACTTTAATACAAAAGCAGGTGTAGAAGGTGAGAATAACAATTATCGTATTTACCGAAAACCGGCGATTAGTTTTGATGAGATCAAAAAGAATTCGAAACTTCTGACAGATACGTTCAGTCAGGAAAATGGATGGAGCATCTTCTCAGTAAAACATGTAGTGCAGGTAGATGAGTATAACACATTGCAGAATGCAGTTATGGCAACAAAAGATTCTTCTGAAACAGCAGATCTGAATGTTTATGTATCAGATGCAAAAGCTGTTCTGATGTCAGATACCAAAACTACTGTAAATACAGGGGATAGCACGTCACCGGAACCATCTGATACACAGGATCCATGTGATGAATTTGTAAATCTGACCATTAATAAGGTATGGAAAGATTTCCGGAATATGGACAACATCAGACCAGACACTATTAAGATTACAATTTCCAGAAGCTGGACGGATGCGGAAGGAACAAAACATACAGAAGTTGTGCCGGGATATGAAAACTATGAAATAAAAGGTGATATCTCAAAATCTACATGGCAGAAAGTGGTTGAAACTCTTCCAGCCTACATAAAAGATGATGCTGAAAAACCGCATTATTATGAATACTCTGTTACGGAAACGGAAATAAAAGGATATACAACTACAATAAAAAGCTCTGATGATGGATTTACCTTCACGATTATCAACCGGCATTTTGCACTGCTTCCGGATACCGGCGGCGAGGGCATTATGATGTTTATCATAGCAGGTGGCCTGTTGTTAGCGTTCCTGCTTTATACTGGACGCAGAAGGAAACGGAAACAGACGATGTAGGAAAGGGGGAGTAGAGTCATGAGAGAGATATGGCTGCGTGGGGAACTTCCACCGTAAAAGCTGAAGGAATCCCAAGCGAACCAATAAAAAATCAAAAGAAAGTGAGAAGAGGAACATGAAGAAATTAGTATCAAGATTTATGGCAGTTCTGATGGCAATGACCATGATACTGTCCATGAGCATGACTGCATTTGCAGCAGATGCAGCAGATGCTCCAAAAGGAACCCTGACAGTCAACAATACAGTGGAAGGAAAGACTCTGGATCTGTATCAGATTTTTACAGCAACAAAAAGTGGCGAGAATGTAGCATATACACTGAACAGAGCATATGAAGGATTTTTTAAGAATAATACTAGAATTCCAGGATCTGAAAGTTTAACAGGCGAAGCTTTAAGTGAAGCGGCATATAACTATGTTAAAGAACAGGTCGGAGCAAATGGAGAGGCTGATACAGCGAAAACATTTGCTAAAGATGTGCTTGGATGGATTTTAGATTCAAAGAACAATATTACAGTAACAACAACAGTTAATACAACAGAAAATTCTACACAGATTTCTGGTTTAGCATATGGATACTATTTAGTTTATCCAAAAGGAGCAACAGATACCTCCACAGCACCAGGAAATGGAAATCAGACTTATACATCTGCAGCATCTTTAGTTAACATTACAGCTGATACAGCTACGATTAACATGAAGAGCAATTACCCGACAGTAGATAAGAAACTTGTTTCAACACAAACACCAGGTAATAATTCAATCACAGTAAATGGTATTACTAATCCTAGTTGGGAAAGTATTCATCAGGGAATCTTAGGTGAAGATGATGAGAACGCTCCTGAGGATACCATTGCACCACGTGGTGCAGCATATGAAAAGAAAGCTGGGGATTTTGCAATTGGTGACACCGTTACTTACCAGCTGACTTCTAAAGTACCGGATATGACAGGATATAATTCTTATACTTTTAAATTTACCGATACATTATCAAAAGGACTAGACTTAAAAGCAATTCTGTCTGTAAAGGTTGGAGATACAGAACTCAAAGCAGGTAAAACAGGAGCTAACACATACTTACCGACATATACGACAAATACCAATGGAACACATACACTAACTATTAGCTTTAATGAGTTTTATAACAACTTTAAGAATAGAACAGGCGATACAATCACAGTTGTTTATACTGCAACGTTAAACAAAGATGCTGTTATCGGTATGAATCCAAATACCAACAAGGCGGTTGTTGAGTACAGTAATGATCCGAAGTCAGATGGAACAGGTAAATCTGAGCCAAGCATCGTAGATGTACATACCTTTGATTTCACAATTTATAAATATTATTTAAAAGACCAGAATAATAAAGAAGATAAGACTGCACTTGCAAAGGCAGAATTTGAGCTTTACAAGGGAAACACAGAAGGTACTGCAGCAGATGAACAGGCGAAGGTTAATATTGTAGACGAAGGAGAAGGTGTATACCGTCAGGCAACAGCCGATGAAGCTAAAGCAACAGGCTTTACTTCTGCAAAAATTGTATCCGATGCTGACGGAAAAGTACTTGTAAAAGGTCTTGATGCTGGAACTTATTACTTAAGAGAGACAAAAGCACCAGAAGGATACAATAAGCTTCTCGGCGATATCAAGGTTGAGATTAAAGCAAACTATGATCCAAAAACCGGAAAACTGACAAGCTATTCAGTTGATTACACATACAATGGACCTACAACAACAGGTACAGAAATTAAAGATACAAAAACTTCTCCAGAAGTAGCTGTAGAAAACAAAACAGGTGCACAGCTTCCATCTACTGGTAGCAAGGGTGCCCTTATGGTAACACTGGCTGGTATCGTTCTTTTCGGTGCATTAACAGCAAGCAAAGCTTTTGGCAAAAAGAAAACAAAAAACTAAGCATTCTGAAGTTTAAGAATGGATAAAAAGACAGTTCATCTTCCCGGTATTGTACCGGGAGGATGTCTGCTTTTTCTGAAATGTCCAGTGTGGACTGGATATTTCAGAAGAAACAGACGAAAAGGTGAAAGGTATTATGAAGAAAGTAGTAAAAATACTAAGAGGAATCGGATATCTGATGGCATTTTCTTTAATCCTGTATCCGGTAGTGAGTAATTACATTAATCAGATGAACAGCACAACCATTGCTACAGATTATGAACAGGAAGTTTCGCATTTGTCGGAAGAACAGGAAAATGCAATGATCAAGCAGGCACAGGACTACAACGAAAGCCTGATCGGAATTGGTTCCATAGCAGATCCATTTTCAGAAAGCAATGAAAACCAGACAGAAGATGATGAGTATAACAAACTTTTGAAAATTGATGATACTGGAATGATGGGATATATTGATATCCCAAAGCTTGATGTTGTTCTTCCGGTTTATCATGGAACATCCGAAAAAGTACTGCAGTCAGGTGTAGGACATCTGAAAAACACCTCGCTTCCGGTAGGCGGTGAGAGCTGTCATGCGGTATTATCCGGACACCGTGGACTTGCAAATGCCAAGATATTCACCGACCTGAACAAGATGGAGGTTGGAGATGTATTTTATATTAAAGTTCTTCATCATACCTTTGCCTATCAGGTGGATCAGATCCTTACGGTACTTCCGTCAGATACAGATGCTTTACAAATTGAAAAAGGCAAGGATTATGTAACGCTGGTCACATGCACTCCTTATGCAGTTAATACACACAGACTGCTTGTACGTGGCACCAGAATTCCGTATGAAGAGGCACAGAAGATAGATGAGGAAGTTGGTCTTCATCATACAATTCCATTCAATTTGATTCTATTGATTGGGGGAATTGTTGCTTTGATCATCATATGGGTGAGCATTAAATCTCATAAACGCAGGAAGGAGAAAAAACATGAGCAGAATAATTAAACATAAGCGAATATATATGTGTATGGCCAGTGTGATGTGTATGCTTTTACTCCTCATTCCGTTACCTGTGTCTGCGAATGATCAGGGAAGTATATTATTAAAAGCAACTGTTGAAGATGAGACCACGGTATATAAGCTAAGTAATATTGAATTTACGATGTATCAGGTTGGAACATATAAAAATAATTCATGGGCATTAGTGAGTGAGTTTGCAAAGTCTGGAGTCATATTTGATTTTGAGGATTCTTCTGCTCAGGCAGAAGCTGCAAAAAAACTGGGAAAATATGTACAGGATAACGGCATCCAAGGAATATCAGGGAAGACCAATTCCGATGGCGAAGTTATGTACAGAGATCTGGAAAAAGGTGTGTATCTTTTTGTGCAGACACAAAAAACACAAATTGGAAATCAAGTATATCAAAGCGAACCTTTTATCATAACAGTTCCAGGTAATTATGATGGTCAGATAATTTGGAATGTAACGGCAGAGCCTAAATTTAAAAATGAATCGATACCACCAATTACCACGAATACGCCACCAGTTTCAGAAGAACCATCAGGTGATAATAGCAGTCATACTCCAAATGTAAAAACGGGAGACGATACGAATGTAATTATGTGGCTTTCCTTAATGGGAATATCCTTAATCATATTTAGTATATGCAAAAGAAAATCCCATAAATAATATGAGAAGATCGGGAAATCCCAGTCTTTTCGTTTCGTTATATAACTGTCATAATCCAAAAACAAATACCTCCGGAGGTGCACCGTATGGCGTCACCTGGGAGAAAATGGGTTTTAAACCATGGGAAGATTTGAAAGAAAATGAGTGAGTTGCCAGTGCAATCTTATTTATCTCTTGTGACAGAAATAGGTTCCCGTTTTGCTGGAAGTAAGTCTGAACTGATCTCAGGAGAATTAAGCAGTGCTGTGAAATTCTGTCTGATGATATCCAGTGTCTTCTGCTTTTTCTGTAATTCCTGCTTTTCACGGACAGTAGCAGCCTGTTCAGATTCAAGATTTTCTATCCGCTTCTGGATTTTATTAGAGCTTGGGATTTTGGTAACACCGAGATCCTGAAGCTCTTTTTTTAGTGAATCGTGGAGTTGGTATTCTGCTTGATGTTTGGTCCGGTATGCGTTTGGATTTTTAGCAGATTTGCAATCTTCAATCACTTTACGGCAGGGCCGGTAAGAATCACAATGTTTTTGAATGACTTTCTGCGTGTTCAGTTCATTGTTGATTTGTGTTATTCTCTGTTCAGCCGCTTTAACAGAAGCATCAACATCAGAAACATGCTGTTGAAAATCTTCATAATTCAGCAGATTATTTTCAGAAAGATAGTTGAAGGTGCGGGTTGCCTCTTTTAGATTATTTAGTTTTGCCCAACGTTCAAATCCTTCTCGATTGCCGGTTGTAACATAAGTGGAAATATTGATATACAGGCGAGCATCTCTGGACAGATGCTTTGGAGTTTTCACTTTGCTACGATTTTTTGCCAGACGGATGCGGACATTTTCTTCGCTATAATAACTTCCGAGAGATTTCATGTAAGTGAAGTCCTTCTGCTCCGGTGCACGGAAGGACAGGTGTTTTCCTTGGCGGACTTCATATCCGGCTAACTGCATTTTTTGTAGAAATTCCTCATAGTTGATGGAAGTCCAGATTGCCTTATCAACTGCAACACGTAGCTTGACTTTCCAACTGGTGCCATGATGATATTCCATGTTCTCTTTATAGCTTTTTCCTTTTTCTCCGGTTGGCATACTGGTGGCAAGTCCATTTTCCTGTCAGATGCGATTACTGATCCGGCAGATTTTATGGTAGCTCCGCTTATTGGAAATGATCATTAACGCCCATTGTCACCGTAACCTGTTGGATGAATCTTGTATTCAGGTCGCAGTTTATGATGAAAGACTGGAGGTGACTTCTCCGGGTGGATTATATAACGGATTAACTTATGAGGAAGTCATGAATGGTCATTCGAAGATCCGGAATAAAGGCATTGCCAATATATTCAGTCAGATGGGACTTGTAGAGGCATGGGGAAGCGGAATAAAAAGAATCCTTAATGCAGCAGAAGAGTATGGACTTTTGAAGCCGAGATTTCAGGAATTCGATAATATGTTTCGGGTAGAGTTGTTCCGTAGTTCATTTTCGATGACAAATGGAAAAGAAAACATCGGAGAAGCATCGGAGGTAGTGTGGAGAACAGACCTCAACGATACACAGAAAAAGATTATAAAGTTACTTTCAGAAGATCATCAATTATCAGCAGTTAAGTTAGC
>OGRH01000514.1_pt1 | contig 31236 bp, 10 predicted proteins | sample 1553461 | NCBI WGS metagenome assembly OGRH01 (sample SAMEA2580092, study PRJEB22360) | human gut metagenome | biome: human gut; feature: human-associated habitat; material: faeces | place: Denmark | collected 2008/2010
AATCTTTTCAAGGCTCATTTCGAGCAAATATTTTCTCATAAAAGACATAAAACAGTTGATGGCGGGCGGTGGCATCGTACTGATTGGAATAAACCTGATTCCACAGCTTGCAACTTTGTTTGGATAAATAAATGGGTGGAATAACCGAAAAAATAACAGAGTTCATAAAGGATCTGCTAACAGGCTGGATCACATCAAACCTGGATACCATGTTCACCGATGTAAATACCAAAGTAGAAACGATTGCTACAGAGGTTGGGAAAACACCCCAAAATTGGAACAGTGGCATTTTTTCCATGATAAAAAATCTGTCGGATAATGTCATTGTCCCCATTGCGGGGATGATTATTACATTTGTACTGTGTTATGAGCTGATTTCCATGATTATGGAAAAAAACAATATGCACGATACGGATACGTTTATGTTTTTCAAATACATTTTTAAGATGTGGGTAGCGGTATATCTGGTTACTCATACTTTTGATATTGCGATGGCAATTTTTGATGTAGCGAATCATGTGGTATCCAATGCTGGCGGTATGATAACCGGTTCCGCATCTATTGATGTTACAGAAGCATTGAAAACGCTTCTTGAAACGCAGATTGAAGATATGGGAATCGGAGAATTACTGGGGCTTGGTCTGGAAACGATGCTGGTCAGTTTATGTCTAAAAATCATATCAGTCCTGATTACCGTCATTTTATATGGACGAATGATAGAAATATATCTTTATGTCTCTGTGGCACCTATTCCGTTTTCAACATTTACGAACAGGGAATGGGGAAGTATTGGAAATAATTACGTGAAGGCATTATTAGCGTTGGGATTCCAGGGATTTTTTATGATGGTATGTGTTGCGATTTATGCAGTTCTGGTAAATGCTATTACAGTTGCGGATAATCTTCATACAGCTATCTGGTCAGTTGCAGCATATACAGTTATTTTATGTTTCAGCCTGTTTAAGACCAGTTCCCTGGCAAAATCAATCTTCAATGCACATTAGGAGGAAACAAGAATATGGCATATGTTCCAGTGCCGAAAGATTTTTCAAAAATAAAGACAAAATTAGCACTGAATTTAACTAAAAGACAAATTATATGTTTTTCTCTGGCAGGAATTTGTGGTGTTCCGGTCTATTTGCTGACAAAAGCAGGACTGGGAACAGATGTGGCAGCAACGCTTATGATCATAGTGATGCTGCCATTTTTCTTTTTTGCAATGTATGAAAAGGATGGATTTCCAGCAGAGAAAATATTGCTTCACATTATCCGGCAGAAATTTTTAAGACCTGGAATCAGGGTCTATCGTTCCCAAAACTTATATGACCGGATTATAGAGTACGATAAATTAGAGAAAGAGGGTGCATGGCTTGAGAAAAAGGCAAAAGAAGCCAGGGAAGCGAGAAATCCGTTCCATTTCCTTAAAAAAGCAGACCGAAAAAAATAAGAAACAGAAAACCGGACTTACGAAAGAAGAAAAAAAGCGTCTGAAAGAACTTCGGATGATAAAAGCGGAGAATCAGAAGAAGAGGAAGCCTTTTACAGCGCAGGATACGATTCCATATAAGGAAATATATAAGGATGGTATCTGCAGGACGGATGATAACTATTATTCAAAAATGGTGCAGTTTTACGATATAAATTACCAGTTAGCGCAGAATGATGATAAAGCGGCTATTTTTGAGAACTATTGTGAGTTCCTGAATTCATTTGACAGCTCTGTTGAGGTACAAATTACATTTCTTAATCAACAGGTGAATTTTGATGAGTATGCAAAAAATATTGATATTCCAGAGCAGGATGACTGTTTCAATGATATTCGGAAAGAATATTCGGATATGTTGAAAATGCAGCTTTCCAAAGGAAATAATGGGCTTGTAAAAACAAAATATATTACATTTTCCATTAAGGCGGATAATCTGCGAAATGCAAAATCCAGGCTGGAGAGAATTGAAGCCAGTGTATTGAATAATTTTAAGGTGATGGGAGCCATGGCAGAGCCTTTAAATGGAGTAGAACGTCTGAAAATTCTGCATGATGTGATGAATATGGACACAAAAGAATCTTTCCATTTCCATTATGGGATGGTTGCAAAAACAGGTCTGCAGACAAAAGACTTTATTGCACCTACCGGATTTGATTTTCGCAATGACAGCTATTTTCGGATGGGACAGACTTTTGGATGCGTGTCATATTTACAGATTACATCACCAGAACTTACGGATAAACTGCTGGCAGATCTGCTGGATCTGGAAGAGAATCTTATCATCAATATGCACCTGCGTCCAATTGATCCCAAGGCAGCTATTAAAAGCCTGAAAAGTACGCTGTCAAATATTCAGAAAATGAAAATTGAAGAACAGAAGAAAGCGGTCAGAAGCGGATATGATATGGATATTATTCCAACGGACATTTCTACATACGGAGAGGATGTGGAGGGATTGCTCAATGAAATCCAGTCCAGGAATGAGAAACTTTTTGAACTTACTTTTTTGCTGATGAATACAGCGGACAATAAGAGAAAACTGGACAATATTGTGTATCAGACTGCAGGAATCGCCCAGAAATATAATTGCAATATACGGAGACTTCAATATCAGCAGGAACAGGGACTTGTGGCATCACTGCCACTGGGAATGAACCAGACTGGAATACAGAGAATTATGACTACGACTTCTACAGCAATCTTTGTTCCGTTTACCACACAGGAACTTTTCCAAGGCGGTGAAGCTCTTTACTATGGCTTAAATGCACTGTCAAACAATCTCATTATGGTGGATCGGAAACGATTGAAAACACCTAACGGCCTGATTTTGGGTACTCCTGGTTCCGGTAAGAGTTTTGCAACGAAAAGAGAAATTCTCAATGTTTTCCTGATTACAGACGATGACATTATTATCTGTGACCCGGAGGGAGAATATTTTCCGCTGGTAAATGCCTTAAATGGTGAAGTTATTAAAATCAGTGCAAAAAGTAATGATTACATCAATCCTATGGAAGTGAACCTGGATGTTATTTATCATCCGGAGAAATACAGGATTAATGGCGATGTGGAGGATATTGATACCATTATTGCTGATAAAGCAGAGTTTATCACATCTTTCTGCGAGGTCATTATGAAGAAACCTCAAAATGCAGAATTAAATGGTGATGAGGTTTCCATGATTGACCTGTGTGTAAAAGACATTTATAAAAAATATCTTTACAATGATCCAAAACCGGAAAATATGCCGACTTTGCAGGATTTCTATGAACGTCTGAACTTTTATGCACCAGATAAACCAGCAGCACAGAACATTGCCAACAGTCTGCAGTTGTATGTAACAGGATCGCAGAATGTATTTAACCATCGAAGTAATGTCGATACGCAGAACAGAGTGGTATGCTTTGATATCCGGGAACTTGGAACCACACTACGAAAAGCAGGGATGTTGATTGTCCAGCATATGGTTTGGACAAGAGTATCACAGAACCGCAGTCGCAGGAAATCAACCCGTTATTATGTGGATGAATTTCACCTTTTGCTGAACCAGCCACAGACTGCTAATTATTCTATTGAAATGTGGAAGAGATTTCGTAAGTGGGGTGGAATCATTACAGGAATCAGTCAGAATGTAACAGATTTTCTTGGCTCTCTGGCAGTAGAAAGTATTGTGGGAAACAGTGATTTTATCCTGATGTTAAATCAGCACAGCGGGGATCAGAAGATCCTTGCGGAGAAATTGAATATTTCCAAGCATCAGATTTCTTTTGTAAATAACAGTAATGCAGGAGAAGGGCTGCTTTTTTACGGAAATGTAATCATACCTTTTGCAGACAGATATCCGCAGGATACCAGAACCTATGCTTTGATGAGTACTAAACCGGATGAGATTCAGACTTAACGGACAAAAAAGCAGAGGTGAGGTACATTGGGAAAACAAAAATATACGGCGAAAGAGAAGAAAGTCAGCCGTATGACCAGAAATGGTCTGGTTGAGGAAAATCTTGCAACAAAGGAGACCAGAAAAGTTACAAACAGCGATCAGGAGTTGCCTTATAAACAGAAGGATGTAGAACAGGCATTTATTACTTCTGAAAAGAAGAAAAACTCTCATAAAAAAGCTGAAAAGAAACAATTTTCCGAAAAAGTTCAGGAGGGAAATCCTGCCAAAAAAGAAGAGGCTGCAAACAGTCCTCCGGGAAAACGAAAAACACAGGGACGGTACAGATACCGGGACAAGCCTGCAGGTGTATCTGTGGATTCAGCGGTAGAAATACGTGAGCGCAAAGAAAAACACAGGAGCCAGTATCAGCGACAGAAAAAGAAACAGCAGAGACTGCAGTTTGGAAAACTGGAGACAGATGGAAGTCTGAAGAAAGAAAAGAAAACTTCGGCTGAAACAGATGGAGGACATTTTCAGGCAGAGAAGAATGATGTTTCTACAAACCGAAAAAAAGGAAAGCAGAAATATAGCCGAAAAACAATAAAAACTTATCAGGAAGTGGATAAGGCTGCAAGAAAACAGGAAGCTGAGAGGCAGAACAAAATTCCGAAAGATTCTGTTTATACCAAGAAAACAAATGAGGAACAGAAAGCAAAGGTAAAGTACCATTTATATTTCGACAAAAAAACAGGGAAAACGGATGGTAAAAAGAAAACCTTGTCTTCTGTTCCAAAGAAAGCATTAAAAAATGCAGTATATCAGAAAGCAGGCGAAGACGAAGAGGAAAACAGTGCTGTAGATGCAGCACATAAGCTGGTGCGTTCAGGTGAGTGGATATTACAGGAACATAGCAGTAGAAATATCCGGAAGAACCGCAGTCAGATACATAAAGAAAACCGTTTAGAGCAAAGAGCCTGGAAGAGTGCATCCAGGTATCAATATCAGAAATATCTGGAAGAACATCCAGAGATGCAGAAAAAGCTGATCAGAAAATTAATACAGAAGCAGAGGATTAAGCGAGAGTATCAGATGGCATACCGGGCTGGGAAGATTGCAAAAGAAACAAAAGACACCTCAATCCGGTCAGTAAATCTTGCTACTAAAATTGCAAGAAAGGCACAGGAAGTATTTGTAAGAAATGTAACTACTCTGATCTCAATGGGGTTGTTATTGATTTTGCTTCTTTCCGTAATGACAGGATTTGCTTCCTGTTCGGCTATGTTTTCTAATGGAATTTCTACGGTAATCGCTTCCAGTTACATTGCGGATCCGGACGAAATTGAAAAAGCAGAGTTGTATTATACGCAGTTGGAAGCCAGTCTTCAACAGAAAATAAACCAGATGGAAGCCCGGTATCCAGGAAAAGATGAATACAGATATAACATTGGTGAAATCGGCCATGATCCCCATACATTGATCAGTTATCTGACTGCCAGGTATGGGGATTTTAAGTTTGATGAGATAAAAGGAGAACTGGAAACAATTTTTTCTTTACAGTACGGAATCACCGTAGAGGAAAAAAGTGAAACCCGGCAGGAAACATCTACAATACAGGTAGGGCAGTCATTGGGAAATGTTGTGACCAGTGGATACTGTAATTGTCCCATCTGCTGTGGCGTGTGGAGTGGAGGACCAACTGCTTCAGGGGCAATGCCACAGGCTAATCATACGCTTGCGGTTGATGCTGCAAACCCATTTCTTCCAATGGGGACGAAAGTAGTGATGAATGGGATTGAGTACACCGTAGAAGATACTGGAAACTTTGCTCAGTATGGTGTCCAGTTTGATGTTTATTATGATAATCACGCAGTAGCTGAGGCACATGGTCATCAGACCTGGGAATGTTTTCTGGCAGAGGGCAATCAGAACTCTGTGGAAGTTACCCGTACAGTAACTGCAGATGTACTGAATGTTTCTGTTCAGGCAAAACCGCTTAGAAGTGTTATTCTGTCCAGAATGGAAGAGGATGAGCAGGAAATTTATGAAGAGGTCTATTCCAACAGAGGAAATTTACAGACATATAAAACTCCGGTTGAGTTAAACTGGTATGCCTATATCAGTACCTATTATGGGTATTCTGTAAACAATGGAACCGGGCAGACACAACTTCACAGAGGTGTGACGGTTAATGTACGACAGGGAACAGAAGTGAAGTCAGCGATGAATGGTTTTGTTGTAGATGTAGGATATAGCGGAACTTTTGGAAATTATGTAGTTACGCAGGATAAAAAAGGTGTGCAGATTAAATACGCTTATCTGCAGAGCATTTCGGTAGCAAATGGTCAGGAAGTAACAACAGATACTGTAATTGGTACAACGGGAAGTACAGGAAGTGCAACCGGAAGCCAGTTATATTTGGAACTGGTCAAAGATGGGGAATATTATAATCCTGTTTTTTATATCAGTACCGGAGATAGCGGGCTGTATGGTGGAGGCGGCAGTTATGATGATGAGACTGTGCGGAGATTATTTGCGGAAGCAGACAAATATCTTGGTATGCCGTATGTATGGGGCGGTTCCAGCCCGGAGACTTCTTTTGACTGTTCTGGTTTTGTAAGCTATGTGTTTACCAATTCGGGTGTCTGCAATATGGGAAGACTTACTGCACAGGGAATTTATGACATTTGTATGCCTGTATCACCAGAAGAAGCAAGGCCAGGAGATATTATCTTTTTCACTGGGACGTATGATGCGGGAGAGCCGGTTACCCACGTAGGAATTTATGCCGGAGATGGACAGATGATCCATTGTGGAAATCCAATTCAGTATACGTCCATTAATTCTGCATACTGGCAGTCTCATTTTTATGCTTTTGGCAGGCCATAAGGAGGGGCGTATTTGAACATTGAACGAATAAAAGAAGAACTTGCAAGAACCTACGTTAAGATTGAAAAGCTACAGAAAAAAGCAAGGGATCTGGAAGAACAGAAGAAACAGGCAGAGGATATGGAGTATCTGAAAATTATCCGAAGCAATGGAGTTTCCGCAGAGGAACTTCAGTTGATGATTGATATCAGCAAGGAGGAACAAAAAAAGATATTGGAAACCAGAGAAAAGGAGCAGACAGAAAATGAAGAAATTTCATAAAAGAGCAGCTGTATTTTTAACCGCAGCTACGTTAGCAGGACTTCCGGCAGGAGCTTTCTTTTATAGTTCGCCCGGAAGTCTGACTGTATGGGCAGATAATGTAGAAGTGGAATCATCAGAAGAAAGCAGCCCGGAAGATGTTGATTTTTCAGATGGATCAGAAGTTGAAATTCATGCAGATCCAGTGGAACAGGCACAGGAAGATGCAGGAAATGATGTGACGGAAACACCGGAAGTAGGGATTACCTTTACAGAACCCGAAGGCTGGCAGACAGATACGGCAACCGTAAAAATTCAAGTGGAAGATACAAAGAATACAGGTGCTTTTTCTATTGCAAAAGTAGAAGCAAGACTTTCAGAAAATGGAGGATGGTCAGACATAACCGGAAATATGGAAGTATCCATCTCTTCTAATTGTAGTGTTTATGTGAGAGTTACCGATCAGAATGGAAATACTTATGAGCAGAATCGTTACATAGAGTGTTTTGATAAAACCAAACCAACTATTATTGCGGCTGCGAAGAATGGGATACTGATCGTGCAGGGAGTTGATGCGGAATCGGGAATTGCTGCTTTGTATGTCAATGGAAATGAATTCACAGAACTGACGAATAATACATTAAATGTCCGTTTGCAAAAAGCGGATACTTCCTATGAATACTTTACCCTGCAGGCAAAAGACAAAGCAGGAAATATGTCAGAGATCTATAAAGTAGGAAACCCTTATTATGAAAATCCAGATGCAGTAAAAGAGAATACAGAGGTTTCCGGAACGGAGCAGAATGCAGCTTCTTTGCCAGCCGATGGAACTGCAAGTAAGCCCACCAGTGCTACGGCAACCGTAACGGAACATCAGACAACGAACGAGACTGCTACTGCACCAACAGAACCAGAAAACACAGGAAATGAAACGGATACAGAAGCAGATACCGGACGGGTGCAGGGAGAAAGTTCTGCTTCCGGCATGACAACAGGAACAGTTCAGGACAAAGGGGGAAAGGAATTTTATACGATCAAGACAAAAAGTGATAAGGTTTTTTATCTGATCGTAGATAAGGATAAAACGGATGAAAATGTTTATCTTCTTACAGAGGTAGGCGAAAATGATCTGTTGAACTTTACGGATACCAACATGGTCACACTTCCACAGAACCAGGCTATTGCAGAATCCGCACTGCCACTTGAAACAGAGAAGATCACAGAGACACCGGAACCAGAAGTTACGATCATACCGGAAGAAAAGGAAGAACCTGAGAAGAAAAGCAATAATTCCGGCACGATTTTATTAATGCTGCTGGTTCTGGCAGGAGTTTGTGGTGCTTACTATTATTGGAAATTTATGAAAGGAAGAAATACTTCTTTTGATTATGAAGAGGACGAGGACGACGATGAGGAGGAAGATACAATTCGTGAGGATGATGAAGAATTAGAAGAATATGAAATGGAAGGTGAAGTAGAAGACGAAGAATCAGAGGAATAACTTTGTTTCACTTAATTACAGCGACAGGTGCAGAAAGGAGATAGAAAATTGCAGCTTGTAATTGCGGAAAAACCCAGCGTAGCCAGAAACATTGCGAAGGTGCTTCATGCCACAAACGTAAAAGATGGCTACCTGGAAGGAAAAGAATATCTGGTTTCCTGGTGTATTGGGCATTTGATTGAACTGGCAAGTGCGGATCAGTACCGGGATGACTGGAAAGCATGGAAATATGAAACACTTCCCATGATTCCGGAGAATTGGAAATATCAGATTAAAGAAAGTACCAAAGGGCAGTTTCGGGTTTTAAAGGAACTGCTTCACAGAGCAGATGTCACAGAAATTATATGTGCAACAGATGCAGGAAGAGAAGGGGAGTTGATTTTCCGTCTGGTATATAACCAGGCAGAATGTAAACTTCCCTTTAAAAGACTGTGGATTTCTTCCATGGAGGAAAAAGCAATTCTGGAAGGATTTCAGCAGCTGAAAGATGGACATGAATATGATGATCTTTATTATTCTGCGGTGGCGAGAAGTGAAGCAGACTGGCTGGTGGGAATTAATGCCACCAGACTGTTTACGGTACTGTACCACCATCGGTTGATTGTAGGTCGGGTGCAGACACCTACACTTGCAATGCTGGTGGAACGGGAAAAGAGCATCGAGAACTTCCAGAAAGAGAAGTATTATCTGGTTCATCTTCTGATGGATGGATTGGATGCTGTAAGCAGCCGGATAAAAGAGAAAAGTACTGCCGTTCAGATGATGGAGGATATGAAGGATGAAACTGCACAGATTCTTTCAGTAAAGAAAGAGAAGAAAAAGGTACAGCCGCCGAAATTATATGATCTGACCACATTACAGAGGGAAGCAAATCGTCTTCTTGGATTTACGGCACAGCAAACCTTGGACTATACCCAAAGCCTTTATGAGAAGAAACTGGTGACGTATCCAAGGACGGATAGCCAATATCTTACAGATGATATGGAAGAAAATGCTCTTCTGGTTGTCGGGGCAGTAAATAGTATGTTTCCTGAAATGTCAATAAAGGGTTCAGAACCAGATATAAAGAGACTTTTGAACAGTAAAAAGGTATCAGATCATCATGCAATTATACCAACGGTAGAAATTACAAACATGGATTTAAAAGCACTTCCGGGTGGAGAAAAGGAAATTCTCATGCTGATTGCATCAAAGTTATTATGTGCATCGGAACAGGAATACATATATGAGAGTATTAAGACTGAAATTTCCTGTCATGGAGAACTGTTTACTGCATCTGGAAAGAATGTTCTCCAATATGGATGGAAAGAAGTGGAAGAACGGTTCTTTAAATCATATGGGAAAAATGCAGAAAAGCCAGAAGAGGAGGAAAGTGATTTTCCAGATATAAAAATAGGACAGGTATTTGAATGTGTTGTTGTAAAATTTAGTGAACATTTTACAGCACCGCCGAAACATTATACGGAGGATACGCTCCTTAGTGCCATGGAACACGCTGGAAGCTCGGATACGATAGAAGACGCAGAGAGAAAAGGGCTTGGAACTCCGGCTACCAGGGCAGCGATTATTGAAAAACTGATTGAGAAAGGCTTTATTGAGCGTAAAAAGAAGCAGATATTACCTACAGCAGATGGAAGAAATCTGATCAGGATTCTTCCGGAAATGATCAAATCACCAAAACTTACAGCAGAATGGGAAAATGATCTGACACTGATTTCCAGAGGCCAGAAAAATGTAGAAGAATTTCTCTTCGAAATTGAAAAAATGGTTACCAAATTGGTAAGTGATAATGGACAGCCAGTGGAAGAATACCAGAAACTATTTTCGGATGATCGAAAAGAGATTGGAAAATGCCCAAGATGTGGCAATAAGGTTTATGTGGGAAAGAGAAATTATTATTGTTCAGGAAGTGATTGCAGTTTTACTTTATGGAAAAATAACCGATTTTTTGAGAGTCAGGGAAAAACACTTGATGAAGCAACTGTCAGGAAGCTGCTGAGTGAGAAGCAGGTGCATTTCAAAGATCTGGTATCAGAGAAAACAAAAAGAAAGTATGAAGCAACTATAAAGATGGAGGTTTCAGAAACTGGAAATCCAAAGTTTCAGTTGATTTTCCCGGAACGGAAGAAAGGAAAAAAGAATGAAGAATAAAAAGAATATGAGAAGATTTTTGTCGGGATTCCTGGCAATGCTTACAGTATTATCCACAATTTTATCACCAATGCTGTCTTATGCGGCAGATGTGGTACCAGCACCAGAAGAGCCACCGTTATATGAAGAGGTAAAAAATGAGCTGGATGCAGATGAGGTGGTAAAAGCAAAAGATCTGGAACTGGAAACAGGCAGTATTTTTGAAGTGGAGAAAGATTTTACCGGACTGGAAATACCAGATGAAAAAAAGGTGAAGATCACTTTCCATGAGGCAAAAAATGAGGAAAAGCAGGACTTTACAACAGATTACGAAGATACATACAAAGCTGTTTATTATGTAGAGCCAGTAAGTGGCCACCCAATTTATCAGATCAATCGTAAGCTGATTGTAAAGGAAGCGGTGGTGCAGGTTGCTGAATCTGAGAATCAGGAATCTGTAAGCAACCAGGAAGATGAGAATGAAGCAGAAGGCGAGGAACCAGCCATAGGCACTGCAGAGAGTGAAGAACCTGTGCAGGATGAGGTAAATGTAGAAATTCCGTCAGAGGATGAAATCTATGAAGAAGTAACTCCGACAGAAATTCCGGTTGAGGAAGAGCCAATAGATACACCAATCCCGGGAAACCCGTCTGAGGAAGTTTCAACAGAAGAACCTGCCATAGATGATAATCCGGATACAGACAGCACATTTGAAGAAATTACAGATACAGATCCGGAAGAAATGCCAGAGGCGACAGACGACTCTTTTACAGATGGAACAGAGAAAACAGAAGATGCAGATGGAAATTATCAGGTAAATATTGTTCGTGGAGAGGAATTTCATATTGAGCTGAACCATGAAGATGGACAGTATCAGCCAGGAGAAACCGTTGTATTTTCCGGAGATATGCCGCAAGGCAGCTTAATTGCAGTAGGAACAACAAAAGTACAGGCAAACCAGACAGAGAATACAGAAGATTTATTGTATTCTGAGGTGACTTATCACGAAGAATCGGATAAATTCAGTTTTGAAATGCCAGCAGATGACATTGACCTAAGTGTTTCCATGGATCAGGCAGAAAATGGTATCATGTTACTTGCAACCGATACTCCATGGGATGATGCAACAAATATTGAAGCAAATAAATATTACTATTATTCAGATGGCCAGCTTCATCCGTTTGATACAGTTATGGGACAGGGTGGAAATGACAGCTACAAATATGTTCGTTACAAAGCAGGCGGAAAGACTTATACAGTAAATGCGTATTGTATGCAGCACTCCATGCAGTCACCTCCAAGTGGGACAACATATAAAAATATGGTTGAACTGGATGAAGGCGGAGATGATAAATATTTGAGAAAAGCCTTATTCTATGGATATGGCGGTCCAGGATGGGGACATACATTCAATGGATATAATGTAAAATCCATTATGGAAAAATATGGATGCAGTTCTGAGACAAGAGCCATGCAGCATTACCTGGTTGACTATTTATATGATGGCGAATCCGGATTTGGAGGTGCGCTTTCTACAACCGCTAAAAATATGCTGAAAGAGATTAAAGCAGCTCTTGCTAAAATGCCTGATCCGACAGCAATGAAACTTCTTCCAGGACTTTCCGTTAATGCAACGGGAAAGGAAACAGAAAGTTTTACCTGGAAGGCAAATGAAGCATTTACCATTACCATTCATCTGGAGAACGGAGTAAGCCTTGTTAATGAAACCACAGGAAAAACGGCATCTGGAAATGTCACTGTAAAGGGTGGAGAGAAATTCCATCTTGTAGCTACAACAGCCAATATGGGCAGTCTGAAAGGAAAGTATGCGATCACTTCCAATTTTCCCCTGGATTTCCATGCAATGCTTTTAAAACTGGAGAGTTCACAGGACATTGGTTTTGGCTACTATACAGATTCCTCTGACCTGCAGATTACAGTTGACTGGCCGGAAGAAGCAGTTATTGAAATTACAAAGAAAGATGGAGATACTGGAAAAAATCTAGCTGGAGCCGTGTATGGGGTATATAGTGATAACGCCTGCACAAAGCTGATTGTTAAGATGCCGCCAACAGACAGCAATGGTTCTTCACGTGTAACTCTTACCAAGACACAGGATACTGTTTACTTAAAAGAGATTACAGCACCGGAAGGTTATGTTGTCCAGGCTTCTTCGTATGGAGTGAAATTAGTAGTTGGCAGTACAACCAAACAGACTGTAACGGACAAAGAGCAGAAAGGAAATCTGACCGTTTATAAAGAGGGAGAAGTTTTTGTAGGAGCTGTATCTGATGAAAATGGAACTTCATTCCAGTATGAGAAACGCCGTCAGAAAGGAGCCGTTTATAACGTATATGCTGCCGAGGATATTGTAACAGCAGGTGGAAAAACAGTTTACAAAAAAGGCGCAGAAGTAGCGAAAAATCTGATCACAGGTGAGAACGGTTCTGTAACGGTAAAGAATCTTCCGCTTGGAAGCTATAATGTAACAGAAGCACAGGCCCCGGAAAATTTTTATAATGCAAAAGAAACAAAAAAAGTAACCATTTCTTATGCAGGGCAGACTGCAGAAGCGGCTTTCTCAGAGACTACCTTTACAAATGACCGTCAGAAAGCAGTGGTGCAGGTGATAAAGAAAGACAAAGATACTGAAAATACACTATCCGGAGGGCATTTTGCTCTGTTTGCAGCGCAGGATATGAAAACTGTGGATGGAAAAGTAGCAGTAAAAAAAGATGCTCTGATTGAGACTGCAATTACTGGTACTGATGGAAAAGCAGCATTTAAAGCAGATCTTCCAGTGGGATTTTCTTATTATGTAAAAGAAGTCCAGGCTCCGGCTGGTTATGTCAGAAATGAGAAAGATACTTATTCTTTCCAGTTCAGTTATACCAATGATGAACAGGCAAAAATTTCTTTCAGTCATACTTTTGTGAATGACAGGGTCAGTGCTGCAATCTCTTTGAATAAAAAAGATGCCGAGACAAAAGAAAATAAGGCACAGGGAGATGCTTCCCTGGAAAATGCGGTGTATGGACTTTATGCAAGAAACGACATTACCCATCCAGATGGAAAGACAGGCGTTATTTATAAAGCCGGAAGCCAGATTGGTACGCTAACTACCGATAAAGAAGGAAAAGCAAGGATAGAGAATCTTTATCTTGGAGAGTATTACATCAAGGAAATTACCCCATCCGTAGGATATCTGGCAGACGAGCATGAATATGATCTTGTATGCAGTGATGAAGGTGATCTGACAGCGGTTGTAGAAAAAGAGTGTACCTCACTGGAAACGGTGAAGAAACAGCCGTTTGAACTTATTAAAGCTGCCAATAATGGAGACACAGATGCTGCATTACTATCCGGAGCTGGATTTAGTGCATATCTGGTATCTTCTTTGGTGGTAAAAGAGGATGGAAATTATGATTTTTCCTCTGCAGAGCCAGTTGTGATCGGTGAAAATGGAGCAACGGAAATTTTTACAAATGAGAAAGGCTATGTAAAATCCATTGCAATTCCATATGGAACATATCTGGTGAGAGAAACTACAACACCCCATAATTACAAACCTGTAGATGATTTTATTGTCCGGATTACAGAGAATAAACCAACAGAGCCGCAGACATGGAGAGTTCTTTTGGATAAAGAATTTTCTGCAAAACTGAAAATTATCAAACAGGATGATGAGACTAAAAAATCTGTTCTAATTCCGGGAACAGAGTTTAAAATTTATGATATGGATCATGAAAAATATGTAGAGCAGGTAACTACATATCCGACAACCGTTACACATATCTCTTATTTCACAGATATAGATGGATATCTGATACTGCCTCAGAATTTAAAAATTGGTCATTATAGAATCGAAGAGGTAACAGCACCGGACGGTTATACCATTAACAAAAATTATGTCGAAATACAGGTGGACACCAATACCCTGTATCAGACTGATCCGGTATCAGGTGATGCAATCATTGAAGTTGTATATGAGAATCATCCGGTGAAAGGAAAACTCACTGTACAGAAAAAAGGAGAGGTTCTTTCGACCTATAAGAATGATTTTAAGTATGAAGTTCAGAATCTTTCCGGTGCAGTATATGAAGTATATGCTGCAGAGGATATCTATACAGCAGATTTCCAGAAAGATGATACAGGAAAAAGAATCCTGAAATATGCAAAGGGTGAAAAAGTTGCAGAACTGACAACGGATGAATCCGGAAAAGCAGAGCTTGATAATCTGCCTCTAGGAGAATACAAAGTTGTAGAAAAGACTGCACCGGAGGGATTTGTATTAAATGAAGAAGAACAGAAGATTTCTTTCGTCTATGCAGACCAGAATACACCAGTGATCTCACAGAGTGCAGAGTTTATAAATGACCGCCAGAAAGTAGAAGTGTCAGTTGTGAAAAAAGATGCTGAAAATGAGAAAGGGCTTTCTGGAGCAGAGTTTGGTCTTTACGCAAAAGAGGATATAAAAGCAGGGGATAAGGTACTGGTAAAAGCAGACGAACTGCTTACAAAAGCGGTAACAGGTGAAGATGGAAAAGCTGTTTTTGAGCAGGATCTGCCATTTGGAACTTATTATATAAAAGAACTGGCAGCACCAGATGGTTTTGTATCTTCTGATGAGCAGATTGAGGTGACTGCGAAATATCAGGGACAGGAAGTAAAAACAGTAAAACTGGAAACCGTTTTTAAGAATGAGCCGACAACAACTGAATTTACGAAATCAGATATTACAACAGGTGTGGAACTTGACGGAGCAACACTGACGATTTTGGATTCAGACGGAAAAGAAGTAGAAAAATGGACTTCTGTAAAAGGAAAAGCTCATGTAATAAAAAGACTCCATGTGGGAAAAACCTACACACTTCGGGAAGAGTTTGCACCATATGGTTATCTGCAGGCGGAGGAAGTGAAATTTACAGTTTCTGATACTGCAGATGTTCAAAAAGTAGAAATGAAGGATGCTGTTCCGGTTGGACGAATCATCATCAATAAAAAAGGTGAATTTGTCAAGGAAGTTACCTGGAAAGATATGCTGGCAGGCGGCATGGACGCAGCATTTGGCTATGTTACAGGTTCTTTGAAAGATGTTACTTTTGAAATTTATGCAGCGGAGGATATCAAGGCTGCAGATGGGGAAAGCAGTGATTATTATAAAAAGGACGAATTGGTAGCAACAATTACGACAGATGCTCTTGGATATGCAAGATCAGAAGATCTTCCTTTAGGCAAATATTATGTAAAGGAAAAAGAGACGGCGGATGGATATGTTCTGGATGGAGAAATCAGAGAGGTTGATCTGACTTATCGTGATCAGAATACTCCGGTTGTGACTTATGATGAGGACTGGCAGAATAACCGCCAGAAAGCAAAAGTAACTGTAGTTAAGAAAGAAAAAAATACAGACCGTGTTCTGGAAGGCGGAGTATTTGCACTTTATACAAAGAATGATATTTTAAATGCAGAAGGCGAAGTAATCCTGAAAGCAGATACCATGATCGAGCAGAAAGCTACGGATCAGGATGGAAGGATTGTATTTACGGCAGATCTTCCAATCAATGGCAACTACTATGTAAAAGAAGTGCAGGCTCCTGCTGGATTTGTGACAACAGAAGAAATCAAGGAATTTGATTTTGCTTATGCGGGAGAAGAGGTTGCAGAAGTATCCTTTGAGTTCACTTATGAAGATGAGCCAACTACTTTTGAAATCACAAAATCAGATATTACAACCGGGGAAGAATTACCAGGTGCAAAACTGAAAGTATCCGATTCAGAGGGAAACGTTGTGGATGAGTGGACTTCCGGAAGCACACCACACATCATTAAGGAACTGGAAGTTGGAAAGAAATATACATTAACAGAGACAATTCCTGCTGATGGCTATGCAACTGCAGAATCCATTACGTTTGTAGTAGAAAATACTGCAGATATACAGAAAGTAGAAATGCAGGACGATACAACAAAAATTCTGATCAGTAAAGTTGATATGACAGATGGAAGCAGCGAGGTCAAAGGTGCTAAACTGTATATCCTTAATGAAAACCAGGAAGTTATGGAAAGCTGGACATCTGGTGATCAGCCCCATTATGTAGAGAAACTTCCAATCGGTACTTATACATTATTGGAGGAAACAGCACCGAAAGGCTATATTGTGGCAAATAAAGTGACATTTGAGGTTAAGGACACCGGAGATGTTCAGGGAGCCAAAATGGAAGATGAACAGGCAATGGGCAAGGTGATCTTAAATAAAACAGATAAAGATACCAAGAAGCCAATGAAAGGTGTAGAATTTGCCCTTTGTGACAGTAAAGGTAAAGTTCTGGAAACTCTGGTAACAGACAGTGCCGGCCATGCAGAATCAAAGAATTATCCGATTGCGACTTTTAAGAATGGGCAGTATAAAAAAGCAATCACATATATCCTGAAAGAAACAAAAACACTGGATGGCTATCAGCTTGATGAAACCGAGCATAAGATTCAGTTTGAATATGTCAATGACCGTACTCCTGTGATTGAATATACTCTGGATCTGACAAATAAGAAAGCTCCGGAAAAAGACACTCCGGAAACATCAGAAAACCAGGGAGTCAGCACTCCTGGTTCCCATGGTTCTGATGCGACTTCTGTATCCAATTCACCAAAAACAGGAGATAATACAAATATTGCTATTTTTGTGCTGGCGATTGCAGTATCAGCAGGATGTCTGGGAACTGTAGTGACAGTTAAGAGAAAACGCAAATGATAATATAAATAGTGTTCTGGGGCTGTGGTTACTGCACAGCCCCATTTTGAAAAGGAGAAGAAATTGAAATTAGGAGCAAGAATAAGAAAAATCCGTATGTTTCGCAACATAACTCAAAAGGAATTGGGACGCAGGTTAGGATATGGGGAAAGTAGTGCGGATGTGAGAATCGCCCAATATGAAAGTGGACAGCGTACACCGAAGCAGGAAACGCTTATCCGGATAGCAGAAATATTGGAAGTTGATGTCCGGAATTTTTTAAGTCCTGGAATTGCGACAATGGACGAATTAATGGAAACTTTATTCTGGATGGATGAAGAAAATAGAGGGCTTTTTCATCTGTTCCTGCTAAATGATTCAGAAAGTGAAACAGTTGGAATCACAATAAGGGATAAAAAAACAATGTCTTATCTGCAGGAATGGATGGGGAAAAAGCAGAAATTGGGCGATGGAAGAATCACAGAAGAGGAATATCTGGAATGGAAACTGCATTGGCCAGAGAATAAGAGAAAAACAGAATATAAAACCGTATGAAGTAAAAAGGAATTGCTTTGCGGAGAGTTACCTGTTAGAATATTACTGGAGTAACCGTGTACAGGGTTGGTAAAAACCTCCTGGATTTTCAGATTCCGTTAAGGGATACAGAAGAAGGGAGGTGGAGCGAATGGATACATACGAAGTCTTGAGCTTATTGTTCTTAGGCGGTACGTTTCTGATTGCTTTGCTTGCCTATTTGGATAATAGGGACAACAAGCGAAAAAAATAGCCTACCCTGTCTGCCAACAGGATAGGCAGCTCTCTTTGAGAGCAAAATAAATTAAAACCTAATCCAGGAGCATCCACCTTGTGGGCGGTTACTCTTTTCAATTAGAATATAGCATTTTCTCTCCGAAAAGTAAAGTACATTTTATGCAGCCAATTCTAAAAAAGAGTGGGCTGTTTTTTTATTGACAGGAGGGAAGTTTAATGTCTAAACTACAGGACATCCGAAACTTGGTGCAGGAACATGCCGTATCAGTGAGCAGTTCGCCAGGGGATTGGATGGATTATATGGACACAGCATCAAGGTTATATCGTTATTCTTTTTCAGACCAGCTTCTGATCCATGCACAGCGTCCAGACGCAACAGCCTGTGCATCACTGGAACTATGGAATGAAAAGATGTTACGCTGGGTAAATCGTGGTGCAAGAGGAATTGCCCTGTTTGATGAAACCTGGCAGAATACCAAACTTCGTTATGTGTTTGATATTTCGGATACCCACATGGTAGCCGGAGGCAGAAGCCCGTATCTTTGGAAGATGCAGGAACACCAGAGAGAAGAGATCCTCACCCATCTGGCAGAAGTCTATGCTCTGGAAGAAAAGGATGCGGCAACTTTGCAGGACGCATTGATGGCGGTCGCAAGGGAAATGGTCAATGACAATCTGGAGGAATACCTGGATGGATTGGAATATGCTGTAGAAGGTACTTATCTGGAAGATCTGGATGAGGTGACGATCCGCAGTGATTTTCGTCAGCTGGCAACAGACAGTGTTTACTATCTGCTTTCCAGGCGATGCGGGCTTGACCCGATGGAACTTCTGGAAGAAGAGGACTTCATGCATATCACAGATTATAACCGTCTGTCAGTTCTCACCTTCCTTGGAAATGCGGCAAGCCAGCTCAGTGAGAGTATTCTGATTGATATTGGAAAGACCGTACATAAAATTTCTCTGGAAGAAGCGAGAAAAGAGGTTGAAAATTCCAATGAAAGGAATTATAATAACTTTACCACGTTAATTCGTGAAATCAAATACCAGGATGCAGAAACGAAAAAAGAAGAAAATATTGAAAATGAAGGAGGAACCGATTATGGAACTGACATATCATCGCAAGGGAGATTACCTGTTTCCGAATCTGACCGTCGAAGAGGAAGAAGTGACGATCGGGAAATATGGGATGCTGCGGAGGACATTTCTGAAAGAACACAAGAACAGCCTTTATCAGAGCCTGTTCCTGACCGGGAAGCTGAACAGCCATCTGGAACAGATCGAGAAAGCAGCACAGGAGAGAATGGACAGCCAGATGGAGAAATTACTGGAGAAGAATCCGGCACCGGACAAGGAAGCAGATCCGATGGCATGGACAGCACACATGAACGCACTGATGGCAACAGCGGAAGAGAGCATCTTGACGGAATTGGTATACAGTTAGTCGAAGATACAAGAGAAGATGGATTGAGTAAAGCAGAGGAAGAGATCGCCTCTGCTTTATCTTTGCCCGAATATCCAACCGCAAATGAACAAAGACGGCAGATCGAGGAAAGGGCAGCTGCCCTTTATGCCGGAGAAATCCCGATTCCAGAGGAAGTTGTTGATGAGATCTTACGGACAGGAGGAAACCGGAAAGCCAGCCAGCTCCGGATCATCTATAATTTCATGAGTGAACAGACACCGGAGGAATATACGGAGTTTGTGAAGCGTGAATACCGTAAAGGTGGAAAAGGTTTTCAGATTGATGGAAATGAATATTCAGTCTGGTTTGATGAAACCGGGATGCAGATCGCAGTAGGGCATACGGTTACAGACCATATCTTAGATAAGGCATTTTTATCATGGGAAGATGTCAGCGGACGTATCCATCAGCTTTTAGACCAGGGTGAATATGCACCGCAGTCTGTATTGGATGCGGCAAGAAGTAATGCAGTAAAAGAACACGCCCAGGCTCTTGCCTATATGAAAGGGGATATGGCAGAAGGAGTAGCGGAGATTGTTTTCGACGAAGAGGACTTACCACATCTTCGCAGTATCTATCCAGAGATCACGGATTATCTGGAAGAAAAATTGGAAGATCCCCAGTGGCTTTCGGAACTGAATGAAAGACTGGATGCACTGGCAGAAGCCTATGAAGAAAATCATTCTATTATGCGTTTCCATCATTATAATCCTGTAAATATCTCAAAGCAGTTTCAGAAGTTTGCGGATGAGGTGATTCCTTATCAGGCTAGGGACGGCTTTGCCTGGAAAGAACATCCGATGTTCATTACACAGGATGAGATTGATGCTTATCTTGCAGGAGGTGGAGCGTATTCGCAGGGCAGGCTTAGGACGTATTCCTTTTATCTACTTCATGAAGATGAAAGATCGAGGACAGGTTTTATCAAGGAACAGTATGGGATCGGTGGAAGCAGTCATGCACTGTCTGGTGCCGATGATTCACACGCAAACTATGATGGAAAAGGATTGTTTCTTGCAAGAGGTGCTTATGGGAATCCATATACGTCAATTTTATTATCCTGGAATAAAGTTGCAAACAGAGTAGCTTATCTGATAAAGAATGACCAGTTCCTGCAGGCAGAAGATTATGCTCGTATGCCGGAATATGAACGGGAGCAGATGGCGAATAAGGTACTCCGCTTTTATGACCGTCTTCCGGAAGAGATAGACAGACCATTTACGGATGATTTCTTCTGGGAAAAACCAGGAAAAGAAATGGTGGCAGTATTAGAGAATCCAGAGCAGACAGAAGAACTGTTACAGAAGATGGATGCAGCATTGGCAGCTCTTCCATTGGATTTTGAAGCGTATGGGACAAACTATCAGCAGAAAACAGAACTTCTTTCGGAACTCCACCAGTATGCAGAAGGAACCTATACGATTTTCCCGACACCGGAAGCAGAACCGTCTTTTGCGGAACCATCCGGACACCAGATGACCATGTTTGATTTCTTGGATACGAAGGCAGTGACAGAACCGACCGTAGTAGATATGTCAGATGTGGAGGAAATAGAAGAGGAAGAGGTTACTGCCAAAGAATATATTCCGGAAAATCAGGAACAGGAAATAACAGAAACTTCTGAGGGACAGGAACAAAAGGAATCAGAAGAAGAGATAACGGTTAAAACAGCAGAAGAACTGGCGGAGTCCTGGGATGAAGGTGTTTTTGAGTATCAGGGGTATCATTTTGAAGCAGTAGGGGTATTGCCGGAAGGAATAGAAGGAAAAGATCTGGTTGCACAGACCCGTTCCAATACAGAACTGCATTTATCGACCTACCATACAGAAGATTTCCCAAAGTATTCTTATGATGATTTTTATGCAGTCAGCAATGCACCAACTGCCGATGTGTTCCGGTGTCTGGAAACCGGACGCAATTATATTCCCGGAGAAAATGAACTGTTTGGCTATGAGGGAGAATTTCAACCATATTTAAAACCGGAAGTAGAAGAGATTGTAACAGAACCGCATAACTTTCGGATTCAGGATAATGACCTTGGAGCAGGCGGTCCGAAAGCAAAGTATAAAGCAAATATGGAAGCCATCCATTTGTTACAGACGTTGGAGAAAGAAGAACGTCTGGCAACACCCGAAGAACAGGAAATCTTATCCCGTTATGTTGGCTGGGGTGGTATCCCACAGGCATTTGAGGAGAGTAACAGCAGCTGGGCGAATGAGTATCTGGAATTAAAGAATACTTTATCGCCGGAAGAATACAGTGCAGCAAGGGCATCGACCTTAAATGCTTTTTATACATCACCGACCGTGATCCGAAGCATGTATGAAGCACTGGAAAATATGGGACTGAAACAGGGAAATATTTTGGAACCGTCCTGTGGTGTCGGTAACTTTATGGGACTGATCCCGGAGAGTATGGGCAAAGCCAATATGTACGGTGTGGAGCTTGACCCGGTTTCGGGCAGGATTGCAAAACAGCTTTACCAGAAAAATAAGATTGCCGTACAGGGATTTGAGGAAACCAGTTATCCGGACAGCTTTTTCGACTGTGTGATAGGCAATGTTCCATTTGGGGCGTATCAGGTCAGTGACCGCAGATATGACCGGCATCATTTTATGATCCATGATTATTTTATTGCAAAATCCCTTGATCTGGTCCGTCCGGGCGGCGTAGTTGCAGTGGTAACTTCCAGTGGAACGATGGATAAGCAGAATCCGGCAGTGAGACAGTATATCGCAAACCGGGCAGAACTGCTTGGAGCCATCCGATTACCGAATAATGCGTTCCAGAGAAATGCCAATACCAGCGTTGTTTCTGATATTCTGTTTTTCCAGAAAAGGGACAGGGCATCCATTGAGGAACCGGAATGGTTAAATTTAAAGGAAATGCCGAAAGGCTATTCAGTCAATGCTTATTTTGCAGAGCATCCGGAAATGGTGCTTGGTGAGTTTACTACAGAAAGTACCCAGTATGGAAAGCAGGAAGTGACCGTAAAACCAAAAGAAGGAATTACCTTAGAAGAACAATTAAAAGAAGCTGTCCAGAATATCCATGGTACGATCACGGAACTGGAACTTTCGGATACAGAGTTGGAGGAGGATGTTGTCTCTATCCCGGCAGACCCGGATGTAAAGAATTTCAGTTTTACCGTAGTGAATGATGAAGTCTATTACCGGGAAAATTCTGTGATGAACCGCATGGAGCTTCCGGCAATGACAGCGGAACGTGTCAAAGGGATGGTGAAGATCCGTGATGTTACGAATGAACTGATCCGGTGTCAGATGGAAGAGGGAAGCGATGAGCAGATCACAAAGCTGCAGGAAAAACTCAATGAAGAATATGATATCTTTACAGCAAAATATGGTCTTATCAGCAGCAATGCCAATAAGAGGGCATTCAGTCAGGACAGCAGCTATTGTCTTTTGACTTCTCTGGAATTTCTGGATGATAAGGGAGAACTGAAACGGAAAGCGGATATTTTTACCAAAAGGACAATCCGCAGGGCAGAAACGGTAACTTCCGTGGATACTGCCAGTGAAGCACTTGCGGTTTGCATTGGTGAGAGGGCAGGCGTTGACCTTTCCTATATGGCACAGCTTTCAGGGAAAACAGAAGAGGAGCTTACAGAAGAACTGGCAGGGGTGATCTTTAAGAATCCGATCGGTGAAAAATGGGAGCCGTCGGACGAATATCTTTCTGGAAATGTGAGGGAGAAACTGCAGATCGCAAAACAGTTTGCAGAAGATCACCCGGAATATCAGGTGAATGTGCAGTATTTGGAGCAGGTACAGCCAAAAGATCTGGATGCATCAGAGATTGAAGCAAGACTTGGGGCAACCTGGATCTCCGAGGATTACATTACACGGTTCATGGCAGAAACATTCCATACACCAAGATATTATGTAGGGAGCAAGGTCAAAGTCCAGTATGCCGAAGTGACCGGACAATGGAATGTTATGGGAAAGAATGTGGACAGCTACGGAAATGCCCTTGTTACTTCCACATATGGAACACAGAGAGCCAATGCCTACCGCCTTTTGGAAGATGCCTTAAACCTTAGAGATACCAAGATTTATGACACGGTACAGGATGCCGAGGGGGAACACCGGGAATTAAACCGGAAGGAAACGATGCTGGCACAGCAGAAGCAGGAGCTGATCAAAGAGGAATTTAAAGAGTGGATATTTAAAGACCTGCACCGACGGGAAGATCTCTGTAAGATTTATAATGAACGATTTAACAGCATCCGTCCACGGGAATATGATGGAAGCCATATTCAGTTTGTCGGCATGAACCCGGAGATCACCTTGATGCCGCATCAGAAAAACGCAGTGGCTCATGTGCTGTATGGAAATAATACGTTACTGGCTCATTGCGTAGGAGCAGGAAAGACGTTCCAGATGATCGCAGCCGGTATGGAATCAAAACGGCTGGGACTCTCACAAAAGAATCTTTATGTTGTGCCAAACCATCTGACCGAGCAGTGGGGCAGTGATTTCCTACGTCTCTATCCGGGAGCAAATATCCTGGTGGCAACGAAGAAAGACTTTGAGCCGGCAAACCGAAAACGGTTCTGTTCCCGTATTGCGACAGGGGATTATGATGCCGTGATCATCGGCCATACGCAGTTTGAGAAAATCCCTCTTTCAAGAGAACGGCAGATTGCCATGCTGGAAGATCAGATCGCAGATATTACGTTTTCCATTGAAGAAGCGGCACATCAGGCAGGGCAGAATTATACCATCAAGCAGTTGGAAAAAACAAAGAAGAGTCTGCAGGCGAGGATGAAGAAACTCAATGACCAGACCAGAAAGGATGATGTAGTAACTTTTGAGCAGCTGGGTGTGGACAGGCTGTTTGTGGATGAGAGCCATAGTTTTAAGAACCTTTTTTTGTATACAAAAATGCGAAATGTGGCGGGAATCTCACAGACGGATGCACAGAAAAGTTCGGATATGTTTATGAAATGCCGGTACATGGATGAACTGACCGGCGGCAGAGGAATTACCTTTGCTACAGGTACTCCTGTATCAAATAGTATGACCGAGCTTTACACTATCATGCGTTATCTCCAGTATGACACACTCATGCGTATGGGTATGGGACACTTTGATTCCTGGGCGGCAACGTTTGGGGAGACAGTAACCGCAATCGAATTATCACCGGAAGGAACGGGCTATCGTGCGAAAACACGGTTTGCCCGTTTTTTTAATCTTCCAGAGCTGATCTCCATTTTTAAGGAAGCTGCGGATATTCAGACATCGGATATGCTGAATCTTCCTGTACCGGAAGCAGAGTTTATCAATGAAGTCTTAAAACCAAGTGAAGAACAGCAGGAAATGGTCAGTGCCTTTTCGGAACGTGCGGAAGAAGTAAGAGCCGGTCTTGTGAATCCAACGGTGGACAACATGCTCAAGATTACCAATGACGGAAGAAAATGTGCATTGGATCAGAGGCTATTAAATGAACTCCTTCCGGATGCAGAAAAAAGCAAGGTCAATACCTGTGTGGAAAATGCTTTTCAGGTATGGGACGAGGGAAAAGCAGACCGGACAACACAGCTGATCTTCTGTGACTTGTCTACTCCAAAAGGGGATGGGACTTTCAATGTATATGATGATGTCCGAAACAAACTGGTTGCCAGGGGAATCCCGAAAGAAGAGATTGCGTTTATCCATGAATACAACACGGAGACAAAGAAAGCAGATTTGTTTGCAAAGGTGCGGGCCGGACAGGTGAGAATCCTCATGGGTTCTACACCGAAACTCGGTGCTGGTACCAACGTGCAAGACAGGCTCATTGCTCTGCATCACCTTGACTGTCCGTGGAAGCCGTCTGATCTGGAACAGCAGGAAGGACGTATTTTAAGACAGGGAAACCAGAATGACAAAGTAAAGATATTCCGGTATGTGACGGAGAACACTTTTGATGCGTATATGTGGCAGATTTTGGAGAATAAGCAGAAGTTCATCAGTCAGATCATGACCAGTAAATCCCCGGTCAGGGCTTGTGAAGATGTGGATGATACGGCACTGTCCTATGCAGAGATCAAGGCACTTGCTACAGGCAATCCGTACATTAAGGAAAAAATGGATCTGGATGTGCAGGTGAGTAAGCTGAAACTCTTAAAGGCAAACCATACCAGTCAGATTTACCGTCTGGAATCCGATATTGCAAAGAATTTCCCGGTACAGATCAGTGCATTGAAAGAGCGGATTGCCGGGATGCAGGTGGATTCGCAGGTAGTAAAAAGCGTGGATTTACAGGATAATGACACGTTTGCCATGACGGTAGGGAATGTCCTTTATGAAGATAAGAAAGAAGCAGGCGAGGCATTGATTGCTGCCTGTGCAGGACTAAAAACCGTTAGCACCGGCGGAAAGGTCGGGGAATATCATGGGTTTACGTTATCTGCTTCCTACAATATGTTCTCCAATGCGTTTGAACTGACGGTCAAAGGAAAATGCTCTTATAAGCTGGAGATCGGAAAAGACCCGGTAGGAAATATGCAGCGTATCCATAACACCCTTTCTTCCATTGACAGGAAGCTGACGGAAAGCGAACAGAAACTGGAAACCGTACAACAGCAGCTTGCGACTGCACAGGAAGAGGTAAAGAAACCATTCCCGAAAGAAGCAGAGCTGAATGAAAAGATGGAACGGTTATCCGAGTTAAATGCGTTGCTGAACATGGATGAAAAGGGCAATGAGACGATTATGGCAGATGAGGATATTGGCAGAGAAGGAAGCAGCACAGATAGCAGGGATGCTGTAGAAGAAAAAGAACTTCCGGAAACAGCAGACAGAATCCATAAGCCATCTATTCTGGAACGCTTAAAGCAGGAGAAGGCACAGCAGAATACGGCGGAACAGCCACCTGTACAGAAAACTGCAAAGAAAAAACACGAACAGGAGTTATAAAAGATTTCCCGTCAGAGTTTTCTCTGGCGGGGACATAAAATGGAGGGTTTGTTTATGGCAAATAATATAGAAAAACAGTTAAAAGAAATATCGGAACGGCTGGAGCAGGGAGTAAAAGAAATCTTTACTTCGGAGAGATATACAGAATATCTGAATACCATGTCCAAGTTTCATAATTACAGTTTTAATAACACCCTTCTGATCACCATGCAGAAACCGGAGGCTACTCTGGTGGCAGGGTATCAGGCGTGGCAGAAGAAGTTTAACCGCCATGTAAAGAGAGGGGAAAAAGGAATCCAGATCATCGCACCGGCACCCATCCGTGAGAAACAGGAGATTGAAAAGATTGACCCTGTAACAAAAGAGCCAGTGATCGGGGATGACGGTCAGCCGGAAACAGAGATTGTGGAGATGGTCATTCCAAGGTTTCGTGTGACAACAGTATTTGATGTCAGCCAGACAGAGGGAGAGCCGATGGCAGAACTGGAAGTACCGGAACTTACCGGGAGCGTACAGTTTTATGACACGTTCATGGAAGCATTGCAGAACATTTCCCCTGTGCCAATCCGCATGATGCAGATAGAAGGGGAAGCAAAGGGGTATTACCATCAGACAGAAAAGTATATCGCAATTCAGGAAGATATGAGCAATCTCCAGACCATGAAAACCGGAGTCCATGAAGTGAGCCACGCATTGCTGCATGACCGGGAGGTAATGGATGCGGAAGGAGTCTTAAAAGACCAGACAACAAAGGAAGTGGAAGCAGAAAGTATTGCTTATATTGTCTGCAACCATTTTGGTCTGGATACTTCAGAATATTCGTTTACCTATATCGCCAGCTGGTGTGAGAGCAAGGATATGAAAGCACTTCGAGCATCTATGGATACTATCCGGAAAACGTCTGCGGAAGTCATTGGGAATATCGAAACGCAGATACACGAGCTGGAAATGGAAAGACCAATCGAAGATGCAAGTCTTGAAAATATAGAAGAAACAGCTATGCAGTATGCCCACCGGCTGATCGAAGCGGCAGAGGATGCAAGTAGGGGAAATTTTACGGATAGTCAGAGAAATCTTATTGTGAATTTTGCATATAAGATGGATGACAAAGACGAAGTGCTTGGACTGGTGAACCGTATGATGACTGCAATCCGCAGACCGGGAAGTGAATATACGAGAAGCCTTATGAATGAAACACAGGCACAGATTGACAATTTCCCAGATGGCGTGATCGGTTTTACAGAAATGCACGAAGCAGGAATCCGACTGGAACACATGTATCCTCTTGAAAAAAACAGGGCAGTAGAATTGTATCGTGAGGGTGCGGAAGTTTTTCTCTTACATGGAAATCCAGACAATCCAGAGCAGGCAGGACAGATTCTTGCAGAAACAGAAAATGCAATCCTGGGGCATGACGGTATCTTTGGTATTACGGAAACGGAATGGGAAGTACATAAAGAAAGAGAAGCAGCTGCCGCCAGACAGGAAAAACTGGAACAGGACAGTGCAGAAAAGATTGATGAGACACTTCTTCTGCATGGAGAAAGCAGAAGGTTTGCTATTTATCAGATGGATAGTGGAGATGAGCATATTTATCAGTTTATGGGAATAGAATCCGCAAAGAGTCTGGGCTATACCATTGACGGAAAGGATTACCGAATGGTTTATGCAGCACCGTGGATGCCAACGATCACGTTAGACAATATATTTGAACGCTTTAACATTGACCGACCGGAAGATTTCCGTGGTCATTCCTTATCGGTAAGTGATGTGATCGTGATAAACAGGGGTGCAGAGATCACAGCCTATTATGTAGATTCTTTTGGATTTCAGAAACTTCCGGAGTTTGTCCAGCAGAGAATGAACATACTGGAACATAATTCCGTCAGGGCATATCCGCCAGTTTATAAAGGAACATTGGAACAGGCAATGGGAGAACGGGATGTGGATGCTTATCTGGATTCCAGAAAGTTAAACCTGGACTGCAAGAAAGCAATCGAAGAAGCTATCCGGGAGAATTTTGACGGGCTGCACTTAAAGCAGGATGCGGCAAAAGAAGTCGTGGAACGCTTCGGGGAAGAACGTATGAATTTTGTTATGGCAAATACCATCCGTGAACTTTCCCATGATGGAAGATTTTCCAGACAGAACAAAGACTGGGCGGAGCATATCGAAGTCCCGGAAAATGTCAGCCGGGGTAGAAATCTGAACCTGGATTATGTGATCGAAAGCCACCCGGCAGTTTTAGATGGGTTTATCGACATGGCAAGAGCTGAGATCCGGATGCAGAGGATAGAACAGGCGATAGGAGAAAACGAAGTGACAATCACGGCAGAGACAAGAGGATATGAAGCAGAAGGACATAACGGGACATGGCATACGGTTGATGAAAAGGAATATGCGGGGGAGAAGTTCTTCTTAATGGAACATGATGAATTTGGCTCCGATGTGGCAGGGATTATCGTAGCAGAAAATGGACAGCTTGTAGCGGAGGACTTATGGAATGGATTTGATGAAGGAGCGTTAGAAGCTGTATCAGAATATTTGCAGGAAAATGGAACAACACTTTATGACTTGACGGAATTCCCGAAAGATTCTGTTGTAACCCTGCGGAGTGGACAGACACTTACAATCGAAGAAATACAGGCAGTACAGAAAGATACCTGGGAAGAAACGATGGCAGGAAAAAATGAATCGGGAACAGATGTCCGGTTTAATTTTCATGCAGTCAGTGAGGTGCAGCTGCCGGAAGGCATAAAGTTAAAAATGCCAGAGATTCATTACGTTGATAATTTTTATGTGATGGAAGATGTAAATGCAGAGGGTGTAGTAAAAGTAAACCGGTATGAATCACTGGATGAAGCGATGCAGGAATATTTACGTCTGCCAAATCATCAGGAAAAAGTGCTTGGTATCCAGAATACGGAAACAATGCAGGAAAGCATGGATTTTATCCGATGTGAAAACGGAATAGATCAGCTGACCCATGCATATGAACAGATCGGAGGGTGGCTGAATCCGGAAATATATGAAGCGGTAAATAAAATGGAAAATATGCTGGACTGGAATGAGGTACAGATTGCATATCAGATTGGAAAACAATACTTTACAATCCAGACTGCTGAAGATGGCTATGATTATACATTTTACAATGAAGATTATCAGGAGGATGATGGAGGAATCTATGACAATCCGACAATTTATGTAGATGAAGCTGCCAGTGATATTTTGGAAGATAAAGGGTACTCATTGGAAGACGCAAAAGTAGTGGATTATGAAGAACTGATGGCAGATGTGGAAGAAGTTCAGGAAGAACAGATGCAGCGGATACAATTAGAAAAAAACTGCCCAGCAAGTATTTTTGAAGGATTTCGCAGGGAAGAAGCAATGCAAACCTATGAAGGAATCGCAATGCAGTTTATCAGGAGTAAAGGGTATCTGACCATACAGGCAACAGAAGAAGGATATTCGTTTATTTTTTATGACTCTGATCTGCATGAAATCCAGAGTGGTGATTACGATAATCCAGACGCATCCATTCAGGAAGCTGCTTATGAAATCCTTAAAAGTGAAAGAATGGATGATATGGAATGTGTCAAAGTGGATTATAAAGAATTTGAAGAAATGACGATCCAGCACTCTAAGGATTTATTGCAGGAGGGGGAACTTCGTGCGACTTCTGAGATTGGAAGAAATGAACTGGCATTAAATAGCCTGAGCAGGGCAGAAGTTGAAAGAGGTGTCCTGTATCATGCACAGGCAGTATTAGAAGATATGGGAATGGAACAGGAGGTAGAGCTGCTTGCTGCAAGAGTGTATGGTTCCAGAAGCAGACAAGACCTTTACCGGGAAGATTCTGACCTTGATGTGGTTCTTTCCTATAAAGGTGATATTCGAGAAGATAGCTTTTTCAATGCCTTAAATGAATCTGGTATAGCGATGGCAGGAATTAAGGTGGATATTAACCCGATTGCAGAGGAGCGAATCACTCTGGCAGAGTATATAAAAGAATCTGAAAAATATCTTGACCAGCAGGAGATTAAAAAGCTCGCTGCGGATCTGGATAATTTTAGTTATGACGTTGATACCTATGAGTATAACGATACAGTTGAAAATAGAGAAGAACAGGTGGAAAAACTCACGGAGGATATTTTGAATAAGAAAACAGAAACTATCAAGGACTGGCTGCTTGAGGTATCCGAGGAATCCGATATAGACAGCGATGTGATAACTGCCCGTTCTTTACTTTCCCGTTTGGAGGACGCAGAGAGATTTTCTATCTTTGACAAACAGCCAGAGCAGGAACAGCCAGAAGCCACGATCAGTTTTTATGTCGCAGAGTGCATGGAGTTTCCGGTCATGGGAGAGTACCATAACAACCTCACTTTAGAAGAAGCCATTAAAATATATGAGAGTATCCCAGCAGAGAGACTGCATGGGATTAAAGGAATCGGATTTGATCTGCAAGATGGTGATGAAAATTATTCCGGAGAATATGAGTTGATGAGTGCAGACCGGATACGGCGTGATCTGATAGATATGATTCCACACTATAAAGAAAGCCCTCTGGTGCAGAAAGCAATCACAGATATGGAAAAGTATCTGGATGAAAAGCATGGAAGGGTGCAGGAAACGGAACATACGGCAGAAACAGTAATAGGAAGTGGACAGAAACCTTCTGCGGTTGCGGCAGACAGAAGGGCAGAGCAGGAACCGGTATCTGTAAATCG
>OGRH01000518.1_pt1 | contig 31096 bp, 22 predicted proteins | sample 1553461 | NCBI WGS metagenome assembly OGRH01 (sample SAMEA2580092, study PRJEB22360) | human gut metagenome | biome: human gut; feature: human-associated habitat; material: faeces | place: Denmark | collected 2008/2010
ACCGGAACGATCCCAGATGCGACTGGGGGGCGCCGCCGCCGGGAGCCGCAATGTTGCAGCCGGGACCGTAGTTGGTGTAGTAGGCCGGGGTGTAGTCGCACGACATGGCCGTTACGGAGATGTAGTCGCGGTAAGCGCCGGGGTAGCTCGACATGCCGGTCATGTCGTTGCCGGCGGCGAATATGGCCAGTCCTCCCTCGATGGCCGCGCAGTTCTGTTTGGCGATGAAGTAGTCGATGGCCTGCTTCTCGGCGCTGGCGCCGCTGGAATAGGCCGCGTCGGAGGTTACCGAGCCGGCAGGGTAGCCGTAGCTGCACTGGATGATCGCCGCGCCGTTGTCGGCGGCGTATTTGATGGCCTTGGCCGCCATGGCCACGTCGCCGCCGTCTTTGTCGTGGAAAATCTGACAGGACATGATCTTCACGCCGTCGTTTTTGCCCGAGCCGCCTGCGATGCCTGCGACGCCCGTGCCGTTGTTGTTCACGGCTGCGACCGTTCCTGCCACGTGCGTGCCGTGGTCCGGTGCATTGCCTTTGGTGCTGATGGTCAGCGTCGTATTGTCGACGAAGTTGAACCCGTGTATGTCGTCGGCATAGCCGTTCGAGTCGTCGTCACGGCCTTCCGAGCCGTTCAGCTCGGCGGTGTTGGTCCACATGTTGGCGGCCAGGTCGGGATGGTCCCACTGCACGCAGTTGTCCACGACCGCGACGATAACGCGCGGGTCGCCCGTGCAGAGCTTCCAAGCCTCGTCGCAGTTGACATCGGCTCCCGCCTTGATCTTCGAATAGATCGACTTGTCGCCGGTGTTGATGTAGTGCCATTGTTTGCCCAGGTGGGGATCGTTGAACCCGACGGCCGCACGGGTCTGCGGCGCAGCGCCGGTTTCGGCCAGCGGGATGACCCGGCCTTCGTGCACGTGCATCAGCTGCTGGTTGAATTCCACCTTGCTCACTTCGGCGATCCGGGCCATGTCGAGGGCCGCCTTGTCGAGATCGGCGGCGGCGTCGAACTCCACAACGTACCAGCGGTGCAGACCGGCGGCGCGCGTGCGCTCCTCGTTCCGTTCGTCTACCGGGAACAGACGCTGTAACGCCTTTACCCCGATGCTGCCGAGCACGGCGTCGAAATCAGCGATGCCCGAACGGGTGGCGACGCCGCCCGAACGCGTAACCTGCATGACCGACGATTCGATGCCCGCTACGGCCTCTTCGCCGAAGCAGACCAGCAGTTCGCCCCTGACGGCGTTCTCCGACGAGAATACGAGTTTGGAGGCCGCTTTCGCTTCCGGTTCGGGACCCGTCGCCTGCTCCGTCGCATCCTTGGTGCACGACCCCAGGGCGAGCGCCGCGGACAGGAGCAGCAGGCTCCATAAAGTTGTTGTCCTTGTCATAATCTTATAATCCTAATATTAGTGCATGTCGTGACCGGTGTTTCGTTTCATTGGACCACAGAACCCGACACGGTCGCTCGGACTGTGTCGGGTCGTGTGGAACAATATGCGTCGGTTATTTCAAAACCGGGAGGTTTTCGCGGATCTTGAAATCGGCGCGGCGGCCGATCTGTTTCGGCAGCGGCTCGCATTTCGCCGTCTTCACGCTCAACGTGCGGACGCCGTGGTTCGTGTTGTCGCTGTTCCTGACGAATGTGGCGTTCATCTGGAGACCACGGCTGTCGAGCGACTTCCCGATATGGGCCGGAACACGGACGCTGCTGAACGGGATCTTCGTGCGGACGCCCTGAACTTTGGCTGCGGATGCTGCGGATGTCGTTCCGCTCTGCTTCGTGATGGTCGTTCCGTCGGCATAGTATGCTGCCAAGGCTCCGACGATCTTGTTGACGGTGAAATCAGCAACGGGAACCTCAACGTCGGTCGTCAGCGCTGAAACTTGTTTCGACGCCGGATCGATCGTCAATACGATCGGATCGCTGCCTTCGCTCTCTTCGGTTGCGAACGAGAAGATACCGTAACCGCGGGTCTGGTCCGGGGTGAGCGCCTCCGTGAATTTGCCGAGCAGGTTGCCGTTGTCCTCCCGGCCGAGCTGCACGCCGCTCATCGTGAGCGTCGACTTGGCCGAGTCATAGGTTGCGTACCATTGGGTGCCGTCCTCTACGGCGAAATCCTTCACGAAAAATTCGGTGTTGCTTCCGACGGTAGGTATTACCTCGAATACATTTTCGAACGTGTCTTCAGCGCTGGCCGCGTAGGACATGCCGTATTTCCCGATGATCAACTCTCCGGTATAGGGCGGTATGTCCGTCACGAACGGTTCGCACACGATCAGTTTTTTCTTGCCGTAGTTGTTCGTTGCTTCGACAACCAGCGTATAGGATGCGCCCGGTGTCAGATTGATCATTATGTCCCAATGCTTTCCGGTCGTTGCAAGTTCTTCCATCGCATCGGCATTGAGTTCTTTACCGTATTTATCGACTACATTCTGCAGGGTCAGGCCTCCGGTTTGAATCTCGATATTGTCGATTATGGAAGTTTTGTTGAAGTAGGTTTTGATCTTCTTCATCTCCGTGCCGGTGATCTCGTACACGGCCGATGAGTAATCGGGATACTTCGATACATATGCTGCGGCATCGGGATAGGCGCTGACTTTATAGAGCGAGCCGGCGATGTCGTTGGGAACCGAGGTCCCTCCTATGCCCGGGAAGTAGAACGATGCTGCGGAAGCTTCGCCGGAAACCGGTTTTTGCGCTTTGTCAAGGGGCAGGGCGACTACGGTATAGGTTCCGGGTCCAGGCAGTACGGCTTCGGCGGAGACTTTCTCGCCGCCTACGGTGAAGTCCTGCAACTCGTTGATGTTCTCGGCTGATCCGTCGGCGATCGCTGCGACAAGCGTAGCGGTTTCGGCCTCGGTCAATTCATTTTCGACGAGAACATAGCGGATGTTCGTAACGTCGGCGCCGTAGGTGAAGTCGATGACGGCGCTCGCCGTCTCTCCGTCGGCGCTGACCTTCATGCCGTCGTATACGGCGGAGAGCGTATAGTCGACTATTTCGGCGCCCGGCAGCATGATGCGGAACGTACCTTGACTGTTAGCGGGAAATTCGCGATCCAATCCGACGAGTTTTGCGGTCAATCCGTCCTTCGGGAAGGTGATGACGCCGTTGACCAATGTGCCGGGTTCCGCCGAGGCGATCATAAAGTTTCCGTAACCGTTACTGTTTTCGGTAATACCCGACCATTGTTCTTCAATCGTCACTTGAGTCGCATTGCTGCAATCGATGACGATATTGGACGGAGTGTAGCTGAACTGCTCCGAAAGCTCCTCTTGCGTAGCTCCGAAGAATTCGGTCATATAAGGCCAGCCGAGCATCTCTTCAACCATGTAGATACCTTCTTTCGACTTATGGCTGTGTACCGTGACATCGATTTCGAACATATTGCCGGTGAATACATCGCTCAACCAGCCTTCGCGGAATTTGCCGGTTCCCATTTTCACCCACGGCCAGGGCATAACCGTAATATCGAGGCTGCGGTTGCCGTAGGGCGTCGTGTTGTCCTCGTCGTTGATCAGGAACGAAAGGGGGTATTCCTTGCCGTCTTCGAGTTTGGTGCGGTCGAAGGTGATCAGCAGTTCGGAAGTCTCCTTGCCGGCTGCGAACGATACTGACGACGGAATGGTGAACAGACCCGACTCGTCGCTGGCGAGAACCGCTACGGTCAGCGCCTCGTCCTTGGCGATGCGTTTTACCGGGATGGCGATGGAGGAGACGTCGTCGCTGATGCTATGCTGGGTGGTCACATTCTCGGGGAAGTAGACCTGTGCGCCGTCGACCTCGGGACCTGCTTTGAAGTCATCGTCGCTGCAGGCCGTGAACAGCCCCGCGACGATGGCGACAGTCGCCAGAAAGAATATTTTTATACTTTTCATAAATAGCGATGTTTTTTATTTAACAGACTTGACCGTTTGGGTCGGGTTGGGGTTGTTCTTGCCCGCAAGCGCCTTATTCTGCTGTACGGCGTTCAGCGGGAACACGCAGTTCCACCAGGGGGCGCGTCCGTCCGTGGAAAGCTGGGCCATCGGGGGAGCGTTCGTGCCGGTGTCGCCGTTGTGCATGCCGATGTTCAGACGCTTCAGGTCGTAGAAGATGACGCCCTCGCCCCAGAACTCGATCCGCTTCTGGAAAATGATCTCGTCGATCAGGTCGTTGGCCGCCGGAACCGTATAGGCCGGATCGCGGTTGGCCATGAACGACTGCAACAGCGACTTGCCGGTGGCGGCGTCGTAGTGCGCCGTAGCCTCGGCCTCGATCAGGTACATCTCCTCGACACGCATCATCGGGATGCTCGTCACGTTACCCGTGGAATAGTTTCGTTTTTCGCCGTTGGCCGCGTGGAACTTAAACGATGCGTAGGGGGCTATCGTTGCGAACTCCTCCTCGGTCAGGGTCGTATAGGGTGCGATGGCGTCGAACGAGCGGTCGGCTCCGACAAAGCTCTTTTTGCGGAAGTCGCCCGACGAAATGCGGTTGTAGCTGAATACCGAGATACCCGGCTGCGCTCCGTAGCCGTAACCCCAGATAGCCTCGGTCGCCATGTGGGCCGACCACGACAGCAGGTTGTTGAGCACGGTGTCGGTGGTCTGGATCATGGCCCACATCCACGACGAATTGACCGTGTTGAACCCGGTCTTCGGGTCGAGCCACTGGCTTTCGGTCATAATCGTGCAGCCCGAAGCGTCGATGGCCTTGCGGGCGTATTCGGCGGCCAGACGGTAAGCGGCGTCGCCGGTCGGAACTTCCGCATACGATTCGGTGAATCCGCCCAGCCAGAGGTAGGCGCGGGCCTTGAGTCCGTAGATCACGGCCAGCGAGGGCAGGTTTTTCGTTGCCGGCGTATAGTTGGCCAGCAGGGTCTCGGCGGTGTTGAGGTCCTCGAAGATGAACTTGAACATCTCCTCACGCGATACGCGCGGGTTGTTCTCCAGTTTCTCCATGCTCGTATCTTCCCGGACGATGGGAACGGTCAGCCCCTTGACGGCTTCCAGCTCGGTCTCGTAGGCGGGACGTTCGGGAGCCTTGGCCGGCAGCGCGTCGTAGAGACGGGCCAGGTCGAGGTAGCAGAGCGCGCGGAAAGTCTTGGCAATGCCCATCATCTCCTCTGCGCCTTCGCTCTGGTTTGCGATGTCGATGGCCTCATTGGCCGTGAAGATGAACTTGTAATAGTTGGTGTAGAAGAACGGGGACATCTTGCCGTTCGCTGCCAATCCGGTCGAGTTGCCCGGATAGAGCCATGCCTGCCAGCGGTCGTAGTACTGGTTGCCGCCCGGCAGGTTGCCGCTGACGGGGAACACCTCGCCGACCATGCGGTCGGTGGCGCCGAAGATGCCCGGGTAGCCGAAGTCGATGTGCTCGCCGAGGTCTATATAGTTGGTGATGAGCACCGTCGGCATCGCAGTGATAAGACCCTCCTTTGCGAACGGAGATTCGGCAGTCTGATCGCTGGTGGCGTATCCGCTTTCGGGGAAGGTCTCCTTGATACAGCCCGAAAGAAGCACGGATGAACCGAGAAGCAGCGCCGTTGTTTTCAGTATGTTGTTCATTTTCATAATATTCGTCGTTTAACAAATTAGAACGTTACGGTTACACCGCCCGAGAAGGTGCGAATCGGGGCGTAGTAGTACGGGTTCGTGATTCCGTTGATGGACTGACGCGGGTCGAGACCCTGACGCTTGGACCAGTACCATACATTGTCGCAGGCGAGGTAGATACGCAGATTCTCGACGAGGAACTTGCGCGTGATACGCTTGGGCAGCGTATATCCGAGCGTGATGTTCTGGATGTTCAGGTACGATGCGCTGGTGAGGAAACGGTCCGAGACGGCTGCCTGATTCGAGTCGTTGTAAGCAAAACGCGGAATGTTCGAACCGGAGTTCTCGGGAGTCCACGAATTGAGCAGGTCGTGGTGGTAGTTGTTTCCGGTCGACGTTCCTGCCGGGGAGTTCATGTAGAACCTGTAGCCCTGGTCGAGAACCTGTCCGCCGAGCTGGTAGGTGAAGCCGATCGAGAAATCGACGCCGTAGAAGCGCAGCGACGTGCCGAAACCGCCGTAAACGTCCGGCAGGGCGTCTCCGTGCATTTCGCGGCCCTCCTGCGAGGCCACCGAGTAATCAGAGGTCTTGATGCGCTCCTTGTTGCCGGCATCATCGGTCTTGTAGGTGTACCACAGCGATTTTCCGGTCTCGGGGTCTACTCCCGCGTAGGTCGGAACGTAGAACGAGAAGACGGATTCCCCTTCGGTGAGGAATTTGGTGTCCTGCCAGCGGCCCACGTGTTTGCCGTCGGCCGTCGTGTTGTTTTTGAACTGCTCCGGCAGGTGGGTCACCTTGTTCTTGTAGTGGGTCATGTTGAGCGAGAAGTCCCACACGAGGTTTTTGGTCCGGATCAGGTCTGCGTTCAGTTCGATTTCGAGACCGCGGTTGACCATGTCGCCGATGTTGGTGAAAATGGTCGTGTAACCCGACTCGATCGGAGTGGCCAGCTCGAACAGCATGTCGGTGGTCTTGCGGTTGAAGACATCGATGCTACCCGACAGACGGTTGTCCCAGAGGCCGAACTCTACGCCGACATTGAGGTTGGCGTTGGTCTCCCAGGTGATGTCGGGGTTGCCTTTCTGGTAGAGTACGCTCGTAACGCCGTCGCCGCTGCTCAGGATCTCGCGGTAGTCGGTATAGCGGTAGTAGGATTCCGCTTTCGATCCGAGGTTGTCGTTACCCTGCGAACCGTACGATGCTTTGACCTTCAGCATGTTGACCCACGAAGCGTTGAACCAGCTCTCGCGGTTGATGATCCAGGCTGCGCCGAGCGACCAGAAGTTGCCCCAGCGGTGGTCGGGGTGGAAGCGCGACGATGCGTCGCGGCGGTACGATCCCGAGAAATAGATGCGGTTGTCGTAGTCGTACTGTCCGCGGAAGAAGTAGCCTTCGTTGTTGTACTCCAGAACCGACGAACCCGACCGCGACGAGTCGACGACGGCGCCGCTGAGTTCGGTGTTGTCCGGCGAGAACATCATGGTCTTCGAGCCGTACAGACCGTAGGATTTGCGGTTGTACATTTCATGGCCGAAGAGCAGGTCGAGGTTGTGGACGTCGGCGAAGGTGTTGGTGTAGGTCAGGAACTGCTGCATGTTGTAGGCGATCTCCCGACTGTGGCTCTTGAAAACGGCGCCGCCCGATTCGGCGAACTGTCCGTAGTAGGGGTTCGACACCTGCGTACCGCGGGTTTCGTCGAGCGATACGCTTCCGTTGAGGGTCAGTTTCAGGCCCTTGTACAGGGAGAAATCGGCAAAACCGTTGGCCATGAAGGCATTGCCCTCGTTGATGTATTTGTTGAGCTGAATGTCCTGCAGGTCGTTGCTCTTGCCGCCGTTGGTGCGCAGTGCGCCGCCGTTGCGGCCGTCGCCGGTATCGTACATCTTGAATCCGTACTCGTCGATCATAATGTTGCCGTTGCCGTCGCGCATGTAGACCGGATAGATCGGCGCCATGCGGATCGCCGTGGCGAATGCGTTTCCGCCGTCGGCGTTGCCTTCGCCCTGACCGTCGCCGTCGTCGTTGGTTTGGTTGCCGTTGTTCCAGACGAAATGGGTGTAGGACATGTTACCGCCGACTTTCAGCCACTTTTTGGCCTGGTAGTCCGCGCGCAGACGGGCGGTGTAGCGCTCGTTGCTCGAACCGTCGACGATACCCGTGTTGTCCAGATAGCCGAGCGATGCGAAGAAATTGGCGCGGTCCGTCGCGCCGGAAACGCTGACGTTGTACTCCTGACGGAACGACGACGATTTGTAGATTTCGTCGAGCCAGTTGTCGGGTTGCAGGTAGAACTGCTGGCCCTTGGCGTCGGTTACCAGGCGGCCCTGCTTCGCACGCGGATTGAGACGGCCGTTTTCGCCGATGAGGTTCTGGCCGTCGGGCACGGTGAAGACGTTGTAACCCAGACCGCCGGGATCGTTCGACGTCAGCAGCTTGTTGGCGGCGATGTTGGCGGCCAGGGGAGTGTACTTCTGGTCGAGCGTGTAATAGTTGTACAGCGACTTGTAGTGCATCTCGTAGTATTCGCCCGCATCCTCCACGATGTCGTAGGTCTGCAACGCACGGGTGTTGATGCCCCACTTGCCGTCGAAAGTCACGGTGGCCTCGCCGGCCTTCGCACGCTTGGTTGTGACCATGATTACGCCGTTCGCGCCGCGGGAGCCGTACAGGGCGTTCGACGCGGCGTCCTTGAGGACGCTGATCGACTCGATGTCGGCAGCGTTGATGTTGTTGATGTCACCTTCGTAGGGCACGCCGTCTACAACCCAGAGCGGGTCGTTTTTGGCATTCATCGAACCGTAGCCGCGCACGTAAATCTTCTGACCGGAACCCGGACGGCCCGAGGCGGAGGAGAACTGCACGCCGGCGATTTTGCCGACGAGGGCATCCCCGACGTTCGAAGACTGCGTTTTTATCAGATCGTCGGATTTGATCACCTTCGCCGCTCCGGTGAAGGCGTCTTTCTTGGCTGTACCGAAGGCCACTACGATCACGTCGTCGATGGCCTGTGTGTCTTCTTTGAGCGAGATGTTGATTCGGGTCTTGCCTCCGATGGCCACCTTCTGTGTTTCATAGCCGATGAAGGATACGACCAGCGATCCGTTTCCGGGAGCCGTGATGGTGAAGCTACCGTCTCCGTTTGAGGTCGTGCCGACATGCGAGCCGTCGACCATAACCGTTGCTCCGGCGACCGGTTTCCCGTCGGGACCGGTGACTGTTCCGGAAATTTGCTTACTCTGGGCCAGCGAGAGTAATATTCCCCCCCCCAATAAAGCAATTAACGATAGTAGAATTTTTCTTACCATAAGCGTTAATCTAATAGTTTTTTTTAAAATAAAAGGTTCACAAGCAAAGGTATGAAATTGCTAACTCGTTTACAAATAAATTATTAAAATAATTTACCAGTATAACATATGTGTAGAAGATTGGTCGATAACGGTTACGATTTTGAAAATATCATCTCAAGGGGATTACAAATTGTAATCCCCTTTTCGGGTGTTTTCGGGTGTTTTGAGCGAATGTGTTAGCTGCGTGAACTTCTGCGTATATGTGAATCGGTCCTCAAAGGCGCTCCCGGACTTTTTCCAGGTCGGTATCGCGGTACAGCGTATCGAGGCGTTTCGAGAGCCGCTCCATGTCACCGTCGAGTTTCGAGTGGGTGATGGTCGCATAAATCTGCGTAGTCCGTATGTTCTTATGTCCCAGCAGCTTGCTGATCGTTTCGATCGCCATTCCCTGCGAAAGCGTGATCGTCGTGGCGAAGGTGTGCCGGGCCGAATGGAACGTGATGTGCCGGGGAATGCCCGCCAGAGACATAATGCGTTCGAGGCAGATGTTGCACCAGCCGTTGCTCGGCAGGCGGAATATCCGCGCATTCCGCTGCATCGGTTTGTATTTCAGCAGAATGGTGTACGGTATCGCGAAGATGCGCACGTTGACCGCAGATCCTGTTTTGCGGCGGGTGGTGCTGATCCACAGCTGTTTGCCGTCCTGCTGGATATGCTGCGGGGTCAGCGTGCAGAGGTCGATGTAGGAGAGTCCCGTGAAGCAACTGAACAAAAATGCATCGCGTACCAACTGTAAGGTCATGTCGTCGAGGTCCAGACGGATCAGCTTGCGGATTTCGGTCATGGACAGGTAGTTTCGCGCGACGAATTCGCTGCGCAGTTTGTAATTCGCGAAGAGGTCCTTGGCCATGTGGCCCCGGCTGCGGGCCAGCATGAGGATGTGCTTGAACGCGATCATGTAGATCCACGTCGTGTTTTTCTTGTGTCCGCACTCCTGTGCGATGTAGTGGTGAAACCCCGTCAGGAACTCTTTGTCGAGTTCTTTGAACAGCAAATCCTTGCGGTTGAATTTGTCGTTGACGTAGTTTTCGAGATGCTTGTAAACACACCTATATTTATAGTAGGTCGTTTTGCTGCGGCTGATGCCCACCATCCGGCTGAACTCCTCGTTGTGATGCCTGAAGAAGGCCAGCAGCGTTTCGTTGCGCTGGTCGTTGCCGAAATACATCTCCTTGACCATTTTCGGAGTGACCAGGGCATGCTCGTAAAACAGCGTGTTGTAACATCTTTCGATGCGGAAACGAATCTGCGAGAGTTGTTCGTTGACATGTGAGGCAACCGCGCTGCGCCCTGCCGCCCGTCCCATACTCACATCCCAGAGATTCGGATTCACGGATAGTTGCGTGGACAGCTGCGTTCGCTGTCCGTTGATCGTAATGCGTCCCATGATCGGCGTGTTTCCATTGCGTAAAGGCGCATTCTTCTTGATGTAAAACAGTACTTTGAACGTGTTTCTCATTCCCTTCCTAACCTTTTTTAAACAATAAACAAACCGCGATAAAGGTAATGATAAAGTTACTGCCAAACGGTATATCAATTGGACCAAATAGCTTATACGGCACGGTTTAACCCTTCTTGTCCGGTAACTATCTGGTAACACAACCCGGACGCACGGAGGTGTCGTCCGTATATCTTACACGCTTAATACCAAACTATTAGGCATTTCTCGGAAAATGCGTTCCGGAACGCTGTAATTATCCTATATCCAGCAGTTTATTATCCGGAATCCGGGGCGATCGTTTTTTATTTTAAAATTTTATTAAAATTAACGCTTATGGTAAGAAAAATTCTACTATCGTTAATTGCCGTTTTGGGGCTTTGCGTATATGGATTCGCCCAAAACCGGCAGGTTTCCGGTAAAGTTGCCGATGCGGAGGGTAGGCCTGTCGCGGGCGCAACCGTTATGGTCGACGGCACGTCGACCGGTACGACCACGGGCACGGACGGTAAATTCACCATCGCCGCACCCGCCGACGCTACGCTGGCGGTTTCGTTCATCGGTTACGAGACCCGGAAAGTGGCTGTTGCCGGAAAGACGCATGTCGAAGTCGTGATGCACGAAGATGCGCAGGCCATCGAGAATGTCGTGGTGACCGCTTTCGGCACGACGACGAAAAAAGACCTTACGGGATCAATCGCCACCATCCGCGGCGAGGAGCTTGCGAAGCGTCAGGTTTCGACCGTTTCGAAAATGCTCGAAGGAGCGGTTCCCGGCGTGCAGCTGACTACGGCCACCAACCAGCCCGGTACGGACGCTGCGATCTACGTCCGCGGCGTCGGTTCGCTCAATGCGGGCACCGGCGCGCTGATCGTGCTCGACGGCTCGCCCTATCAGGGCAGCCTGTCCGACATCAACCCGGCCGACATCGAGTCGATCTCCGTGTCGAAGGACGCCACGGCCAACTCGCTCTACGGTTCGCGCGCCGCGAACGGCGTGGTTTTCATCACGACCAAGCGCGGCAGCCTGGACAATCCCACGATCAGCGTCGACACGCGATTCGGTATCAACACCCGCGCTGTCCCCGAGTATGACATCATCACCGATCCGGGCGAATACCTCGAGGCGCAGTGGCGCACGATGCGCGACACGAAGTGGGCGTCAAGCCCCGAAGAGGGCGGCGGTGATCTGGCTGCCGCGGCGCTCTATGCCTCGCAGGAGGTGCTGGGTGCACACGGAAATTACAACCCCTACAAATATTCGTCGACCTACCTGATCGACCCTGCGACCGGCAAACTCGACCCGTCGGCCCGGCGCATGTACAGCGAGCGCCTGCAGGACGAACTCTTCAAGACCGGATTCCGCAACGAGACGAACGTTTCGGTCAGCGGCGGGAACGAGAAGTCCGATTATTTCATCTCGCTGGGTTACCTCAAGGACGAATCCTATGTGATCGAATCGGATTTCGAGCGTTACAGCGCCCGTGTGAACGTCAACACCAAGCTCCGCAAGTGGATCAAGGTGGGCGCCAACCTCTCCTATGCCCACACGGTGCAGAACAACATTCTGGAGGGCAGCAGCCTCGCTTCGTCGGCGTTCGCCACGGCGCGTTCGTGGGAGCCGGTTTTTCCGGTCTACGCCCGCGATGCCGAGGGGAAAATCAAGTATGACGAAAACGGCGACAAGGTCTACGACCTGGGTACGGGGCAGACCGACGGCACGACGACCCGTCCCGGAACCTCGGGCCAGAACATCATCGCCACGCTGAAGATGGACACGCGCGACATCAAACGCAACAACTTGCAGGGCCGCGCTTACGGGGAGATCTATTTCCTGCGCGACTTCACCTTCACCTCGAGCATGTCGCTGGGCTATCGCGCCTCCGACGAACTGCTGTTCTATAACCCCACGATCGGCGGCGGACGCGGTTCCAAGGGCCGGATCAACAAAAAGTCTACGGACGTTTACGATCTGAACCTGATCCAGATGCTCAATTACAAAAAATCCGTCGGACGCCACAATATCAATGCGCTGATCGGACATGAGTACAACAGCTGGGTGCGCGATTACGCCGAGGTCGAGAAGACGAACATTTACGATCCCAAGAATCCGCAGCTGAACAACGCCGGCGAGATGGGGTCGATCAACGGCTATCAGGACGTGCTGCGCATTCAGGGTTTCTTCGGCAAACTGGAGTACAACTACGACAACCGTTATTATTTCTCGGGCGGTATCCGCCGCGACGGAACCTCGCGTTTCAAATACAATCCCTGGGGCACGTTCTGGTCCGTCGGCGCTTCGTGGCGCATCGGAGCCGAGAAGTTCATGGAGAGTACGCACAGCTGGCTTTCGGAGCTGAAACTCCGCGCCACGTACGGTACGCAGGGTAACGAGGACCTGGCCAACTACTATCCCTATACCGACCAGTATACGGTTACCATTTCCGAAGGCAAGCTGGGTACGGAGATCTATTACTACGGCAATCCCGATCTGACGTGGGAGAAGCAGAAGACGTTCGATCTGGGTCTGGACGTGGGTCTGCTGAACGACCGCATCAACCTGACGATGGACTACTTCATCCGCGTGTCGGACGGTCTGCTCTTCAAGCGTACGAAGGATATTTCGACGGGCCGCGCCTACGACTGGTACAACGTCGGCAAACTGCGCAACTCGGGCTTCGAATTCGACCTGAACGTCAAGCTCATCCAGAAGAAGGACTGGTACTGGGACATGTCGGTCAACGGTTACACCTATGCCAACAAGATGCTCAACCTGCCCGACGAGTACAAAGTCTCGGGCATGCCCAACGGCAACCAGCGCATTTACGAAGGCAAGGACATCTACCGCTGGGAGATGCGGCAGTTCGCAGGTCTGGATGAGAAGGGCAACTCGCTTTGGTACATGGATCAGGATATTCTGGACGACGCCGGCAACGTTGTCGGCGTGGAAAAAGTCACGACCGGCGATGCTACCGAGGCCACGCAGTACCTGCTGGAGAAGAGCGCGCTTCCCGATTTCACGGGCGGCCTGAACACCACGCTGCGTTGGAAGAGCCTCGACCTGACGATTATGACCAACTTCCAGTTCGGCGGCTACGGCTACGATTACGACTTCTCGGCGTTCAGCAGTGCGAATTTCCCGATGAACCGTCTGAAGAACTATGCCGACGCCTGGAATCCGGAGACCGGGAAAGGTTCGGCGCCGATCTGGAACACGAACGACTCGAACATCAACGCTTCGTCGGATCGTTTCCTGATCAGCAAAACCTACTTCAACCTGCGCAACATCACGCTGGGCTACACCTTCCCGGCGAACTGGATGAGCAAGATCGGCATCAAGAGCGTTCGCGTGTACTTCGCCTGCGACAACGTCTTCTTCGCATCGAAGCGCAAGGGCTACGATCCCCGTACGAGCATGGGCGGTCAGGGCGCGACGGTCGCTTTGAACAGCGTGGACGGTACGTATTATTCGCCGATCCGCACCACTTCGGTAGGTCTCAATATTAACTTCTAAGCAGCGACATTGATATGAAAAAAATACTGATATTTTTAATGAGCGCGGCAGTTGCGGTATCCTGCAGCGACGATATCTTCGACGTGGACCCTTCGGGAAAAGTCTCTTCGGAGACCCGTGACGAGGTGGCCAAGGAGGACCCGGACAAGGTGCTTCAGGGTATCGAGGCGTCCATTTACACCCACTATGCCACCTATTACAAGAACGATCTTCAGTGGCTGACCGGTTTCAAAGGGTTCGAACTTGCGTTCGGCATGACCGGGCAGGACATGACCCTGCTGTTGCAACACAGCATGAACCTTTACATGTACATCAACGACTACTGGCAGGAGGAGTATACGCCGACTTTCAACGTGTGGAACATGTTCTACATTCCGATCGCCACGGCCAATGAGATTCTCGCGACGGCGACCCTCGACGCTTCCGCCGAGTCGGAGACGATGAAGGCCTACCGCGCCCGTGCGCTGACCTCCCGCGCGTTCGGCTACTACCACCTGATCAACGTGTACCAGTATCCCTACTCGGCGGCGAACAAGGACCTTCCGGGCGTGCCTCTGGCCACCGAGGAGACCCTCGGCCAGAATCTGCCGCGCGCCACGATGGAGCAGGTCTACAAACGCATTACCGACGACCTGGACGAAGCGCTGCGTATTTTCGAGGAGATCGGATACGACGACACCGGTTCCCGGACCGATTTCGACGCCAGCGTGGCCGCCATTCTGCGCGCCCGTGTCGCATTGGTCATGGAGGACTGGGGGAAAGCCGTCTCGTTGGCCGACGATATTCTGGCCAAATACACGCTCGTCTCCAAGGAGAACTACAACAACGGCTTCAACCGTATCGAGAACGTTCCGAGTCTGATCTTCGGCTTCAAGATGACGGCCGACAACTGCCAGACATGGGCTACCTGGTGCTCGCAGATGGACCCCTACATGAGCGGTTATGCGGGTATGTGGGCCGAGCGTCCGATCCACTCCTACCTCTATGCGCGTCTGAATCCGACCGACGTGCGTCGCGGCTGGTGGCTCAACAAGACGGACAATCCGGACCCGGACGCTGCGACGAGCGGTTATGCCTGCCTCCTGCCTTCCAACCTGCCCAATACGCTTGCTTCGGGCGTAAAAGCGCGTTCGGAGTATGTTTCGGTCAAGTTCCGCAGTTACAACGGCGACTGGAACAATACCGATCTGATCTATATGCGCGCCGAAGAGGCCGTCTTCATCAAGGCCGAAGCCGAGGCGCACAGCAACATCGCCGCAGCCAAGAAGACGCTCAAGGATTACGTGACGACCTACCGCGATCCGGGTTATGACATCACGGCCGCTTCGCTCGACGATGTCGTCGAGGAGATCATTCTTCAGAAACGTATCGAGATGTGGATGGAGGGCGCTCTGGAGTGGCTTGACCGTCGGCGTCTGAATATGCCGATTGATCGTCGGGACGATGCCGCGATGACGGCGGCAGGCGTTGCGAACAACCACATTTACAAAGCCATGTGGGAGCAGGACGAATCCGGCATGCGGTTCCAGCTGCCGCGTTCCGTCGTGATTGCCAACCCGGAAATCGGCGAGGCGAACCAGAATAAAACGAATTAAGCGTCTATGTATCACGCCTGTTAAGTCCGCTGTCCGTTTGGGCAGCGGACTTTTTTCTGATTTCCGGGTCGGTCGTTTTTTGCCGGGCCGGGAAAAATTTACCGACAAAATTGCATGAGGCATTTGCAGTATTAAATTTTTTGCTTATCTTTGCACCACGATAACAGGGAATACCCCGTTTTTCGCGGATGGTGCCATAGCTCAGTTGGTAGAGCAAAGGACTGAAAATCCTTGTGTCCCCGGTTCGATTCCTGGTGGTACCACTTTTAAGATTGAATAAAACGTTGTAGGTGAATAACTTACAACGTTTTTTCTTTGGCTTAGGTAAAACATAGGTAAAACAGTCGATTATTTCTAAATACCTATTTATCAAATACTTGCGTTTGCAAATATAGAATTTATTTTGTAGTTTTACGGTAACAAATCGCAGAAAACTGCATGACAAACGAGATTATTCGGTCGGATCGGTTGGAATTACTGAAAAACGAGGTATTCGGCGCACTGGATGTCACGGATGCAACACGCAACGAATACCGGGTGCGGATTACGTATTTCATTCGGTATGCGGAAACACACGGCATCAACCGCAATTCCTATTTGGATTACAAACGGTATTTAGCTGGTATCGACACATTCAGTGTATCGACCAAAAACAAATACCTGATTGCGGCGAAAATCTTTTTGGACGGGTTGCATCGGTTGAATTTGATTCCGCAGAAAATTACGGATCATGTCCGCGGATTCACGCAAAGCCGACTGCACCGCAAAGAGGGCTTGCAGGATGCCGACATCGGAAAGTTACAACGGTATTGTTCCGACTTACCGCCTACTCCGCAAAATTTGAGATTGAGAGCGCTTGTCGCTCTCTTTTTGTTTCAAGGGCTTCGACAGATCGAGGTCGTCCGGTTAGATGTCGGGGATATTGACCTGCGGAACAAAACCGCATTGATCCGCGGCAAAGGCCGGGACGATAAAGAGCCGATTCATTTGCACCCCTCAACGGTCCGGGTACTGCGGGAATATCTGAACTGTTACCGATTCCGAAGCGGCGCACTGTTCCGCAGTGGCAGCAACCATTGCGAAAGGCTTACGACCAAATCGGTCCGGGAGATCATAAAACGGGTATTTGCAGAATTGGAGATCGACGGAAGCGCGCACGGCTTCCGTCATTTCTTTATTACCAAATTAATCAAATCCTATAAAGGGGAATTATTGATGGTGTCGAAATACAGCCGTCACCGGAGTATTCAGATGCTCGAAGTTTACAACGACGAGATTATCCGCGAGCAGGATTTACCCCGGTTTTACGAAGTCTTTAACGAGATACGGATATGAAGAAGCAACCACCCCGGAATATCTATTGTTTGGAGGGAAATTGGAGAACGAACCCGCGGTGCAAACAGAGCGTGCGCCCGATGCTCGACATATTGCGGGATGCCGCAGGGATAAAATACATTTACCGCAAGTGCAACACGCGGGAAGAGTTCTTCGAATATCTGCGGCAATACACGTTCGAACGCTACCGAAATTATACGATTTTATACATTGCCTTTCACGGCAGACCGAATAAAATACAGATCGGGCGGGACTTCGTGACGTTACGCGAGATTGCGGACGTTTTGGAAGGGTTTTTAGCGCATAGGATCGTATACTTCGGAAGTTGTAGCACCATGCGCACGAAACGCGCGAATATCGACGATTTTCTACACCGTACAAAAGCAGACATCCTCGCAGGTTACCGCAAGGATGTCGATTTTATTCAAGCCACAGCGTGGGAATTATGTTGCTTTTTTAATCCCAAGATAATCTTTCAGTTAACAGACCAAATAAAACGATTACCGAGTTTTGTCCTTTATGAATTTTCAAAGTCATAGTTATTATATAATCTCGCAGAACCTACTTTATCAAAAGTATTATCATCCCAAAGTCCGCTATCGTAACGTAAACTATATCTGGGATTATTGGATATAATGGTTATAATCTTTGCAATTATAAAGAGTTGATTTAAAAATTCGCTATAATAGTTGTATATTACATCTCTTTTGCCTTCTGGATTCTCCATCTGAGACGACACTAAAAGCCAAGATGATCCTTTTAATAATTCAAGCCGAGAAAGCGTATCTGCATCTAAAATAAACGAATATTTTGATATGATAAGGTCTACTGTATTAATCAAATCTGTTGTTTTGGAATGGATGAATTGACCCCATGTACAATTTGAATACTCGGCATTTCGTGTAAAATCACAATTCATAAATGCGTCCCGAAAATGTTCGCTATTATACATTTCATCATATGTTTCTTTGAATTCGGGTCTCTCTTTACTCGATACTTTATAAATGCGATTGAGATAAAATAGGTAAAAATTTAATGCTCTGCTAATTTCCAAGTAAGCAATATTCAAAAGTCTATTTCGCTCTCGTTGTTCTTTCTTTTTGATGATCTGATCAATGCAAAGTACCGTAATCCATATGCCAATAATGGCAGTAAATAAATTTGCAGAAAACTGTTTTAGCCAAGTTTTAATACTAACATCGTCGGTAATGAAATGCAGAACTCCTACGATAATAGTTACATATGTCAGTACAATGATATAATTATTGTCTGTTAAGTATTTTCTCAATTTACGCATAGAGTTGGAATCACAGGTCAAATCTTTAAAATTCTGATTCGATAATAATAGTCTAAAATAGCGTCCTCCAATTAATCCAATTTTCAATATCACATATCCAATTAGACTTTTAATACCTATAAAGTATTTTCAGTATTTATTATACTTTATAATTCTCTTCCTACTTATTGGAGTAAGGAAATATTACACTTTTTTGGATTTTACGGCTCTCTTATAATCGTGAACTGTCGCAACTTCTTCGGCAAAGCGTTCTTTTAACTCTGTTTCGTATTTACCGTATAAAAACGGCTGCATACTTTTTATTAAACTTGCTTTGCTCCTTTTTGCTTTTGTATATTCACCATCCCCGACATAATCTTTGAGATAAGCGAGGTAACGATCATAGCCGTCGGATACTGCAAATATATATCTTTTTATCCTATTTTGCAACACTTTCGATGAGCAGTCCGGAATCTTTGAATAGTCTACTATATCATTAGTGAAAACTATATCTTTCAAGATAGATCGGAGCAAATAAACGCAAAATATAGCATACCGACGTTTAAGTAAATTTTCTGCCGTCGGATCGGGAAAACCAAAAGTCATTAGTTGTTTTCTCGATAATTTTATTTCATAGCGAAGTAGATTTTTAGGCAACTCTTCTCTTTCTGCGACTTTTATTTTCTTTTCCAGAATGTAGTCTGCGATTTTATCGTAAAATTTAATTTCATATTCGGCCAATTTGCATCTGCGACCATATATCTTATTAGTCCCGGTCCGCGGTGTCATGGGTATAAATTTATTGCCCTTGTATTCCGAAATCGTTTCAATATATCTCATTGGGAGTTCATTCACAGAAATATTCACCCCTATTTCAATGCTATTTATTCGAAACGCTGAAAGAGGAATTTCAAGAAAACTTGCGATTTCTTGCAAAACTGCTACTGCTTCGCTATATGCAAAAGGCTCATAATTATTTTCTTTTACGGATTTATGGAGAGAACCCTCTATTCTCAATGTCGCCTTGCTCTTTTTAAAAGTATACGTTAAAGAATTACGAACCCCGGTTTGTTTACCTTTAAATTCGTCGAATGTGCTCATGACATCTTCCAGTTTAAGATCAACAAAATCGGGAGCGACACCATTAATCTGTATTACTATTCGATCTATCATCTGATTTTGGATTCAATAAAAGCTACGGTCGTTAATTCAGTATTTCCAAATATACAAAATCTCTACGACAAATTTGATCTTTAATGTTCGATAACTGTAATTACAGAACATTGGAAAAATAACAATAAAAGCGATCCCGGAAGATCGCTTTTATGATGTTTGAAAATATTAAACCGAATTGTTAGCCCTCCAGTCTTTTAGCGGGCATTTGACTTCGGCTTATAGACTATTACAGTTTGGGTGTCGAAGTCAATGACAATTTCTCGCCCATCCCATCTGTACCGACGTAAATCGGGTGAATCACCTGTATATTTTCCATACGCATAGGGTTTAATACGATGGACAGCCATGTCGATTGCGTAACCCATACATGACCGGGAAACAAACTCTACACTTTGCAGGATGTTTTTCTCATTGAACCGGCAACGATACGCTAAAAGCGCGTTCTCGTATTCGTTGATGCCCTGAAAAACTTTTTCACCGCTTTCAAGGGTGGTTCGATAGCCGAGCAGACTGTCAACCTTTTCATAGGTAGCGACACCGACAAGTTCTTTCAGTGCCTTAATGTCGAGATTGACTTTCTTGGGTTGTGCGAATCCGGTAGCTACTACCAAAAGCGCAACGAGGATAAGAATAAATCTTTTCATAGGGTTTCTAATTTAGATCGGTTAATAGTGGATTTAAGATGTGTGCCATGAAATCATTGAAACAGTTCTCCATCGTTTCCTCAGTTAAATTTTGATCGGGAACAATATGCAGTTCGATAAATTTATCTTCGATTTGAATATCCCATTTTTCTATCAACTCCTTTTCGATATTCGTTGTGATTTTGTTGAATGCGGATATATCGGGATTCATTTCTCCAACAGTCAAATTGAAGTAAATGATATTTTCTTGGTTGCCGGACATTGCATAACCGATTACCACCGAAAATTCATTAACAGTCTTTCGCCGGAATTGATTGTAAAATATCAATGAGGAATAGATATTGACCTCATTATTCAATATTCGTTTCCTGCCTTTTGCCTTTATATACGGGAACAAGGTGATTGAGAGCCGCTCGGAACTCCGTTCGTCAATTTCATATTTCAATTCCGGCTTGTCGTTCAAAAATTGTTGAACCCGATCTTGAACCTTGTCGTAATACGATTCGAATATTTCTCCTATAACATTCGTCGTGTGGCAAATAGCGTCGGCAAGCATCGGCATATTTGCCAGACATTCATTGGTTAATTGTGTCAATTTGTTCATAAGGCGATATTTTTTAATTGGGTGATTACGTTCGTGTAAAACTGATATATGCCGACTAATTGTCGGGGTATTTGTTCCGTATCCGGCTTTTGTTTGCGCTTGTGCGGCCCGTTGCATAACAACTGCATCAGAGCCGATAAATAATCTTCCGCGATACGGTCCAACGGCTTGCACCGGATGATTGCGTTAAATACGGAACAGTAGTCGCAATAGCCCCACTGACTATCCAATGCATCTTTTCGGTTGCAGTCCGAATAGCTGACGGTCAAATAATACCTGTCGTATGCAGGGAATTTACGTTCTGCATAAATCCGATAATCGTCTATTTGATTTTTCCCGATATGCCCGTCCGAATAGCGGCTTTCGATTTTATTCTCGATAATCAATACCCACCGGTTCCGTTCATCCGTAATTGTCAGATCGGGAATCCGTCCCGTAATTTTTCCGCAATCTTTGATCTGTTCCTCGGCTTTCACCTGATATGTTTCACTGGCTTGAATGTGTTGTAACAATTCGTCTTTGCCGGATAAACATTCCGCAGATTTTATCAACGCCGATAAAATAGCCTTGCTGGATTCGAACAGATGAGCAAGGTATAATGTATGCGCAGGCTCGTAAGCATGCTTTTTAATAATAGTTAAGCATGACGGCCGTTTTAGAAAAGCATAGCGATCTAAAAAGGGCGCAACATATCTGTTGTAATTCTTGTCAACCTCATGCGGGTAGAGTGCTTTGATTTTTGCGAGGGCGTCGAGTTGGCTGTTTACCAATGACGCTTCCGCCAGGATTCGCTGTTCCTTGTCTCTTTCGACAAGGATTTTCAGCTTCGCTGTAAGTTCTTGGAATTGTTCGGGTGTAGGCATAAAAAACGTGGACTAAACTGTTATTTGCTGTTGAGGTCTTCGACTACCTTGTAGACAAATAAATGAGTAAAGCCCACGTCGTGAAACGTGAGCGTTTACGCTTTACTCTTGTCTACTTTTGAAATTGTCGAAGTTTCAACAGCAAGAATGAAAGCTAACGCTTTATCTTAATATGTCAGTTGCTTAAATTTCCCTGCTTATTGTAATTTTAATTGGTTCTGAAAACAAAGTTAGAAAATTTCTGCGGGAGTGCAAGAAAAAATTACAATGGCTGGATTTCCAGAAATCCACTCTTACCTAACTGGATTACCCGCATCCCCTCCGGGCACCAACCTCATTTAAGGGGTGGGGCCTTGCTTGTGCTCCGGAGAGTGAGCAGAAATCTTACCTGCGCTAATAGCTTAATCCAACGCTGTCCAAGAAATCATAGATGGTAGAACTACCAGTAGGACATTCATCCTCGTCTTCGTAGTATTCTATATCTATGTGTTTATTATCATAGTCAACATAACAACAAACATAATCTCCGTCCGGATGGGAAATAGTTATGAGCCACCCCAATTCATTAAGTTCCTCGATACGTTCTTCTATTTCGTATGCGTCACATTCGAAAGTTACCATAGTATTCTAATTTAATTTCTCCGCCGCAATTTTAAAATTACGTGATTAGTTAAACAAATCATCCCAATCATCATAGGATAAATCTGCACGGATAGGAGTACCCGGCGCATAGTATGTAATTATACGTTTATCATCCACGTCTATAATAACAGGAAATCTTAGGTGTACATTTCCGGAGATTAATTGCGTATAACTAATATCCCCGACATTATGTATAATTATACGTGTTTGCCCTATGTGCCATTTATTTTTCAAATACCCCCACGCAACTACATCAGTTAATTCCTCGTGGTCATCTACTGTTACAATCATAAGAATAAATCAGTAAAGTCATCTACGGTTAAGCACTCTTCCTCGGTATTATAGAAACGATAAAACTTTTTGCGCCCAGTGTATACGACAAATACATTCAAAGTAGGTTCTAATTTAGTTGCACACTCCGAAGATGTACCATATCCATTTTTAATCAGTAGTTCCGCAAAATTATTCGCCGCAGCTACTTCTACAATCACGCAAACGTAATTAACCATGTTAAGTTAAATTAGAAATGTTCCTGCGTAAGGAGGATTCCCTACGCTACCTGTTAGCTGGGCTATCTTTCCTGCGGCCCTCTGTGGCCGTTACCCGCAGTGCAGGTTAACACGGGTTTAGAAACCCACACGCACACGTACACACTCTTTTATATAGTAATAGTATATGTATATAGATAATAGAGACAATGTAAATTACTTGCCGCGATCTGTTTTAAATTAGCTGTATCTGCAAATTTAATTTCAAATGCGCACTGAAACACAACCGCCTTTTTACCCCTTTTTCTACTGGTTGCTACGGGTAACCTGATTTCAATAAAACGCTATAATGCGCTATACGTAAATAAATTAAACGTCTTTTTGCGCGTTTTGCAAAATAGACTTTTGAAAGCCCGAAAATTTGGTCCTTATAAAATACAAAAATGAGGTTGGCATAGTGCAACCTCATTTTTTGGTAATTTTCTTGGTCCCGAAAGATTTATTTTATTCCGGTGAATTATATTTGACGATGCTTTCCTGCAACAACTTTTTTGCGCGTTCTTTCATGTAAAACGAACAATGCGTCGTTTGCAGAAACGCCCAAATATGCTGTTTGGCATAGCCGATTCTACGTGGGCTGAACTTGTGATATTGTATGCGCCCTTCGTCTCTGTAATTTTTTAAGGTTCGTAGACTGATGCCCAAACCCTCTGCTACTTCTCTCGAAGTGAAAAATCCGGATTTAATATCAACATCTAACCTCATGGCTTGTGGGAGTGTTTAACTGTTCGATAATATCGTCTTTTGATTTGTCGAGCATGTGCGCATAAGTTTGCGTGGTTTTCATATCGCGGTGTCCGAGAAATTCTTTTAAGGCATAGTAATTTCCATTGCATTTCAATAGGAAAATTGCGGAAAATGTATGCCGTCCGGTATGTGTGGAAAATGATTTTTCGATTTGGGTTTTTTCTCTGATTCTTTTCAATGCCTTGTTTATGCGGGCTGTCGTTGTTGAAATGGCTGTGAATATTGTTTTTGCCGGGACTTGTTCGTAATCGTATTCCAGATAAGGGAAAATATAATCTTCGGGATTTATTTCGAATCGCCGTAAGACGCACCGTTTCCGTATTTCGATCAGTTCAATCGCTTTGTCTTGTAGCGGCAGATGAATTGTTTTTTTGGTTTTCTTGATGGTTTTATGAAGACGTTTTCCGTCAAAATGTTTCCATTTCAAAGTAAGAATATCCGAGATGCGTAATCCGGTATAGATTTCGAATAAAAATATGTTCCGGATGTCATACAGATAATGTGTCGGTCTTATCTTTAAGTTTTCTATTGCCGCAACTTCAGTTTCGTCCAAAAATACTCGTTCTACGGGTACATAACGTTTTTTATAGTAGGTGAACGGATTGAGTGTATTGTCCAAACGGTATTCTTTGTAAAGATCATTCACGAGTTTTCCTATGATTTTCATGTTTGCCGTAATCGTGTTCGGTTTATTCTTGCGAACGGTAGCTAAATGATATTCATAGTCTTTCAATGTTTTTTCCGTAAGTGCATTTACCGGGAATGTAGTTCGGCCTATAAATTTTTGGAACCGTTCCATTGTCGAACTTACTTTCGCATGGTGCGCGAACTTTCCGACTTCAGCAAGCCGTTGTACATATGTTTCGGCATACTGAAATAAATCCAGTGAGCAACTTTGGTGTATTTTATCCCGGATTGCCGTAATTCCGGCGTCTGCATTTTCCACGTCGCACATGTAGGCTGTTTTGGTATATTCAGCTAATGTTGTTTTTAATTTGAGATTTAAGACCCCTGCATTTGTCGCTGTTTTTCTGACTTCTTTGCTTTTTGCATCCCAATCTGTAATCGGTATGCGGAATAGAGTTTTGTAAGTTGTTTTTCTGTCTGCGGTAATTCGGATGCAGACCGGCGCTTCATTGCGCGCGTTCACTTTGTCTTGCCGTAATACGGCGCTCGCAGTAATTTTCATACGTCGATGAATTTAATTGTTTATATTATTTTTTGTGGGATTTCTGCGGGATGAGGGGGTAAAACATAGGTAAAACAATTTTACCGTTCCCGATTGGTTTGAATATATAAAAAAGAAATGAAAGTTCCAAATGCCTAATTTGAATGTCAGGCATTTACAACTTTTTTTCAAATAAATAATGAAAGGAGCGGAAACACCGATTAAAACTGGTGGTACCACATTATTAAAGCGCAAATAGCCATTAAGGCTATTTGCGCTTTTCAGTGTCTGATTTTGTCTGCAAATTGTTTGCATCTTCAAATTTTCCCACCTTTTTGTCTTGGCTGCTTGGTGGTCGAAGTAATAAACAAACTCTCGAAAGTGAACGATTTTTTTATTAAATTCGTTTTGCCAAGAAATGAAAACAACAGATTTCATAGACAAATTGAACGCACAAAATTCTAAATTACTGTGCTGGGAACATATGAAAGAAACAAATCTAAAATCGCTGTAAAATGTGACATCTGTGGTTGGGAGTGGACTCCGATTCCATATAGTCTGTTAAAAGGGCATGGATGCCCCAAGTGTGCGAGAGTCAAGCAGAAAACCCATGCCGAGTTTGTTGAGGAATTGCAATCTCAAAGAGACGACGTCGTGCTGATCGGTAGGTATGTAAAAGCGCTCGAAAAAGCCAAATTCAGATGTTTGAAATGCGGACATGAGTGGAATGTCACTCCTGCGCATATCCTTAGTGGCCGGGGATGTCCAGCGTGTGCACTCTCTCGTCGAGGAGCATCCCAGCGTCTGACAATGGAACTGTTTTTAGAGCGTCTTCATGAAATCGATCCGAATCTTGTCGTCAGGAAAGACGTGGAGTATCGTAACAATCGTACACGTATGCCACTACGCTGTAAGGCTTGTGGATATGAATATGAAATAACACCTCATGATGTTCTGCATAGCCGGGGCTGTCCGAATTGTCACAGAGCATGTACCTCTTTTTTAGAGCAGTTCATATATCATTCTTTTGTTCGTGTTCTTGGGGAATCCAAGGTCCTGTCTAGAGATAAAACCGCAATAGGGGCTGAGTTAGACATATACATACCTGAATTGAAAGCGGCTATAGAACCCGGTTCGTGGTATTGGCATAAAAATCTGGTGGCAAGGGATAGGAAGAAACATCGGATATGTAATGAAAAAGGAATCAAGCTTGTAACCATATATGATCATTATGATAATGAGACTCTTCCTTTTGATAATTGCTTTGTGACTGATTGTGACCTTGCTCATGTCAGCAATAGAAATAAACTGATCGATATGACAAAAAGACTCTTTTCGGAATTTGGCTTGGATTCAATTCTTGATACAGATGAATGGGTAAAAATTAGAAAGAGAGCCAAAATGGATTCAAGACGAATGACTACGGAAGAATTCAAAGAAGAACTCTTCGGAATCAATTATAAAATCAGGGTCGTCGGCGAATATACGAAGGCTAATGACAGGATTAAAGTTCAATGTAAAACCTGTAACCATACATGGAACGCAATACCGGCTTCTTTGCGTTTGGGTGTCGGATGCCCTAAGTGTGCCGGCGTTTTACAACTTACACATGACCAGTTTGTGGCAAGATTACGCGTATTGCAGCCCGATCTGATTCCACTGACGGAATATATCAACACGAAGGAAAAGGTTGTTGTAAAATGTAAAGTATGCGGATATGTATGGTCTACTCAACCTTATCATCTTACTGCAACATCTCCAAGACAAAGAACGGGATGTCCGAAATGTTCGGGCAGGGGCCGGAGAACTCCGGATGAATTTGTTGCGGAGATCGCAAATTTGTCACCTGCAATTAAAATCATTGGAACGTTTGTTGGTAGAAATAAACCTATATTGGTGCAATGTGCCGAATGTAATAGGATTTGGCACGCATGGCCGGGGAGTTTATTGAAGGGCGGCGGTTGTAAAGTTTGCAAATCGAAGCAGGCAATACGACAAAGGAATCGGAAGATAAGGTGCATTACGACCGGAGAGATATTCAATACATTAAGAGAAGCCGCTGAAAAGTACAATGTGAGTCCATCGTCTGTTTGCATATGTTGCACCAATCTTCCAAAGCGTAAGCATGCCGGGGGACTGGAGTGGGAATATATTTTAATATGAAATGAAAAACGGACCTTACAAAAAATTCTGGACCCTAGTCCAGAATCTTTCTCTTACATACGAATTTGTTCGCGTGTTTTTTCGTAAGACGATACAAAACGATCTGTTACACCTGGTTCTACTTTTTCCAGGGCGTAAGAGATTTCTTCCAAAGATGCATCGTAGTCATGGTCGACTTCGAACAACTTAAGCGCATGCTCAAAGCTGCTTTGAACAGCAGGTTCGAACGAACGATAGCGATTTGAGTATTGCAAGAGTTGCTCAGTCAAGGTTGCATTTTGAACAACCAAGTAGGCAGTCTCTTCCAAATGATCAATGGCATTTTTAGATGTTTCTGTCAAACGCATTACCGCATCGATATTGATACGTCCACGGCTGAGTTCATCCATAAGGGCCTCAATTTGAGCACTTGTTGAGAAGAAGACACTCAAGAAGGATTGAGGAATACCTGGCAGGTTACGTTTTTCCATGTAACGCTTGATAACATGCAATTTATTAACATAAATATCAAGCTCTTCACGTGCCTTAGCTTCGTTTTTCTCAATAGCCTGAAGATTTTCAAAGACCTCAACCTGACCATTTTCAACAGCAGACAAGGTATTGAGACTCTTTTCAAAGATCTTTTCAAGTTCTGAGAAGGGTTTCACCTGATTATCAAAGTTTTCAAGTGTTGGAAGAACTGCTGTTTCAACACTCGAAATATCTGAAGTAAAGCTACGTACAGCTGCTTCATAAGTTTCATCGAAAATGTAAGTCAACATGAGACGCTCAAGCTCTTCTTGAAGTTTCTTGTTGTTTTCTTTAGCATGCTTGAGATAATCTGGCAAAATTTTCTTTTGACGCATAACAACCTTGTATGATGCAATTTCACGTTCGAAAATACTATACAAGTTGTCAATCTTTTCTTGAATATCAGCATTTTTTTCTTCCGCACGATCCAGATCAAGAGAAACCAACTCACTTGAGTTTGAACGGATAGCTTCACGAATTTCCTGGAAGTGACGTTCGATATTTTTCTCAGGGAAGTGGTAATTTTGTTCAATCAACTTGCGGTAGCCAGATTCCAAATCATCCAACTGATCTGGGAAATCATCTTCCAACTTAGCTACAATCGCAGGAATCTTCTCTGAAATTTGACCCAATGCAATAGTGTGTTCTTCTGCACGATCCAAAATACTTGATGCCTCAATAGGGTCACCTGATGAGTTAAGAGTCACGAATTCTGCAAACTCAGCTTCAATGTTTTTAAGCTGTTTATTGATTTCGGTCATGGTAGAACCGAAATTATCAGAGTTTTCCTCGATTGAGTTTTGCAACTCTTCGTACAAGTCTAATGCATGCTTAACGCGAGCACTGTTCTTTTCTTCTTGTTCTTTCAAGCTTGAGATCGCCTCACGGATAGACTTAATGTCTTCTTCCACAAGATCTAATTGACTCTCAATATTATTGATTTCAGCACTAGCTTTGAAGAAATGAAAGTTATCATTCATATTTTCAGCTTCGAAAATATGATTTTCAATATCTGCGAATGAATTTGTTGAGATATCTATCCATTTCTGATTCCATTCACGGAAAGTTGTTTGACTTTGTCCAATTAAATGAAGATTTTTAACTTCTTCAATTTCTTCGTTAATTGGCAAGTCAAACAATTTTTGCTTGCGTTCTTCAAGCTGTGCAATCCGCGAATCATTTCGTTTTCTAATAAGAATACCGACTAAGTAAGCGACAATTACAAGTATAACTGCCACTACAATCAGTAAAACAATTCCGCTAGACATAGTTTCTCCTTAATCGTCTATTATGTTCATAAATGTAGAATAACATTACGATTATATCATAGTTATCCTAGCATTGCATCCTTTTTTAAAAGAATATTAGATATCTAGAGTACTGTAAACGGCATTTTCTTCGATAAATTCGCGGCGAGGTTCAACCTTATCTCCCATCAGCATATCAAAAATCTTATCGGCCTCTGCAGCATCATCCACAGAAACACGTGCCAATAAACGATTTTCAGGGTCCATGGTAGTTTCCCAAAGTTGGTGGTCATCCATTTCACCTAAGCCTTTATAACGTTGTACCGTAGGTTTTGAACGCCCTACACTGTAGTTTTCAAGAGCAGCACGCAATTTTTCTTCTTGATCCGCACCTGGCTGGATATACTCTTTAATCTCAGAACCAACCTTAACACCATAAATTGGTGGTTGTGCAATGTAGACATAGCCAGCTTCCAAAACTGGATGCATAAAGCGATAAATCAAGGTCAAGAGCAAGGTACGAATGTGAGCCCCATCAACATCGGCATCGGTCATGATAACCAACTTGTGATAGCGAGCTTTGCTGACATCAAATTCTGATCCAAAACCGGTTCCCATAGCTGTGAAAAGAGAACGAATCTCTTCGTTGGCTAGAATCTTATCCATGCTAGCCTTCTCAACGTTCAAAATTTTACCACGAATTGGCAAGATAGCTTGGAATTCACGATTACGACCCGATTTAGCAGAACCACCGGCTGAGTCCCCTTCGACAATGAAGAGCTCATTCATTTCGGGATTGTTTGACGAACAATCTGCCAACTTACCTGGAAGGTTTGAAATTTCAAGACCTGACTTCTTACGTGTCACCTCACGAGCACGCTTAGCAGCGATACGGGCCTTAGAAGCCAGAATTCCTTTTTCAACAATCTTTTTAGCAATAGCAGGATTTTCCAAGAGGAAGCGACTTAAGGCTTCACTGAAGAGACGATTAGTAATCTTAACCACTTCTGAGTTTCCAAGTTTGGTCTTGGTTTGCCCTTCAAACTGTGGGTTGGGATGCTTGACAGAGATGATAGCAGTCAAGCCTTCACGAACATCATCACCAGTCAGATTATCATCTTTTTCTTTGAGAATCTTATTCTGACGTGCATAATCATTGATAACACGAGTAAGAGCCGTACGGAAACCTTGTTCATGAGTACCACCTTCATGAGTGTGGATATTATTGGCAAAACTCATCACCGTTTCATGGTAGCCGGTCGTATACTGCATAGCAACTTCGACTGAAATGCCATCCATCTCACCATATGTGTAGATAGGCTCATCAAAGATAACGTCTTTGTTTTCATTGATGTACTTCACATAAGATGTGATTCCACCCTCATAGTGATAATGTTTCTCTTGTTCAAGACCTTCACGCTTATCTATAATAGAGATACGTAGACCCTTGTTCAGAAAAGCTAGCTCTTGGAAACGTTTAGCTAACTTTCCAAAGTCAAACTCCGTCGTTTCTTGGAAAATTTCTGGATCTGGAATAAAGTGAACAGTCGTTCCATGTTCTTCAGTTTCACCAATAATCCTTAAGTCGTCTACCACAACTCCTCGTTTATACTCTTGGAAGTGAATATGACCGTTTTTATAAACCTTAACATCAAGCTGAGTTGAGAGGGCATTAACGACCGAAGAACCAACCCCGTGCAAACCACCAGAGACCTTATAACCGCCTCCACCGAATTTACCACCAGCATGAAGAACTGTAAATACTGTCTCAACAGCAGGACGACCTGTTTTTTCTTGAATATCGACTGGGATACCACGACCATCATCAACAACCGTGATAGAATTATCCGGTTCAATAAAAACTTTGATATGCGAGGCGAAGCCTGCTAAGGCCTCATCAATTGAGTTATCGACAATCTCCCATACCAAGTGATGCAAGCCTTCTTTGGAGGTCGATCCAATATACATTCCTGGGCGCATACGTACCGCTTCAAGTCCCTCTAAGACCTGAATCTGGCTGGCATCATATTCTTGCGCTTTTTCTTCAAGATTTTTTAATTCATCAGTCATTTATGTCACAATCTCCAATAATGATTTATGGCCATCAACTAGCAAGGTATCCAAACCCGCTGCTTCTCCAGCCTCTATGTCTATCTGGCGGTCACCAATGACCAAGCCATGTTTAATATCGTATTTTTTAATTAAATAAAGGAAACTATCTGGACTAGGTTTTCTAGCAAAACCATTTTCAGAAGTTACGACCTCTGTAAAATAATGAGCAATCTCTACTCTATCAAGGATATCTAGCACCAAGTGATTGCGGTGGCTAACCAAGAAATTACGTCCACCCTCAGCCACAATCTTAGCGAGGGCATCCTTAGCACCTTCAAAAAGCACAGGTTCTTGCAAATGCTTGGCTTCCTCCTGCTTATAGAGGGTTCGAAAATCAGTTATATCAGGCGCAAACATGGCAATGGCCGTACTGGTCGACACCTTAAGGGCATCATAGACTGCTTGAAATTCTGCTGTACGCTCAAACCGTTCTAAAGTCGCTAGAAAGGCTTGGGTTGATATCTGGTAATTATCCAACAAGGTACCACCTAAATCCCAGATATAATCTCCATAATTCATAATCTTAATTATAGCATAAAAGGTCAGATTTTGCTTGTTTTTCATAGCTAAAAAGGCTTGGAAAACCTATCCAAACCTTAATTTTTTATTTCAGAATCAAACTTGCCAC
>OGRH01000573.1_pt1 | contig 29271 bp, 20 predicted proteins | sample 1553461 | NCBI WGS metagenome assembly OGRH01 (sample SAMEA2580092, study PRJEB22360) | human gut metagenome | biome: human gut; feature: human-associated habitat; material: faeces | place: Denmark | collected 2008/2010
GGCAACAAGCCCCTCCCAGAGCCTGCCCTTTATCCGGTATCAGCAACGACTGTTCGCCGGGAACCTTGCCGCTGTCCCACATCGTAGCACGGCCGGCAGCGGCGTCCTTTTCCGTTCCGGCCACGACGATGCGATAGGCGGTCTGCCGGCATCCGCGTTCGGGCGATACCAGTTGCCAACTGAAACGGGGCGACGGAGTTTCGATTCCGACCGGATCGGTCTCCTGCTCGCACTTGAGCGAGCCGAAGCCGGGGCCGGTCTGCGCCGCGAGCGGCGCGCAGGTTATTGCCATGAGCGTCAGCCACAGGGATGTCCGACGCGCAAAGGTCGTTTTTTTCATCGTTTCGGTTTGTTAGTCCGGGGATAAAAATAGTTTTTTTAGGCGGGATTTCCAACCGCCGGGACAACGGCTGCGATAGGCCGGACTGCCGGTGCGGGGCAATCCTTTGTCCCTATCGTCTCCCGGACGGTCCTGACAAAACATCAGGCTCCGCACGTTGAGATCGGGAATCCGCACGACGCAGCCTGATTTTTCCGAGTACGGCGCCGGGAATGCCGCCCACGCATCGAAAAGCTGAAATATATCATGTCTTTCCCGTTACGGATTGTATTTTTCGTATATTCAAATGAAAATAGCAATCAGACGAAATGGAAATCAGGCGATACAAGTCCGTAGATTTAAGGCAGATATCCCGGTTGTTCTATGAAACGGTCCACGCCGTGAACATAAAGGATTATACTAAAGAACAGATAAATGCGTGGGCGACGGGTCGTATCGACTTGAAGGAATGGGACGCCTCGTTTCAGAGACATATTACCTACGTCGTTACGGAAAACGATTTGGTCGTAGGTTTCGGAGATATCGATAGAACCGGATATTTGGACAAACTGTTTGTCCATAAGGATTTTCAAGGCCGAGGCATAGCAACCGCAATATGTGACCGGCTCGAAAACGAAGCCGAAGTGGAATGCATCCGCGTTCACGCTTCGATTACGGCAAAATCTTTTTTCGAAAGGCGCGGCTACCGAGTCGTCAAGCGACAGGAGGTCGAAAGACAAGGCGTACTTTTAACGAATTATATCATGGAAAAGTATTTGGCTCTCCCGTAACTCGGTCGCGTACGAATTCCCCGCGCTGTCTTCCGCCGGCGATATGTTCGTTATGTTTCCGCAGGATCAGTCACTGTCGAAGCGCCGGTCATCCGAGAATCTTACAGTTGTCTGTATGACAAACCCGTTTTGAAAATGAAACGGCTAAACGTCCGTTCGGATCCGAACGGCATTCCATTGGGTTTGTTCTTTTTCAGCGGCGATCTATTTTCATCGGCCGTATTTTTCCAAAGGGAAGGAAATATTGCGCCCGATTCATAGACGATCCAAGTCGCCGATGTATTTTGCTTTGATCGGGATACCGTTCAATTCTGAGTCTTATCTTAAGTCCGACTGATATACAATATAATAAAATTGAATAGACACAAAATGCCATGTTTTACCTATGTTGTACCTGTTGAAAAAACAAACGCTCAACTTATTATAAGTCAAGCGTTTGAAACTATAGTTTGTACCCCCGACGGGAATCGAACCCATATCAACAGAACCGGAATCTGTCATTCTATCCATTGAACTACGGAGGCAGAATCGTACAGCGCACAAAGTTGCAACATTTTCGGCGTTATTACAAATTTTTGTGCTTTTCTCCACGGAAAAAGAACGTGAAAACTATCTACAAGGTGGTTGCCGGTGCCGAAAGCCTGCGGAAAAGTTCTTCGCATCGTTTTTGTATCAAGTCTTGCTCGATGCCTCGTGTCGTCTTGCTGTGCGGGCGCTCTTTAGAGGCCGGATGGCTTGTGATAATCATTGATTTTTGAATTCAATACGCTGATTTGTAACAAATTGAATGCATTGTAGCATGGCGTGGACGCTGTTTGGCCCCGCGGAGTCCGTCAGGCGGATATTACAATAAATTATTTAAATCATTGCTATATATCGGAACAAATAATGTATTTTTGCATTAATAAAATGACACACCATGCTGGATACATGGCATAGGCTAGAGCGCGTAATCAAATGGACAGGCCTTTCCGTCAACTCTTTTGCACTCAATATAGGGTTGAAACGGAGCGAGAACCTGTATCAAATCAAAAAAGGGAACAACGGGATCAGCCGGGATCTGGCTACGTTGATCACCACCAAGTATCCTTCGGTGAGCAAGGCGTGGCTTCTGACCGGCGAAGGCGAGATGTTCGTCGAGCAGGTAGCGGCCTCTGCTTCTCAGGCAGGCGTCCCCTATTACGGCATGGATATTCTGGCGGCCGTCGACGAGACGGTCCTTCCCTCGCCGCAGTTTTACATCAGCATTCCGATATTCGACAACTGCGACATCGCCGCCCAGAACATCGGGACGGCCATGCTGCCCGAGATCGCGCCCGGAGCGATCGTGATTCTCAAGCGCTGGAATGTCGAGTCGATCGTGCCCGGCGAGTCCTACCTGGTAGTGACCGAGCAGTTCAAGGGCATCCGCACGATACGGGCCGGGAGCAACCCCTCCGAGCTGCTGCTGCTGCCCGCCAATACGCAGCAGTACGATCCGATCGTCATCGGCAAGTCCGATATCGTCAAGCTGTTCATCGTACAAGGCATTATCGTGAAGAAGAATCTGTAATTTTTTCGTCGGCAGGCCGTGCGGAGTGACTTTCCGAAGCGGTTCGCGCCCGATGACATAAAAACCAACAGCAAGCCATGTTTTCTGGAATAGTCGAAACCACAGCCCGCGTCGCCGCGATCCGCGAAGAAGGCGGGAACCGGCATTTCACGCTCGAATGCCCTTTCACGGACGAACTGAAAATCGATCAGAGCATCGCCCATAACGGGGTCTGCCTGACGGTCGTATCGATCGAGGGCGACCGGTACACGACCACGGCGATCCGCGAGACGCTGCTCAAATCGAATCTCGGGGGGCTCCGTGTCGGCGATCCGGTCAATCTGGAGCGCAGCATGCGGCCCGACGCGCTGCTCGACGGCCATATCGTGCAGGGGCACGTCGATCAGACGGCGCGCTGCACCGCGATCGACGAGGCGGACGGAAGCTGGTACTTCGCTTTCGAGTACGATCCTTCGCAGGGTAACGTAACGGTCGAGAAAGGTTCGGTAGCCGTCAACGGCGTCAGCCTGACGGTAGTCGATTCGCGCGAGGGAGCTTTCCGGGTCGCCATCATTCCCTATACCTACGAGCATACCAATTTCCATGCGCTGAAGGTCGGATCGACGGTCAACCTCGAGTTCGATATCGTAGGCAAGTATATCGCGCGCCTGATGGAGCGTTACGTCAAAGCATAAGCCGTGAGACTGAAAATCCGGACCGTCGCGGCCGCCGCAACGGCCGTCGGACTCGTCGCTGCGGTTTCGGGCGCGTTGCTCGTGTGGATGGCCCGGGGCGAAGGGAAATGGCTGGTCGTCGTCCCGGTGCTGATGTTCGCGGCGGTTTTCGTGGCTTCCCGGTTCTTTTTCAACCGTTTCGTCGCGTTCCGCATCAAGCCGATCTATCAGATTCTGCTGTCGAAAAGCGTCCGGACGCACGAGCTGTCGCAGAAAGCCGATCCGGTCGGCCACATCGAGGACGAGCTGAACCGCTGGGCCGAGAAGAATGCCCGCGAAATCGCTCGCCTCAAGGAGAACGAGCGTTACCGAAAGGAGTTCTTGGGCAACGTGTCGCACGAGATCAAGACGCCGATCTTCACGTTGCAGGGCTATATCGTGACGCTGCTCGACGGCGCGATCGAGGACAAGGCGGTCAACCGCAAGTACCTCGAGCGCTCGGAGAAGAATATCGACCGGCTGATTCACATTGTCGACGATTTGGAGGAAATATCGAAACTCGAGGCCGGGGCGCCGGTTCTCGAGAAGGAGTGTTTCGACGTCGTGGCGCTGGTCCGCGAGATCGCCGATTCGCTCGAGATGGACGCCGCCCGTCGCCGGATCGGCATTCGGGTAGGCAATCCGCACGGCCAGCCGCCCGTTCCGGTAACGGCCGACCGCCGCCGCATCGCTCAGGTCATAACGAACCTGCTCAGCAACTCGATCAAATACGGGCGCGAGGGCGGAGAAACCCGGATCGGCTTCGTGGATATGTTCGACCGCGTGCTGGTCGAGGTAAAGGACGACGGAATCGGAATCGCCGAGGAGAATATTCCCCGCGTATTCGAGCGCTTCTTCCGCGTCGACAAGAGCCGCTCGCGCGAGCAGGGCGGCACGGGGCTCGGACTGGCGATTGTCAAGCATATTCTGGAAGCCCACGGCGAGCGGATCACGCTGCGCAGCAAGTTGGGGGAAGGAAGCGCTTTCTCTTTCACTTTGAGCAAAAAATAGTTACATTTGTCCCTGCATGGCGGGCGCTGCGGACGCTCCGGAAAGCTCCGGCGCGCGGAAATTCTCCTTCCGGCCGCTTCGCCTGCGGAATAACAGCCAAAGCACGATGAATGCTATCCTGCCCCTTTTCGTTCGCTGGGACGTGAATCCCACGATGATTTCGATAGGCTCTTTCGAAATCCGCTATTACGGCCTGATGTGGGCCCTTGCGCTCGGTATCAGCGCGTACATTTTCAGCCGCATCATCAAGCGGGAGGGATATCCCGACAAGCTGTTCGACTCGATCTTCTGGTACGGCGTGCTGTCGACGATCATCGGCGCCCGACTCGGGCATTGCCTGTTCTACGATCCGGGATACTATCTGACCCATCCCGTCGAGATCCTCTACATTCATCAGGGAGGACTGGCCAGCCACGGCGCGGCCGTCGGTCTGCTCGTCGGTCTGTGGCTTTTTTCGCGCAAGAACAAAATGCCCTACATCTGGTCGCTCGACCGCATCGCGATCGCTGTCGGCATCGCCGGCGCGCTCGTCCGGATCGGCAACCTGATGAATTCCGAAATATACGGACATGCGACGTCGCTGCCGTGGGGATTCGTTTTCGTGCGGGCCGGGGAGACGCAGCCGATGCACCCGACGCAGATTTACGAGGCGGCGGCCTACCTCGTCCTGTTCGGCATTCTGTGCTGGATGTACTATGGCCCCAAGCTTGCACTGCGTCGTCCGGGCCTGATGTTCGGTTTCTTTCTGATCTATCTGTTCGGATTCCGCTTTCTGGTCGAGTTCATCAAGAATCCGCAGGAGGAGTTCGAGCGGACGATGACGCTCAACATGGGCCAATGGCTCAGCATTCCGTTCATCGTACTGGGCATAGTCATTTTGTACCGGGCATGCAGACGCCCCGCCGTGGAACTACCTAAAACCAAGAGATAATGGACCCTGTCAGCGTACTCGTATTCAATGCACTGGCCAAGCGGCAAGGCATCAACCTGCCGGGCGTCGGCGCGCTGCATGTCGTGACGTCGGCCGCCCGGACCGAGGAGCGGAACACGCTGGTTCCCCCCGTGAACCGGGTGGAGCTGCTGCCCGATGCGCAGCCCGGCTTTCTGGACGTGATCGATTTGCTTGCCCGCTACGGCGAGACGGATCGCGACGACGCGCAGCAGACGTATAATTCGTGGCTCGCTCAGGTGAGCTCCGAGGAGGGCGTGACGATCGATTCGGTCGGCCTTGTCAGCGAGGGAACGTTTCGTCCTGCCCCGCAGATGGCCGCCGTGCTCAACCCGGCCGGGACCGCTCCGATGCGGTTGCCCCGTAAGGGAAGCGGCAACGGGCTCTTATGGTGGGTCGTTCTGGCCGTGGTGGTCGGCGCGGGCATATCGGTCGGGGCTATCGCATGGCTCGAAAGTCGCGATGCGCCTTATCCGCCCCGGACGGTCCAGACGGCGACCGCGCCCTCCGAGGCCGGCGATGCAGCCGAGGACAATTTGCCGCCGTCTCCGGCCTCATTGTCCGGGACAGAGGCTGACACGGCTGCCGGGAATGTCGTGCTGGCCAAGGAACTTACGCCCTCTGTTCCCAGCGTTCCGGCCGCCGGACAAAAGCGCTACTACGTGATCGTCGGGGCGTACAGCACGGAACAGAATGCCGACCGCTTCATTGCGGAAGCCCGGAAGAAGGACGATTCGCTACCTTATGAAAAACTGCCCCAGCCCAACGGACGGATTTTGATTTCCATCTTCGGCTCCGACTCCGAGCGGCAGGCCGTACAGAAGAAACGGGAGTACGAGGTCATGTTCGAGGGCTCGTGGGTCTACGAGGCATCCGTCCGGAAATAGCGCTGCGAACCGGCGAACAACAGATGAAGAGCGTCCTCCGATTGAAACCGGGGGACGCTTTTTGTCGGACCGATCGCTTTCCCGTCATCGTCACAACGAATCTTCCGGTCCGGCAGACGTCTTCCGGCAAGACGCATTCGGTCTGCAGGGCAATCCCGACGAACCGGCTCCGATTCGGAAAACAGTCCGGGCATTCCTCGAATCCGTTCTGGTCGTTATAGCCGCAAAGCAGAAAAGCGCCCTTTTCAAAAGAATTCTTTGAAAAGTTCAATGTATTGGTTGGTCAGATTTAACCGAGATAAAATGACGACATGACAACGGCGCTATTTTCCGTTTCATGTGTTGATGTTCATAGTCTCAAACAATTGATGAGGAGATGGAAAATTCAGATTAGAAAGACAAAGATCGGATTGGCATCGTTACTGCAATCCTGACGGATAAGCTTATGAAAACCATAGATCAGTGAAGCCGGGAGAGAAGGCAATTTCGTTGACTGAAAACGAAACCCTTCCGTTCGTACTTAAAACGGATTTTCAGAGGTAAATCGGGCTCTGCAAAATTCATACGAATCGAACTGTTTCGGCATTTCGTTGATCCTCCCTGTAACGAGATTCGCTTTCGGACTATCCCGGTAAAGAATAGCCCCGAATGTATCGTCAGACACCAAATTCGGATTTTATACAAGGAGTTGAATACCGGTAAGATACGAATATGAAAAAGGCGGCAAAATGCATTGCCGCCTCAAATAAACGGAAAAATTACAGCCCGGCACTCGATCGGCTCGTGGCGGAAATCCGTTGACTTCGCCGATTTATTGTAGCGTTTGGGCAATACGGGATACTTCTTCGACGATCCCCTCAGGATTGACGACAGAGTCGACAGCGGTGTCGTACGCTATTTTCATCAGTTGATCCTGCCAATGCGGCAATCGTGTGAAATTTTGATTATCCTGCAATGCCATTGCGAAAACTCCGGCCAGATAGGGAAACGTAGAACTGGCCCCTCCCAAACGTTCGTAAGCGTATCCGCCGTCAAAATACGGATTCGTTTTTCCGTCCGTAGGTATTCCGAGCCCCCGGCCTACGAATCCATATCTTATGTCGAAAGAATTATTGCGCATCGTATGTTTGTAGAAACCGCCGAGAACCATTATGCCGTTCTGTTCCGCTTCGTCGAACAATTCCTCGCGTTCTTTGGCGAACGCGTCGTCGGGAGTGCCGCTGCTCATCGATATGAACCGTATTTTTTCACGCTCCGGAAACGTCTTGTTCATATCTATGATTTTCCGGATCGCTTGATTGATCGTGCGCATGGTATTCGGCTGCGATTTATCGTCCGGCCAATTATTCGCCGCAAAATAATAAATATCGGCCTCCGGAGCCGTACCGGTGCTTTTGCCCGCCGCTACTCCGGTAACCAGACTGCCGTGATAGTCGATACCGTCCTGTTGCCAGTTATCGCCGAATACTTCGTAATATTTGATCCGGTCCTTATATTCCGGATGCTCTTTGAATAACCGTTGGTCTATGATAGCGATCTTTACGCCTTTGCCGGTAATTCCTTTCGCGTGCAGTCCGGCAACATTCTTCGGCATTTTCGACGCTTCAAGAAGTTCTTGCGGGTCGAAGCCTTCCGGCATTTTCGACGTTTCGGGCCATATCACACGGTCTGTCCATTGTTTAACCCCGTTCTCGTCAAACCCCGTTTTCCCCAAAAACAAATCTTCGCAATCCCTCAAATCCAACGACGACAAATCCGCCTCGTCCAGCGATTCGGTGTTCTGCAATTCCGCTATGTCCTTTATAATCTTGTATTGCCGTCCATGCCGTGCATCCTGACAGTTTACATAAGATAAGGAAATTATGGCAGCGGATAATGCGATGACACAATGGTTGTTTTTCATCATATTTCTTTTGTTATACGATTTTGAGGGACATCTTACTCTTTTTTAAGAATGCCTTCTCGAAATTCCGACCGGCGGAAGTTATCGGGCCATCGAATCGGCCTCGGCGGGGGCCGGAGCTTCTTCTTCGATCACGGCATCTATCTGCTCGCCCTTGAGATGCTTTGCGAGGAAACGCTCCATCGTCCGGTAGAACGCGAAGCGGTTTTCCTCGTTATGGAATCCGTGTCCCTCGTTGTCCTTGACCATGTAGTCCACGTCCACTCCCCGTGCGCGCAGCGCGGCGACCATCTGATCCGATTCGGCCTTATTGACGCGCGGGTCGTTGGCTCCCTGCACGACCAGCAGCGGCGCCTTGATCTTGTCGGCGTTGAGCGCCGGCGAATAGGCGGCCAGCATCGTGCTGTCCTTCTGCGGGTCTCCCACCATTTCGTACATCATGTCGAGCATCGGTTTCCAATAGGGAGGGATCGTCTGCAGGAACGTGAACAGATTCGACACGCCCACGTAGTCGACTCCGCAGGCGTACAGGTCGGGCGTATAGGTCAGGCCGGCCAGCGTCGCATAGCCGCCGTAGCTGCCGCCGTATATGGCGATCCTCGTCGAGTCGGCGATTCCCTGCGAAATCAGCCACCGTACGCCGTCGGTAATGTCGTTCTGCATCGTCTGTCCCCACTGCTTGTACGAGAGTTCCTTGAACTTGCGCCCGTAGCCGGTCGAGCCGCGGAAGTTCATTTGCAGCACGGCATATCCCCGGTTGGCAAGAAACTGCACCTCGGGGTTGTAACCCCAGCTGTCGCGGGCCCAAGGCCCTCCGTGCGGGTTGACGACGACCGGTAGCTGCCGGGCCGTTTCCATCGTCAGTCCTGCGGGTAGCGTCAGGTAGCCCTCGATCGTCAGCCCGTCGCGCGAGGGATAGCTGACGGGTATCATCTCGGCCATTTCCTCGGCCTGAATCCACGGCGCCAGATCGGCGATTTTCGTCAGTTTGTCGGCCTTTACATCGTAGAGGTAATACGTGCCGCGCGTGCGGTCGTTGCCCGCATAGACGATCTTCATATCCTCGGCCTTGTTCGTTGCGGTCGTACTAACCTGATATCCGGGTAGTTGAGCTTGCAGCTTGCGGAACGACTCCTCGGTCTGCGGATCGAAGAAATGGCGGATCACGTCCTTCGGTCCCTCGCAATAGGCGCCGGTCAGCTTTTCCTTCGCTTTCGAATAGCCCAACCCGATTACGTCGTACAGATCGTTCGCATAGAGTTCCTCGACCTCCTGTCCGGTCGCAGGGTCCACTACGACCAGCGCGGCTTTGTCGCGTCCGATGTTCGACGTCGCATAGACCATTTTATTGTCGGGCGTGAACACGTAAAAGCTTACCTCGTCCTTGAAAGAGGTGGTCAGCACCGGACGGAACGGCTCCTGTTCCGTCTCCCGGTACAGAATCTGCGTGTTGACGCCGTCGACGATCGCATAGGCGACCCGCAGCTTGCCGTCGTGATCGGTCATCCAGCCCTGAATGTTGCCGGGGTTCTCGGCCAGCAGCGTCATCTCGCCCGTGTTGAGGTTGAGCCGGTACGGATCGAATATCTGCGGATCGCGCTGGTTCGTGCTGACGATAATCAGCGAATCGATCTCTTCGAGCGGATCGATGATCTGCGTCCTCACGCCGGGAATCGCCGTGTAGGCCTTCGGGTCGCTGCCGTCCAGATTGACGCCGTAGAGCTGGTAATTCTCATCGCCGCCGGTGTCCTTCAGGTAGAGTAACCGGTCGTTGTTGGCCCAGAAGTATCCGGCGATGTCGCGGTCGGTCTCGGAGGTGATTCGCCGCGCCGAGTCGGAACCCGCCTGCTGCACGAAGATGTTCATCCTCGATTCGTAAGGAGCCATATAGGAAAGGTACTTGCCGTCGGGCGAGATGTCGTAGGAACGGACTTCGGAATTGCGGAAAAACTCCTCGAGCGGAATTTCCCGCACATGGCGGTCGCTGCACGACCATACGAGCGGAACGACGATCGCCGTCATCCATCCGCTCCAACGCATTGTTTTCATTTTCGGTATGTTTTCGTTGTCATTAGTGCAAATGTACGGATTGTTTCGGGGAAATATTTTGTCGTGCACATTTTTGTTCCGTTTTTCTTCGCCGTGTCGCCTGCCTGAGTTTTCCGGGGGCGGTGCGCGGAGTGGTCCGGTTGCCGGGCCGATACGGGATGTTTCTTCTGGCAGGCGGCCCGGTAGTCGGAAAAGCGCTGCGGCTCAGGTCGGCGTCGTTCTTCGGACCGAACCGTCCCGAAATCGCCGTGCCGGGATTTTGCGTCCGATACGACAGAAAGGGTGTTGCGACGATTCTGTCTCCGAGTTTCTTGTCATGTAGCCGACGCAGTTTCAAGCCGGATGCGGTAGCGAACGGCCGTCTCCGCTCCGCGCGGAGGCGGAATCATTTTTTTGAATATTGGCCGGCAATGCCTATATTTGATGAGTTTTAAACCGAAAGCGGCATGGTCGGCCGCAGGAGCGGCCGTATGCCGCGAACCGACCGATTGGCTATGGCTACATTCGAAGTTCGGGGAGGAACGCCGCTGTGCGGCGAAATCACGCCGCAGGGCGCCAAAAACGAGGCGCTGCAGGTAATTTGCGCCACGCTGCTGACCCCGGAGAAAGTGACTATACGGAACATTCCGGCGATCGTCGACGTAATGCAGCTCATCGAGCTGCTTCGGCGCATGGGCGTTCTCGTCGAGCGGATCGACGAGAGCACTTATTCGTTCGAGGCCCGCGACATCGATTTCGATTATCTGCAAAGCGAGGATTACCGCCAGCGGGCCGCCCGACTACGCGGCTCGGTAATGATTATCGGCCCGCTGCTGGCCCGCTTCGGCGTGGGCTATATTCCCAAGCCCGGAGGCGATAAGATCGGCCGGCGTCGGCTCGACACCCATTTCCTCGGATTCCAGAAACTCGGCGCGAAGTTCAACTTCGACATCGCCGACGAGTTCTTCATGGTCGAAGGCCGGGAGCTGAAGGGGACCTACATGCTGCTGGACGAGGCGTCGGTGACCGGCACGGCCAACATCGTGATGGCCGCCGTGATGGCCAAAGGCCGGACGACGATCTACAACGCGGCCTGCGAACCTTACCTCCAGCAGTTGTGCAAAATGCTCAACAGAATGGGCGCGAAGATTTCGGGCATCGCCTCGAACCTGCTCGAAATCGAAGGCGTCGAAGCGTTGGGCGGCACGGAGCACCGGCTGCTGCCCGACATGATCGAGGTGGGCAGCTTCATCGGCATGGCCGCCATGAACCGTTCGGAGCTGACGATCAAGGATGTGTCGTTCGAGAACCTGGGCATCATCCCCGCGCAGTTCGCCCGCATGGGCATCCGTTTCGAACAGCGGGGCGACGACATCCACATCCCCCAGCAGGACCATTACAGCATCGACACGTTCCTCGACGGCTCGATTATGACCATTGCCGACGCCCCGTGGCCGGGACTGACGCCCGACCTGCTGTCGATCTTTCTGGTGGTGGCCACGCAGGCCAACGGCGCCGTGCTGATCCACCAGAAAATGTTCGAAAGCCGCCTGTTCTTCGTCGACAAACTGATCGACATGGGCGCACAGATCATTCTCTGCGACCCGCACCGCGCCACGGTCATCGGCCACGACCACCGGCTATGCCTGCGCGCGACCCGCATGACCTCGCCCGACATCCGTGCGGGCGTGGCGCTGCTGATCGCGGCCATGTCGGCCGAAGGGGTCTCGACCATCCAGAACATCGACCAGATCGACCGCGGCTACAAGGACATCGACGGCCGTCTGAATGCCCTCGGGGCCAAAATCACCCGCATCGACGACTGCAAGTAAATCCCCGGCTTTCCGGAAAACAACCCCTGCCGCGCAATATTCCATCAGCCGCGCGGCAGGGGTTTTGCGACCATAGGGCAGCAAAACCGCCCGCCGAACCCCGTTTTCCGGGATTTGCGGCCGAAAGGAACAGGGTCAAAAAACGGCCGAAATGTACCATTCGGCCTATTTTTTATATCTTTGTGCGTCGACCCCGCACCCGAACAGGATATCGGCAAAAACAAATCATACGACAAAACGATTTTTTCTTAACATTCTGAAACTTAAACACGTTATATACTTACAAAAATACGTCTATTCACCAATTTTACTTATATGCGTTCACTATCCAAACTCTGCGTCCTGCTCCTGGCGGCAGGCCTACTGATCGCCCCGGCGTCGGGGGCGGCGGCCTCGAAATCCAAAAAGAAAAAATCGAAAACCGAGGAGGTCGCCAAACCCAAAGTCGACAAGTACACCAAAATGTTCGTCAACGACAAATCGTGCCTCACCGCCAAAGGGCCTTTCCTGACGCTCCACAAGCTCAAGGGAAAGCTCTACGTGGAGGTCCCCCTCAAGACGATCGGCCGTGAAATGCTGATCGCCTCCACGATCTCGGAGGCCAGCGACACCAACCTCGGGACCATCGGCTACAAACCCACGGACCCCATCCACGTCAAGTTCACGCGCATCGACACGACGATCTACCTCTCGCAGGCCGTCGTGCCGCCCGTTCACGACACGAACGATCCCCACATGTCCAAGGCCATCGGCCGGAGCACCCTCCCGCCGATCATGCACTCCTACCCGCTGGTCTGCTACAACCGCGACAGCTCGGCAATGGTGATCGAAATGACCAAGTTCTTCTCGGGCGACAACGAACTGCTCGCCCCGATCAAAAGCACCAAGGGCGGCGTGGTGAACATCACGGGCAAGTTCAAGTCCGAAGGTTCGGTGATCGGCCAGATCAAGTCCTTCGAGGACAACGTGACCGTCAAATCCTATCTCTCCTACTCGGTGACGGCCGATCTGCTGGGCCTGATGGTCATCAAGAAGGACGAGCCGATGACCGTGAAGGTCACGCGCACGATCCTGCTGCTGCCCGAAGAGGCGATGCGGCCCCGCCTGGCCGATTCGCGCATCGGCATCTTCCTAACCGACATGTCGCGCATCAACGGCAAGAAGGACAAGATCGAGGATTTCTCGGTCATCAACCGCTGGAACATCCAGCCCAAAGACATGGAGGCCTGGAAACGCGGCGAACTCGTGGAGCCGGTCAAGCCGATCGTCTTCTACCTCGACGACGCGTTCCCCGCGCTGTGGCGCGAACCGATCCGTCGCGGCGTGCTGCGCTGGAACAAGGCCTTCGAGAAGATCGGATTCAAAAACGTCATGCACATCGAGGACTTCCCGAAGGACGATCCCGAATTCGATCCCGACAACCTGAAATACTCCTGCATCCGCTACGTCCCGGCCGCCGTGGCCAACGCCATGGGACCCTCGTGGGTCGACCCCCGCTCGGGCGAGATCATCAACGCCTCGGTGCTGATGTACAACGACGTGGTGAAGCTGGCCGCCAACTGGCGTTTCGTGCAGACCGCACAGGTCGACGAGCGCGTGCGCGGCAAGGAGCTGCCCGACGACGTATTCCAGGAGTCGCTGGAGTACATCCTCGCCCACGAGGTGGGACACTGCCTCGGACTGATGCACAACATGGCCGCATCGAGCGCCTTCCCCGTGGATTCGCTCCGCAGCGCATCGTTCACGCAGCAGCACGGCACGACCCCCTCGATCATGGACTACGCGCGTTTCAACTACGTGGCCCAGCCGGGCGACAAGGGCGTGAAACTCACCCCGCCGGACCTCGGACCCTATGACGACTACGTCATCAAATATGCCTACACGCCGCTGCCCGACAAGAAGGACATGTTCGACGAGGAGAAGACCATCCGCGGATGGATCGACGAGAAGGTCGGCGACCCGATCTACCGTTACGGCCGCCAGCAGGTGATCGCCCGCTACGACCCCACCGCCATCGAGGAGGACCTCGGCGACGACCACATCAAGGCCGGCGACTACGGCATCGGCAACCTCAAATACGTCCTCTCGCACATGGAGGAGTGGATCACCGACGAGGAGGACCCCGACCTGAAAATCCGCACGGAGCTTTACGAGGCCGCGGCCGGACAGTTCGCGCGCTACGTGAACGCCGTGATGCTCAACGTGGGCGGCATCTACCTCACGGACGTGAACAGCAACACGGCGGGCGGTCCGCAGGCCGTTTCCGTCCCGAAGGAGTTGCAGCGCGCATCGCTGAAATGGGTGCTTGCGCAGATGAAGGACTCGGCATGGCTCGAACAGCCCGCGCTGACCGAAAAACTGCCGCTGCACGTGGACCTCTCGTTCATCCTGCGCTTCAACTTCTGCCGCACGTTCTTCACCTACTATAAGAACGTCACGCTCTCGTCGCACATCGCCGACGATCCCTACACGCCGCAGGAGTATATGGACGACCTCTACAACATCGTCTTCGAAAGCACGATCAAGGGAGGCCCGGTGTCGCCGTCGGAGCGGCTCATCCAGCGGATGTTCGTCGACGCGGCCGCGGACGTCGCCTCCAGCGAGGCCAAGCGCATGAAGCTGGGCGGCATCGCGGAGGCCTACGCACCCTCGGTGGACGAGATCGCGCTGCTGGGTCTCGACCGGAGCGGCATCGTGGAGCGTTACCTCGGCCCGCTGCGCGAGGCCGAAGAGGAGCATGGCAAGGGATACGTCGCCTCGCAGCTCTGGAACAGCGACGCCCTGTCGTCGGGCTACGGCTGGCAGTACAACGTGCAACTGCGGTCGATCGACGAGTCGCGCGCGCTGTTCGTCAACGTCAACGACCGAATCCTGAAACTGCTGCGTTCGCGCGTGAAAAGTGCTACGGGAGAGACCCGCGCCCACTACCAGGGCATGATCTACGTACTCGAACGCAGCCTGTTCCCGTCACAGAAGAACTAAAACCCGAGCAGACCGGCCGCCCCGGCCGGTCTGCCTAAAACCCAAACACATGCAAAGAATTCTACAACTTTTCAGCCGTGCGCTGCGGCTGTCGCTGGTCGTGGGCTTGTTATGCTGCACAGCCGCTACGGCCCGGGCGCAGGGGGGGGGTGAACCGATCAACCTGAACGCGACGCTCACCGTCACGCTGACGGAGAGACCCGCGACGGCGGTGCTCGACGAAATCACCCGGAAGACAGGCATCAAATTCGCCTACGACCCCGAAGACATCCGCCGGCTCCCGGCCGTGAGCGGCGAATTCAAGAAAGTCACCGTACACGAACTGCTCGACAAGTGCATCGCCGGGTCGACGTTCAAATACGCCATCGAGAACAACGTCGTGCTGGTCTACGACTCGACGGTCAAGATGCGCAAGTTCACCGTGAGCGGAACCGTGCGCGACGCCGGCAAGACGGTGCTCCCCGGCGCATCGGTCATTCTGAAAGGCGGCTCGGGACAGGGCGTCTCGACCGATGAAAAGGGCCAGTTCACCTTCTCCTTCTCGACCAAGACCAGCCCTGCGGTCCTCGAAGTCGGGTTCCTGGGCATGGAGACCCAGCAGGTGATCATCACCGGCTCGGCAAAGGGCCTGAACGTCACCCTCAAGGAGGGCGGCACGCGCATCGACGACGTGGTGGTCAACGGCATGTTCACCCGCAACAAGAGCACCTACACGGGTTCGGTGACCTCGATCAAGGGCGAAGACCTCGTGGCCATCTCGAACACCAACCTGATGTCGGCCCTGAGCGCCGTGACCCCGGGCATGGTGGTCGTACAGAACAACGCCCTCGGCTCGAACCCCAACGCCATTCCCGAAATCCTGATCCGCGGCTCGAACTCCATCGCCACCTCGGCCGAGGAGAAGGCCTACAACAACCCGCTGATCATCCTCGACGGCGCCGAAATCAGCATGGAAGAGCTGTACGACCTCGACATGTACGAAATCGAGCGCATCGACGTCCTGAAGGACGCGCAGGCCTCGATCGTCTACGGCGACCGGGCGGCCAACGGCGTAATCGTCATCGAACGCCAGCAGGTGACCGACAGCAAACCCCGCCTGAGCTACAACTTCGTGCCCGAGCTGAGCATCCCGGACCTGAGTTCGATGAACCTCTGCAACGCGGCGCAGAAACTGGAACTGGAACGCCTGGCCGGGCTTTACGAATCGGACAACGGCGCGATGGACAAGGCTTACGCCTACAAATTGCAGAACGTCCGCCGGGGCGTCAACACCGACTGGATACGCGCCCCGCTGCGCGTACCGTTCAGCCACACCCACTCGCTCTCGCTGAGCGGCCGCGCACAGAAGATCGACTACCGCGCGTCGCTGCGCTTCAGCGACAAGTACGGCGTCATGAAGGGCGACAACCGCCGCAACTACACGCTCAACTTTTCGATAGGCTACCACATGCGCGACAAGCTCACGCTCCGTTACACGGCCAACTACACGCTGACCGACGCAACGGATTCGCCCTACGGCAAATTCAGCGCCTACACGAAACTCAACCCCTACGAGTCGCCCTACGACGAGTACGGCGAGCTGGTCAAAGCCTTCTATTTCGACCCCGAGGACACCTCGACGACGAGCGAAGGCTACCAGGCCAACCCGCTCTACAATGCCACGCTTTCGAGTTTCAGCACCTCGCGCAACCAGACCCTCCGCAACACGGTCGACGCCAAATGGTACGTGACCAAGGATTTCTACGTCTCGGGACAGTTCAACATCGACGTCAAGAGCAGCCAGTCGGACAAATACGTTTCGCCCGACGATGCACAGTTCCTCGGCGAGAACGACCCGGCCAAGCGCGGTCTCTACGGACTGGGCACGGGCAAGGCGTTCAACTACGACGGCAAGATCGTGCTCAACTACGGCCGCAACATCGGACAGGAAGGCTCGGGATTCGTGATCAACGCCGGAAGCGACATCCAGCACACCAACGCCACGACCTCCTACATCACGGCGATGGGTTTCCTGAAGGACAACCTCTCGGACATCAAATACGCCCTGGGATACGACTCCTCGAACCTCCCGAGCGGAACCGAGACGCTGCTGGCAAAGGTCGGCTTCTTCGCCAGCGGCAACATCTACTTCCGGAACCGGTACTTCGCCGACGTTTCCTACCGCACGTCGGGATCGTCGGCCTACGGCAAGGAGAACCGGTTCGCCCCGATGTGGTCGTTCGGCCTGGGGTGGAACCTCCACAAGGAGAAGTTCCTCGAAAACGTCGAATGGATCGACGTGATCCGCCTCAAATGGTCGTGGGGATACAACGGCCAGACCACCGGCAGCCCCTATCAGGCCATCACGACCTACAAGTACAGCAACAGCAACATCTACTACACCGGCGTGGGAACCGTGCCGATCCGCATGGGCAACCCCGAGCTGAAGTGGCAGCGCGTGCTGAAGAACAACTTCGGCATCAACCTCACGCTCTTCAAGGAACGGCTGGTGATGAGCTTCGACTACTTCCGCAACACCACCAAGGACCAGCTGATGACGATTCCCCTCCCGGCGTCGACCGGTTCAGAGGACATCGTCGTGAACTTCGGCGAGAACCAGAACGTAGGTTACGACTTCTCGGTGGCGGGGCAGGTGATCCGCAACAAGAACTGGGCGTGGACGAGCGTCATCAACGGTTCGCACGTCAAGGACCGCATCAAGCAGATCAGCGACAAGCTGAAGAACACCGCCTATCAGCTCGAAGAGGACAACCCGCTGAAACTGCGCTTCCGGGAAGGCGGCTCGCAGTACGACATCTACGCCGTGCGTTCGGCCGGTATCGACCCCGCCACGGGACAGGAAATCTTCATCAACAAAAACGGCGAATACACCTTCAAGTACGACGCCGAGGACGAGGTGGTCGTGGGCAACACGCAGCCCAAACTGCAAGGCACGTGGCTCAACACGCTGCGTTACAAGGGATGGTCGCTGAACTTCGTCTTCAGCTACACCTTCGGCGGCGACACCTACAACAAAACCCTCTGGGAGAAGGTGGAAGACATCGACCCGCGCTACAACGTCGACGAACGCGCCTTTACGGACCGCTGGAAGAACCCGGGCGACCTGTCGCGCTACCTCGCCATCAAGGAGCGGCGTTCGACGACCCCGCACAACTCGGAGCGTTTCGTGGAGCGGCTCAACGAACTGTGGCTTTCGAGCGCGACGCTCACCTACGAGTTCCAGCCGAAATTCCTCAAACGGCTCGGATTCAAGCGTCTGGCCGTAGGTGTCGGCGTATCGGACATCGTACGCTTCTCGACCGTCAAGTACGAACGCGGTACGAGCTACCCCTACTGCCGCACCATCAACCTGACATTCCGTCCCACGTTCTAATATTGCCGAGACCATGAAACGAATGAAAAAATACAGCTACATCCTGCTGGCCCTGCCGCTGCTGCTGGGCAGCTGCGAGGCGTATCTCGACGTCAATCCCAAATCGGAAGTGACCGACAAGGAGCTTTTCTCGACGGCCGAAGGCTGCGAAGACGCCATCTACGGCATCTATACCGAGATGGGAACCAACAAGAACCTCTTCGCCTACGCGCTCACGTTCGCCTATCCGGAACTGATGACCGGCAACTTCACCATCAGCCAGAGCGACAACCTGGCCTACGTCGTACAGCGCCTGTGGGAGCACGAAAACGCCATCACGGTAGCCGAAAACCTCTGGATCAACGGATACAAGGCCATCGGATACGTCAACAAGGCGCTGATGCACGTCCTGCCCAAATCCGACGACGAATTCCGCCACATCCGGCTCTACAAAGGCGAACTGCTGGCGCTGCGCGCCTACCTCCATTTCGAAATGGCCCGCATCTTCGCCGTGCCGTTCGCATCGGGCGACGCCGCGGCCAAAGCCAAGGCCATTCCCTACGTGACCACATACGGCATCGAAGTCACCCCGTACAGTTCGCTGGACAAGGTGTTCGAACTGATCGTCGCGGACCTGACCGAGGCGGAGAAATACCTCGCGGCGGACGAGGAACTGGTGACGGCGACCCGCAACAACGCCTCCGACGGCTTCACGAGCTGCCGCATCACGCACTTGAACCTCTACGCGGTACAGGCGCTGCTGGCCCGCGCCTACTGGACGATGGGCAAACTGGACCTGGCCGAGGATTACGCCGAGAAGGTGATCGACAGCGGCAAATTCCCGCTGATGACGACCGCCGAGGCCTGGAACGCCGTGGAGACCGGCACGCTCAACATGCAGGAGACCGTCTTCGGGCTCTACTCGACGCAGTACACCTACAACTTCTACCGGAATCACATCTACCAGGGCGGAACCCTTGCGCTCTCCAGCCAGTATTCCGAAATCTACTCCACCGACCTGGCCGGCACGGACAAGCGTTACTCGACCTGGTTCGACACGGGCAATTCGTGGTGCATCAAGCACTACAACAAGATGTACGCCCAGGGAGAGAGCAACCCCACGTACAGCGGCAAATCAATCCCCGGACCGAGTCTGATCCGGATTCCCGAAATGTACTACATCGTGGCCGAAGCCAACCTCACGAAAGACCCGGACAAGGCGACGGAATACCTCGACTATGTGGTGAAGTCGCGCGACCTGACGCCTTTCGCCGAGCGCGAAACGGGCAAAATCACCGAAAACAACATCATCAACGAACGCCGGAAGGAGTTTTTCGCCGACGGCGAGGATTTCTTCAACATGAAACGATTGCAGCTGGACATCGCGATACCGGGAGGCAATTTCGCGGGAACCGACGACGCGACCTACACGATGCCCATCCCGCAGAGCGTAGAGGACAATTACAGACAATAACGCAAGACTTATGAAAAACCTCATTTTCAAAATAGCCGTCCTGGCCGGAACCGTCGCGGCATTCGCCTCCTGTTCCGACACGTGGCTGATGTACGACACGTCGCAGAAGGACAAACTCTATTTCAAATACGAGAACTATCCGAGTCTGGACCAGTATCTCTCGACCGACTTTTCGTTCGCCCTGCTCGACGAATCGGTGAAAGAGGTCAAGAAGACCGTAACCGTGACCCTGCTGGGAATGCCGGCAGACCGCGACCGGACGTTCGAGGTAAGGGCCATTCACGACACCACCTCGAATTACACCACGGGCGGCGTACAGCGCGAGCTGATCGACGCCGTCGAGAACGAAGACTACACGATCGACAGGCTCATCGTCCCGGCCGGCTCCGTGGAAGGGCAGATCGACGTGACGCTGAAGCGCACGGAGAAGATTATGACGAAAACCGCGTCGCTGGTGCTCCAGATCGCCCAGAACGAAGAGTTCGAAGGCGTGCCCCGGAACGTCTACCGGTTCCTGATCTCGGACGGAACCGCCGCCTGCCCCTACTGGTGGTACTACTCCGCCACCCAGCAGTGGTATCAGTACACGGGCGAATTCCGGCAGGACAAATACCGAAAACTGCTGGAACTCTACCACGGAATCGCGGAGAGCAACCCGACGCTCTACGCGTCGATGGTCGAACAGTACGGCGAGAACATCGACAACGATTACTACACGGGACTCAACGGACAGCAGCTGCGCATGAGCATGGGATTCATGGTCAACCGGCAGAACCCCCACAAGATGGCCTGGCTCCGCTACGTGCTCTGCCCGCTGTTCGACTACTATTCGACCAATTACCCCGACCTGGAGTATTATACGACCGGAAGCGTCAACGTAACGACAGGCGGCTGGAGAGACCCGGCAAATAACTATTAACCGAAAGCGCCATGAAACAACTTGCGAAATATCTGTTGCCGCTCTGCTGCGGAATCGCACTGGCCTCCTGCTACGGACTCGACAAAGAGGAGTACCGGGAGCTGGCCCCGATCACGGTGAGCGGTCTGGACCGGACCATCTACGCCAAGGCTACCGAAACGCTCCACCTCGACAAACTCCGCGTGGAGAGCGAAAGCGGGCAGGACCTCGTCTACGAATGGTCCTACGGAAAACCTGCGGGAGACTTCCCCGGCATGGTCGACACGACGTTCATTTCCAGTTCGCCGACGCTCGACTACGCCTTCGACAAGGCTGGCAGCTACGTGCTGCGCCTGCGGATCGACAACGGCGAAAGCATCGGATTCCATTACTACGACCTGCGCGTGCAGGCCGGGTTCGACGAAGGTTTTCTGATCCTCTGCAACGACGACGAGGGCGCCGGATCGCTCGCCTTCGTCAAGAAACGCTCTCCGCAGGAGGAGGCCGAAGGCGCCCAGGAGATCTGGGACAATCTGCTGACGATCAACCCGGAATACGACTTCCGCAGCCTGCGCGACGTCTACGTATTCTCCTCGCCGGGATACGCTTCGGGAATTCTGATCTCCTCGGGCGACGACGAAGGCTCGATCTACCGCCTCGACCCCGTGACGCTGAGCGTCACCTATCGCATGAAGGGGATGGACGAATACGGAGTCCGCACCGGAGAGATTCTGGGCGAAAGAACGTCGGGAACCGCTCACTGGGCCTATCTGATCGGCGACGACGAGAGGGCCTACCGCTACGAATTCTCGACCGACATGCTCATCGTGCGGGAAACGCCCTTCCCCGCACGATACGGCCGGCAGGGACTGTTCGCCTCGAAAACCGCCGGAGTGCGCGACATCCTCATGTTCTCCGAGGCCGGAATCACCGGATTCCCCAATTCGAAGATCGCGGGATACGCCGCACCCGACGGGTATGAATTCATCAACATGGCAGCGGGCCGCATCGGGGCGGGACAGTACGACGCTTCCAAATACTACTGCATCGCCCGTACGATCGAAGGGGCGCCGAAAACCGTCAAAATCATCAGCACCAGTTCATCGCTTTCGAGTCCGACCGAAATCAAGACCTACGACGAGGTGCAGCCGATGCTGATGAATGCGAACACCCGGATCGTCACGACGAAGCTCAACGGAAACGCCTACTACGATTACGACAACAAGATCTATCACTGGGCGATGACAGGCGTCGACCCGGTCGTTCCCGCCGAAGGGGCCAAGCCCGACATCACGCTGCCCGACGGCGAACAGATCATGGACATCTGCACGAACGCCGTACCGTCGACCTCTTCCGCGGTGGTCGACGACGACCAGCTGCTGATCGCCACCTACAACCCGACGGCGACCGGCCGCAAGCCCGGCAGCCTCTACGTTTACAGTCTGAAGACGATGGAAAAGGTGAAGGAGTATGTCGGCATCTGCGAAAAACCCGTGGCCGTGGCCTACAAGTTCCCCACATCGAACTGACGATCCGCCCGGCACGGCACGTTCCGCATCCGGCCTTCCCCTCGCGGGAGGGCCGGATCGTTTTTCGGGAACCGCCGGGGCGTCATAGCCCCGGTTTCGCTTTGCAGAAAAGAAAAAACCGGTTATCTTTGTATGCCGGCCCCACAAGACAGCCCTGCGGAGGCTCCCGGACAGGACACCCTCGGGGTCAAAGTCACCCCTTTTCAAGGGGAGGAGGGGGAGGCAGGGGAATTATCTGCGCCGAAACATAAGCCGCGGAAACCGACTCCTTCGGAGCTGCGGCGAACCTGATAAACAAAAAAAGAGTTATTTACACTTATGTTTTTAGAAAATGCCAGCCGCAAGGGCTGGATCGAAGTCGTATGCGGTTCGATGTTCTCGGGTAAGACCGAGGAGCTGATCCGCCGCCTGAAACGAGCCAAATTCGCCCACCAGCGGGTCGAGATTTTCAAACCCCGGATCGACGTGCGCTATTCCGAGGAGGAGGTCGTGTCGCACGACGCGAACGCCATCCGCTCCACCCCCGTCGAGTCGCCGCAGAACATCCTGCTGATGACCGCCGACGTCGACGTGGTGGGCATCGACGAGGCGCAGTTCTTCGACGAAAGCATCGTCGACGTGTGCCGCCGGCTGGCCAACAACGGCGTGCGCGTGATCGTCGCGGGGCTGGACATGGACTACACCGGAAAGCCGTTCGGCCCGATGCCCGCGCTGATGGCAACGGCGGAGTACGTCACCAAGGTTCACGCCATCTGCGTCCGCTGCGGCAACCTCGCCCACCATTCGCACCGCCTTACGAGCGACGAAAAGCAGGTGATGCTGGGCGCACAGGACAGCTATGAACCGATCTGCCGCCATTGCTTCAACAAGCTGATGAACGGAGAGAAAGCGTAGGTCCCCGGCCGCAGGGAGGAGGGTACGACAAAAAACCGCAGTCCGGAAATCCGGGCTGCGGTTCTGTTTTGCGGGACAGGGGCTTCGCCCTCCGGCACGCGGGCGCCCGTCAGCGGGCGGCGCGCAGGGCGTCGATGAAGCCGGGCCAGAGCACCCAGAGATTTTCGGTCTGGAGCCACAGTTCGCGGGCCTGCGCGGCAGGCGAGGGTCGTTCGCTCCCGATGTCGCGCAGATACGCTTCGTCGGCCGGATGCTCGTCGGCGGTAAATTCGACGAAGAAGGGCGCAAAATGCGTCCGGAATCGCTGCAACTCCCCTTCGGGCAATCGTCCGTCACGGCGGAAAGCCGACCACAGCAGCAGCACCTCACGCCCCGGATGCTTGTCCGACACGTCGTTGATCACCTCGTCGAACAGCTCCTGCTCGTCCAAGGCCAAGTAGTCGAAGGCCAGCAGTTCGCTCCCTTCCAGATGGTCCTCGGGGTCGAGTTCGAGGAGCATTTCGAGCAGCGCCGCCGACATTTCGAAATCGTTGATCAGGAAGTGGTCGATGGCCGAGGCGAAGATCAGTTCGAGCGCCGCGCGCGAATTGCGGTGGCTCCATTCGAGATTGATCTCCTCGTCCTCGGGAATCAGCTCCGCAAGACGCTGGAAGGCCTGAAAACGCTCGTTGCAGGCTCCTTCTATATCGCCGGCGGCCTGCATCTCGCGGGACCGGGCGAGGACTTTCACGAAATTACAGGGTCCTTCGCCGACCACCTCGAAAGTCTGGTCGGGCGTAGGTTCAAGATATGCCTTTTGCATCGTTGTCTTTGAGTTTGAAAATCATGGCGACAAGGACCGCGAGCGTCACGCCCCCGCCCAGCAGGTAAGCCGCCGTACGGTTCTGCATGCCCAGCATCAGCGGCGAAACGAAGATATAGCTGGCGCAGACATACGTCATAACGAGAGCCGGAATCAGCCCCACCCACACGGCGCGCCCCCGGTGGCGGAGGTAGGCGACGATCATCCAGAGCGTCACCGCCGCGAGGGTCTGGTTCATCCACGCGAAATAGCTCCACATGGTCTGAAACGGCAGTCCGAAGATGATCAGAAGTCCCAGCGCGAAGAGCGGAATACAGATATAGATGCGTTTGCGCAGCGTGCGCTGCTCGACGCCCATGAAGTCGGCGACGATCAGCCGCGCGGAGCGGAAGGCCGTGTCGCCCGAGGTGATGGCGCAGGCCACCACGCCGAAGATCACGAAGACGGCCAGCGCCGGACCCAGCGTCTTGTTGGCGATCACGTCGATCATCACGGCCGCCTGGCCGCCGTATTCGGCGATGGCGCCGTTCAGCCCCGCGACGTCGCCCCAGAAGGCCATGGCAATGGCGGCCCAGACGAGGGCGATGATCGACTCGGAGATCATCGCGCCGTAGAAGACCGAGCGGCTCTCGCGTTCGTTGCGCATGCAGCGGGCCATCAGCGGCGACTGCGTGGCGTGGAAGCCCGAAATGGCGCCGCAGGCAATGGTCGTGAAGAGCATCGGGACGATCGGGAAGGCCTTCGCATCGGCGATGCAGTTTTCGAAGGAGGTGAATTCCGGAATGGTGTATTCGCCGCCGAAAAGCAGCACGACGAGGATGCCGACGGCCATGAACAGCAGCGCGAAGCCGAAGACCGGGTAGATGCGGCCGATGATCTTGTCGACGGGCAGCAGCGTGGCGGCGATGTAGTAGACGAGAATCACGCCCAGCACGATCAGCAGCAGCCACGAGAATCCGCCGAAAGCGATGCCTTCGAGCGACGGGACGTCGAGGCGGGCCGCGACGAGCGATGCGGGCTGCGAGAGGAACACCGCACCGACGAGGATCATCAGCCCGGCGGAAAAGAGCCGCATGACGATCTTCATGCCGCCGCCGAGGTAGACCCCGGCCGTCTCGGGAAGACTCGCGCCGTCGTGGCGCAGCGAGATGACCCCGGCGATGAAGTCATGCGCCGCACCCATGAAGATGCCGCCGAAGGTGATCCACAGAAACGCCACCGGCCCGTAGGCCGCACCGAGCACGGCGCCGAAAATCGGGCCGAGCCCCGCAATGTTGAGCAGTTGGATCAGGAAAATGCGCCACCTCGGCAGGGGCACGTAATCCACGCCGTCGTAAAGGCGGCTGCAAGGCGTCCGGGCCGCCGGGTCGATGCCGACGAGCCGTTCCAGATAGCGTCCATACGTGAAATATGCGGTCACCAGCAACGCCAGGCACACCAGAAAAGTAATCATCGTAAAACAGTTTCGGGTCAGTTTTAGCGCGAATATAGCAAGAAAAGCGAGAATTTTCGCAAAATTGTTGCGAGAAAAAAATATTTTTCAGATATTTGCAGTCCCAAAGGGAACCTCGGTGTTCCCGAAAGGCTGAATTAGCTCAGCGGTAGAGCACTTCACTCGTAATGAAGGGGTCCCGAGTTCAAATCTCGGATTCAGCTCCAAGAGGCGTGAGAGAGAAGGAACGGATTACGCCGTCCACTGCAAAAAGTCTTATGTGTCAACGACATGTAAGACTTTTTCGTTTTCAGGCGTCAGGAGAGAGCAACTGCGCGCAGGCGTCCGCCTCCCGGCCGGCGCAGCTGTTCCGTCCCCGGAAACGACCGGAAATGAACCCCGGGCGGCGGGACCTTCGGCAGGCCGCCGGCATAAAATTCGGCCGGCGCGTCTTCTTTTTCATCTTTTTTCCATACCTTTGCTGCGCAACGGTTCGCCGAACGAGGCCCCGGCCCCGGGCGATTAAAAGGGAATGCCGTGAAAATCGGCAACAGTTCCCTCTGCTGTAAGTTCCTGCCGCCGAAGCGGCACATCAGACCCCGACAATCTCTTGCCACTGGTTTTCACGCGACCGGGAAGGCGTCGGGACCGGAACGAGTCAGAAGACCTGCCGCTGCAATGGTTTTACAATCCAGGGGGAAATGGATCGTGATCGGCAGGAAAAACGATTTCCGGCATATCCCCGAATGTAAAATCAGGCTACTGCGAAATTCCGGCCGGACGCATGCCGTGCGCCCGGCACGAATGCGGATCTCCGGAACATCCGCAAAGATTGGTTGAACGATTTAAACGAAGAGGATATGAGCTGTTTTTTCAGTCATGCCGGACGGACGGCAATACCGGCGCTGCTCTCGGTAGCGCTGGCGGCCGCAGCCTGCAACAAGGACGGAGAGATTACGCTGCCGGACAGCAAACCCCGAATCACCCTCGACAGCGAGACAGGCGTCTACGCGGCCAAGGTCGGCCGCGCGGTGACGATCACGCCGACCGTGGAAAACGAGGGAGAGGCCGCTTACAGCTGGACGATCGACGACGAGGTCGTTTCCACGGCGCGCGTGTTCGAATACGTGTTCAACGAGGAAGGCCGCGTCTATGTGACCCTGCGGGTCGAAAACCGGGCGGGATACGACGAGAAGGAGGCGCGCATCGACGTGAACCGGCTCGCTCCCCCCGTCATCTCGCTCATCGTGCCGCCGACGGGGCTATACGTGCTCACGGGACGGGAATACACGTTCGCACCGGAGGTGCAGAACGGCGAAAACGCCCGTTACGAATGGTATCTGGACGACTCGTCCGTACCGGTCTCCACCGAAAAGGACTACATCTTCATGCGCACCCAACCGGGAGACTGCTCCCTGCGGCTGACGGTGACCAACGAGGACGGCACGGCCGAGAAAACGGTTGCCGTGCACGTCGTGGACGTCATTCCGGTCCGCATCGCGTTCATCCCCTCCTCCTACCTGGCCGACCCGCTGGTGCGGAGCGTATCGCTCGGACGGACGCTGTTCCTGCGGCCGCAGGTGAGCGACGCCGTCGGGCCGGAATATGCATGGTACGTGAACGGCGTCTTGCAGGAGGACGCAACCCAACGCATGTTCGCCTTCACGCCGGAGAAGGAGGGCGAATACGAAGTCACCTTCCGGGTGACGGACACGGACGAAAGCCCGGCCGCACCCCTCTCGCGCCACATCACGCGCGCATCGTCGAAGCGAATCACCGAGAAAACGCTCCGGGTGACCTGCTACGAACGCGAATCGGAGCGCGTCATCACGACGACGGGACAGCCCGCGTCGAACCGGGTGCTCGAATTCCTGCCCGCGCCCGGACAGTTCGTCAACGAAACGGGCATGGCCGGATACACCGGCCAGAAGAGCTTCGAGGAGGCCCGTCTCTACGCCGAGAACCGGCTGAAAAAGGGTGAGTTCGTCTCGCTCGGCAACTTCGGCGGCTACGTGATCCTCGCCTTCGACCACAGCGTGGAGAACAAGGGCGGATACGACTTTTCGATCCCCGGCAACCAGTTCGAAGGGAGCAACGAGCCGGGCGTCGTGTGGGTGATGCAGGATGTCAACGGCAACGGCAAGCCCGACGACGAATGGTACGAACTCCGGGGCAGCGAAACGGGCGGCGAATGGACCGTCCAGGAGTATGCGGTGACCTATTACAGACCCGCCGGGCCTCGCCAGGGGGTGAAATGGACCGACAATCTGGGCCGGAGCGGGCAGGTAGCCTATCTGGGACAGTTCCATGCGCAGGACTACTACTATCCCCTGTGGCTCGAAGAGGAGTCCCATACCTATTACGGCACGGGCCTGCGGCAGAACACCACGCAGACCCCAGGCGGAGACTGGTCGAACAACTCGTTCGAATGGGGGTACGTCGACAACGCAGGCAGCGACAATCTGGAATCTTCGTCCAAAACCGGCAAGACCTGGTTCAAGATCAGCAACGCCATGACGCCCGACGGACAGCCCGCCGGATTGCGCTACATTGATTTCATCAAGGTGCAGAGCGCCATCAACGGCAGCGCCGGAGGACTGGGCGAACTCTCGACCGAAGTCGCCGGAATGGCCGTCGACGAGAACCTCAACCGATAACCCCATTCCCGACCGCAACGCATGAAACGATTCTTACGACAGATTCTGCCCGCGGCTTTATGCCTCTCCGCCCTCGGCGGCTGCATGAAGTGGGACTACGGCCGCACGGAGGATTTCTCGGCGACGGAACGGGGGCTGTTCATCGTCAACGAGGGCATGTTCCAGTACGGAAACGCCACGCTGTCGTATTACGACCCGGAAACGAAAACCGTCGAAAACGAAGTTTTCCACCGGGCCAACGCCTTCAAGCTGGGCGACGTGGCGCAGTCGATGACCCTGCACAACGGCGTGGGATGGATCGCGGTGAACAATTCGCATGTCGTTTTCGCCGTCGACCCCGACACCTTCCGCGAGGTGGGACGCATCACCAACCTCACCTCGCCGCGGTACATCCATTTCGTTTCGGACGAAAAGGCCTACGTCACGCAGATCTGGGACAACCGCATCTTCATCGTCAACCCCAAACGCTACGAAATCACGGGATATATCGAGTGCCCGGACATGACGGCGGAATCCGGCTCCACGGAGCAGATGGTGCAGTACGGCAAATACGTCTTCGTGAACTGCTGGTCCTACCAGAACCGTATCCTCAAAATCGACACCGAGACCGACCGGGTCGTCGGTCAGCTGACCGTCGGCATCCAGCCCGCGTCGCTGGCGATGGACCGGAACAACAAGCTGTGGACCGTCACCGACGGCGGCTACGAGGGCAGCCCCTACGGATATGAAGCCCCGTCGCTGTACCGCATCGACGCCGAAACGTTCTCCGTGGAGAAGCAGTTCCGGTTCCGGAAGGGGGACTCCCCGTCGGAGATGCAGCTCAACGGCACGCGCGACACGCTCTACTGGATCGACCGGGACGTCTGGCGCATGCCCGTCGCCGGGGAGCAGCTTCCGGTGCGCCCGTTCCTCGAATACAGGGAGACCAAATATTACGGACTGACGGTCGATCCGACCAACGGCGACGTGTACGTTGCCGACGCCATCGACTACCAGCAGCAGGGAGGCGTCTACCGGCCAAGGGCGAGCCTGTCGACGAATTTCACGTGGGCGTCGCGCCCGGAGCGTTTTGCTGGAAATAACCGGAGAGCATGAAAACAACCGCCTTGTTTCTTTGGATGCTGCTGTTTCCGGCGCTGCACCAATGGGTCACGCCGGCCGAAGCGCATGTGTATGAGACGGCGGCGAAGCTGCTGACAGAGCTGTTTTTGGAGAATTGAGCAATGCTCAGGAGGAGAGCGTTTGCTGAAATTCATTTTCGATACGCTCTGGACTTGCGGCGCGCGG
>OGRH01000617.1_pt1 | contig 28013 bp, 26 predicted proteins | sample 1553461 | NCBI WGS metagenome assembly OGRH01 (sample SAMEA2580092, study PRJEB22360) | human gut metagenome | biome: human gut; feature: human-associated habitat; material: faeces | place: Denmark | collected 2008/2010
TCCACTAATGCCATTTAACTAATTTATATGCGTCCAGTTTTTGGGGTACACATCACCACTGCGGCAGTTCTTTTATTTTTAGAGATTGACTTTGCCAAGAAGGGCCTGTTCCTTCCCATCGACTTCTTTCTCGATGGCGGCCATTTTACCATTAAGGTCATCTACAAAAGTCTGGTCCTTAATGCTTCCCAAATTAATCTTGACATTAAGGAAGGCACCGCGGACAGCGGCCCGAGTGTTCATCGCAGCCACGGCACCGTCCGTGACAGCATTGGTGTTACCGCGCGTAATGACCACATCAGCCAGGGCAAAGAGTTCATTCGCCGTTTCACCAACTTTAAAAGGAACCAGAGCAGCGCCCTTAGTGGCTTCTTGGATGGCTTTGCTGCGAACAGCCTTTTCCTCGTCCGACCCTTTAGGCATCCTGAAGGCTGCCATGATCTTATTGAAGGCATTGCTGTCTTCGTCAATGAGGGCCAGGAATTGATTCTTGAGGGAAGCTGCTTTTTCAGCCACTTCCTTCATTTCCTTTTCCACAGCTGCATATTTTTCCTTGCCAAGGGTCAGATGAGCGACCATTTCGATGAGGGCTGCAGCAGAAGCCGCATTCAGGGCAGCAATGCTGCCGCCGCCCGGTGCGGGAGAAGAAGAACTCGTTTCCTGGACGAATCCCTCCACCGTCATTTTCTTTAATTCCATATCTTGATTCCTCGTTTCCTACTGTTATGTTAGAAGAGACCCGAAATCTTGCCTGATGCATCGATGTCCATATTGAGAGCAGCCGGCTTCTTCGGCAGGCCTGGCATGACCATGATATTGCTTGTCTGGCAGACAATGAAGCCAGCCCCATTGGAAACACGGACATCCTGGACAGTGATCCGGAACCCCTTGGGTGCCCCCAGAAGGGCCGGGTTGTCACTGAGGGAGTACTGGGTCTTGGCCACGCAGATAGGCAGTTTATCAAGGCCCCAATCTTCGAGCAGTTTGATCTGTTTCTTGGCGTTAGGCGTAAAATCAACCCCATCACCGCCATAGACCTTTGTCACAATCGCTTCAAGTTTATGCGGAATCGTATCGTTTACATCGTAGAGTTCAACCGGTTTGGACGTATCATGTTCGAGCAGATCAACCAGCTTGTTTGCCATGTCGATACCGCCTTCGCCACCTTTTTCCCAGCACTCGTTGAGGCTGACATCCACACCGTAGCTTTCGCATTTCTTAAGGAGCATATCGATTTCGGCCGGTGTATCCGTAGCGAATTTATTGATGGCAACCAGGACCGGCAGTCCAAAGCCGCGCATATTCTCGACCTGTTTGGCAAGGTTCGTAAACCCATCGCTGACAGCCTGGACGTTTTCCTGGGACAGTTCCGTTTTCTTGACGCCGCCATGCATCTTGAGGGCACGGATTGTAGCAACAACGACAACCGCGTCAGGATACATATTGCCATAATGGCATTTGATGTCAAGGAATTTTTCAGCGCCAAGATCAGCACCGAAACCAGCTTCCGTAACGGTAATATCACCCAGTTTAAGAGCCATCTTGGTAGCAAGAAGAGAGTTGCATCCGTGGGCAATGTTCGCAAATGGACCGCCATGGATGATAGCCGGCGTATGTTCCAGCGTCTGGACGAGGTTCGGTTTGATGGCGTCCTTCATGAGCATGGCCATAGCCCCTTCGCAGCCCAATTGATGAACGTAGACCGGGTTCCCATCAAGGTCCGGGCCAATGACAATACGGCCAAAGCGTTCCTTCAGGTCTTCAATATCATAGGCCAGGCAAAGGATAGCCATGATTTCGGAAGCAACAGTGATCATGAACCCGTCTTCGCGCACAAAACCGCAGGGTTTGCCGCCTAGACCGACAACAACGTGACGGAGGGCTCGGTCGTTCATATCCATGACGCGGCGCCAAGAAATCTGACGGGCATCGATCCGCAGTTCGTTGCCTTGATGGATATGGTTGTCAATCATGGCAGACAACAAATTATTGGCAGCCGTAATAGCGTGCATATCCCCCGTAAAATGCAGATTGATATCGTCCATAGGAACAACCTGCGCATAGCCGCCGCCAGCAGCACCGCCCTTAATTCCAAACACAGGGCCTAAGGAAGGCTCGCGGAGTGCTACGATGGCTTTTTTGCCAATCTTGTTAAGGGCTTGGACAAGGCCAATGCTCGTTGTGGATTTACCTTCCCCAGCAGGGGTGGGCGTGATGGCCGTTACCAGGACCAATTTCCCATTGGGTTTCTTTTCCAAGCGTTTCAGTACATCAAGGGAAATCTTTGCTTTATAGTGACCATATTGTTCCAGTTCTTCGGGATGGATGTCCAGTTTTTCAGCAATCTTACTGATTGGCTCCATAACATTTTTTTGTGCAATCTCGATATCGCTAAACACGATAGTTCCCCCTTCCTAGATACGGGCCGCTTATTCTTCTGCATCAAGCAGACGTTTTTCAAGGATTTCGTCCATATCGAAGTTTTCGATTTGGAGATAGTACTCAGCTGCCATAAGCAGGCTCTTCATAGGAACCGTCCCAATGACTTCAGAACCAGCTACGGCAACGCCATAACGGCGGGCTTCCATCTTGACCATTTCAAAGGCGCGGTAAACAGCGGTCTTTTCATAGTTGACAAGGTTCATGGAAACCTGGGTCATGTTGCGGTCTTCCAGCTTCAGGCCAATGGCCTTGACATAGTGAAGACCGCCGCCGATATTGCGGACTTTCTTAGCAATGGCTTGAGCGATTTCAACATCCGGCGTATGCAGGTTGACGTTGAAAGCAATGAGGGGAACGCGGGCGCCAACGGCGGAGCAACCGCTTACAGCGTTCATTTCGCTGGGGCCATAATCCGGTTTCCATTCCGGTTCCTTGATCTTATCAAAGAAGCCTTCGTACTGGCCTTTGCGGATCGTAGCCAAGTTGCGCCGACCTTCACTCGTAGCGGCATCTTCATAAAGATAGACAGGAATGCCCATTTCACCATAAGCCTTACCGACCTTGTTGGCGATTTCGACACATTCATCCATGGTTACGCCCATAACCGGTGTAAAGGGAACAACATCAACGGCACCAAAACGAGGATGAGCCCCATGATGTTCACGCATATCAATCAAACCAATGGCTACCTTTGCCATATTGATGGCAGCTTCCGTTACCGCTTCAGGAGACCCGATGATGGTAACAACGGAACGATTGTGGTCAGGGTCGCTGGAATAATCCAGGATCTTCAGCCCGGAAATCTTGCGGGCTTCATCAACAATCTTTTCTACCTTTGCTTTGTCACGGCCTTCACTGAAATTCGGAACAAATTCAACCAACTTTTTAGCCATTTGAGCACCTCCATAAGATTTTACCTGTTATGTCCGTTCCCCAAAGGGACGGCTTTTTTCTGAACGACTTCATTCTATGATGGGACCGACAAAGAAACGTCTGAAAAATAAAAAAAGCGAAAAAAACTTCTTTTGACTAAAATTTGACGGTTCCACAATAGCATGGAAGCGACAGCACAGCAGGGCTGTTCCTGCTTTTCAATGGTTACCATAAAGAAACGAGGTGTCCCGATGACAGTATCAGTAATTTCCAGAAAAGACGCCGTTTCGACGACCTGGTCGGGCGGAACGACAACTGAATTCTACCTATTTCCCCGTGATGGCTCCTACAAGGAACGTCGCTTTGACCTTCGCATCAGTTCCGCGACGGTAGACCTTGAAGCATCCGATTTCACCCTTCTGCCGGATTACCAACGCATCATTACGCCCCTTGAAGGAGGCTTTACCCTCACCTACAAAGAAACAGGGGAAAAGGTGACCCTTGCCCCCCTGGAAGAAGACTTTTTTGATGGAGCCTACCATACCCATTCCATCGGAAAAGCCATTGATTTCAATGTCATGTATAAAAAAGGCATGCATGCCGCCTATAGCGTCATCAATGCGTCAAAAAAATTTGGTCTTGCCGATTTCCGCTTTCTTTACGTTCCCTTTATAGACGCAAAGGACCTCACGGGAAGTACCCTGAATGAACACTCCTTGACGCGGGACACGCTCTATGTCAGCGATGACAGGTCAGATGCCTTCGTCCTCGCCCTCAAAAAGCCGGTTTCTCTCATTTATGTTTCGGTTCGCAAAGCCTAAAGGAGCGTCAATGAGTCCCTTCACACTTTTCCGTTCCGCGGTCTGCGCAGGCTTTGCCATCGGCCTTGGCGGGGCGGTATACTTACAGCAGACCAGTAAGGCCTTGGGCGCCCTGCTCTTTACGATTGGTCTATTTGCGGTCTGTGAATGCCGGTTCCATCTTTTTACAGGCAAGGTCTGCTATGCCCGGGAACGGTCTTGGCGCAGCTATTGGGAGTACCCAGTCATCTTAGGGGGCAATTTTATTGGTGCCGGCCTGATGGCCCTCCTGCTGTCAGGTACGCGGCTTTTCAGTTTTACACAAAAAGCCGCAGCCGTCCTGATTGCCGTCAAGAATGCGGACAGTCTTGGTTCCCTTTTCATTCTGGGGTTCTTGTGCAACATCTTTGTTTTCCTTGCAGTTGAAGGCTATCGTTCCTTTCCACACGCCATTGGAAAATACGCCGCCATCTTTTTGGGGATTGCCGTCTTCATCCTAAGCGGCTATGAACACAGCATTGCCGACATGTTCTACTACTTTACAGCAGGCGCTATGGACCTAGCCGCTTTGGGACGAATCCTTGTCATTGCCCTGGGCAATACCTGCGGCGGTCTCATTTCCCATGAAGCCGTCCAATTTGCCCGCAGAGCACAAAAATAAAAATCCTGGAATAAAAAAACGGTGCTTACGGCACCGTTTTTTCATTCCAGCCCTTTCTGGTCTTTCATATAATTGACAAAATCCTCAAATTCCAGGGTCTTGTGGTTGAGCAGCTCGTCAATCCGCATCCGAAGAATGGGCTGCGTTGTCAGTTCCCGCGCCCTGACAAGCGCCATTTGCAATTTCCCGTTCCACTTCTTATCGGGCCAAGCCTCAAGGACCTCCACAGCCACGCTGCGGGCTCCTTCGTGGAGGGAGCTCAAGCACTCGGCAATAATGTCCCCGCCCCAAGGGGGAACACTCATAAGCCCTCGCAGAAGAGGAATGACAAGCCGTTCATCCTGAAGATATGCATCCAGATGAAGCATAGCAAAATCCGTGACCTTTTCAAGACGTGCCTTGCTGCCCGACTGGAGCAAATAGGGATAAAGGAGGGTTCGCATGGGATCTTTCTTAAGCAGGTTCCATACCTGGGTATGGATGTCTATGCCCAGGATATCTGCCAGCTGCAGAGGCAGGATATTGACGGATCCATCTTTTGAGAGGATTTCCTTGGGAAGGATCTTCTTCCAGTCCCGTCCCATAACAACACCGTCCAAGGTCCCCACATAAAGATGGCACTGATTCATGCTGAGATAATCCCAATTTTCATGATCGATCATTTCCTGCAGTTCTTCCCGAAGGCTCATGAGACCTGCCACTTGTTCGAGGGTCGTCTGATGCTGCCTAGCGTGTTCAAGAAGCCGTTCCAGAACGTGGCTATAGGAAAGAGGCGGCAGTTCGAGGACCTTATCCACCCCGCCTTCCACTGGCTGTGCTTCAAAATTGACTAAAAAATCGAGATAATCAACCATGGTGTGAAGCACGGCATCAAAGGTTTCATCATCCATCCGTTCTTTTTCAAGCATTTCGAGAAAATTGCTTTTCTCGATGACAAGAAGAGCCACTGCAGGATAATCAACCGTGAGATCACAGCCATGGAGGAGAAGCCAATGTTTTTCTTCCGGCGTAATAAAATCATAGGTCGACATAGCACAGACCCGACCCCAGCCCCGCGTATGGGTCAAGATCTCCCACAGGTCCTCATTTTCAAGGAGATGCCCCAGTTCCAGGGCATAGACCACAAAGCTTGTCAGTTCCTCACAGCGGGCAAGAAGCATGAGATCCTTGTGGAGGCGTTCCACTTCGTTCAGGTTCTCCTCGTTCAAGAGATGAAGACCGGTCACGGTAATGGCAAGTTTCAGGACCTCCGGGGCAAAGGCATGATAGAGCCAGCGATGGCAAAGGTTCCAAAGGGCGTCAGGGATTTCCTGCGTGGACAACAGGTCGACAAGGTAATCATTATAGATAATAAATGGAACGCTCGAGATGGAAGCATAGAGCTCCTTTTCAGCCTTGGAGTCGGGATTTTTCGCATACGCCGCAAGGGCTCCGGCGATAACAGAGCCCACCTCTTCCTGAGGTCGGTCGGGCATGCTGGCCATGTAAGAGTCGCTTGTTCCCGGTTCCCGAAACAGGACCGCATACGTGTCGACAAAATTTTGATCTTCAATGAGGTCGGGATCAAAATACCCTTCCTGATCAAGGTGATCTTTTATGATTTGGTAGAGACTGCTCTCTTCCTTCCAAAATTCCATAGTGTTCCCTTCTTTTAATCGGAGGATTCCCTCGGCTTTCCGTAGGGTAGTTCGCTTATTATATCACACTTGTCCCCGTTTGTCAGAAGGCGTCGTTTCAGAAAAAAAGCCCCGTCCCTTGCAGGGCAGGGCCAGCTTATTTTTTCACGCCCCTTCTTGGGGGCTGTTGGGAACTTGTTCGGCTGCAGCAGAGGCTGGGTCCGTTCCTTTCAGGATGGCCATGAATTCATCGCCCGTAATGGTTTCCTTCTTCAAAAGATACTGGGCAAGTTCATCCAGCTTCTGTCTATGGGTCTCAAGGATAGTCCGGGCCTTCTGGTGGGCCTCCTTGACAACTGAAAAGACAGCTTCATCAATGCGGGCGGCCGTTTCCGGCGCGCAGGCAAGGGAGGTATCACCACTCAGGTAGGCATTATTCACGGTTTCAAGGGCGACCATATCAAAGTCGCTGGTCATGCCAAACCGGGTAATCATGGCCCGAGCAAGTTTTGTTGCCTGTTCAATATCATTGGACGCACCGCTCGTGACCTTGTTGAAGACAACTTCTTCAGCAGATCGTCCCCCTGTCAAGGTAACAATCTTGTTGAAGAGTTCCTCTTTCGTCATAAGGACCTTTTCCTCTGTGTCAACCTGCATAGTATACCCCAAGGCACCGCTCGTCCGGGGAATAATGGTGATCTTATGGACCGGTGCCGATGCGGTCTGACTTGCAGCCACAAGGGCATGGCCAATTTCATGATAGGCAATGAGCTGCTTTTCCTTCTCTGAAATCACGGCACCCTTTCTCTGGGCCCCGGCAATGACCACTTCCACAGATTCTTCAAGATCCTCTTGGATGACTTCCGTACGGCCCATACGAACGGCGCGAAGGGCAGCTTCGTTGACGATATTGGCAAGTTCCGCACCGGAAGCACCGCTTGTAGCAAGGGCAACCGTATGATAATCCACATTAGGGGAAATCCGCACATCATGGGAATGAACCTTCAAAATGGCTTCCCTTCCCTTAAGGTCCGGCAGTTCCACGGGCACACGGCGGTCAAAACGGCCCGGCCGCAGGAGGGCCTTATCAAGGACTTCCGGACGGTTGGTCGCGGCAAGGATAATGACGCCCTTGCTGCCGTCAAAACCGTCCATTTCAGAAAGGAGCTGGTTCAGGGTCTGTTCCCGTTCGTCGTTGCTGCCAAAGGCGCCATTATCACGCTTTTTGCCAATGGCATCGATTTCATCGATAAAGACAATGCACGGAGCCTTTTCCTGAGCTTGTTTAAAGAGGTCGCGGACACGAGCTGCCCCCATACCAACGAACATCTCAATGAATTCTGAACCGGAAATAGAGAAGAAGGGAACCTTGGCCTCGCCGGCAACAGCCTTGGCAAGAAGAGTCTTACCCGTACCGGGAGGGCCTACAAGAAGCACGCCCTTCGGCATGGTTGCCCCAATGGCCTGGTAGCGGGATGGGTCATGCAGGAAGGACACGATTTCCTGAAGGGCTTCCTTCGCCTCGTCTTGACCCGCTACATCCTTGAACGTCTTTCCCGTCTGGGCTTCAATATAGACCTTGGCATTGCTCTTACCAAAGCTCATCATATTGCCGCCGCCCAGTTTAGGGCCCAAAAACCGCATGATCAGCTGACCAATGACCATAAAGAGCAGGAAGGGGAAAATCCAGTTGTTGAAAAATTTGGTCAACGGCGAATCCTCCCGAGGGATAACCTGGGAAAACTCCACATTAGCCTTGACCAAACGATTGACAAGTTCTGGATCCTCAACGCGGCCCGTGACAAAGATTTCATCTTTACCATCCTTGTTGCACAGAAGGGCGATGCGGTTCTGATTGATTTCTACTTTGGAAGCCTTGCCTTCATCAACCATCTTCAGGAAGTTGGTATAAGTAACTTCCTGGACGCGAGGTTTAAAGAACATGGGCGTAATGATCGTATTGATGACGAGAATGATGAGGATGGCCGCAAGGTAATAATAAAAGACACGTTTGGAATGATCTTGATGAGGAGAATCATTCATAGTGATCACCTTCTTATTCTAAAAAAATAATATCATGGATTAAGACGTATTATATCATATGAATCCGCACTTGTATACCCCATAAGGGTACTTTGCAGTTCACCGCGTAAGTATGACTCCTGGAAGGCAAGCAGCAAGACATTTTTCTGCGGGTCCACAAAGGGGCAAGGTCCCGAGGGTCCCTTCATCGACCCACACATAAGAGGGATCGGGCAAGCTGCAGGGAATCGTTCCTAAGTAGACCGTCATCTGCCAAATTTGATGGGTAAAGACATGACGATGGGTCCAGATGATCTTTCCTTCAACTGTTCCAAGCATCCGTTCCGCTTCCTTTCGGCTTTCCTTTTCCGTCTTGCCGAGGAAGGTCGGAAGCTCCCATAAGGAAGCAAGGAGACCTGTTTCCGGTCTTTTATGAAGAAGCAGGGCTCCTTGCTTACGGATGAAAAGACTTGTCACTTCATAAATGGTCGGTGCCTTTTTCTTTTTGCGGACTGGCAGCTCGCTGGTCCGATTTTCCAGGAATGCGGTACAGAAATCTTTAAGAGGACAAGATCCGCAGCGCGGGACGTGGGGAATACAAATCGTGGCACCAAGGTCCATCAATGCTTCATTGAAGTCTCCCGGCCGGTCTTGAGGAATGACGGTTTGAGCGATTCGTCCTATGATTCGTTTGCCCTTAAGGGAAAGGATATCATCCGAGATCCCAAAAAGACGGGCCATTACCCGCAACAGGTTGCCATCCACGGCGGGGACAGCGTGTCCAAAGGCCATGGATAAAATGGCACCTGCCGTATAGTCACCGATGCCGGGCAGGGCACGCACCGCCTCCAGCGTATCGGGAAAAATTCCATGATATTGGAGGACGATTTCCCTTGCCGCTTTATGGAGGTTTCTAGCCCTAGAATAATAGCCCAGGCCCTGCCATAATTTGAGGACCTCCTCTTCAGACGCCTGCGCCAAAGCGCTTACGGTAGGAAAAGCGGCCATCCAGCGAACATAATAATCCTTTACGGTTTCCGTCCGCGTCTGTTGGAGCATGATTTCCGAGACCCACACATGGTAGGGATCACGAGGATGATTGGCTCGCCAAGGAAGGTCTCGTTTGGTCTCATCGAACCAATGCAAAAGGGCGGGAACCCACTCATTTTCGACTGTCAAGATGAACCTCCCGGAAAACGGCATCAAGGACCGTGCTGCCATCTTCAGCAAAAGCAATGGTGCCCCGAACCTGTTTATTCTGAAGAATCAAGGGAATCCACGTTTTATCCGCTTCCCACATGTCCTCATAAGGCAGGTCTTCCAAGGAAAACCAGCGAGGTTCCATTTCGTCGCTGGCTTCAATAGTACCGGTAAATTTCTTGAGTACATAGACCATGCCCCCATGGGACCAATTCCCATCAGACGGCTGATCAAAATATAGGTCTGCCACGAGGATCAGGTCCTTTTCCTCGGCAAAAAGACCGCATTCCTCAAATAGTTCCCGCAGGGCACATTCCCGCATGGATTCGCCGATTTCCATCTTGCCGCCAAAGCCGTTCCATTTACCATAGCCCATACCCCGTTTCTTGCGGCCCAAGAGGATCCTGCCCTGTCCATCCAGGGGGAAAACCAAGGAAGTATCACGCATATTTGCTGCCCCCTTCACCTTTGAATAATTATCGAATGGAATGATTTTTCGCTTTCTTCTATCATACCACAGTTTAGGTGCCTTTGCCGGTTCCGCCTTCATTTTACGTAAAATTTTTCCCAGTATAAAACCTCATTACCTTATTATTTTTAGGTTTTTTATTTTTGTACTATTCATATTATTAAGTTTTTGGTAAAATAAGGTTGGAACTGATACAAAACTTACGGAAAGGAGGTTCTTGAGACAGAGGGGAATTGTCTCATCACTTGGAACAACGTGCCTATCATGCTCATATCATCATCCAGATTCACATTTCAGAACAAGGAAATCCTCTTATGGACCCTTGTTCCACATGTACCCAAGGAGAGAAAAAATGTCTGAAAAAGAAAAAATGAACACACAGAACAAGAAAGAGATCAGCGGCTTTTTAAAAGGAGTTGAAATCATCGGCAATAAATTGCCCCATCCTGCCATGCTCTTTCTGCTTTTAGCGGTCATCGTCGTCATCATATCCCATTTTGTTGCTGCCCAAGGCGTCTCCGTCACCTATTTTGACGCCCGTGCCAAGGCCGAAGTCACCAAAAAAGCCGTGTCCCTGCTCACCCCGGATGGCCTGCGCTACATGTTCAACTCTGCAACCAAGAACTTTACCGGATTTGCCCCTTTGGGAACAGTCCTTGTAGCCATGCTCGGTGTCGGTGTTGCTGAATGGACGGGACTCTTCAATACATCCCTGAAAAAGCTTCTCATGAACGCTAACCCGAAGTTCCTCACCCCCATTGTGCTTTTTGCCGGGATCATGTCCAACATTGCCTCTGATGCAGGTTATATCATCGTTATTCCCATTGGCGCCTTGATCTTTGCCATGGCCGGACGGCATCCGCTGGCAGGGATGGCAGCCGCTTTTGCCGGCGTATCGGGCGGCTTTTCTGCAAACCTTCTCATCGGCACGACGGATCCCCTCCTGACCGGCATTACCAACCAAGCCCTCAAGGCAGCGGGAATTGATATGACCCTTGACCCAACCTGCAACTGGTACTTTCTGGCTGCTTCGACTTTCGTCCTGACCCTTATAGGAACCATCGTGACGGATAAGATTGTCGAACCGAACCTGGGCACCTACACCGGTAAATACAGACCGGACAACGCCCCTGTCACAGACCTTGAAAACAAAGCTCTCCGCAATGCCACCATCGCTCTTATCATTTACGTCCTGATTATGGGACTCCTGATGTTCCCAGCCAATGCCCTTTTCCGCAGTCCTGAACCAGATGGGGTCCTGACCCTCAAAGCCTTCCTTCATGACGGACTCATTCCAGCCATCCTGCTTCTCTTCCTCATCCCGGGCGCTGCCTACGGCTGGACGACGGGCAAACTCCGCACCTCACATGACCTTGTTGCCGCTATGACGGAAGCCATGAAATCCATGGGCGGATACATGGTTCTTGCTTTCTTCGCCTCCCAGTTCATTGCCTACTTCGGGAAAACCAACCTGGGCCTCATTGTTTCCTTCAAAGGTGCCGATGCGCTTGAAGCAGCAGGCCTTACAGGGCTCCCACTCATTATTCTCTTCATTTTCCTGTCCGCCTTCCTTAACCTCTTTATGGGGTCTGCATCGGCAAAATGGGCCATCATGGCCCCCATCTTCGTTCCCATGATGTATCGGCTCGGTCTTTCCCCTGCCCTGACACAGGTTGCCTACCGCATTGGGGACTCTTCCACCAATATCATTACTCCCCTCATGTCCTATTTTGCCATGATTGTCGTCTTCATGAATAAATATGAAGAAGATGCCGGACTTGGGACCCTCACTTCCATGATGCTGCCTTATTCCATGAGCTTTCTCTGCTTCTGGACCATCATGATGGCTCTTTGGATGATGGCAGGCCTGCCAGTTGGGCCGGGGGCCGGTCTGTTCCTCTAAGCACGGTTTATTCCCTGATCCTGTCTCATCTTGTTTCAAAACCATCGAATACCCGATAGGGTCCCTGCCTCTGCTGGGAGAAAAGGGACGAAAGAAACGCAAAAAACCGCTGTGGCTTATGCTGCAGCGGTTTTTCGTATTTTTCCAAAAGACAATCAGCGCGTCTTCTAAACAGCCAAAGAAAAACAGATGCATGGATATTCCCCCAGCCTTTACCCTCACTTTGTTTTATCGGCGCTGTATATTCCTTGTCGCCAGTTGATCCACCGTCCCCATTTAATGGGCAAAGGGGCAGACCGAAGGCCATCACATTCCATTTTCAAGGCATAATCAACAGGAAATCAAGAACAAGGGGCCGGACAGGGCCCCTTCATCTAGGACCTATGAGAACAAAAGGCGAAAACAAGGGCCTTTTCTCAGACCCATACAGATTACGACCGTCTTTTCTCAAAGAAGGCTGTCAATGAGCGCTTTAACAAAAGCATAACGCGGCATGATGCTGCTGATCTTTCCATATTCATCCACGGAATGCGCCTTGCCGCCAATGGGTCCCAATCCGTCGATCGTGGAAATTCCAAGGGCAGCGGTAAGGTTGCCGTCACTGCCTCCGCCGGATTTGGTCCAACCAAAAGAGAGGCCTACCTTTTTTGCGGCTTCTTCCGCTTTCCGGCAGAGGGCCTCTGTTTTTTCCGAAGGGTTCATGGGCGGTCGTTTCATTCCCCCCTCGACCATAACTTTGACGCGGTCATCAAAAGGCGTCTTGGCCCAGGCACGAAGCGCTTCATCGATGCGATGCCCTTCTGCCTCATCCTTGACGCGTGCGTCAATGACGCATTCGCAGTGGTCCGCGACCACGTTAGCAGCGGTTCCTCCCATAATGGTGCCAATATTGACGGTTGTTCCTTTTTGGGGATTGGCAAGGCCAACAATCTGCTGGCCCCAGCGCATACATTCATGAACAGCGCTGGCCCCTTGATCGGGATTGACGCCGGCATGGGCTGCAATCCCCTCAAAGATAAGTCGGTACTTGCTGATGCCCTTCCGTTCCTTGACAAGATCCCCATTGGGGCGCGCTGACTCCATGATGAGAACGGCCTTCGCCTTTCTGGCTTCCCCTTCAATGACAGGACGGGAATAAACAGAGCTGATTTCTTCATCCGGCGTGAAAAGAAGGAGGACATGGCCGGAGCTTTTCTCTCGGGCCAGGTCTTCTGCCAAATGGACCATGAAGAGGTCGCCGCATTTCATGTCCGAAGCACCAGGTCCTTTAAAATCATCCCCCTCCGTGGAAAAAGGCCGCTCCACGGCAGTGCCCGCCGGAAAGACCGTGTCCATATGACCTAATAAGAGCACATCATAGGTCTTGCCTTTGCCCCATTCCGCACGCAAGATAGGCCCCACTTCCTTACCGACAGAAATCAGTTTGGTCCGCCAAGCTGCCGCATCCAGACGTTTTTTGATCCACGCCGCTACCTTACCCGTACCAACCGCATCCCGACTGAACGATTCCAAGGCTACAAGTTCCTTGAGTTCTTCTAAAAAGATAGTTTCATTCATGAGCTACCCTCCTGTGGAAATTAAAAAGACAAAGACTTGAAAAGGGAGCCCAGCCGCAGCGGGGTTCCCCTTCAAGTTAATTTTTTTTCTGCAAGGTTGCCGCAAGGGAGTCCTTAAGTGCCGCCAGATAAGTTTCCTGCTTGGCATAGCTTTTTTCTGCCTCGGTCAGGGTGGTCCATGCAAAGCAGATCTTATCACCCGGCCTCATCTGAGCAAGACGCGGCAAATCCACCAAGGCCACCTGACCAATCTTGGCATAGCCGCCTGTCGTCTGCCGATCCGCCATAAGGATGATGGGATTGCCGTCAGCCGGAACCTGAATGGCACCAAAGGTGACCGGTTCAGAAATAAGGTCCCGTTTTTCCCTAAAGGTGAGCTTCACACCTTCGAGGCGATATCCCATGCGGTCTGCCTGCATCGTAATGGTATAGGGTTCCGTCACAAAGGTGCGCTGGCTTTCCTCTGTGAACCAATCGTATTGGAGCCCTTCCATGATGCGGATGGGGCCTTTAGCAAAGACAAAGCTGCCATCAATGGACCAGGGAACCGTGACAAAGGAATCTCCTTCCTTGGCGCTGCGTTCCATTCTTCCCACAAACGCTGCTTGATGAGGACCAATGGTTCCGATAGGAAGTTCATCCCCTTTATCGATGGGACGGCCCTTGACTCCGCCGATTTTAGCCCGCAGATAGGTACTCTTGCTTTCCATGACCTGAGGCACGTCAAACCCGCCTGCAACGGAGAGGTAGGCCCGGCTGCCGGTCTGGGCAAAGCCAAAGGTCAGGATGGCCTCCTTACGGACATAGATAGGACGATAACGGGGCACAGGCTTACCGCCCAAGGTCGCTTTCATATCGGCACCGGTCAGGGCAAAAACCAGCCCTGCCGGCAGTACCAGAACAGGCCCGCTCATGGTCATTTCCAAAGCCCCTTCACCAGGATCGTTCTGGACGAGCAGATTGGAAAGGCGCAAGGATACATCATCCATGGCCCCACTGACAAGAACACCAAATTTTTGATAGCCGTAGCGTCCCAGGTCCTGGAGGGTCGTCAGGGGTCCGCCTTTTTTAACGAGGATTCTCATTGTGGCCGGCCTCCTTCCTCTTTCTCCTTAAGTTCCTTATATTCTTCCGGCGTAATGGAATAAAACTCAATGCGGTCCCCCGCTTCAAGCATGCTCGGATGAGCCAAGTCGTAGGGACGGAAGAGATCCAACGGGGTACGACCAATGAGCTGCCAACCGCCCGGCGTTTCAAAGGGATACGCCCCCGTCTGGGAGCCCGCAATCCCTACGGAGCCAGCAGGGATGACAAGACGCGGTGTATCCCGCCGTGGTGTTGCAATTTCTGGGGGCAAGCCGCCTACATAAGGAAAGCCCGGAGCAAAGCCAATCATATAGACGAGGTAATCCCCACTGGTGTGGATGGAAACCACTTCTTCCGGCGTCATCTTATGGTACTCGGCTACATATTCCAGGTCAGGCCCATATTCACCACCGTAGCAGACAGGAACGCGGACCTTTTCCCGCACCGATGCTTCGCCAAAGCGCAGATCCTTCAAAAGCGCCTCCACACAAGCCTTGGCTTCGCGGTAACCCTTGGAAAGGCGGCTGTCTTCGGCAAGATGACTTGTGCGCGATAGAATCAAGGGATCATAAAAGACCGTGACTCCCGTATAGGATGCTTCCACTTCCCGAAGTCCCGGAAAGGGATGATCCTTTAAGGCCTCTACAAGGGCACTGGCGCAGCGCAGGATCTCAGGATGGATGGCATCGCCAAAACTGACCATGAACGCGGCCTCCCCAATAGGTTGGAAACGGGGATGACAAACAAGTTCTTTCGCATCGTATTCCATGAAGTTTCCTCCTTAGCCCAACAATTTTGGCAGCATCTTCATGACGGTCTGTCCTGCCATGTAGAGCATGACCAGGAAAACGCCCCAACCAGCATAGAACAGGAATGAAGAATGCTGGTAGCTTCCCACAATGGATTTTTTTCGGGCCGCAAGGAGCAGGGCGCCCAGCACAATTGGAAGGATCAGTCCATTGAGTGCGCCAACCACAACAAGGACCGTGACCGGGCGACCAATAAACGAGAAGATGAAGGACGAAAAAATGATAAAAGCAATGATGAGATAACGATGGTATTTTTCAAGGACAGGGCTGAAGGTCCGAATAAAGGACACAGACGTATAGGCGCAGCCTACAACGGACGTAATGGCCGCTGACCACATGACAATCCCAAAGATCTTGTAGCCCACATCTCCCACTGCCAGCTGGAATACAGAAGCAGGTGGGTTCTTTGGATCAAGAGTCAGTCCTTGGGCAATGACGCCCAAAGCAGCTAAAAAGAGCAGGATACGCATAAGGCTCGTGATTCCAATGCCCATGAGGGAGCTGCGGTTGACCTGGTCCAAGTTTTCTTCACCGGAAATCCCCGCGTCAAGAAGACGGTGACCGCCGGCAAAGGTGATATAGCCGCCAACACTGCCGCCAACAAGGGTTATAATACTCATGACGTCAATTTTTTCCGGCATGAAGGTATTGGAAAGGGCAAGCCCAATGGGCGGGTGGCTCGTAAACGCCACATAGATCGTAAGGAGCACCATCAAGCCTCCGACAATCTGGGCAAAGCGGTCCATAAGGCGCCCCGCTTCCTTGTTAAGGAAAATAAAAACGGCAATAACCGTACTGATGAGAGCACCAGCAACAGGGGAAATCCCAAAAAGAACATTCATACCGAGACCGGCACCGCCAATATTGCCGATGTTGAAGGCAAGTCCGCCGGCAACGACAAGGGCCGAAACGAAGTAGCCAAGACCCGGCAGGACTGCGTTGGCAATATCCTGACCTGGTTTTTTGGAAACGGCGATGATGCGCCACACATTGAGCTGGGTAATCGCATGGATGATGATAGTGACGAGGATGACAAAGCCAAAGCTCCCTTTGAGCTGGCTTGTAAAGACCGTTGTCTGCGTGAGAAACCCCGGTCCAATAGCACTGGTTGCCATGAGAAAGGCGGCGCCCAAAAGGACGCTGAGGTTGGATTCTTTCATATTGGTTGCTCCTTTTCAGCTAATATTCAAAAGCAAGGATCGAATCAGGAAGGACCCATGGCCCCAACCTTACCGCAAAAACGAACCAGCGGGGGCAATCTCCACACCTTTTTCCGCAAGGGCCTTACGAATCTTCTGCACAAAGAGAAGAGCCTTCGGGCCATCACCATGTACGCAGATAGAGTCAGCCTTGATGGGAATGACCTTACCGGACAGGCAGGTCACCTTGTGGTCAAGGACCATGGAAAGCACCTGGGCGATGGACGCGTCTTCATCGGTAATCATTGCACCGGGTTTGGACCGAGGCGTCAGTGTGCCGTCTTCCTGGTAGCTTCGGTCAGCAAAGACTTCCGCAGCCGTAAGAAGGCCAATCTTTTCTGCCGCCTTGATACTTTCCGTTCCTGGCTGGGCAAAAAGGATCAGGTCCTTATCGACATCATAGACAGCCTGGGCAATGGCTTCTGCTAGGGCAGCATCCTTGGCCGCCATATTGTACATGGCTCCATGGGGTTTGACATGCTGCAGCCGTCCACCAGCCGCCTTGGCAAAAGCAGCCAGGGCACCCACTTGATAGACCACCATGGCATAAACGTCCTTAGGACTGACGGCCATGGTCCTACGGCCGAAGCCGACAAGGTCGGGATAACCGGGATGAGCCCCTAATCCAATCCGGTTTTCGTGGGCAAGGGCAATGGTTTTCTGCATGACCGCCGGATCGCCGGCATGAAAACCACAAGCAATATTGGCACTTGTGACCAGGGGGATGACCTCTTTATCCATACCAATCGTATACGCGCCAAAACTTTCACCAAGATCAGAGTTCAAATCAACCTTCATGTAACTGCACCTCCCAAAAATAACAACCTAACCGCTCGGACAGTCCCTTTAAAAGTGGTCCTCTCCCTGCGAAATTTTTTTCGCACCATTTGTTTTACCACACTAATACGGAACTGTTCTAAATCGACTTCTTTATTATACGGTATCGCCGATTCTTTTGCCTACTAATTCAAAAAAATCCATTCCCCGAAAGGAATGGATTCATAAAACTGTCAATTTTTATACAATTCATCGGGGGTTTTTTCACCTTTCCCACAGGCAACGCGAAAAGGGTTTTATCTACCCGCGCTTGCAAGAGCGGATTCAGTATCCCAATAAACGGACAATAAAATAATAAATGACTGCAAGGATCACAAAATAACAAAAAGCTTTGCCGCGATCCTTTAAATCAAAACGGGTCTTTGGTGTGTGGAGAAAAGCCCAGAAACCGCGGGCTTTTTCCATAAGGATTGATTCTCTCTTATTCATAACGAAGCGCGTCAATCGGATCAAGAAGAGCCGCTTTCTTGGCAGGATAAAGCCCAAAGAAAAGACCAATTCCAACAGAAAAGACGACTGAAATAATGGTTGCAAGGACCGAAATGACAATCGGCCAGCCAATGATCCGCGCGGCAATGACAGAAACAATTGTGCCTAGGATCATGCCCGTCGTTCCGCCCGTGACACCAATGACCATGGATTCAACGAGGAACTGCAGCAAGATATCATGGTAGGTCGCCCCAAGGGCCTTGCGGATACCGATTTCCCGCGTCCGTTCCGTTACGGAAACAAGCATGATGTTCATAATACCGATGCCGCCGACAAGAAGACTGATGGCCGCAATGATAGCCAAAAGCAAGGTGATGGACCCCGTCGTTTCCTGAGCGGTCTTGATGATTTCTGCCAGATTCCGAACACTAAAGTCATCGTCTTCGCCCGTACGGATCTTGTGGCGTTGCCGCAGCAGCGTGACTACATCGGATTGGACCTGTTCAATCGTATTTTCATTCTCGCACTGGATCGTGATATTTCGGATATAAGTAATGCCCATCAGCCGCTGCATAGCCGTAGTAAGGGGAACAAAGACCACATCATCCTGATCCTGCCCCATAGAGGATTGTCCTTTGCTGTTTAGGACACCAACAACCCTAAAAGGGGCTTTATTGATACGGACAGTTTTCCCTACAGGATCTCCTTCGGGGAATAGATTGTCTGCAACCGTCTGTCCTATAACACAAACCCTGTCACGGCTCGTCAGTTCTTTTTCCGTATACATACGGCCTGTCTTGATGGTATAGTTCCGGATGTCAATGATATTAGGCGTCATGCCCTGGACCTGCGTATTCCAGTTTTGGTTTCCCGCAACAAGCTGGTAGCTGCTTTGTACGCCAGGCGCCACGTATTTGATGCCATCGACATTCTTTTCAATGGCCTTAGCATCATCATACGTCAAATGTGCCCCGCTGCCGCTGGCAATCCGCTGTCCATTGGCGGTACGTCCGCCGCTCATGACAATGAGCAGGTTACTTCCCATACTGGAGATGTTTTCCTTGACTTTTTCCTGCATCCCAAGGCCCAAGGAAACCATGGCAATGACAGCACCGACACCGATGATGATGCCCAGCATGGTAAGAAAAGTCCGGAGCTTATTGGAAAGCATGCCTTCGAAGGCCATCTTGATGCATTCCTTCAGCATATCATTCCCTCCGTTCATCCTTGATGAGCTTCCCATCCCGGATGGTCAGGATGCGCTGCGTCATATCAGCCAGTTCCGGTTCATGAGTAACCATGATGACGGTCTTGCCCATATGGTTCAATTTTTCAAAGATATCTATGATTTCCAAGGTTGATTTGGTATCAAGGTTTCCTGTCGGTTCATCGGCCATGATGATAGCCGGGTCATTGATGAGCGCCCGCGCAATGGCGACACGCTGACGCTGCCCACCGCTCATCTCATTGGGTTTATGGTAAAGCCGCGCGCCGAGCCCCACTTCAGTAAGGGCCTTCTCGGCCCGCTCGGTCCTCTCCTTGAGATCGACCCCAGCGTAGATCAGGGGAAGAGCCACATTGTCTACAGCCGACAGGCGGGACAGGAGATTGAAGCTCTGGAACACAAAGCCAATGCGGGCATTGCGCGTATGGGCCAGTTCATCATCTGTATAACGGGCAATATTCTTACCTTCGAGGATATACTCCCCCGATGTCGGGCGGTCAAGACAGCCCAAGACATTCATCAACGTCGACTTCCCGCTTCCTGAAGGCCCTACGATGGAAGTAAATTTACCCTTTTCGAAACTGACAGTAAGATGGTTCAGGGCATAAACCGTCGTATCCCCCATCGCATAACTTTTTACAATATCCTTTAGTTCAATGACGTTCATGGATTCGCTTTCCTCCCTTCATCAAATGGGAGGACCTCCGCGCTGCTGCGTCTTAACGGTCACAGTCTTGACTTCAAGTTCATCGCCCTCCTCAAGGTCACCGCTCACCGCAATCCGGTCTTCACCCTGCATAAGGACCTTGACGTCCACTTCCCGTGCTGTGCCCGACGCCCGATCAAGGACCTTCACATACTTTCTGTCCCCGCTGGTAAAGAGGCATTTGGAAGAAATGGAAAGGGCATCATCCACTTCCCCGATGATGACATTGGCCCGTGCCGTCATGGTCGGAAGGAGCTTGTTGTCCACATTGTCAACATCGACATAGCAAGTATAGTAATTGACATTGTTAGTTGTCGTCGCACTTCGGCTGATGAGGGAAATGATTCCCTTAAACGTTTCATCAGGATAGGCATCAACGGTAAACTCAACTGTCTGGCCGTCCTTGATCTGGCCAATATCGGATTCATCGACCATGAGCTCAATCTGCATCTTATCCAAGGTCGCTACATTCATGATGACCTGCGGCGTCGAAACACCGGGCGATACCGTCTGTCCTACAGGAGTCGGTTTGCCAATGACATACCCGTCAATCGGGGACGTAATGATCGTATCGTTGGTATTTGAAACAGCCTGTTCATAGTCTGCCTTGGCATAATCATAATTGGCCTTGGCCGTATCAAAGACGCTCTGGGAAATGGCGCCTTCCTCGAGAAGCTGCGCATCCCGCCGATAAGTGGCTTCCCGGTCTGACAGAGTAGCTTCTTTCATCACCTGGGTCTTCATCAGGGACGTATCATCAAGTTTCAAGAGCGGCTGGCCTGCCGTAACATGCTGATTTTCCTTGACATAGACCGCAACGATACGACCCGTAATCTTCGAGTTGATTTCAACATTGTCTTGGGCACTCAGTGCGCCTGTAGCCGAAACAGTCTGGCGTACTGTTTCCCGGCTCACCGTGTCCGTACGGATCTGTGCCAAAGCCTCTTTGGCTTTCTTGTCCTTGTACCAGAGGCCGCCAGCTGCCGCGGCTGCCAAAAGAACGGCCAAACAGCCGACAAGGATACGATGTTTCTTCAAAAAATCCACGTTATTCCCCACCTCATTTACTGTAAGCGGAAGGAACCCTTGGACCAAGGCTCCTCCCGGCAGGAAAAAGGTCCTGCTCCCCACTCCACATACTGGGTTTATGATAACAATCCTTCATGAAGAAATCATGAAGGATTGTAAAAGATTCCGTTACGAACGGATCTGTCCATTTCCACAAATCAGGTATTTGGTTGTCGTCAGCTCCGGCAGGGCCATAGGGCCGCGGGCATGGAGTTTCTGCGTACTGATGCCGATTTCCGCGCCAAACCCGAATTGGAACCCGTCCGTAAACCGTGTCGATGCATTCACGTAGACGCAGGCCGCATCAACCACTTGCTGGAAGCGGCGGGCTGTTTCGTAATCGTCTGTCACAATGGCTTCAGAGTGCCCCGTTCCATAGCGGCGAATATGGGCAACCGCTTCTTCCATGGAATCAACGATACGGATGCTCAGGCGAAGGTCATTGTATTCCGTGGCCCAATCTTCATCGGTAGCAGGAATCATGCCTTTTTCATAAGCCAAGGCCCGATCATCACCAATCATCGTCACATGAGCCTTTTGATAAGCTTTCACCATAGCCGGCATAAAGGCATCCGCAATTTCCTTATGGACAAGAAGCGTTTCCATGGAATTGCATGTACTGGGCCGATTGACCTTGGCATTGAGGGCAATGGAAACGGCCATAGCCACATCGGCCTTTTTATCCACATAAGTATGGCAGACACCGGATCCGGTTTCGATAACAGGCACCGAGGCGCCGCTTACAACCGTGCGGATAAGTCCTGCACCGCCGCGGGGAATGACCACATCGACAAGACCGTCGAGATGGATCAGTTCCGTGACCGCTTCCCGCTCTGGAATATTGATAAACTGGACGGCGCCTTCGGGAAGACCGGCCTTGCGGCCTGCTGCAATGAGGGCATCGCTTACAGCCTTATTGGAATGGAGGGCTTCCCGGCCCCCCTTCAAGATCACGGCATTACCGCTTTTCACGCAGAGTGCGATGGCATCGGCCGTCACATTGGGGCGAGCTTCATAAATGATGCCAATCAGTCCCAGAGGGACGGTAACCTTTGTGATTGTAAGGCCATTGGAAAGCGTCCGTCCGCTCAGGACTTTTCCCACGGGGTCCTCAAGGTCTGCAACCTGCCGAATGCCTTCGGCCATCTGGGCCAGCCGCTCATGCGTGAGCAGCAGCCGATCCAGGAAGGAATCCTTAAGCCCGCCTTGACGTCCATTTTCCATATCAGTGGCATTGGCAGCAAGGATTGCCCTTTCTTCTGCCATGAGTCCTTCAGCCATGGCAAGAAGGATCTTATTTTTTACATCCGCACACAAAAGGCCAAGAGTAACAGAAGCCTCTTTTGCTCCTTCAGCCTGCATCCGGACCATTCCCTGTTCGTACACGGTCACGCCTCCTTACATGATGACGAGATTATCTCGGTGGATGACTTCATCCGTATGGATATAGCCCAGAACTGATTCCACATCGCCCGTCTTTTTCCCAAGGATCTTACGGATCTCCTGGGCATCGTAGTTTACAAGTCCCCGAGCCAGTTCATGTCCCTTTTCATCAGCCACGCTAACAGTCACGCCGCTTTCAAAGTCCCCTCTGACAGCCTTGATGCCGACCGGAAGAATGCTGCAGCTGCCTTTTTGCTTGAGGGCCTTTTCAAGGCCAGCATCGACAATGAGCGCACCCTCCACCTTAGCGCCAAAAGCCAGCCACTGTTTCCGGGCCTGGAGATGAGAAATATGGGGAACAAAAAGGGTCCCCACGGCATCTCCCCGAAGGATCTGGCGCAGCACCTCCGGGTCTTCCCCGGAAGCAATGACAAGGGCAATCCCCGAAGAATTAGCGACCTTTGCCGCTTGAATTTTCGTAATCATCCCGCCAGTCCCATTCTTGGAACCAGCACCGCCGGCCATGGCTTCCAGTTCCGGAGTGATTTCGGGCACCTCCGAAATGAGGCGGGCATCAGGATGGCTCTGAGGATTGGCAGTATAAAGACCGTCCACATCAGAAAGAAGGATATCGACATCAGCGTCGACGATTCCGGCTACCAAGGCGGAAAGATTGTCATTGTCACCAATCTTGAACTCATCAATAGCGACAACGTCGTTTTCATTGACAACCGGAATGACGCCCCATTCAAGCAGTTTTTGGAAGGTATTGCGGGAATTGGCATAATGATGGCGGTCAAGCGTGTCCGCACGGGTCAGGAGGACCTGGGCCACGGTCTGGCCATACTCGGCAAAAAGCCGCTCATAAATATGCATCAAAATACCCTGTCCCACGGCGGCGCAGGCCTGTTTACCTGGCATGTCCTTGGGCTTTCCCTCAAATTTTAGGCGGCCAACGCCAACAGCACCGGCACCGCTGGAAACAAGGATCATTTCATGGCCGCTGTTCTGCAGATCCGCCATAATCCTTGCCAGCTTTTCAATCTTTTCGTAATTGACCTTGCCATTGGGGTAGGTAATGGTACTCGAACCTACCTTGATGACAATCCGTTTTGCCTTTGCCAGTTTTTCCCTTTCCATCTGCTCACCTTCCTATTCCTACTCGTTTGGGATACCTGCGTTGGGGACCCTCAGTAACGATCCTCAAACTCAAAGATCATGTCACCGATCTTGACTGACTGTCCTTCTTCAATGCCCTTTTCCTTCAGGGCCTTTTCAATGCCGAGACGGCGCCAGATGAGCTGGAACCGGTACACCGCTTCTTCGTTATCAAAATTGGTCATGGCCACAAGGCGCTCAATGTTCTTGCCCTTGACTTCAAAATCAGCGTCCTCTGCATCCGTAAGGATCTCAAATGAATCGGGATCCACTTCCTTGAGGTGCCCCACTTCCAGCATCTCCTCGTCCCGCGGGGCCTTTTGAAGCATTTCAAAAGCCTTATACATGACGGTACGCAATCCATCACCCGTTGCAGCTGATGCTTTCATGATGGGATAGCCCTTTTCCGTAACATATTTTTCCAAGGCAGGATAATTTTCTTCTGCTCCAGGCAAATCCATCTTATTGGCAACGACAAGTTGGGGCCGTTTGACCAGTTTGTCACTGTAAAGGGCCAATTCCTCATTAATTTTCTTGAAATCTTCCACAGGGTCACGTCCTTCACTGCCGCTTGTATCGACAATATGAAGGATGACCCGCGTCCGTTCTATATGACGCAGGAAGTCATGCCCCAGACCGACCCCTTTGCTGGCCCCATCAATAAGTCCAGGCAGATCGGCAAGGACAAATGAGTTTTCCTCATCAAGGCGCACCACGCCAAGGACAGGAGTCAGCGTCGTAAAATGATAGGCCGCAACCTCTGGTCGTGCCGCTGAAACACGGGCAACAATGCTTGATTTGCCCACACTGGGATAGCCCACCATACCGACATCGGCCAATAGTTTCAGCTCTAGGCGCAGCCAACCTTTAGTCCCCGGCTCACCTTTTTCCGCGAAGGTCACGCCCTGTTTGGTACTTGTCACATAGCAGGCATTGCCTTTACCGCCGCGTCCGCCCTTAGCAGCAAGGAAACGGTCCCCTTCGTGGGAAAGGTCCGCCAAGACGACCCCCGTTGCATCATCAATGACAACAGTGCCCATCGGTACCTTGACTTCCACATCGGGAGCCTTGGGACCTGTGCAGTTTTTGGCCGAACCATTGCCGCCGCGGGAAGCAACAAATTTTCGTTTATAGCGAAAATCAACAAGGGTATTGAGATCCTTATAGGCTACCAGATAAACACTCCCACCGCGTCCGCCGTTACCGCCGTCAGGACCGCCGTGAGCGACAAATTTCTCACGCCGAAAACTGGAAGCTCCGTCGCCGCCGCTTCCTGCTTCTACATAGATCCTAGCTTTATCCGTAAATAACATGATTGTATCCTTCCTAAAAACATAAAAATAATGGAAATGTAGGGTTTTATTATACAATAAAGCCAGTAAAATTACCACGAGGAGCCCCTTTTCCCTATGAAATACGGGCCTAGGCGCATAGCAAGTAACAAAAGAAACAAAAGGCCAAGAAAACGGCTTGCCGATAAAAAACAGGGAACCCTTTGCAAGGGAATACTGACCCAGGAAAATATTTTAAAAAAAGCGTTGACAAAAATAAGACCATCGAGTACAATAATGACTGTTCGGTTATGACTCCGTAGCTCAGCTGGATAGAGCGTTTGGCTACGAACCAAAAGGTCGAGTGTTCGAATCACTCCGGGGCCACCAATTGAATTCAGCCGTGGAACAGACGTTCCACGGTTTTTTATTGTCCTTTTCGAAGGTTCCCAATTGACAAAAGGGGCAGGCTGGCTATACTATACTCTTGTTAGGTATAACTAACTTTTCTTGCAATCTAAAGAAGGAGTGACCCTTATGGTAAAAAACATCATCCATATTGAAGGCATGTCCTGTGGGATGTGCGAAGCCCATATTGCCGATACGATTCGGCACGCTTTCCCCCATGCCGCCCACGTATCAGCTTCCCGTTCCAAGAAAGAAGCCACTTTTGTGACAGAAACCCCTGTCGAGGAAGCCGTGATCAAAAAGGCCATTGATGAGACAGGCTACACCTATAAAGGCATGAAGACCGAGCCTTATGAAAAGAAAGGCTTCTTCTCCCGCCTTTTTGGCTAAGCCATGAATGGTTCTGTTTTCTGGGGCGTCATCATCCCCTTTATGGGAACAAGCCTCGGCGCCTGCTTCGTTTTTTTCCTGAAAAAAGGACTCAGCGAAAAAGTAAACCGGGCGCTCACGGGATTTGCGGCCGGGGTCATGACGGCGGCTTCTTTCTGGAGCCTTCTCGCACCGGCTCTGGAATTTTCACAAGCCCTCGGCCGCTGGGCCTTTCTGCCAAGCTTCATTGGCTTTTGGATTGGGGTCTTCTTTCTTCTTATCCTAGATCATGCCATCCCCCATCTGCACCAGATGAGTACGGAACCGGAAGGCCCTGTGACAAAACTCGATAAGACTCTCCTCATGCTCCTTGCCGTCACGATTCACAACATTCCGGAAGGGATCGCTGTCTCTGTCCCCGTCTATTATGCGACCGGCAGCCGCAAGAAGGCGTTCTGGTACTCGTTTCTGTCGGGAATATCCGAGCCGGTCGGCGCGTTGGCAGCCTACCTCGTGCTGATGCCTTTCATGTCTCCCGTGCTGCTGAACTGCGTGTTCGCCGCCGTCGCCGGCATCATGGTCTTCATTTCGCTGGACGAGCTGCTGCCTGCCGCGCGGGAGTACGGCCAGCCTCATATAGCGATTTACGGCTTGTTGAGCGGCATGGCCGTGATGGCCCTCAGTTTGATTCTGCTGTCCTGAGAAAGAGCCGGCATCGGCGTATTTCGGCGCTCCCTTCCCGGGGGGGCAATGGCCGTTGCTCTGATTTCCGAAGGGAAGCCGAGCCGTGCGATCGTCGGTCGGATACCGGATTCCCTATCGGTAGTCGACAGGGGCGGCTTGCTCGGGGATGTAACGGAGCGGATCTTTACGCTGCTCGCTGCTGATATGGAAATAGTCGGCCTTCCTGAACCCGTCTCCGCTGAGGGCTATGCCCAACCGGATATTGATCGTGCCGAATACGAGATTTTCGTTCTTGATCCGCACGCCTACCCCTATTGTCGAGAAAAAACGGTTGCCGAACAGATTCATGTCGTTGCCGATCAGGCCCAAATCGGCGAATCCGTACATGGCGAAGCGAAATTCGTGAATTTTCCACGGTGTGAAAACGACGGTTTCCGAGGTTCCGACCAGGCGATGACAGCCGTAGACATCCTCTCTCAGTCCGCGCAGGCGCGCCTCGTCGACGAAGCCGATGCTCTCGCGGAACCCGTCGAGCCGGTTCCAGCCTCGGGTGTAATTGAAATTCAGGAACTGCCGGACCTTGTAGCGCCCTGTTCCCAGCAGATTGGAGAAATAGTTGATATTGGAGACCAAGGCCGTGCGGTAGAACTTCCCGTCCCGCGTGTTGATGTAGCTGCCCAATTCGATGCTCCAGCGCATGTAGCCGAACGAGGTAAAGTAACCCGCGCTGAAATCTCCCCCGACGTACCACCGGTTTCCGAATTCGCCCCATGTGTGGCCGCCGGTCAGCGTGAACCGGAATCCGTAGGCGATATCCTCGTTGACGCCGTAGCCGTAGATCAGATTGGACGTACGGAATCGCTCGCGGTACAGTCCGACGCTCAGCAGAACCGACCGCTTGTTGTGAAAGTACGGGTTCAGCGTGTCGGCGACATCCGGTCGCTGGGTAAACCGCAGGTCGTTGTAGCGGCCCGTAAAAAAAAAGCTGCTGTTCAGCCCCCTGATATAGCGGGACTTGCCGAACCATAGGTTCCACTCCCTGTCCCGACTCTGCACGGTGCTGTCGAGCGGATAGATGCCGATAGGCTCTTTTTGGTAGTAGAAGGAGGCTCCGGCTCCGTAGTCGGTCGGCCGGATGAATTCCTTTTTTATCTCGGCTCCGTAGTCCGTATGGTCGAAACCGTGCCCGGCGATCAGGCGGCCGCTGAAAAAGGTTCCCATGATATTCGGATTCTCGTACTCGAATACGTTTCCTCCGTAATGGCCGTTCTTGTAGTTGATATAGGTACTTATCGCGAACATGTGTCCCCAGCCCAGTATGTTGTCGTCGTACAGTTTCACGAACGAGTTGCCGTTACTGCTGACCTCGGCGTCGAGGCTGATCGTCCATTTGTCGCGCGTGGTGACGATCAGATCGACCGTCGAGGTGTCCGCATCGGCCGGAACGGCTTCGATACTCACGTCCGATATGTAGTCCCGCGAGCGAATCAGTCGCCGGTTCCGTATGATCGTGGCTGCGTCGAAGACATCTCCCGGCCGGATGAACAGGTCCTTGCGTATCTGGCTTTCGCGGGTAAGCCTGTGGATGGCGTTGACTTTCCGCTCGCCCCATCGCTCGGTATCGCGGTCGAAGACGTTATTGCGGACGATGACGACTTGCCCGATCGTTTTCCCATCGTACCGACTGAAATACTCCATATCTTTCCGGGCGGCTTCCAGCTCGGCCTGTCGGTCGCGTTTAGGGGCCGAAATCGTGTTTTGTATCAGCCGGGACAATCCGCTCCTTTTCTTTTTTGGGAAGCTCAATCCTTTAGCATCTTTATAAACAAATAATGTATC
>OGRH01000623.1_pt1 | contig 27812 bp, 20 predicted proteins | sample 1553461 | NCBI WGS metagenome assembly OGRH01 (sample SAMEA2580092, study PRJEB22360) | human gut metagenome | biome: human gut; feature: human-associated habitat; material: faeces | place: Denmark | collected 2008/2010
ACTGAATCATCAGAAACTACTGAATCATCAGAAACTACTGAATCATCAGAAACTATCGAAGAATCAGAGAACAATGATAATTTCGAAATTATCGAATTAACGGAAGATACTGAAATTTCCGAACAATTTGATACTCCCAAAGGAGCTGTTTCCAATGGGTATTATGTTATTAATGTAACCAAAAGTGAAATTTCTTCCACCAGTGCATATGCCGCTATACAATCTGCACTAGATGAAGCTCAGGAAAATGCAACAACAGACTTACCATACAAAGTTTTTGTAGATCCCGGAAAATATTCTCTCACACAAGGACTTCGTATTTACAGCAACACTTATCTTTGCCTGACAGGTGTTACCCTTACTCAAAACAAGGGAAGCAATTACAACATGATAAAAGTAGGCGACAGTAATGATACACATTCAGGTTATTATTACCAAAATATTACCATTGATGGCGGTATCTGGAACGAAAATGGCAATAGCAATACCGCCATCAAGATCTGTCATACACAGAACATTACTCTGATGAATGCCACATTGAAAAATTGTTCCAATTCTCACCTTATGGAGATTGCTGGCAATAACGGTATCACAATTCAAAATTGTAATTTTGCCGATCAGGCATTATCGACAAGTGCCAAACCCTATACCTATGAAGCCATTCAGCTTGATATTTTACTAGAATCTCACTTGTCCGGTTATCTATCTGAAGATCTTCCTTTAAAGAATGTAAAAATTACCGGTTGCTCCTTTAAAAATGTTCCACGTGGTATTGGTAGTCACACTGCAATACTAAACAATCCAGTAGACACGATAGAAATTTCCAACAATACATTTACCAGTCTTAAGAGTCTAGCTATACAGGCAATGAATTACATCAACTGTACTATTACAGGCAATACCATAACTGATACTCCGCAAGGTATCATGATATATTCCGTTCGTGAAAGTGGTACTTTTCTTGCTTCCACAGCAGTAAAAGAAGGACATATTCCATCATCAACCCCGGTTAAATAAAAAACGTTATAACGAGATTGTGGAGGAACTGAAAAATGGAAGAAAAAGTTGATATCGTGGCATTGGGAGAATTACTGATTGATTTTACGGAAGCAGGACACAGTCAGGGTGGGAGAAAACTGTTTGAACAGAATCCCGGCGGTGCTCCGGCAAATCTTCTGACAGTTGCAAGTCATTTTGGGTATCGCACCTCTTTTATTGGAAACGATATGCATGGTAAATTTTTAAAGAGGACACTGCAAACGGAAGGAATCAATACAGATGCTATCGTCGAAGATCCGGATTATTTTACGACACTGGCATTTGTGGAAATCGGTGAAAATGGAGAAAGAAATTTTTCTTTTGCAAGAAAACCGGGTGCAGATACACAGTTAAAAAAAGAAGAATTGGATCAGACATTAATTTCCGGATGCAGAATTTTTCATTTTGGATCATTATCGCTGACAGACGAGCCGGCAGAAAGCGCAACGATCGAAGCAGTAAAAATGGCAAAAGCAGCGGGTGTACTTATTTCATATGATCCAAATTACCGCCCGTCTCTTTGGAAGAGCAAAGAGTATGCAGTGAAAAAAATGAAGTCTGTTGTAGAACTGGTAGATGTCATGAAAGTATCGGATGAAGAGAGTATTCTCCTGACAGGGGCTAAAAGCTATGAGCAGGCTGCAGAAGAAATTCTTGCTATGGGACCAAAGCTGGTTGCCATTACATTGGGAGAACATGGCGTTCTTATGGCAACAAAAAGCAGAAAAGAAATCATCAAAGCATTTCAGACACATGCAGTCGATACGACCGGAGCAGGGGATTCTTTCTGGGGAGGCGTATTATGCAGTATTCTTTCTATAAATAAGCCCGTAGAAAAGATGGAATGGGAAGAAATCAGAAAGTGTGCTGTTTTGGGAAATGCAGTTGCAGGATTGTGTGTGCAAAAGCGAGGTGGAATACCTGCGATTCCGACGAAAGAGGCAGTGTTTGAATTTATGCAGAAATAATGAGTGTATATTGCAATACTGGTTTCTACAGCAGTTTGTGATGTGCTGTCATACCTTGTGAAGTAGTATCTGGAAAATTGATGATTCCGGCTTGACTTAATTTAACATCTCAAATATAATAATTGCATACATCAGAAAACGTTCACTCTTCACCGGATGAGTGGTTAAAGCGTCTGGGAGCAAATCGTAGGTGCAGTAATTTACACTGTAAGATTTGTTTCCGGGCGCTTATTTATTTTGGAGGATAGATGCAATATGAATAAGAAAAAAGAATTATTGGTACAGATTATGTGGGAGCTTGCGGGAAGCATCTTTTATGCAATAGGTATATATAACTTCGCCCTGCAGGCAGAGTTCCCTATGACAGGTTTTTCGGGTATTTCGATTATTTTATATCGGCTGTTTAATATTTCCATTGGTTTATCAACGGTTCTGCTTAATATTCCGGTTGCGATACTATGCTGCAAATTATTGGGCAGAAAATTTTTTGTCAGCTCAATACGATGCATGCTTTTGTCTTCTTTTATTGTTGACTTTGTTGCGCCGTTATTTCCGGTGTATCAGGGCGACAGACTGCTTGCGGCATTGTGCACAGGTGTATTTTGCGGAATAGGCTATGCCATGATTTATACAAGAAATTCTTCAACAGGAGGAGCTGATTTTATCATCATGGCTGTAAAAGCATTGCGGCCTCATTTATCGATGGGAAATATCTCTTTTCTTACTGATGTCGGAATTATTCTGGTTGGAGGACTTTTGTTTCGGGATATTGACGGAATGATTTACGGCATGATAGTGAATATACTGTCTGCGGTTGTTATTGATAAAATGATATATGGCATGAATTCAGGCAAAGTAGCCTTTATCGTTACAAAAAATGGAAAGAGAATATGCGATGTAATTGATGAATGCAGTCAGCGCGGAAGCACTATTCTTAAGGCGCAGGGAGGATATAAGCAGGACGATATTCAGGTGGTAATGTGTGCATGCAACAGTAAGGAAATGTACCAGGTGCGTAAATCCGTAAAAGATGCAGATCCGGACTCTTTTATTGTGGTTGTTGAGTCTCATGAGGTACACGGAGAGGGCTTTAAAATGACAAATATTGGAGAAGCAGAGAACTGAAACATACCTGAAACAAATATAGTGTGAAGATTGTATTTTAGCCTGAAAAAAGCTATACTAATATAGTGATGTAGCGGTTTTATGGCTGAAATTATATATTTGGGAGGTAATTACATGTTAGAAAACTGGATTAAACCACAAATTCCGGAGGAGGAAGAGCTGGATGAGCGCCTGCATGCAGCGCGCTCTAAGCTGTCTGTGCTTCAGATGCAGATTAAGGAGCGTGGACTGCCTGTACTTGTGCTGTTTGAGGGCTGGGGTACTGCAGGAAAGGGCAGTGTGCTCGGTAAGGTAATCAAGAATATTGATCCGCGATTTTTCAAGGTCGCAACCATGGACGAGCCGACAGAGGAGGAAAGACGCAAGCCTTTTTTATATCGGTATTTTGTAAAGATTCCGGCAAACGGGAAGCTTGAGTTTCTTGATTCGGGCTGGATGGATGAGGTAGTAAAGGACGTACTGCACGACAAGATAGGAGAGAAGGAATACAAGAAGAAAATTGAAAGCGTGAAGCGCTTCGAGCGACAGCTGACTGACAATGGTTATCTTGTTATGAAATTTTTCTTCCAAATCAGCCGGAAGGAACAAAAAAAGCGTATTGAGGTATTAAAGGAGAATAAGGATACCAGATGGCGTGTCAGTGGAGATGAAGACTGGCAGAATAAGCATTATGACAAGTGTATGCATGTGTTTGACAGATATCTGAATGATACAAATTCGCCTGCAGATCCTTGGTATATAGTTGATGCAAAGAATAGAAAATGGGCTGAGCTTCAGGTGCTGGAGACGCTGGTTAGTGGAATAGAGACAGCACTTAAAAACAGTAATCTTGCTGTGCCGCTGTTACAGAATGTGTTCCCGCTTGAGAAGATTCCAAAGCTTTCTGAGATATCACTTGATAAGGAACTATCTGAGGAAGAATACAAAAAGGAGCTCAAAAATCTGCAGTCTAAGCTTAGCGAGCTGCATAACAGGCTATACAGGCGAAAGATTCCTGTTGTCATAGCATATGAGGGCTGGGATGCGGCAGGAAAGGGTGGAAATATAAAGAGAATCACAGGGGCGCTGGATCCGAGAGGCTTTGAGGTGCATCCGATTGCAAGTCCGCTGCCAAACGAGAAAGCCAGACACTATCTGTGGAGATTTTGGAATCGTCTTCCTAAGACCGGGCATATAGCTATTTTTGACAGGACATGGTATGGCAGGGTTATGGTAGAAAGACTAGAGGGCTTTTGCAGCGAGAATGAATGGCAGCGTGCTTACAATGAGATTAATGAATTTGAAAAGGAGCTGTCAGACTGGGGTGCTGTCATCATAAAGTTCTGGGTGCAGATTGATAAGGATACACAGCTGGCTCGATTTGAGGAACGCCGGAATACTCCGGAAAAGCAATGGAAGATTACCGATGAGGACTGGAGAAACAGAGAAAAATGGGATCTGTATGAGACTGCTGTAAATGAGATGCTAAAGAAAACCAATACCACTTACGCACCATGGCATGTGCTTGAGTCAAACGACAAGAAATATGCGAGAATCAAGGCTCTTAAGATTGTGATTGATGCGATTGAAGCTGCTTTGGATAATAAAACAAATAAAAAGTAAAAACAGATGTATATAAAACAGAGATATGTAAAAAGAAGCCGGAATAAATCCGGCTTCTTTTAAAGTGTTGGTAAATTAATTTGGGTACAAAAAATGCGCCTCCAGGGGCTCGAACCCTGCACACCCTGATTAAGAGTCAGGTGCTCTACCAAATGAGCTAGAAGCGCAAACATCTGTGTGAATATCTGTGTCACATGGACAAGTGATATTATACACAGGGTTTTACAAAAATGCAAGTACTTTTTTACAAAAATTAAAAAAATTATAAAAAAGACTTTAAAACACTAAGTACTCCGTTTTCCCAGTAAGGCGCACAGGTGTGTTTTGCGGCTGCGATAACTTCCTGGCGGGCATTTGACACGGCGTAGCTTATACCGGCATTTTGAAGCATCTCAATATCATTCAGATTGTCACCGAAACAGCATACCTCGTCAGGAAGCAGGTCGAATCTGTCTATGAGGTATGAGAGTGCAGTCCATTTGCTGACACCCTTTGCGTTGCAGTCTACCCATTCCTTGCTGGCGGCTGCCAGGTGAGCTTTTTTATTCCATGCCGGAATGAAAACCGGTGTACACAGCTCTTCGCATTTGTCGGGATGAAAGACAGTGAATTTGATGATGTCATTTCTGTCAAGCCTTGTGATGTCATCAACCTCACGCATCTCAAAGCCGTATGAATCACGAAGCAGATGAAAGATTGGGCTGCCACCATCCTCTGCAAAGCAGAAATCAGGAGTAGCAGCAAAGTAATCGCATGCAGGCAGCTCATCGCGGACCATCCGGCACATGCCCTTCCATATATCCTCGTCCATAGGATAGGTTTTTAGGATTTCCTTTGGAGTGCGCACGACTGTTCCTCCGTCTGTTATATACAAAAGCTTGTGCTTTATCGGAGCAAACAGCTTAAATTCGCTTGAAAACTGTCTGCCGGAACAGACTACAAATATTATTCCTTTGTCTATGAGCCTGTCGATGACAGACATGTACTCAGGATCTATGAGCAGTGAGCCGTCCTTTAAAAGTGTTCCGTCTATATCTGTTGCTATTAGTTTTATCATTATTTATCTCCCCAGGCGTATATCTTTTGAATATTCAACTATATCATTATAAGAAATTATAATCTCATATGCAAGGGACTTATAGTGTATTTATTACTGTTTGTGAAAGAAAAAACAGAACAAAAAAACAGAATATATTGAAAGTTTCCTACTCATATTGTATAGTAGTAATACTGGCTTCATCTTCAATGCGTTGAAGCAATGAAAACTAAGGGGACGATATTTACTATGATAGTAGCACTTATTGAAAAAGTTTATTCTTTCTTGTGGGGAGATCTGATACACATTCCACTGCCCGGCGGTGGGAGCGTGGGAATCTCACTGCTCATAATTCTTTTGATTCCGACAGGAATTTATTTCACTGTAAGGACAAGACTTTTACCGGTCAGGATGTTTCCGGACATGATAAAGGCGCTGACAGGTAAAAAGAAAAATAAAGACAGCCTGTCCACGTTCCAGACACTCATTGTCTCTACGGCGACGAGAGTGGGCATGGGTAATCTGGTTGGTGTTGTAGCTGCCATATCAGCAGGCGGCGCCGGTGCGGTTTTCTGGATGTGGATAACAGCCATTATAGGTTCATCCACGGCTTTTGTGGAGGCTACACTGGCACAGCTTCACAAGGAGCCGGATCCATTGTACTCAGGCTATCGTGGAGGTCCGGCGTATTACATACACCATTACTTTGAGAATAAATCAGGCAAAAAGAAAAAACATGTTATTATAGCTGTTTTGTTTGCTATATCCGGACTAATCTGCTGGTGTGGCATAAGTCAGGTGATCAGCAATTCTGTCACATCATCCTTTGAAAATGCATTTGGCGTACCACCTATTTATACTACAATAATTCTGGTGGCAGTGGCTGCTGTAATAGTGCTTAGGAAAAATGCTACGGTAAAGGTGCTTGACATAGTTGTTCCTATCATGGCGGTGTGCTATTTTGCCATAACCATTTTTATCATAATTAAAAATATAGGCATGATGCCATCGGTTTTTTCAAGGATATTCGAGGAAGCCTTCGGTATCAGGCAGGTGGCTGCGGGAGGCTTTGGAGCGGTGCTCATGAATGGTGTAAAGAGAGGTCTTTTTTCAAATGAGGCAGGCTCAGGCTCAGCTCCATGCGCTGCAGCGGCGGCAGAGTGCGATACTCCTGTAAAGGCAGGACTGACGCAGGCGCTCGGTGTATTTATAGATACGATAGTGATTTGCAGCTGTACGGCAATGATCATGCTAACTGCACCGGAGAATATAGTGGCAGGGAAAGAGGGCATGGATTTATTACAGTCAGCTATGAGGTATCATCTTGGAGATTTTGGAGTTATTTTTATAGCAGTCACATTGTTTTTATTCAGCTTTTCCACCTTCCTTGGTATACTTTTTTATGCAAGGAGTAATGTTGCGTACCTGTTTGGGGATAACTGGATTTCACAGACCATGTACAAGGTGCTGGCTCTTGTTATGCTGTTTGTAGGCGGTATCGCGGCATACACATTTGTCTGGGATCTCGGAGATGTAGGAATCGGCCTTATGACTATATTCAATACAGGTATTCTCTATCTGATGGGTGGACAGGCAATAAAGGAGCTGCGGGTCTTTGAGGAGAGTAATAAAGCACAAAGCAATAGTCAATGCTCACAGCAGGGTGATAACGTAACGCAATAACAATAGGAGATATATAAATATGAAAAGAGAATCATTTAAATCACGTCTGGGATTTATACTGGTAAGTGCAGGATGCGCTATAGGCATAGGTAATGTATGGCGTTTTCCGTATGTGACAGGTCAAAACGGTGGCGGTATTTTTGTACTGTTTTACCTTATATTTCTGGTATGCATGGGACTTCCGGTGCTTACGATGGAGCTTGCTGTAGGCCGAGCCAGCAGAAAAAGTGCTGTGATGAGCTACAAGGCTCTTGAGAAAGAGGGCAGTAAATGGCATATTCACGGATGGATAGCCATGCTTGGCTGCTACATGCTCATGATGTATTACACAACAGTCTCAGGCTGGATGGTTGCGTATTTCTTTAAATTCCTAAAGGGAGATTTTACATCAGGTATGAATACTGATGACACGGCAGCTGCATTTGGAAACCTGCTTGCAGAACCCAAGCAGATGGCTTTCTGGATGATAGTTACGGTTGTGCTTGGCTTTTTGGTGTGCAGCCGTGGTCTGCAGAATGGGCTTGAGAAAATCAGTAAATTTATGATGAGTGCTCTGTTCTTGCTTATAATTGTTCTTGCGGTGCACAGTATCACGCTTTCAGGGGCGTTGGAAGGAGTGAAATTCTATCTTGTTCCAAATCTGGATGCGGTCTCTGAAATTGGAATAAAGAATGTAATAACAGCAGCCATGAATCAGGCGTTTTTTACGCTGAGTCTGGGTGTGGCCGCAATGGAGATATTCGGCAGCTATATGGGAAAGGACTGCACTCTTGCAGGTGAGGGTGCCAAAATATGTGCTCTTGATACATTTGTAGCTATAATGTCAGGCCTTATCATTTTCCCGGCTTGCTTCAGCTATGGGGTGGAGGTAGACGCAGGACCAAGCCTTATCTTTATCACTTTGCCAAATGTATTTGTAAATATGCAGGGAGGCCGCATATGGGGCTGTCTTTTCTTCTTGTTTATGACCTTTGCCAGCTTTTCAACCGTTATTGCGGTATTTGAGAATATCATGTCGTTTGCCATTGATATGTTTGGCTGGTCCAGAAACAAGGCTGCGCTAATAAATGGTGTGATAATACTTATTGCAAGTATGCCGTGTGTACTTGGATACAATGTGTGGAGTAATCTGCACCTCATAGGAGGCAGGGATGTGCTTGACAGCGAGGACTTTATGGTAAGCAATCTGCTTCTCCCGATTGGCTCACTGGTTTATCTGCTTTTTTGTGTGACAAAGTGGGGCTGGGGCTTTGATAAGTATATAGATGAAGCAAATACAGGCGCAGGACTTAAAATTTCAAGGAAGCTTAAGCCGTATTTTCAGTTCATACTGCCGCTTTTAATTTTGTTTATTTTTATCCAGGGATTGATATAGTTACGTATTTTTTGGAAATCAGACAGGAGAATGTAAAATATGTTAGATCAGAATACCTTTATAGAGACAGTGCAGAGCGTGGCCGAGATTATCAGGACATCAGCGGAGCCTATTGGCAGAGATGAAATCATGTCTTATTTTAAGGATATGGAGCTTAATAAGGCGCAGGAGGATATGGTATTTGAATTTCTCATCACACCACATGAGCAGGAGAATGAGAGTGCAGACGATTATGAGGATGAATCACATGAGGACGAATTACATGAGGATGAATCGTCTGAAAATGCTGCATTGAACAATGTAATTTACTCAGAAGGCGATTCGATGGATGCCATAGCAGGTGGGAAAAATAATATAGATAAGCAGGATAATGAAGCTGAGCCTGACATAGATGAGGACAGCCTCATACCGGATTCACCTATGTTTAGGATGTATCTTGAGGAACTTGAAGAGATACCTGATTACACAAAGGCCGAGCAGGATGATATGTACAAAAAGCTGCTCGCAGGTGATGAGAGTGTGATACACACTATATCAAATTTCTGGCTCAAAAGTGTGCTTGCCATGGCAAAGAAGCTTGCCGTTACATCAGAGGGCTTTGAGGACGTAGTACAGGAGGGAAACATGGGACTTTTCATGTGCCTTACTGAGCTCTGCGGCTGCGGGGATGAGATAGATGTGGAAAAAGAGCTTTTGGATGCCATAGAGGAGTCTATGAAAGAGTGTATCAGGGAGCAGACCGGTGAGGATGAGAGCGAGAATACTGTTGTAGGAAAGGTTTCATTAGTAAACCGTGCAGTGGAGAAACTAAAATCCGATAAGGGTTTCGAGCCGAGTCTTAGTGAGCTTTCAGGCTACACCGGCGTGGATGAGGAGGAGCTTGAAAAGCTTCTGGAGCTTATCAAAAAGGCTGATGTGGAGAAAAATAAACAGGACAGTAAATAATCTGTGGCATTTGTAGATTTGTGTCATATATTAAACCATACCTGAATATATGAAAGGATGGAAAATATATGGCACGATTTACTAATCAGGCACAGCTTCGTTATGGCAACAATGTAGCCAATTCAAATATAGCAGTCGGAGAAATACTGGAGGTGCTTTCTGCTACGAAAACAGCAGTCAAAAACACCTACAATCAAAACGATACAATAACCTATGTGGTGAGCATCGTAAACTCCGGAAATACCGCAATAAATGGTCTGACACTTTCTGACAATCTAGGTGCTTATACCTTTAACACCAACACTCTTGTACCATTAACCTATGTGAATAACACCGCAAAATACTATACAAACGGCACACTCCAGGCAGCGCCTGCAGTAACCCAGGGACCGCCTCTTAGCATCACAGGCATAAATGTCCCGGCAGGTGGCAATGCAACTGTCATCTATGAGGCAGCGTTAAATGAGTATGCTCCTCTTGGCATAGAGGCTGCAGTCACAAACACTGCTACAGTTAGCGGTACCGGAATCACTCCGGTCACAGCAGCAGAGACAGTAAATGCCGAGGCTGCACCAAATCTTGCAATTACTAAGTCGGTAAGCCCTGTTCCTGTGACGGAAAACGGTACACTGACCTATACCTTCAGGATTCAAAACTACGGAAGCGTTGCGGCAACCAATACCACAGGCGTGGTTATTACAGACACATTTGCTCCGGTTTTGAACAATCTTACAGCCGCATTAAACGGCACAGCCTGGACTGCAGCTACAGATTACACTTACAATGAGGCAACTGGCACATTTTCGAGCACGGCAGGTGCAATCACTGTTCCGGCTGCAACCTACACACAGGATAGCACAACCGGAGCGTGGGTTGTCACACCGGGGGAGAGCACACTTGTCATCACCGGAACAGTGTAGCGGCAGAGGCGATTAATTTTAAGAATTGTTTAATTTAAGGGATAAAAGTTGAAATATTGATACTGAATATGTAAAATAAATATAGCTATTTATGGATAAGATGATGAAGATGATCATCGGCAGTTTAAAATGATTAACCGGGGGATAAGACAAATGAATAATGCACAGTTAGTGATAGACGAAGTAAAAAAGGCAGTAAAGGGCAAGGATGATTGTATCATCAAGGCATTTGCTGCCTTTTTGGCAGGTGGACATATACTGCTTGAGGATGTGCCGGGAGTGGGAAAGACTACGCTTGCAGTAGCTTTTTCAAGGGCTATGGCGCTTGTGAATCACAGAGTACAGTTCACTCCGGATGTGCTGCCTGCTGATATACTTGGCTTTTCGATGTATCAGAAGCAGACCGGAGAGTTTGTGTACCGCGAGGGTGCCGTGATGTGTAATCTGTTTCTGGCAGATGAGATTAACAGGACAAGTCCCAAAACACAGTCTGCGCTCTTGGAGGTTATGGAGGAGGGAAATGTCACTGTGGATGGAATAAGCAGGAAGGTCCCGGAGCCGTTTATAGTGATGGCCACTCAAAATCCAAAGGGCAGCGCCGGTACACAGCTGTTGCCGGAGTCACAGCTTGACAGGTTTATGATATGTATGAGCATGGGATATCCTTCACATGATGCAGAGGTGGATATCGCAAAGGGCAAAAGTGTGAAGGCTGATGAGTATACGATAAAGCCTGTTATGAATGCACAGGGACTTGTTGAGATGCAGGGAGAGGTTGAGCAGGTGTTTATACATGACAGTATTTATTCGTACATTGTGGATCTGGTTGATGCGACAAGGACAAGTCCGTACATTGAGCTTGGAGTGAGTCCGAGAGGTACGATTGCGTGTGTTAGGATGGCAAAGGCATATGCGTATCTGAGTGGGCGAAGCTATGTCATACCATCTGATGTGGTTTCTGTATTTGCGGATGTGACAAAGCACAGAATCGTGCTAAATACCAAGGCGAGAGTATCACACGTATCAGAGCTTTCAGTGATAGATGAGATACTAAAGGCTGTTAAACAGCCGACAACTTATGTGAAAAAGGCAGGTAATCGTGATTAGTTTTTTGATAGGAATAATTACTGCGGCAATAGTTTTTTATATGTCGATGATATACGGTAATGCTGCGCTGGCACTGCTTGGCTGCTTTATGTGTGTGTTTATGGTGCTGACATTTATAGCATTGCTTGTAAAGGCGCACCGGGCAGTGGCAGCTATAAACATTCCGATAGCTATCGCCACACAGGGCGAGAGTATCAGGGTGAGTCTTTCCTGCCGGCTGAAGGAGGCAGGCTTTGATGGTGTAAAATACCGTGTAACGGTGAAAAATAATTTATCCGGCGAAAAAAGTACAAAATGGCTGTCAGGAGGCAGTGATTTTTTGTACAGCGTGAACCTATGCGGCAATTATGAATTTGAGCTTGTAAGGATAAAGCTATATGATTTTTCAAGGCTTTTTTATGTCACGAAAAGAGTTAAAAAATATGCAAATGTTGAGGTGATGCCGCAGATTGATGAGATTCCTGTGAGGATAACGGACAGAGTAAGAAATTTCTTTGGGGATTCTGATATCTATGATGATTTAAGACCGGGATATGATCCGTCGGAGCTGTTTGATGTCAGAGAGTTTCAAAACGGTGACAGGCTGCAGAGTGTGCACTGGAAGCTTTCTGCAAGGACTGATGAGCTGATGGTAAAGGAGAACAGCCTGCCAAAGGCATGTGCGGTGGCCATAGTAGCAGATTTAAGGGGGATAAAGAAAGGCAGACAGGCGGATGCTTTTATGAAGCTTCTTGTCTCACTTTCCTTTTCGCTTATGGATCAAAAATGCTCTCATTATGTGGCGTGGTATGATACCGCCATAAACGATATTGTGAGAGCCAGAGTGGATGACGAGGAGGGCTTTTACATATTTTTGAACAGTTTTCTTAAAATAAAGCCGGATACAAAGAATGATGCGCTTTTTTTGTATGAGGAAAAGTACCGGGCAGAAAAGCTTGTGTGTCTGCTTAGCGTGGATGGAAGACTTCAGATAAAAAGGGGAGAGGAGATAGTTGGCAGAGCGGATGAAAAAAACGAGATTGTCATTTAGGAAAAGCAGATGGCAGAGATCTGATACAAATGAGATAAAGCCTGATTATAATAATGCATTTACAGTGCTTGGCGTCCTGCTTACTGAACTTGCCAATGCAGCTGCAGCAGTACTTCTTACGGTGTGTGCAGTGTCTGTTGTGAATACGACCGTTTCACATGTGAGATGCCCATATTATGTGTATGTGTGGCTGTTTATTTTTTCGGTGATAAGCGGCTTTATAAACAGGCTTACATTGCTTGACACAAGAAAATGGGTGCGCCATGCGATAAATACGGGTCTGCTGCTTGTATTTTTGCTTGGAGTGTTTATTGCAAACTGGCAGGCAGCAGAGCATATAAAAGACGGCTTTTTGTATGTAAAGGGCAGGTATCTTGAGCTGATAAATGTGTACTATGGCACTTCATTTGTCTGTCCAAAGGGAGATAAAGCCTTTGCTGGGGCATTTGTTGGCTTTGTATCGTTTATAGTTATGCTTTTGCTGGTGACACTGGCGGTTCAAATTAAAAGAAGACGCATGCTCACATTATTTCCAACGCTTATGCTTGTGGTACAGCTGTGCATAGGCAAAAGCCCAAGTGTCAGCGAGGTCGTTATGCTCACACTGTGTACACTCTGGTGTCTTATCGCAGATGGCAACGCACGCACAGTGGCAGGATATGATGCAAATGGCAGTGCACAGGGCAATGAGGCTTTAAGGATAGCGGCGGCGTTTTTATACATGGCGGCGGTGTCTGCAGTACTTTTCATATGTGTATTTTCATTCAAACCTCTTGCTGATACACTTGCCGATAAAAAGCCACAGATGCTTGCCTTTCAAAAGGACTTGGAGGGCAGCGTAAAGTCATTCTTCAGCGTGGGAATTGATTTGCAGGATGGCACGGTTAGCAATCACTATCCAAGCTACAGTGAAAAAACAGTGATGACGGTAGAAGCAAAGGCAGGAGTACCTTCTAATATTTATCTGAGAAGCTTCTACGGTGATACCTATGAGAATGGCAGATGGATTAAAAAGTCTGATTTTTCCGGGATGAAAAAAGAGTATCATGATGCTTCAAGGATGACAGCCTGGCAGAATTCAATCGGATTAGCCACGCTGCTTGATGGTTATTATGATGATGAGACTAATCCGGCCACCGAAAAGTATACAATCACGATGGAGAAGCTTTCCACCAAATACACCTATTTGCCGTACTGTATCGACCCATATAGTATAGATGCCAAGGGTGATATAGATTTTGATGAAGACTTTGTTATCACAAAGGATAAAGCGACAAAGACTATCGAGGTGTCGGCGTGTCCCGGTTTTTTCGATGGTTGTCTGGAAATGTCTATCCTTGAGCCGGAGCAGCCTCTTGAGGTCAACAATGATTTCTATGTGGCATACAATGATTATGTAATGGAAAACTATACTGAAAAGCAGGGCGGTGACGGAATTGTTGCAAAAGATGCGAAGCTGCTTCTTAGGACAGGGCAGCTCACAAGCAATATGATGTACACAGGCGATATAAGAGAAAATGATGCCAACAGGATTGCGGCAGCACAGCTGGTGCAGCAGTTTCTGACATCGAAGGCTTTTAAGTACAGCAAAAATCCTCCTTCAACAGGCGGTAAGGATGTAGTTGATAATTTCCTCTCAAATAGCAGACAGGGCTTTTGTGTGCATTTTGCATCGGCTGGCACGATGATACTCAGACAGATGGGCGTTCCATGCCGTTATGTAAGCGGATACTGTGCAAAGGAGGACAGCTTCAAATCCGGTGAAAATGATGAGGATATATGTGAGGTGAAGGATTCGCAGTCGCATGCCTGGGTTGAAATATATCTGGATGATTTCGGATGGATTCCGGTGGAGATGACACCGGGATATTTTGAGTATGTGACAGGTGAGAATCCGTTTGACTATATTGGTGTCAACGGAAAGAAAACAAACACCGGTGCTGCTTATAATGATAGTGAGCATATGAATGATACTGCGGCAGATGAAGATAATGCATATGAAGATGCAGCAGATCAAGATGCAGAAAATGAAAATACAGATGTAAAAAATGATGGCACAGCAAACGATACTACAGCAAACACTGCCTCAAACCAATATGAGTCAGGTGATGGAAGTGAGAATGCTTATGGTTCACAGTCAGGTGCGGATAAACGTACAGCTGCTCAGAACTCAAAAACGAGACTTCATATACCACCGGTGATTTTAAAAACCTCACTCTGTGTGATTTTTCTGACTGCACTTACAGCCATCATAGTTTATATCAAAAGGCGAAGAAATATTTTGTGGGAAGCAAGACTTGCAAAAAGGGTAAAAAAAGGCCGTTACAGCAGGGCAGCAATAATGATAAACAACCGCATCTACAAAGGACTGGGACATCCTTCAAAAAACAGGACAGATGAGCTTTATCTGGCTAACCTTAAGGAAAAATACTGCGGACCGGATTATTGCGGAATCCACTGGGACGAGTACATGCGCATCATACAAAAGGCTGTGTATTCATCAGAGGGCATCACAGGTGAAGAATGCTTTATGGTGATGGAAACATGGAGGCGTCTGGAGAAAAAAGACATTAGACATAATTCACAAAAAAACATGTATAAAAACAGCATGATTAACAAAAAATAAATTCGTAAGGAAAATTGTGTTGAAATAATAAGGCTTCTGTGATATAAACTTAAGCAGACGTGTTACTTTTAGGGAGGCATTTGTCGTACATAACTTTTAACAGGGTTAGTGTATGATAAGTGCCTCCTTTTTGTCGCTGGAGCAAAAAAGAATGATAGGTGCAAATCGGTACATACCCTGCATTTATAGGAGGAAAAGCTCATGAAAGACAAAATTTTTGGTGTCCTGCAGAGAGTAGGACGAAGCTTCATGCTTCCAATCGCAATCCTTCCGGTAGCAGGCTTGCTTTTAGGACTCGGAAGCTCATTCACCAACACCACAACAATTGAGACCTATGGTTTACAGTGGCTGCTCGGAGATAAGACTATACTCCATGCACTTCTTGTAATCATGAATGCGGTCGGAAGTGCCATATTCGATAACCTTCCGCTCATTTTTGCGGTCGGAGTAGCAATCGGAATGGCAAAGAAGGAAAAAGAGGTATCAGCACTTTCAGCAGTCATAGCATACTTTGTTATGAATGTATCAATCAATGCGATGCTCAAGATTTCCGGAAAAATCCTTGCAGACGGAAGCATTGCAAAGGATGTGCTTGATGGAACCATCACATCAGTATGCGGTATCCAGTCGCTGCAGATGGGCGTGTTTGGCGGAATTATCGTAGGACTTGGAGTGGCAGCACTGCACAACCGTTTCTACAAGATTGAGCTGCCGAATGCATTGTCATTTTTCGGTGGAACAAGATTTGTGCCTATCATATCAACAGTGGTATATCTTTTTGTAGGAATCTTAATGTATTTTATCTGGCCGACAGTGCAGAACGGAATCTATGCACTCGGTGGAGTGGTGACAGGAACAGGATATTTCGGAACACTTCTCTTTGGTATCATAAAGAGAGCACTTATTCCATTCGGACTGCACCATGTATTTTACATGCCGTTCTGGCAGACAGCAGTCGGTGGAACGATGGAGGTTGCAGGACATATGGTTGAGGGTGGACAGAACATCTTCTTCGCACAGCTTGCTGACTCTGCAAACATCGCACATTTCAGTGCCGATGCCACAAGATATTTCTCGGGAGAGTTCATTTTCATGATTTTCGGTCTTCCGGGAGCAGCACTTGCAATGTATAAATGTGCAAAGCCGGAAAAGAAAAAACAGGCAGGAAGCCTTTTACTTTCTGCAACACTTGCATGTATGTTTACAGGAATCACAGAGCCTCTTGAGTTCTCATTCCTTTTCGTAGCACCGGCTCTTTTTGCAGTACAGGTAGTGCTCGCAGGAAGCGCATACATGATAGCACATATTTTAAACATCGCTGTAGGACTTACTTTCTCAGGAGGATTACTTGATTTCTTCCTGTTTGGTATATTGCAGGGTAATGAAAAGACAAGCTGGATGCTCGTGATTCCGGTGGGAATAGTATATTTCTTACTGTATTACTTTATTTTCAGCTTCCTAATAAAGAAGTTTGATTTTAAGACTCCGGGCCGTGAGGATGACGACACAGAGACAAAGCTATACACCAAGGCAGATGTAAATGAAAGAAAAGCTGCCAAGGACGTAAAGAACTTTGACGAAAAAGCAGGGGCTGTAGCAGATGAGTTCTCACAGACCATATCACGAGGTCTCGGCGGCAAAGCCAATATCTCAGATGTGGACTGCTGTGCGACAAGGCTTCGTATCACAGTAATTGACCCAGAAAAGGTAAACGATGCGCTTCTTAAATCAACAGGAGCATCAGGAGTCGTGCACAAGGGACAGGGCGTACAGATTATCTATGGACCAAGAGTAACAGTGATAAAATCAGATCTGGAGGATTATCTTGCGAGTGTGACAGAGGAACATTTCGAGGACGATGCAGTAGAAAATAATACAGCAGACGCAGATGAAGCAAAGAATGAAAATGCAGACGAAGGCAAAGAACAGGAATCTTCCGACGTAAAAGAACCGACAAGCACAGTCATCATCTCAAGTCCTATGACAGGAATTGCAGCAGACCTTTCAACAGCGCCGGACGAGGCCTTCGCCAGCAAAATGATGGGTGACGGAGCGGTAGTTACACCTGAGGAGGGCGTGGTTGTAGCACCTGAGGATGGAACGGTTTTATTCGTTTTTGATACAAAGCATGCTTTGGGATTTACAACCGACTCAGGAATTGGTATGATAATCCATGTAGGAATTGATACAGTAAAGCTCGAGGGTAAAGGCTTTGACGTACAGGTTGAGGCAGGATGCCATGTTAATAAGGGCGATGTGCTCATGAAGCTTGACCTTGACTACTTAAAGGCGAACGCACCATCAGTTACCACTCCTGTCATCTGCACAGAGCTAAAAGATAATCAGAAAATCCGTCTCATCACAGACGGACCGATTAAGGCAGGAGAGCCTCTCTACGCAGTTGACACCTACGAGAAGTAATAAAAATGTCAGGGGAATGATATGTACAGAATCACAAAGGTCTTAAATCACAATACAGTGCTTGCGGTAAAGGACAAGAGCGCAAGAGAATATCTTATAGTCGGAAAGGGTGTGGGTTTTGGAAAGAAAATTACACAGTCTGTCGAGCCAACGGAAGAGGATTCACTGTATGAGCTGACCCAGACAAGGGACAGAGGTCCGGCAAAGGACATAGTAAAATCCATCGAGCCGGAGTATCTTGAGATTGCAAACACACTGCTCGATAATGCAGAGCATGAGTTTGGTCATATAGACAGAAGCATATTGTTTCCTATGGCAGATCATATAGCATTTGCTGTAAAGCGTATGGAAAACAAAGAACAGATCAGCAATCCTTTAAACGATGACATCCGTGTGATGTTTTATAGGGAGTACAAGATAGCTGAGAATATACGCCACATACTAAAGGATAAAAAACAAATTGATATAATTGATGATGAGATCGGCTACATTACTCTTCATATTCATACATCCTTAAACAATTCAAAGGTATCGGATGCCATGGAGATGGCGGCAGCAGTTCGAAAATGCGCCACATTTATAGAGGAAAAGATTGGAAAGTACATAGATGTCACTACTATGGCCTACAACCGCCTCATGAACCATATCCGCCACATGGTATCAAGAGCCGCGACCGGAGAAAAATTAAAGGTTGATCTCAATCAGTTTATCGAGAAAAATTATCCGGAGTCATTCGCACTGGCAGGTGAGATATGTAATGAGCTTGGAAAGGACTTAAATCATGAGTTTTTGGACAATGAGACAGGCTACCTTGCCATACATATCGAGCAGATTAAGTGTGATGAGATGGTAAGTGAATAATAAAATGTGAAAACCTTCCTGCACATTAGGTTATGTACAAATCTCTTGCAATGTGGTACACTACATAGTTGTATCAACAAACATCCGATACACAAAATACATATGAAATCAATTTAAAGGAGATATATATACCATGAAACTCGGCATCGTCGGACTTCCGAACGTCGGAAAGTCTACATTATTCAACTCACTCACAAAGGCAGGAGCGCTTTCAGCAAACTATCCTTTTGCTACAATCGACCCAAACATAGGTATTGTTTCAGTGCCTGACGAGAGAATCGTAAAGCTCGGAGAGCTCTATCACACAAAGAAGGTTACACCTGCAACAATCGAATTTGTTGATATCGCAGGTCTTGTGAAGGGAGCCAGTAAAGGTGAGGGACTTGGAAACCAGTTCCTTGCAAATATCCGTGAGGTAGATGCAATCGTACACGTAGTGCGCTGCTTTGAGGATACAAACATTATCCATGTAGATGGCTCTGTAGATCCTGCAAGAGATATCGAGACAATCAATCTTGAGCTTATTTTCTCGGATGTTGAGATTCTCGACAGGCGAATTGCAAAGATTGCAAAGCAGGCAAGAATGGACAAGACACTTGCAAAGGAGCTTGAGCTTGTTGAGGCAGTAAAGGCTCATCTTGAGGACGGAAAGATGGCCAGAACCTTTGAAGTGCCTGATGATGAGGATGCACAGCTTTGGTTCAAGGGATATAATCTCCTTACAGCAAAGCCTACCATCTACGCAGCAAACGTATCAGAGGACGACCTCGCAGATGACGGCGCAAGCAATCCGCATGTTGCAAAGGTAAGAGAAATGGCAAAGGAAGAGGGCGCAGAGGTATTTGTTATCTGTGCACAGATTGAGCAGGAGCTTGCAGATCTCGATGATGACGAAAAGAAGGAGTACCTTGAAGATTTAGGTGTTGAGTCAAGCGGTCTCGATAAGCTTGTAGCAGCCAGCTATTCACTTCTCGGACTTATTTCCTTCCTCACAGCAGGAGAGGATGAGTGCCGTGCATGGACTATAAAGAAAGGTACAAAGGCACCACAGGCAGCCGGCAAGATACATACTGATTTCGAGCGTGGCTTCATCAAGGCGGAGGTAGTCAACTATCAGGATCTTCTCGACAATGGAAGCCTTGCAGCCGCAAGAGAAAAGGGCATCGTAGGCATGGAAGGAAAAGAGTACGTTGTTAAGGATGGAGATGTAATTCTTTTCAGATTTAATGTATAATTTTATGAATAAAACGCTTTTATAAGCACAAAATCAAAAAGATACGCATAAGATAGACCAAGGGAGGTCTGTTTTATGCGTTTTCTGGATTTATGCGAAAAAGAGGTTGTGAGTGTGGAAGAGGGCAGATACATCGGGCATGTGCGTGACCTTGAGTTTGACCCGGTCTGTGGCAAAATCTGTGCGATTATCGTGCCGGGACCGGGAAAATATATGGGAATATTTTGCAGGGATTACGAATATTGTATTCCATGGGTTAAGATTGTGAAAATTGGACCCGACATAATATTGGTGAATATATGTGAGTCTGATATGCGGCGTAAGCTGTTATGATAGTATAAAAGGAAACTATTCAGTGACATTGAAAACAAAAAGTGCTAAAAAAGTCAAAATCAGTACAAAACATATTGACAATGAAAATTAGTATAGATATACTAAAATATGTATAGGTCTTTTTAAATACAGATGATGATTTGAAGTATTATAATGAGAAACAAAGATATTTTGCTTCTTCATATTATATGATATCTACGGAGGGTACAGCATGAAGTGTCCATTTTGCAGTAGTGACAACACAAGAGTAATAGACTCAAGACCGGCTGATGACAACAGCTCTATCAGGCGTAGAAGGCTGTGCGATGATTGCGGCAAGCGTTTCACTACATATGAGAAGGTGGAGACAATCCCACTCATCGTTATAAAAAAGGATAACAACAGAGAGCAGTATGAACGCTCCAAGATTGAAAAGGGCGTGCTTCTTGCATGTCACAAGAGACCGATTTCAGCAGATACAATCTCAAAGCTTGTAGATGAGGTCGAGATAGAAATCTTTGCCAGAGAGGAAAAGGAAATCTCTACATCACTCATCGGAGAGCTGATTATGGACAAATTAAAGGAGCTTGATGCGGTAGCATATGTGAGGTTTGCGTCAGTTTACAGAGAGTTTAAGGATGTCAATACATTTATGACAGAGCTTAAAAAGATGCTTGACACCAAATAGTGTTTAGGCAGCAGGCAGCCTTGAATGAACAGATTAACAGGGAGACAGAGAGTTTTATACTATGAGTTTTTTATACCCGGGAGAGTACATTGACTCGACATACAGAATAGATTTTGATAAGTTATATAAGGATGGCTACAGGGGTGTCATTTTTGATATCGACAACACCCTTGTGACTCATGGTTCGCCTGCTGATGAGCGGGCGATTGCTTTGTTTAAGCACCTTAAGGAGCTTGGTTTTTCGTGCCTTGTGCTCTCAAACAACAAAGAGCCGCGTGTGAAGAGCTTTGCTAAGCAGGTTGGGATAAAGTATATCTACAAGGCAGGAAAGCCCAAGCCATCAGGCTATCGTACAGCAATGGAGAGGCTTGGCACAGATACGAAAAACACTCTTTTTGTGGGAGATCAGATATTTACAGATATCATCGGAGCTAATCTTACGGGCATCAGATCAATACTTGTAGCACCTATTGACCCGCATGAGGAGATACAGATTGTGCTTAAGCGCTTTATTGAAAAGCCTGTAATTGCATGCTACAAGAGGCATTTAAAGAAAGTAAATAAATAATTTTTAACTAATAATTTAAAGTTTGGAGGCATATATATTATGAAGATTGCAATCGGAAACGATCACGCAGCAGTTGAGCTTAAAAAGACAATAATGGAGTACGTTGAGAGCATGGGTCACGAGGTGACCAACTTCGGCACAGATTCAAGTGAGAGCTGCAATTACCCGGAGTATGGTGAGAAGGTGGCTAATGCAGTGGCATCAGGCGAGTTTGACTGCGGAATACTTATATGCGGTACCGGTGTAGGTATCTCAATAGCAGCCAATAAGGTCAACGGAATCCGTGCGGCAGTTTGCTCAGACACAGCCACAGCACGCCTTGTAAAACAGCACAACAATGCCAATATCATAGCCTTTGGTGAGAGGATTGTAGGTGTTGAGCTTGCAAAGGATATCGTAAAGGCTTATCTGACAGCCGAGTTTGAGGGCGGCAGACACGCAAAGAGAATAGCTATGATATCGGATATCGAGGCTAGAAACTAATATAAAACCAATACAAATTCATGCAATAGAAAATAAATACTTGAAATGTATTGCTTTTTATTGTAAAATGGACGAATGAGAGAGCTTAGGCTCGCACGATTTAAGGAGGAAGTAACTAATGATTTCAGCAGGAGATTTCAGAAACGGTGTTACTATCGAGTTCGAGGGAAACATCTATCAGATTATCGAATTTCAGCATGTTAAACCAGGAAAAGGTGCAGCATTTGTACGTACAAAGTTAAAGAATATCATCAGTGGTGGTGTTGTTGAGAAGACATTCCGTCCAACAGAGAAATGCCCTACAGCACACATTGATCGTAAGGATATGCAGTATCTTTATGCAGATGATGATTTCTATCATTTCATGGATGTTGAGACATATGACCAGATTGACTTACCAAAGGATGAGGTTGGCGATGCTCTCAAGTTTGTAAAAGAGAACGAGATGTGTAAGGTTTGCTCACACAAGGGTAATGTATTTGCAGTTGAGCCACCACTTTTCGTTGAGCTTACTGTTACAGAGACAGAGCCTGGCTTCAAGGGTGATACAGCAACAGGTGCTACAAAGCCTGCTACAGTTGAGACTGGTGCTACAGTTTATGTACCACTTTTTGTTGAGACAGATGATGTTATCAAGATTGATACAAGAACAGGTGAGTACCTTTCACGTGTATAATCTGTAGTTTTATGAGTCTGCACATATTCCGGTATGCTTGGAGTATGTGCAGGCTTTTTTATTTGTGTGCTGTGTGGCAGGTGAGAATCCCGACAGCAAGTGTCATAAACACATGCGACACAAGCATAGCCCACAGATATGCATCTATCCCATAGTGGGGGACGAGAAGCATAATCATCAGAATTCTTATCGCACAGGTGAGCAGATTGACGAAGAGCACCTGCTTTGCTTTACCCAGACCGTGCAGTATGCTGCAGAGCATTCCGCTTATGTGCATCAGTGGACACAGAAAACACAGTCTTCTAAGGAAATATCCACAAAGCTTCGATGAAAAAAGAAAATCCCCTATAAAATCCGACAGCAGATAGAATATGCATGTAAAGATAAGACCAAAGCATAGTCCGAATAAGGCACAGGAGTTTATGGTTTTAGTGATTTTTGCATCCTTTCCGGCGGCATTCGCTTCAGAAACAGATGGCAGAAGCATCACGCAGGCACAGCTGCAAAGTACACCGGGAAATAAAAGCACGGGAAGGGTGAGACCGGAAATGGTTCCAAATATGTCAAGGGCCAATGCCGGTGATAGTCCGTAGAGCTTAAGAGTTCTCGGGATAAGCACATTTTCGGCGGAGGATGAAAAGCTTGCCAATATGTAGTTTAGTGATAAAGGAATGAAAAGCGCAGCCATGCCATAGGCTGTTGTTTTCAGGCTCTTGACTGATATTTTAAAGTATGAGAAATCCTTTTTTATTGTGATAACGGAAAAGACGGTTGCGCTCGCTTCGCCTGCCACGATGCCATATATAGAGTATACAGGCTTAAAGCAGCTGCCACCGTCAGATAGTATTGCGTATATCAGATAGCAGGTGCCAATGCGCGCGGTCTGCTCAATTAATTGTGTGGCAGCGGGGATGGCTGCTTTTTTCAATCCATAATAGTATCCGTTTATGCAGGAATGGATAGCAGCGGGCAGAATGGAAAAGGACAGCGCCTTGACAAGCTCTGTACAGCGTGGCTCACTTAAAATACAAATGCTTATGTAGGTGGCATTGGAATACATAATAATTGTGAGTAAAAGAGCAATGGTGGCTGACATAATTATTGCGCAAATGAGTATAATCTGTCTGTTTTGAGGCTTTTCAGCAACAAGCTTTGATGTAGCGGTCTGAAAACCGTTGCAGCAGAGTGACATGCATACGGACATGAGTGGGATCACAAGCTGATAGAGTCCAAGACCTGTTGAGCCCATGACGTTATTAAGAAATATGCGAAAGAAAAAACCCATAAACCGACTGGTTGTACCGGCAAGTGTCAGAAAAATAGTTCCGGTCACAAGTGGATTGGATAAATATTTTTTTACAATCAAAAAATCACCTGTCATATGTTGTCTTAGAAGTATATGTGCTTCCGGGGATATATATGACAGATGATTGTTTTATTGTGTGTCAAACAGCTATTATGCCCTTATATGACAGTTATCGTTATTTTAATTATGTGAGATTAACCCATAAAGTGGCGGATAGCCTTGGCTACGCCGTCATTTTCGTTTGTGTCGGTGACGTAATCAGCCTGTGCCTTAAGCTCATCGGTTGCATTTCCCATGGCCACGCCGATGTGTGCGGCTTTTACGATAGCCATGTCGTTTTCGGTGTCACCGACAGCCATTGTCTCATCAGCTGCTATATTCAGGATTTGAGCCAGCTTATGAAGTGCCACACCTTTGTCAACGCCTGCTTTTGTGAATTCCAGATTACCGTAGCCACCGCTTACGAGCGTGATTTCAGGAATTTTTTTCAGATGCTCAAATACTTCGTCGCGGCAGTAGTAGTTATCATCTGCATCCTTTGGGAAATTGATGGTCATTTTCTGCATATGGTAATTGTTTTCGCGCATCATTTCAGTGATATCGTTCACACGTTTTCTGGTTGTCATGATGTATTCCTTTATAGAAGGAGGCATTTTGAGATCCTTTGCATCCTCGAGACACTTGTACGGAGAATAGCCACAGCCGTTTATGAAGGCGTCCATATGAACGCGCTTTGTCATCAGGTAATCGATTATTGAAAACGATGTATCATCAGAAAGGCAGTTTTCGTAAAGACATTTTTTGGTGTCAATCTCGTAGATTGCACTTCCGTTTGCAGTGATAGCGTAGCGGATGCCGGTGTCCTTAATTGCCTCAAACGGCAGCCCTCCGAATGGACGGCCGGTGGAGATGACCACATTTATCCCGGCAGCAGTTGCCTCTTTTATAGCTTTTATATTTTCCTTGGATATCTGACTTTTGTTGTTGAAAAGTGTTCCGTCAAGATCTAAAGCAATAAGTTTCATAAGAAATCCTTTCTTTTGTTTGAAAAATATAGTGTTTTAGTATATTATGGTGAATAGACTATTGATTTTTGTGTTTTAAAATCGGTTACAATGATAATATAAATTATCACAAATTTCAAGGATGAAGAGCACATAGCTTTTGCTTTGAAATACTTTACACTGTGGAGTGAATAACAGCTGAAACAGAAAAGGAAACGAAATGACAAGAGAAGAATTCAGAAAATATATCAGAGAAAACATAGTTATCCTGGATGGAGCGACCGGTACAAACCTGATGGCAGCGGGCATGCCTGTAGGTGTGTGTCCGGAGGAATGGGTGATGGAGCATCCGCAGGTGATTCTTGATTTGCAGAAAGCTTATGTCGATAACGGCACGAATATTGTTTATGCACCTACATTTACAGGAAACAGGATTAAGCTTTTAGAATATGGTTTACAGGAGAAAATTAACGAGATAAATACCACACTGGTTGGCTTGTCAAAGCAGGCTGTCGGGGATAGGGCACTTGTAGCAGCAGATATGACGATGACCGGCAGACAGCTTTTTCCACTCGGGGATCTGATGTTTGAGGAGCTTTTGGAGGTGTACAAGGAGCAGGCGAGGATTCTTGATGAGGCAGGCGCAGATGTTTTTGTGGTTGAGACAATGATGAGTCTTCAGGAGTGCAGAGCGGCAGTGCTTGCTATAAAAGAGGTAAGCGACCTGCCTATTATGGTGACACTCACCTATAACGAGGATGGCAGGACTCTTTTTGGTACACCGCCTGAGACAGCAGTTGTTGTGCTTCAGTCACTTGGAGTGGATGCTATCGGTGTGAACTGCTCGACGGGACCAGCTGAGATGATAGCGCTGGTTGAAAAAATGGCAGAGTACTCTACAGTGCCTCTTATTGCCAAGCCAAATGCAGGGCTTCCGGAGCTTGAGGATGGTAAAACTGTATACAAGATGACTCCGGATATGTTTGCCGATGCGATGAGAGGGCTTGTGAAGGCAGGTGCATCCATTGTCGGAGGCTGCTGTGGCACCACACCGGAGCATATACGTGCTCTCACAGAGGCCGTAAAGTCAATGCCTGTTCATAAGCCGCTTGAGCATCATAGAAGAGTGCTTGCGTCCGAACGAAAGAATGTAGAGATTGACTTAGATGGCAACTTTACCGTTGTCGGAGAGAGAATCAACCCTACAGGCAAGAAAAAGCTGCAGGCACAGCTTCGTGAGGGAAAGCTTGACCTGGTGCGCCAGATGGCTATGGAGCAGGAGACAAATGGTGCGGGAATACTTGATATCAATATGGGCATGAATGGTATCGATGAGAAGGAGATGATGAAATCGGTTATATATGAGGTTTCATCTACCGTGGACTGTCCACTTTGTATTGATTCAAGCTATGTGGAGGTAATAGAGGAGGCTCTTAAGATTTATCCGGGAAGAGCTCTAATCAATTCCATTTCTCTTGAGACTGAGAAGATGGAAAAACTATTGCCTCTTGCGGCAAAATACGGAGCGATGTTCATACTTTTACCGCTTTCGGATGCAGGTTTGCCGAAGGATGTCGAGGAAAAAAAGCAGATTATAAATACTATTTATGACAAGGCACTTTCGCTTGGAATGGCACATGAGGATATCGTGGTGGATGGACTTGTTGCGACAATAGGTGCAAATCCAAAGGCTGCAATCGAGTGCTATGAGACCATTGCGTACTGTAAGGATGAGAAAAAGCTTCCTACAATATGCGGCCTTTCAAATATATCCTTCGGACTGCCTGAGCGTATGTACGTGAACACAGCGTTTCTTACAATGGCCATATGCAAGGGACTCACCATGGCTATTGCCAATCCATCACAGGAGCTTTTGATGAATGCTGCATTTGCATCGGATATGCTGCTCGACAGACCTGACAGCGATATAGCATACATCGAGCGCATGAGCAGACTTGCGGAGGAAAAGGCCCAATATGAGACTGTTGTTGTGAAAAAGTCGGACAATGATGCGTCTGCTTCAAACGGTACATGCGCAGCGGGCGGTAAGGATGCGGTATTTCAGGCTGTCTTAAAGGGAAACAAGGGCAGCATAATTGATGAAGTAAAGAAAATGCTTTCTGATGGGGCAAAGCCTGACGAGATTATTAATAACAGCCTGATTCCGGCTATCAATGAGGTGGGAGAGCTTTTCAACCAGAAGAAGTATTTCCTGCCACAGCTTATCGGCAGCGCAAATACCATGAAGCTTGCTATAGAGCATCTCGAGCCACTGCTTGAGAAGAAAGACTCAGGGGAGGATATGCCGACTCTTGTCATTGCAACGGTGGAGGGCGATATCCATGATATAGGAAAGAATCTTGTCGTGCTTATGCTTAAAAACTATGGCTACAACGTGATTGATATGGGAAAGGATGTGCCTTGTGAGGATATTGTCAACAAGGCGATTGAGACGAATGCGGCAGTTATCGGACTGTCAGCTCTTATGACCACCACCATGATGCGCATGAAGGATGTGGTAGAAATATGTAAGGAAAAGGGCTGTAAGAGTAAGGTGGTAATCGGTGGAGCCTGCATTACACAGAGCTTTGCAGACGAGATAGGAGCCGATGGATATTCAAAGGATGCGGCAGAGTGCGTGAAGCTTGTGGAGAGACTTCTGAATAGTTAAAAATTTTTTTAATAAAATAAAAAAAAGTTGTTGACAATAAGGTGCTGACTGTATATAATAATCAAGTCGGTTGACGACATGGGATCTTAGCTCAGCTGGGAGAGCATCTGCCTTACAAGCAGAGGGTCACAGG